>Ga0209039_10001513_pt1 | contig 21480 bp, 16 predicted proteins | sample BogFormECP12_OM1_FD_188238 | JGI IMG/M metagenome (GOLD analysis project Ga0209039, IMG submission 188238) | Bog forest soil microbial communities from Calvert Island, British Columbia, Canada - ECP12_OM1 (SPAdes) (version 2) | ecosystem: Environmental > Aquatic > Freshwater > Wetlands > Bog ...
TCCTTTTCTCTGGCGAGAAATTCCCCTGAGGCTATCACGCCTCAGGGGAACGAGAGTCGCTACTTTCTACGGATTTCTACGATCTACCGGACATTCCCGGCGCGTGTGAATGTCCACTGAATATTTCACCTATCGCGCTGGTCTAGTCATCCCTACGCCTTTTGCTATCGAGCCGAGATATGGAAGAGAGAACGCACAATAGCCCAAGGGGCGGCGGCTCGCCGACTCGAACGCATAGTTCCGCTCTCTACTATTTTCTGATTGCCGTGTTGCTGATTGGCGGGCTAACACCGGCAATTGCGATTCACCAACTCCTCGAGAAGTTCCTTCTGACTCCACTCCCTGTCGAAGAGCCGGGGAGGCTGGTCCATTTCGACCATCCACAGAGCTATCCCACGGTGAGATTCTTGCGCGAGGTGAGCCGGAGGCAGGCAGCGCCTGTCGTCGATTACCTCGGATGGTACAGCGGAATCTTTAACGCGCCGATGGCCCTTCGAGATTCCGAGGGGCGGGAGTCGCAGGTCTCGTATGACCTTATCTCCGGAAACAGCCTCGGATTGCTAGGCGTCCATCCCGTGCTCGGCCGTATCCTGAGCGAGCAGGACGATGCCGGACTGTCTGGCGCCCCGACTTGGGCATGCAACATCAGCTATGCGTGCTGGACCACGCGTTTCGCGCACGATCCGCAGATATTATATACCGTTGTCAAAATTCACGACGCGCCGGTGAGGGTCGTCGGAGTTCTGCCGGAAAGCTTCACCGGTCTTATGCCGGGAGAGCATGCGGAAGTGTTTCTTCCTCTTCCGTTCGCTGAATACCTGAGACCCGCACATAGACGCATTCGCTACTTGGAAGATGCCCGGATCAGCCTTGTGGATGTCTACGGCAGGATGCGCGGGCTCGTGCGTCTCTCCACGGTCCAAAAGTACATCGATGGCATGGTTCCGGCACTGCTGCGCGCGAACGCAATTACTGGCTCGAACCTGCAGACAATTTCTTCCCAACTCGCAATTTCCAGCGGCGAATACGGACACTCCTGGCTTCGCGAAACTTACAGAAAGCCTCTAATCGTTCTCGATCTTCTCTCCCTCGCGATGATGATTCTTTCCGCCTCTGCGATATATTGGCTCACCGCGCTCCGCCAGCTCTCCCGCAAGGCGGGCATTTCCATCAAGCTCGCCCTTGGCGCACCGAGGAGTCGCCTCCTTTATGAGGAGTGTATCCGGCCCGTGCTCGTCATCCTACTCTCTGCCGCCATCGCTTTCTTATCGGCCTCGCGTCTGACCTCTTTCGTGGCTCGTCCCTTTATCGCGGCCCTCTCTAAGCGCCAGAGCTTCGATCTTTCCTATGGAGTTGCCGCCACCCGGCTGCCGGCGGCGATCTGTCTTGCGCTTTGCGCGGTGATTCTGATTACGACGGCCAGCACTGTCCGGTCTGCTGCGCGAACTCTCCACTCTGGCATCAGGGCCGCGATGACAAGCAATTACTACACGAAGCGAAGGGCAGGCGTGGTGATCTTTCTTCAAACGTCGATGGCCTCCCTCCTCGTTGCGGGTTCCACGGTATTGTGTCTGAATTTCATGGAACTGCTTTCGATCGATCCTGGCATCCCTTTGCGTCACCTTGCGCAACTCAGGGTGGAGATGAAGCCAAACGAGAGCCAGAACGGGAATTCAGACGTCTCTCGGGAGGCGCCTGCTTCCAGTATCCTGGCCGCCCGATTTCTCAAGCTGGCGCACGGCACACCCGGAACGGAGAGTACCTCCATCGTGGAGGACGGCCTCTTTCATGAATCTTCGCGCTCCGTTCCGGTGCAGGCGCTAAGCGCCAAGACGGGACGTGCGTCTCATGCCATTTGGAGTTGCAGCGGGTTTCTCCCGGGTTCTTCCAACTTATGTCGATTTCCCTGCGTGCCGGACGGGAGTTCACCTGGGAGGACGGCCCCTCCTCCTGCATGTTGGACGATCTCGGGGCGCGTCTTCTGTTCCACGGCGAGTATCCGGTCGGTAACGTTCTCGCTTACGCGCCCTCGCAGGATGAGGCGCCCATACGCTGTACCGTAGTCGGCATCTCGCGACCCGTTGCTACGTTTGATATTCGCAGACCGGCCGTTCCCTCCATTATCGTTCTCTATTTCGCTGCGCCTGAATGCCACTTTCCATGGCATGTTCTGGCCAGAAGCGGCGACATCAGGGGTTCTCTCGTTCGCCAGTTCAGCACGGAGCTTGCAGCTATCGACCCGAGGCTCTCCATCTCGCGGGTCGAGGACCTTCACGAGCAGGTCGATGAGTCTTTTGGAAGAGAACGGATTATGGCCACCCTCTCCCTCGTATTCGGCATTTGTTCCCTCGTGGTTGCGGGTGTCGGGTTCTTCTCCTCCCTCTTCTACCAGATCAGGACCAAAACGGGTGAGTACGGGATTAGAATGGCATTGGGCGCGGATCGATTCATGATTGCGAGGCCCCTCATTGGGCAGGCAGCGATCCAGTGCATTCCGGCCATCGCATTGGGCGTTGCAATCGCGGCGTGGATGAGCCATTTGGCAGCCACATTTCTCTTCGATCCCCGGTTTGCCAAGGCGGGTGTTTGCATCGCGTCCTGCGCTTTCTTGCTTGCCGTCCTTCTTGCATGCGTCGCCGCAGCGCTGGTTAGGATCCATCGTCTCGATCCAGCGGAGGCATTACGAACGCTCTAACTGGTGGGCAGCCAAAGTATTGAACATGCTAAGCGAGTTCTGAACCGATCTGAAGCGGTGGCGCGCTGCGCCGGAAATGAACGCTTGATGAAATGCACCATCGAATGGTGAGCGCGCGATCCCCTGACATCGAGCAGCCCATGAGCGACACGCAGGCGTGTTCGGCCTGGACCACTCGAATACAGTCGAAGAAGCCCTCAACCAAAATCACAGTGCCGCTCGAGCCCTCTTCCAGCGCCCGAGCCAGGTTATAAATGAATCAGCCAGCAAATGTCGGGGCGTAGCGCAGCCTGGTAGCGCACCTGCCTTGGGCGCAGCGCGGCCGTCTCCAAAGCTTCCGTAGGTTTGCCTCCACTCTGAAGGATTTCAACAACTTGGGGAATCTGCTTTTTTGACTGAGACTTAATTTCAGTCGTATCGCAAGGGCCCAACAATCTCGATCTCCGTACGACCGTTCTGCGAGACATTCGCAGGCACTATGGTCGTTTTCGCCAAGTCCATCCGAAGATTTCCCGGAGGATGAAGATCTCCCTTTGACGCGATCGCTGTCTGCACATTACCGAGCACGATGGCCCACTCCAGTCCGGTTGCAGCGATGTTCCGCTATCGATCGGGTGCATTCCGAGACCTTCTCCGAACGCGGGAGACAAGAACGCCAACGAACATCCCCGCACTGAACGCCAGTGTCATGGCGATCACGGGATTACGCCGAATCCCGTGAACAGTCCGCTCAACGGTATCTTCGACGGCATATCGACCGCGCCGCAGACGCCGTTCAGCCTCCATTTTGCCGTCCTCGATCGTAGCGGAAATTGCCGCTTTTGTTCTATCAAGGCCCTTCCCGAGTTGGTGGACTGTTTCTTTCACCGTTAATTCATTCGAAGCACTTGCCATAACATAGTCCTCCCTTAACAAAGTGGTGCAATCCGCTGCCCAATTGCAGACACCGTTTTTGCGGCGCAGGATGAAGTCCGGTCCTGGCGAGCCTGCCCAACTGCCGACAGTCGGTGCCAATCTGCGAACAGTTCGAGCGTTGGGCTGACGTGCTGCCTAGTGAAACCTCTAAGGCCGGGAGGTTGCACATGGATCTCGGGAAAAGAGGAGGCTCGGCCCATGTACTTGGCGATCGCATACTGCGCAGCGGTTTTGGGATCTCTTGCATGCCGCCTGATCCGCGATCACTTGCACGTGAAGCACGATCACGACACAAAAGCCGTTGCTTCGGGCCAAATAAGGCGGCCCGAAGCCGATGGTCGAGGCTTTCGTGGAGCGTGCCCGTGGATTCCATAGCCCCACTAGCGGGGCGCCATCGCTTGTCCTCGGCTGGGTGCTGCTTTAGGCGACCGGCGTGCTTAAGTTAGGTTCCGAATGACAGGGCAAGCGATGATTGAGAGGATTCTATTTCCGGTGGACTTTTCCCCACGCTGCGCGGCCATGGCCGCTTACGTGAAACGGGCCGCGGAGATGTTTGAGTCCCGGGTCACGCTGGTGCACGTGTGCGATCTCACCAGCAACAACGGATTCGAACTCGTTGCCCGCACCATGCGGGAGGTCGCCGAAGACCATCAGGCCGTCGCGGAGGATCGACTCAAGTCATTTCTCGAGTCGGGTTTTCCACCGGATAAGTGTTCGCGAATCCTACGCTTTGGTAAAGCAGCGGCGCAGATCGCCGAGCTCGCCAAAACCGGCGGTTTCGATCTGATCATCATACCCACGCACGCTGGCCGGTTCCGGCGAATGCTCCTCGGGTCGACTACCGCGAAGGTTCTGAATGACGCAGACTGCCCGGTAATGACGACCCAGCACGCCGAGGCGGTGATACCGCGACCGTTGAAGCACCGCGTCTGGGTCTGCGCCATTGGCCTTAGCCAGGATTCGGAGAGAGTCCTGCGCTTGGCCAGCCATGCAGCCGCCGCCGCCGGTGCCAAGCTCGTGGTAGTCCACGCCACTGACGAAGCAGCCGAGACGGACGAGCGCCGACGGCTGGAGGAACTTGTAAAGACCGTTGGGTGCGAGGCGCAGGCCTGTACCGCAGCCGGTCCCGTCAAACAGGCGCTGCTGGGCGAGGCACGCCGATGGGCCGCAGACGCCCTCATCGTGGGGAGAGCGCATCGAACCGGCGCATTGGGGCGCATGCGAGACCTCACACATAGCCTCGTTCGGGACTCGCCTTCTCCGGTCCTGAGCGTCTGAACGGTCAGGCGACCGGCGCCGACCTACCATTCGCAGGCGTTCCTTCCACCAAATCCTGACCGCAGCCTCACGACTCTTCTTTCGGCTTCCCTTAACCTCATTCTAGGAGGCATGGAAATGTCGACATCGAATTACAATCCCGTCGTGGCCGCCATGGATGAGATTCGCAACTCCTGGGGTTGGTTTATGTTCCTCGGAGTTTCCCTCATCATCCTGGGGATGGTCTGCATTATCTTCAGTGCAACGGCAACCTCTGCCGCGACACTCGTCTTCGGCTGGTTGCTGCTTATCAGCGGCGTGATCCAGTTGATTCACTCTTTTCGCACAGGTACCTGGAGCGGATTCTTCTTGTATTTGCTGAGCGCGCTCTTACGGGGTATCACCGGATATCTGCTGGTTCGCTACCCTTCTATCGGCGCCGAAGGCCTCACGCTGGTGCTCGGTTCATTTTTCGTCGTGGGCGGCCTGTTCCGTGCCATCGGCTCGGGCATGGCGAAGCTACCTCAGTGGGGCTGGGCGTTCCTCTCCGGAGTGGTCTCGGTGGTATTGGGCATAATCGTGCTCTGGCAGATGCCGATTACCAGCCAGTGGTTTATTGGCTTAGCTGTGGGCATTGACTTCATCTTTGACGGCGTGGCCGTGTGCGCCTTCGCCTCAGTGATCCATCACCTGCCCACAGGGTCGGCTTTGCAGTCAGCGTGAACCGCGGAGACTCGAAGGAGGTGTCTCAATGGAAAGATTGCTGGTGATAGTCTTCAATGACGAGCCGAAGGCCTATGAGGGATCGCATGCCCTCAAGCAGCTCGACGCCGAGGGAAGCATTGCGATTCACGCGGCGGCGGTCATCAAGAAGAACGCCGACGGTACGGTCACCGTGAAGCAGGAGGAAGAGGATTTTCCAATCCGCGCCGTCGCGGGAACTGCCATGGGCGCCCTGATTGGACTCCTCGAAGGACCGGCCGGCGTGGGAGTTGGCGCTGTCGCCGGAGCATTGGCGGGCAGTATCGGAGACTTGCACGTGGCGGGGGTCGACGGGGAGTTTGTCGACGAGGTGGCCGCCACCCTGGCAGCGGGGAGGTGCGCGGTAATCGCGGATATCAGCGAGGAATGGGTGACTCCCGTGGACACCCGCATGGAAGCCTTGGGCGGAACCGTGTTTCGCAAGGCTAGACGCAGGGTAGAGGACGACGAACGCGCTAAGGACGTAGCGGCACTGCGGGCAGAGATCGATCAATTGAAGGCGGAGCTCGCTCGCGTCCGTGGCGAACGCAAGGCCAAGCTCCAGGCGAAAATCGACAAGCTCAACGCCAAGCTGCAGGCCGAGTTGGACCACGCTAAGCAGAGATCGGAACAAATCAAAAGCGAGACCGACGCCGAAGTGCGGGCCCTTCAGAAGAAGGCTGAAAAGGCCCAAGGCGATATCAGGGCCACGTTCGAAGCGCGCGTCAGACAGATTCGCGGCCAGTGCGAGGAAGCGGAGAGTAACCTGAAGCATTTGCTCGCAGGGCAACTGAGGAAAGCGGCTGCGCGCCTGGACGATAAGCCCGTCGAGGCTCACATCCCCTGAGGGAATCCTACAATGGCACAACTGATCATCGTGGTATTCAAAGGCGACATATTCTTCGCCGGAGAGGTTCTCCATAAGCTCAGCGAACTGAATGACGAGTGGGCTGTCGACCTGGACGACGCGGTGGCCGTTTACCGCGACCATACCGGCCAGTTGCGCGTGGACGAGAGCTACCAGATGACGAAGGGCCAGGAGGCTGGTCTGGGCGCCTTCTGGGGCGCGTTGATCGGAGCGCTCATTGCGATCCCTTTCACTGCCGGGGCGAGCAGCGCGACAGTAGCCGCCGCTCTGGCGGCCAGCACTTTGGGCGGTGGCGCGCTCGGTGCGACGGGCGGTGCGCTGGACGCGGCGTCGTGGAAAGAGGAGTTTGGCATCCCCGAAGCGTTCGTAAAGACGGCCTCCGGCATGCTTGAACCCCGCGACTCAGCAATTTTCGCGTTGCTGCATACGGTCGATCCCGAAAGAGTGGCTCAGGAGTTCCGCGGCTATGGAGGCATCGTTTTGCAGACAACGTTAACCGGCGAGCAGGCAGCCAAAGTTCAAGCCATACTGGACGGCGTCGACCAATCGCGGCCAGCTTCCGGAAGTTAAGAGGTGCGGCAATGCCCGGCGATCTACATGCTCCCGGCGAAGCTTCCGGGGTGGGTGATAACCTTGCCATGCACGGCCGGATCACCATCGAGAATTCGGGCGAGATGCGCCGGGCGCTGTCCCGAGCTTTGCGTAAAAAGCCGGCTACGGTATTCGTCGACCTGTCGGATGTCTCGTACATCGACACGTCTGGATTAGCCACGCTGGTGGAAGCGGCCCGGATTGCGCGCAGACATGGTACGCGGCTGCTCTTGAGTGGGATGAAGGATCAGCCGCGCTACCTTTTTGAGATCACCCATCTCGATCGCTTCTTCGACGCTCCGGCTCCGGAGGCGAGCAAGTGAACATTCTGGAAACCGTCGGCGGTGGCGTGAATCGGGGGCTTGCCTATGTCGGCGGGCTCACCATCCAGTTCTGGTCGGCGCTACGCGCTTCGCCCCGCGTGCTGCCGGTCATAGGCAGGCGCGGCCGCTGGCGGGAGGCGCTGCGCCAGATGTCCGTTGTTGGAGTAAATGCTCTGCCGATGGTCGGAATCATGTCCGTCTGCACTGGATTCATCCTGGCAATGCAAGCCGGCGCGGAGCTTCGGAGGTTCGGAGCGCTCCAATACGTCATGGACACCGTGGCCATCGGGTTCACGCGCGAGCTGGGCCCGCTACTGACCGCTTTTGTCGTGAGCGGCCGGTCCGGGTCGGCATTTTCAGCCGAAATCGGAACGATGGTCGTTACCAGTGAGATCGACGCGCTCCGTACCATGGCTCTCGATCCGATCGAGTTCGTCCTGGCTCCGAGGTGCCTGGCAGCGATGATTGTGATCCCATGCCTTAGCGTCATGAGTAACGCTTTTGGGATCCTGGCCGGGGCGGCCTTCATGCATATGGAGACGAATCTTCGGCTCTCCATGTATCTCCAATACGTCGCCGACTCTATCTATCTGCGTGATGTGCTTACCGGAGTTTTGAAAAGTCTGGTGTTCGCCGCCATTATTGTCAACGTCGGCTGCAGAGAGGGCTTCCGGGTGCACGGGGGACCGGACGCCGTCGGGCGGGCGGCGACTTCCGCCGTGGTCTGGTCCACGTTCCTGGTCATCCTGGCGGATGTCTTTTTCACGGCCATCTTCTACCTATTGCATTGGCATTAACTTTATGACGAATCCGATTATCTCGGTCGAGGACCTAACGGTTGTCTATGGAGGCCGCCGGGTGTTGGACAGTGTGAGCCTGGACATCCAGCCGGGCGAAGTGCTGGCGCTGCTGGGCGGCAGCGGCTCCGGGAAGACCACCATCCTGCGGCACATCATTGGACTCGAGCGGCCGTATTCCGGGACGGTTCGGATCCGGGGCATCGATATCAATCGCTGCTCTCCGAAGGAACTGAAGGCGATACGTCGCACACTGGGTGTGGCTTTTCAGGAGTGTGCGTTGTTCAATTCGCTGTCTATCGAAGAGAACGTCGCCCTACCGTTGCGTGAATTGACAGGTTTGGCCGATCCGGTCATCGAGATCATGACGTACATGAAGTTGGCAGCCGTGGGTCTGGGCGACGCTGGCAAACGATTGCCCACGGAACTGTCGGGCGGCATGAAGAAGCGCGCGGCGGTGGCACGCGCGACCGCCCTTGATCCCGAGATTCTGGTGTTCGATGAACCTTCCGCGGGCCTCGACCCGATTGTTGCGGCGGGAATGGACGAGCTGATCCTGTTATTGAAACGCGCCTTTCACATGACCATCCTGGTGGTGACGCACGAATTGGCCAGTGCCTTTCGCGTAGCGGACCGGATGGCCATGCTCCACCAGGGATCGCTCATCGCCGTGGGCACCCAAGATGCGTTCCGCGCGAGCACCCATCCGCGCATCCGGCAGTTTCTGGACCGGGTGCCCGATCCGATCGCGCAAAGCGCAGCCGTCGACCACCGGTTTCGAGAACTGGCTGGGATGACCGGAGCGACACAATGAACACCGAAGCGAAGGTGGGCGCATTTGTTTTGGTCTGCGCGGCGATACTGCTTGCGACGATCTATCGCGTGAGCAATATGCAGATGAGAGGCGCACGGGTTCCCTACCGAACGTACCTGCGGTATGCCGGCGGGTTAGAGCCGGGCGCGGAGGTTCTGTTTGGCGGCATTAAGGTGGGCACGGTGACCGCGGTGCGGCCCGACCGGCAGGACCCAACCCGGATCGAGATTCTGATGGACGTCAAGCAGGGCACACCGGTAAATGCCAACTCCGTGGCAAAACTCGGATCGGTCACGATCGTCACAAGCCCGCTCATCTCCATCAGCATGGGTTCGAACGACGCGCCCCGCCTGCCGCCAAACGGCCTGATCCCGTCCCTCGAAAGCATAAGCGTCGACGATACCCAGCGAAAAATCGTAGCTCTCTCCGATTCCGCGCACGATCTGTTGGATGCGGTGCACAAGGACATGGACGGGCTTACGGGCGACGCGCGAAAACTGATCGCCAATCTGAACGAAATGACGGGAAAGCCGAATCAGCAGCGTGTGACGGACATTCTGACGAACGCCGACAAGACGATCGCCGACATATCGCCGAAAGTCGATCACATCAGCGACCAGGTTTCAAAGCTGACCGACGACGCGAATGCCTTCGTGGCAAAACTGGGGCCGGCCGTAGATAACGTGAATGCCACCGTTTCGAACGCGGACGATACGATTACGGCAGCTCGCGAACCGCTGCAGACCGACCTTGCCGAACTGCGGAAAACAGTCGAGCAGGCGCGGGCCCTCATTGGGGACTTGCAAGCGTCCGTCCGGGCAAAGGATCAGGGAATCACCGATACGCTTGAGAACCTTCGCATTGCCACCGACAATCTGAGCGGCCTGACGGAGTCCGTCAAGGAGAGGCCCTGGAGCCTGGTGCGGATCAGGCAGCCTAAGGATCGGAAGGTGCCCAAATGACGACGCGAAGGCTCCTCACTTACGGCGCTTGGGCGTCCGTCTTGCTGATGGTTGGTTGCGGAGGCAAGATCCTCTATCCCCATTACTATGTGCTGGAGATCCCACCGGCCCCAAGGGCGGTACAAGACGGCCCGCGGCTGCCGGCGACGGTGGCCGTCCGCCGGTTCGAAACTCCGCCCTACCTGCGCCAGGGGCGAATCGTCTACCGTCAATCTCCGGCGGAAGTTGGGTTTTACGAATATCATCGCTGGGCGGTGGATCCCGCGGCGACGGTGACTGCCGCGATGATCGATTCCCTCCGGTCCTCGCATTTGTTCGCTTTCGTGAAACCATACGACGGCCAGGGTAACCCGGACTATCTCATGAGTGGCCGGCTTGAACAGCTTGAGGAGATTGACTCGGCCGGCGCGGTTCGGGTGGCAGTGAAACTGTCGGCCGACATGGTCGATCTCCGCACCGGCACGATGGTTTGGGCGGGTGAGGGAGGTGAGACATCGGAAGTCGAAGTCCGAAACGTGAACTCAGTGATTGTGGAAATGAGCCATGCCGTTCGGAAAAGCATCGATCAGCTCGTCGCTGCCCTAAACCAACGGCTTGCTGCGAACTCGCAGGTGATGCAATGAGCGCCTCGAACCTGGCCGAAGCAGCGACACCGATGTCGGGTTCTTCCGCGGCGTCCGGCGGATTGACCTCCCAGGAAGCCGCGGCGCGGCTAACGCAGTTTGGTCCTAATGATCCCGCTCCCCCGAAGCGCCGTTCGGCAATTCCCGACTTTCTGCGCCTGTTCTTCAATCCACTTGTCTTGATATTGATGATCGCGGCCGTCATATCCTTCTCTCTCGGCGAGGTGACGGACGCCGGAATCATCATTGCCATTGTCGTACTCAGCAACACGCTCGACTTTACCCAGACCCACAAGTCTCAAAAGGCCATCGAGCAGTTGCAGCAGCGCGTGGCGCCCACCGCCACCGTGCTGCGCGACGGGAGATGGCAGGAGTTGCGCTGTGTCGATCTTGTCCCCGGCGACGTCGTGCGGCTGTCAGCCGGAGATCTGGTCCCCGCCGATGCGCGCCTCCTGGAATCCCGTGATCTCTATATCCAACAGGCAGCCTTGACGGGCGAGTCTCTGCCAGTCGAAAAACAGGCGCGTGACAAGGAGGTCTCCACCAAGCCAGACGCGGAGAATATGGTCTTCCTAGGCACCTCCGTCGTCAGTGGAACCGCGAAGGCTCTGGTTGTCGCGACCGGCGCCAGGACCTCCTTCGGGGACATCGCCGCCCGCCTCGCCTCGCGCCCCGAGCAGACCGCATTCGACCGCGGCCTGAAGGATTTTAGCCTGCTCCTCACCCGCACAGTGCTGTTCCTGGTCATGTTCCTGGTAGTGGTCAGTCTGGCGAGGCATCAGAACACGTTTCAGTCCCTCCTCTTCGCCGTCTCGCTAGCCGTGGGACTCACCCCGGAATTTCTGCCCATGATCGTCTCCGTGACCCTGGCCAATGGTGCGCGCGCCATGGCGCGGGAGAAGGTCATTGTCAAACATCTTTCGGCGATCCAGAACTTCGGCAGCATTGACGTGCTGTGCAGCGACAAAACCGGCACGCTCACCAGTGGCAATATGAAGCTTGACCAGTCTGTGGATGCCTTCGGACAGCCGTCGCAGCGGGTTTTTCTCATGGCCTACGGGAACAGCCAGTTCCAGACGGGGATTCGAAGCCCGCTCGACATGGCCATTATGGCAAACCCCGCGCCCGAGGAAGCGGCATTCTATGAAAAGCGTGACGAGATCCCCTACGATTTCGAGCGCCGCCGCCTCTCGATCGTGGTCGAGCGGCAATCACGCCGGTTTTTGATCACCAAGGGAGCGCCGGAGGGAATCCTGGCGCGGTCCGTCAGCTACGAATCGGACGGTCGCGCCCAGCCTTTGGATTCGGTGACGCTGGGCCGGTGTCAAGCGACCTATGAGGGATTGAGCCGGCAGGGATTCCGTGTGCTCGCTGTGGCCTACCGAGAGGTCGAGACCCGCGCCAACTATACGGCTGACGACGAGCGGAGCCTTATCCTCGCGGGTTTCCTGGCCTTCACCGACCCGCCCTTGCCGGATGCCGCCGAGGCCTTGGCCACACTGTGGAAGGACGGCGTGCAAGTGAAGATCATCACTGGCGACGAAAAGCTCGTCACCGCTCACGTTTGCACCCAGGTTGGCCTCGAACCCGGTCAAATCGTGCTCGGCGATGAAATCGAAAAGATGACGGATACTGCGCTGGGCCAGGTAGCGGAACAGAGCACGGTCTTCGCTCGCGTATCACCGGCACAGAAGCACCGCATCCTGCTGGCCCTGAAACACCGTGGCCACGTCGTGGGATTCATGGGTGACGGAATCAACGATGCACCGTCGCTCCACGCCGCTGACGTGGGCATTTCCGTCTCGTCCGCCGTGGATGTCGCCCGCGAGGCCGCCGACATCATCCTCGTGGAGCCCGGTCTCAGGGTCCTCGCCCGCGGCATCACCGAAGGGCGGAAGGCTTTCGGAAACGTCATGAAATACCTGCTGATGGGTACGAGTTCGAACTTCGGAAATATGTTCAGCATGGCAGGCGCTTCGACGTTCCTGCCATTTCTCCCCATGCTGCCCACCCAGATCCTGCTCAACAATTTCATGTACGACCTGTCCCAAATCACCATCCCGACTGACAACGTCGACGACGATTTCCTCCGAAAGCCGAAACAATGGGACATCGGGCTGATCCGTAAATTCATGGTGTTCATCGGTCCGATCAGCTCCATTTTTGATTTCCTGACCTTTTACGTGCTGCTTCATTTCTTCCACGCCAGCCCGACTCTTTTCCATACGGGTTGGTTCATCGAGTCGCTGGCGACGCAGACGCTGGTGATTTTCGTGATTCGCACCACGCAGAATCCTCTGCGGAGCCGGCCCAGCCTGCCGTTGACCTTGACTACCCTCACGATCGTGACAGTTGGCGCTCTTTTGCCGTCCAGTCCGCTGGCCGGCGTTCTTGGTTTCGTTCCTCTGCCGGGAAGCTACTTCGCTTATCTCACCATGGCGACGATCGTCTATGTCTTTCTCGTGGAGTTTGGCAAGCGCGTCCTGCTCAGTAACGCAGGCAGGCGCCATCAATGAGTTCTGCCCTGACTAAATCCGGACATCTTGTTGAACATCGGCACCGCCGCCCTGCCGCGGATCCTGAAGAACTTTTTGAAGACGGCTTCCTGGCGGCAGCCCCGGCGCAGTCTTGCACCGATCAGCCAAATGCCCGGGCGGTCGACTTAGTGGTCAGTGACGTGCCCGGATCACGTTGGCGCCGCTGCGCTTCCATCCGTTAGCCGGATATCGGCTGCTTCCAAACGCCGCAGCGGTGGGCGTTAACGATGAGAATCACGGTACGGAATAGACGGAGGTGACATGATGATCGATTTCAAGCGGATCCTTTTTCCGGTTGACTTGTCCGAAGAAGACCGGAAGGCGGCGCCATTCGTGAAGGCCATGGCGGGCTGGTTCGGCTCGCAGATCGACATGCTGTATGTCCAGGAATTCATTTTCCCAAGCTACTCGCCACCCGAGGACCACAGCGGAACAGCCGTCGCAATTGCAGAAGAATATCGGAAACAGCGCCAGGCGGAATTCGATTCTTTTCTGCTTTCCGAGTTTGCGAAAAGCAATCTGCACAGGACCATAGTGGAAGGAGAAGCTGCGCATGAGATTGTTTCCTATGCCAAGGGAAACGACATCAGCTTGATTATGATGCCGACACATGGCTACTCTCCATTTCGGCGGTTTCTCTTGGGATCCGTGACCGGTAAAATCCTCCACGATGTTGAGTGCCCGGTGTGGACGGGAGTGCATACGCCGGAACTGCTTTCCGAGGATCCGGAGAAATGCGAACGCCTGTTGTGCGCAATCGATATTCAGCCGCCGGATGTCCGGGTGATTCGATGGGCGGCTGACTTTGCGAGCAAGCGGCACTGCGATGTCCAACTCGTCCATGCGGTTCAGGGTGCTCCGGATACGGATGACGAGAGAGAGCAGCCGTCTCGTGAATTCCTTTTCCAGGCTGCGCACGACGCAATTGACGGTTTGCAGAAGGAAGCAGGTACAGCCTTTCAGGTCTGCGTGCGGGGCGGAAAGCCGGAGCACGTGGTCCACGACGCAGCGCAGGATTTCGGGGCGGATTTGGTGGTGATCGGTCGCGGCGAACTCAACCATCCTCTCGGGCGGTTACGGACTCACACATATTCAATCATTCGGGAGTCACCCCGTCCCGTAATAAGCGTATGAGGCGCCCTATTGGGCAGTCGCCCGCCGCCCCTGGAGTGGAGGCAAAGTAGTGAAGCCAGTTTCGCATATTCTTGTTCCCGTCGATTTTTCCGACCAGTCGCGCGGCATGCTGCGCTACGCGAAGGTCATCGCGGAGCGGTACGGCGCCGAAATCACGCTGCTGCGCGTCGTAGATCCCGTTGATGCTATTCCACCAATGCGTCTCGGCGGACCTGAATCGATTCCGGCGCCACCGTCTGCCTTTGACGAAGCAAATGCGCAGTTGGCCGCGTTTGGGGATTTCGAGCTTCGGGGTGTTGCGGTTCGCCGGCTGGTACAGGTAGGCGAACCGGTGGAGCAGATCGGCGGCCTTGTCCGGGCCGAAGGAGTGAACCTGGTAGCAATGCCGACGCATGGATTGGGCGTGTTGCGGCGATTCCTTATCGGCTCCGTTACAGCGAAGGTGCTGCATGACGTACCGTGCCCAGTCCTCACGGGAGTTCACATGGAGCAGCCTCCGCACCACCTTCCACCAGCGTTCGCGAACATCGCGTGCGCGGTGAATCTCGATAGCCACAGCCAGGAAACCCTTACCTGGGCAGCGCACTTTGCAGGTGACTTCCATTCACAACTCAACATCGTCCATGCCATGCCCGCGCTCGAACCCGGTTTTGAAATTCCGTTCGGCGGCGACTGGAAGTCGGAGGTGGCAAACCTGGCGCGCGAAGACCTGGAGAAGCTCGTAGCCGCCACCGGATCGGATGTGTCGGGAATCTACGTCCTGGAGGGTGAGCCGCGGAAGACGGTCTGCTCTTTCGCAAAGTCGACCGGTGCAGACCTGCTGATCATTGGCCGAGGCTTGCACGAAGGGGTCGGAGCCGGGTGGATCGATGCCTACGCAATTATCCGCGAGTCGCCCTGCCCCGTCGTGAGCGTTTGAGCGCATTTGGGGCGCCCGATCGTGTCGGCCCCCCGTCGCGAGGGCAGCAATCCGTCCGCTACCGTCCGGCCGCCATCTGCGCCGGCTGTAGCTTCGTCGCGGTTATCTCAAGGCGGCCCCCGTGCAGCCTGGCCGCTTGCACGGCTCAGCTTCGCCCGCGTGATGGATCTTGATCCGAGACATTGTTCACCTCTTCCTTGTCTGGACCGACAACGCAATCGTTTGCAACTGAACGGCCAACTCCAGGCGTAACCGGATCTCCCCAAACCCGCCACGATCCCCAAGCTGTGATCGGATCATCCACCCGGAATGAGGAGTTTCGGGAAAATACAATCTGGATAGGCGGTTTTTGATGTATGCTGGTTCTCAACCGAACGGACAAGGCGGAAATCCCGGTTGAGATCGTTGCCCGGGGGTCCCGAGATGAAGGCGCCGGCTCTCAATGCGATCAAGTCCGCGGCCCATCCATCAGTGAGGCCGCTGCGCTTCGCCCATCTTCAGCGCTATGGGCTTGCAGCTCTTTCCGTCGGCAGTGCATTGGCGGCGGGGCTGCTCCTCGAGCATTTCCATTTCCGCGTCCCTTCGGCACTTCTGCTGCTGTTTGCAGTGGCCCTGAGTTCCTGGTATGGAGGGCGAGGACCTGCCGTGTTGGCCGCGGTCCTCTCGATAATCACCTTCTACTGGTACTTCGTGCAGCCGGTTCGCACCATCTACATCGACCCGTCCGAGATCCCGTACTTCATCACTTTTGTGTCCTTCGTTGCGCTGCTGTCTTGGTTCGGCACGGTCCGGCGGCGCGCCGAGAAGGCCCTGCGCGAGCAGGCGAACCTGCTCAATCTCACGCACGACACCGTTTTCGTGATGGACATGGAGGGGGCGATCCAGTACTGGAATCGCGGCGCCGAGGGGCGCTACGGCTGGACCGCCGAGGAAGCGGTGGGCAAAGCCGTTCACGACCTGCTCAAGACAGCCTACCCGGTGCCACAGGAGCAAATCAAGGCGGAACTGATTCGAACAGGCCGCTGGGAGGGCGAGCTGGTTCACGCCAGGAGGGATGGAACCCCGGTGATCGTGGCGAGCCGCTGGGCTTTGCAGCGGGACCCGCGGGGCACGCCAGTCGCAATCCTGGAGACTAACAACGACATCACAGAGCGTAAACGCGGCGAGGAGGCGCTGCGCCGTTTGAATCGTGAACTGCGAGCGATCAGCAACTGCAACCAGGTCCTCCTGCGCGCCAACGATGAGCAAAGCTTGCTCGAAAGAATCTGCCGGATCGTTTGCGAGGAGGCGGGCTACTCCCTGGCATGGGTGGGCTATGCCGTGGACGACGAGGCTAAAAGCGTGCGCCCGGTCGCGTGGACCGGGGCCGAGGAAGGATATCTCGCATCCGCCCGCATTACCTGGGCCGACACAGACCGTGGACGCGGCCACACCGGAACGGCCATCCGATGTGGGGAAAGCTGCTGCATTCAGGATTTTGCAGCGGATCCTCGAGTCGCTCCCTGGCGGGAGGACCTTTTGCAGCGCAGTTTTCGCTCCGGCATTGCCTTGCCCCTCCGGGACGAGCACAATGACGCGTTCGGCAGCCTCACCATTCATTCCGCGCAGCCCAACGCCTTTACGCCGGAAGAGATTCGGCTTCTTGAGGAACTGGCCGCCGACCTGGCGTTCGGCATCCTCACCCTTCGTTCCCGGACTGCACGCAAACACGCTGAGCAGGAGGTCGCCCTCCTCAGTTTCGCCTTGGACAACGTGCGCGAAGCCGCCTTGCTGATAGACGATGCCGCGCGTTTTCATTACGTCAACAACGAGGGCTGCCGGGTCCTGGGTTATACCCGTGCGGAACTGCTCGGCATGAGCGTACCGGATATCGACCCTGAGTTCCCGGCGGGGCGCTGGTCGGACCATTGGCGCGACCTCAAGGCACAGCGGTCGCTCAATTTCGAAAGCCGCCACCGAACGGGAGATGGCCGCATCTTCCCTGTCGAGATCAGCGCGAATTATTTCGAATATGGAGGCCGGGCCTACAACTTAGCCCTCGTGCGGGATGTCACCCAGCGCAAGCGGGCCGAGGAAGCCTTGCGTCTGTCCAACGCTTACAACCGCAGCCTCATCGAAGCCAGCCTCGATCCGCTGGTGACCATCGGGCCGGATGGCAGGATCACCGACATCAACGCCGCGACCGAGACGGCCACGGGTGGCTCACGCCGTGAGCTAATCGGCACCGATTTCTGCGATTATTTCACCGAGCCGGCCAAAGCCCGTACCGGTTACGAGCAGGTATTCCGGGAAGGTACGGTGCGAGATTATCCGTTGGAGTTGCGGCACCTCGACGGGCATGTGATGTCGGTCTTGTACAACGCCTCGGTCTATCGGGACGAGTCGGGCCAGGTCATCGGCGTATTCGCCGCCGCTCGCGACATCACCGAGCGCAAGCGCGCCGAGCAAGCCCTGCGGCAGCGCGAGGCTTACCTGGCGGAATCGCAGAGGCTAAGCCATACGGGCACTTGGGTTCTGAATGCGGCCACCGGAAATTATGTCTACGCTTCTGAGGAAGCTCTGCGAGTATTTGGCTTCGATCCGCAAAAGGGCCCGCCGACAAGGGACCAGTTGTACGAGAGAATTCACCCGGAGGACCGCGCCGGGGCCAAACAGGCCAGCGAGAGGATGTATCGGGAGAAGGTCGAAGCGGATTACGGATACAGACTGGCGCTGCCGGATGGGACAATCAAACACATCCATGCGATCGGCCATCCGGTTCTCGATGAAAACGGACAGGTCACTGAATACCTCGGCACGATTGCCGATATCACGGATCGCAAGCGCGCCGAAGAGGCCTTGCGGCTGTCCAACGCCTATAACCGCAGCCTCATTGAAACCAGCCTCGATCCGTTGGTGACGATCGGGCCGGATGGGAAGGTCACCGACGTCAATGCCGCGACCGAGGCGGCCACGGGTCGCTCACGCAGCGAACTCATCGGGACCGATTTCTGCGATTACTTCACCGAGCCCGCACAAGCTCGTACCGGTTACGAGCAGGCGTTCCGGGAAGGTCTAGTGCGAGATTATCCCTTGGAGCTGCGGCATCGGGACGGGCGTGTGATGTCGGTGTTGTACAATGCCTCGGTCTATCGGGATGAATCGGACCAAGTCTCGGGTGTATTTGCCGCCGCTCGCGACATCACTGAGCGCAAGCGGATCGAGGAAGCGCTGCGCCGGACCGCAGCTTACCTGGCTGACGCGCAGAGGCTGACCCATACGGGCGCTTGGGCCGGCGATCGCACGACCGCGCCGTTGTACTGGTCGGAGGAAGTGTTCCGGATCTTTGGATTTGATCCGCAACAGGGATTGCCGACACGGGACCAACCGCTCGAGCGAATACACCCGAAAGACCTTGACAAGTTTCTGCAGGGCTTTCATAGGACGATCAATGAGAAAGTAGATTCCGAGGACGAATACAGAGTCGTGTTGCCCGATGGCACTCTCAAGCACATCCATGCCGTGGCCCATCCCGTTGTGGATCCCGATGGAGAGCTTGTCGAAGTGGTGGGCACGGTGGTCGACATCACGGAACGTAAGCGCGCCGAGGAAGCGCTACGCGAGAGCGAGATGCGCTTCCGCACATTTGTGGACCACGCGGTGGAGGCCTTCTTCATGCTGGATTTCGAGGAAGGAACCATTATCGATGTGAACCGTTGCGCCTGCGAGAGCCTTGGCTATACCCGGGAGGAACTGATCGGGATGAACCCGATGTCTTTCGACGTGGATCTGGATCGAGCGACCGTCGAATCCATGGCGGAGCGGGCGGCGGCGGGCGAGACGGTGTTGTTCGACAGACACTGGCATCGGCGAAAGGACGGGACGCTGTTCCCGGTGGAAGTTCAGACCAGCGTCTTTTGGCATGGCGGGCGCCGTTTCCTGCTGAAGATCGCCCGGGACACCAGTGACCGCTTGCGGGCCGAACAACAACGCGACAGGCTGCGGCAACTCGAGGCGGATCTCGCGCACACCAACCGGGTGAGCATGATGGGGGAACTGGCCGCGTCGGTCGCGCATGAGGTCAACCAGCCGTTATCGGGCGTCGTGAGTAACGCCAGCGCCGGCCTGCGCTGGCTGGCCGGAGATGTGCCGAATCTGGAGGAAGCGCGGGAAGGTCTCCGCCGCATCGTCCGCGACGGGAAGCGGGCCGGCGAAGTGATCGCCCGGATTCGGGCGCTGACAAGAAAGGCTGCGACCCCTAAAGAGAAGGTGGATCTGAATGAGACCATCCGGGAAGTCCTCGCCCTCGTCGGCGACGAAGCGAAAAGAAAGAGCGTGATCATCCGAACCCAGTTTGCGGATGACCTTTCGCCTGTTGCAGGCGATCGGGTGCAGTTGCAGCAGGTTGTGCTGAACCTCGTCATGAATGCTATCGAAGCGATGAGCGTTGTCGATGAGCGGGCGCGAGCACTTGCGATCACCACGCGGAACATCGACCCTGACCAGGTGCAAGTTACGGCTCAAGACTCGGGGCCGGGTATTGACCCACAGACCATAGACAGGATCTTTGACTCTTTCTATACGACCAAACCCGGCGGCATGGGTATGGGGCTCTCCATCAGCCGTTCCATCCTTCAGGCGCATGGAGGCCGGATATGGGCTACGGCCAATCACGGCCCAGGCACAATCTTCCACTTCACCCTTCCGAAGTACCACCTGGAAGAAATCAATGCTGAAGTCGCGAGCGTCTGAGGCGGTGATCGCGGTTGTGGACGATGACCTCTCGGCGCGGGAGGGACTCAGTAGCCTGATTCGGTCTGCGGGTTTGCAGGTCGAAGTCTTCGCCTCGGCGCAGGAATTCCTGGCCCGTCCCGGCGCCGAGGCGCCAAGTTGCCTGGTGCTGGACCTGCAACTGCCGGGGCTGAGCGGGCTCGACCTGCAGAAGCAGATGGCCGGAGTCGGGCTGGAGATCCCCATCGTCTTCCTTACGGGTCACGGCAATATCCCAGCGTCCGTGCAGGCCATGAAGGCGGGGGCGGTTGAGTTTCTGACCAAGCCTTTCGATGAGCAGGAACTCCTACGGGCAATTCAAGAGGCCATCGCACGCGACCAGCGCACCCGGCAGCAGCACGCAGAGATCCGTGAGTTGCGGGACCGGTACGAATCGCTGACCGCGCGCGAGCAGGAAGTCATGCAGCAGGTGATCTCCGGCCTCCTCAACAAGCAAATTGCGGCCGAACTGAACATAACCGAGTTCACGGTCAAGATTCATCGCGGACACGTCATGCGTAAAATGCGTGCCGATTCTGTGGCGGATCTCGTACGGATGGCGGAGAACCTGGGGATTCGCTCGCTTAAGCGGTCCGATCAGATTTAGAATCAATAACTTGTGCGCCGGGATAAACCGGCATGTCGTAGGGGATGAAAGAGCCCTACAGGAAAGGAGTAGCGAACCATCCTGACCCCGAGTTTTGCGGCGGGTATCGTGAGGTGACCGTCGAAGCGTAAACAGGGGCACTGGTGGGCCGGGTATTGAGCTTCGAAAAGATAGATGGAGATGCCGACCTGATAAGTTACATGGGAAGGCAACATCGGCTTGGCCGTCAGCGCGAGGACAGGACGAGTCTCCCGTAGTCTGAGACCCCGTGCACGCCAAGAAACGACATGCACGAGAACCGGGAGGCCTCCATTGTCCCTGCCGACTCAGCAGGGCGGCCCGCGAAGGCGCAAAGCCACAAGGCGGGCATGCACGCAATGGAGGAGTCGGACCGCGGCGAAGTACCGATGAACCAGCCGAACAAAGGGGCGCAAGCCTCGGCGGAGGTTGGGGAGGGAAGGCCGCGGCCCAAGGAGAACACTGGGCAGTCCCACACGTCACCGGCACAGAACGGGCAACGCGTGTCCCAGGGGCTGAACGGTGTGCGCCGAGCGGCGCGGGAAAGGAAGCAAGAGCGGTTCACCACGCTACTTCACCATCTCAATGTCGATCTGCTGAAGGACAGCTACTACGCGTTACAGCGGAAGGCCGCGCCGGGGGTGGACGGTATGAGATGGCAGGAGTATGGGGACGGTCTGGCAGACCGGTTGACGGATCTGCACAGCCGTATTCACCGGGGAGCGTACCGGGCACAGCCCTCGCGGAGAGTCTATATACCGAAGGCCGACGGGAAGCAACGCCCGTTGGGCATCGCGAGTCTGGAGGACAAGATTGTTCAACAGGCCGTGGTGACCATCCTCAACCAGGTTTACGAGGGGGACTTCCGGGGCTTTTCGTACGGGTTCCGGCCAGGGCGTGACCCGCATCAGGCGCTAGATGCGCTGAATG
>Ga0209039_10001515_pt1 | contig 21430 bp, 20 predicted proteins | sample BogFormECP12_OM1_FD_188238 | JGI IMG/M metagenome (GOLD analysis project Ga0209039, IMG submission 188238) | Bog forest soil microbial communities from Calvert Island, British Columbia, Canada - ECP12_OM1 (SPAdes) (version 2) | ecosystem: Environmental > Aquatic > Freshwater > Wetlands > Bog ...
ACCCCACGTGGGTAATACAGCCGTCTCATGGCAACTCAATGAGAAATCAACCACATCCCGCTCTTTTTGGCGTGTTCGCAGTAAACTACCGCTAGGGGTTGAGGAATGTCGAGGATCTCTCCAGTCTGAAGGAGCTTTAGGTGCAATCCCCGTTGGTCGCTGTAGGCCAAGTATTTCCCATCCGGCGAAATCGTAGCCAGGTTTACGCCGTTTTCGCTGGGATTCCCCGTCAGTCGGCGCTCCTTCAGTTCGGGTGGGGGCGCAGGGGGGCGCGTAGCATACCAGGCGATTGAGACACCGACGATTGCCATGGCCAATATGCCGGCGAGGAGGAGCGCCCAGCGCCACCTTTGTGGGGGCGGTTTGCGAACCGCCCCGACAGCCGCCCGCCCCGAATCCATTTCGCGTTGCAGGCGTTGGAGGTCGGCTCGCATGTCAGAAGCCGTCTGGTAACGCAGCTCGCGATCTTTCTCCATCGCCTTATTGATGATCTCTTCCAGATTCGGTGGGACATCGGGGTTCAACCGCACGGGAGAGGTGGGCGCCTCGCTGAGGATGGCGTGAAAGATCACCGCGGAAGTGGTGCCGCTGAACGCCTGACGGCCAGTCGCCATTTCGTACAGCACCGCACCGAAGCTGAAGAGGTCCGTGCGTGCATCCAATTCCTCGCCTCGCGCCTGCTCTGGGGACATGTAGGCGACCGTGCCCACCGCGACGCCGAGACTGGTCAGCGACTCCTCAGACGCGGTTGGTAGCGCCGGCCTCTGGCCGGCACCCGAAGCCGCCGAGGACGGCGGCGCTACTTTCGCCAGACCGAAGTCGAGAACTTTGGCTTGACCTCGTGGGGTGACAAAGATATTCGCCGGCTTGATGTCGCGATGAATGATGCCTTTCGAGTGCGCCGCCTCGAGCCCCGCCGCAATCTGGATGGCGAGATCGAGCAACGTGTCGGTTGGTAGGGGAGCGCTCCGCGCTCCCGCGGGAGGGCCGAGCCCTCCCCTACCAAGGCGTTCTTTCAGCGTCTGCCCTTCCAGGAGTTCCATGGCGATGAAAGGACGGCCCTCGTGCTCGCCCACTTCGTAGATCGTACAGATATTGGGATGACTGAGGGCGGAGGCGGCTTTGGCTTCGCGTTGGAATCGGCCCAGCGCCTTGGGCTCGGTTGCAAGTTCCGTGGGAAGGAACTTCAGCGCCACCGGGCGGCCCAGATTGAGGTCCTCCGCCCGGTACACAATGCCCATTCCGCCGCTGCCGATCTCCTCCTGAATTCGATAGTGCGAAACGGTGCTCCCCGCCAAGTCGGCCGGTGGAGCTGGGAAGGGAGCCACGGCGTCGGCTTCGGGTGCCTTGCCGGGGGGAATGGCCTCGCCTCCGTCCTCGACGGGATATATGAACCGGTAGCCGCGTCGCGGCAGCGTCTCGACGTAGCGAGGTATGTCGGCGTCGTCGCCCAGAGCCTGGCGAAGCTTTTTGACGGCAGTCTTGACGCTGTGTTCGTACTCAACAATCGTGCCATTGGGCCACAACAGGTGGATGATCTCATTATGCGTGACCACGTCACCGGGATGCTTGAGCAGGAATCGCAGAATCTGGAAAGGCTGCTCCTGCAACTTGATTCGGATACCGCTGCGGCGCAGGTCTCCCGCCCTCAGGTCCAGTTCAAAGACCCCGAAACGCACCACCTGCCGGGTTGGGGTGGGTTCATCCACTGGCCTTAGTGCCCCCCTCTGCTCATGGAAGCAGTCAGGCGAGAGAGTCGCCTCGTGGCGGCTCCATTCTAAGCCGTCCCGGTAATAATTCAAGCAGTAAACAAAATCAGACCTCAGATTCAGGGCAGTCTGAATGCAAGAACTCAGCGGTTTCGGCCTATGCCGAGGGTGGGAAGTCCTCACACCGGCATATTCTCATCGTGAATCAGCTCCGCAGTTTTCACCCCCTGCCGGTTCACGGCCTCGCATAAGTCGTCTGTCCTCAATTATATGAAAGTTCACCGAGGGTTTCCGTAGGGTTCACTTGCAGTGCATTTATGGGCTTCTTGAACTGATTCAGAGTCGCCCTCACCACGCAGCCCGTGGAGGAGGACGACATGAACAGCGTAATCAAGAATTTCCTGATCTTCGTTTGCAGCTTAGCCTTCGGTTGGTTGGGTCTCCCACGCTCAGCCCGAGCCAGGTCGGCAAATCTGAACCTAAGTATTAATGTTTACATCTTCAACTATGCTGAACTGTCGCCCAAGACATTGCAGCGTGCCGAAGCCGTTGCGGCACAAATCTTCCGTAAAGCCGGGGTCGAGGCCATTTGGAGAAACTGCGACTCTAACCTGACGAACATTGACCATGACGTAGACTGCAAACCGCCGAGCCCAACGAGTCTGATCTTGAAGATTCTCCCGGATATTACCTTCACCCCGGGTCTTACTCACGACACAACCATGGGCTTTGCCATCGGGGCCTTCGCCAGTCTGTCCTTTCGTCAGGTCCGAAAAGAAGCCGCATTGATGGGAAGCACGCCTGAGGAAATCCTCGGTTTCTCGGCGGCACACGAAATCGGCCACCTGCTGTCACAAAGCCATTCAGATAGGGGTATCATGCGCCCCAGTTGGAACCGGGAGGACTTTGGAGTCTCCCCCCAAGGCGCATTCAAGTTCACTCCCGAGCAGGCCCAGCAGATTCGCGCGGAAGTCTCAACGAGGAACCGGATGCAACAGGCAAACGCGCTTCCTGAAAGTGCCGCGCAGAGGTAGTCGCGGGTGGAGCAGCTTAATACGAAACCGAGGTCAGATTACAAGGACGAGCGGGCAGGATGTCCGAGCCGGAGGGGGCAAAATGTCCGCGCTAGTCCGAGGGAACGGCTGACGATTGGTGGTCATACGCTAGGAGTAGCCCTTTATCCACTTTCGGCCATTCCAAAGTGCTACTCATACCGGAGGGCGGTGATGGGATCGAGCCGCGCCGCCTTTAAGGCTGGCCAGAGGCCGAAGAACAAGCCGACGCTCGTCGAGACGACAAACCCAGCTACCACGGACCAGAGGGGAACGGTTGATGGCAGGCTCGGCACCAGGGTTCGGATGAGTAGGCTCAGCAGCCAGCCCACGGCGATTCCGGTTAGCCCCCCGGAACCGGTGAGCACGACGGCCTCCAGCAGAAACTGCCAGGCGATATCGCGTTGGCGCGCCCCCACGGCTTTACGCACGCCAATCTCCCGGGTGCGTTCCGTAACCGACACCAGCATGATGTCCATCACGCCAATGCCCCCGACCAACAAGCCGATGGAGGAGATCACCACCATCACCAGCCCCACCGTGCTGATAATCTGGCGAAAGTCGGCGATGACAGACTCGGCCGTCGCGATCCCGAAGTTGTCCTCCTCGCTGGGTTTCACGCGCCGGCGACGGCGCAGGAGACCACGGATTTCGTCCTGCGCCTCGTCCATCTGTCCGCGGAAAGCCAGGGCGCTGATGAAATGATCTTTCGCTGCCGGATAGAATTTCTTGAAGGTCCAATAGGGAACAAAGATGTTACGGTCGTCGGGACTGTCACCCAGCACCCCCTTGAATTTGTGGAGAGTGCCGATGACTTCCAAAGTGTGTGCATCCACCACAATGGTCTTGCCTACCGGATCTTCGTGCGGAAAGAGTTGTTCCACCACGTTGGCGGCGATCACGGTGACATCGCGGCGGTGCAAATCGTCCGTCTGGGTAAAGAAACGGCCGTCGGCGATGGAGGAGTTGGCGAGGGCCAGATAGTTGGCGTCCACACCAAAGAATTGCGCCCCCGCCATCTCGCGCCCCTTGTAGCGCGCCGTCGAAGGCGGCAAACCAAATTCGGCCATTTCGCTGAAGATGGCCACCGACACCTCCTGCACGGCGGGGCATTGCTCCTTGATGGCCATGGCGTCCTCGTAGCTAAGCGGTTTGCGCAGCCGCTCCTCGCGCGTCAGGCGGTGGGGCGTGCCCATCTGGAGCTTGTAAAGCCATACCACTCTTGTTCCAAATTGCTCGGCCGCCTGCACCAACTGCGTGTCGAGACCCGTGATGATGGAAGCCACCGCAATCACCGTGGTGGTGCCGATCACGACGCCCAGCACGGTGAGAAGCGACCGGAACTTGTGCGTGCGCAGGGTGTCAAGCGCCAACCACAGGTTTTCACCGACGGCGTGCCAGTAAGTGTGCATGCTATTTCTCGGCGCGCAGCGCCTGAATGGGATCCAGAGCCGCCGCCCTCCAGGCGGGATAGATACCGAAGATGAGCCCCACCGTGGTGGAGAGCGTAATCCCCACGATCACCGCGCTGGTGGGCACTTCGGCAGTGAAAACGATGTCCACCAGCCGCGCGATGGCATAGGAGAGGAGCACTCCCATGAGGCCCCCCAGGCCGGCCAGCACCGCGGCTTCAATCAGGAATTGCCACAGGATGTCGCTGCGCCGCGCCCCCACGGACTTGCGGATTCCGATCTCATGGGTGCGCTCGGTGACCGTGGCCAGCATGATGTTCATAATTACAATCCCGCCCACCACCATGAACACCGCCACCACGCCGATGGTGACGGCAAAGACCGTGCTCGTCAGGTTCTGCCAAGCGCTCATCAGCGTTTCGGAGGCGTTGATGCCAAAGGTGTCGTCCTCGTGGTAGGGCACGTGGCGACGCGACCGCATGAGGATTCGGACCTCGTCCTCCAGCTCCCTCATGTGTTGGGAGTCCGGGGCTTTGATGAAAACGATCAACTCCAGGTTCGGCATGAAAAGATCCCGGAAAGTACCGAGAGGAATAAATACGAAGTTGTCCTCGCTTATGCCGAAGGCGGAGCCGACCTTCTCCGCCACGCCCACCACGCTGAAGTTATGGCCTCCCACGGTCAATTCCTTGCCAATCGGATCGACCGAGGGGAAGAGCTTCTCCACAATGTCCTGGCCGATGAAGCAAACCCGCGTATTGTGGTGGTAGTCCTGGTCAGTGATGTAGCGCCCATACGCCACCTTTTCCCGGCCGATGTAGGCATGGCTGGAGGTTATTCCTGACAGGGTCACCTCGTCAATCGAGTGGCCGCCGTATCGCGCCTCGGGCATGGTTCCCGGTTGCGCGAGGGCGCTGATCGCTTCGTAACCGACCAGCGTTTCCCGCAGGTACTCGTACTCCTCGAGGCGGATGGGTCGGTTGCGCCGCATAGCTTTCAGATACTCCTCATACGCCTGCGCCCACATGAACTGATGGAGGACGAAGGTGTTCGTGCCGAGATTGGCGATCTTGGTGGCGATATAGAGGTTCATGCCGTTCACCACTGACATCACCACGATCAGCGTGGTGGTGGCGATGACGATCCCCAGCAGGGTGAGGAGGGATCGCAGCTTGTGGGTGCGGAGTTCTTCCAGCGCCAGCCAAAAAGCTTCGCGCGCCGGAACCCAGAAGCCGGTGTGCTGCCGGACCTTTGCCCGCCAATGGGCCATGGCTGTGCGGGCTTGAATGAGAACGGACATGTTGATCGCACTCCGCGTCGGAAGGTAGCAGCGAGGTCATGCTGACTTCAGCAGGCTGCGGAGCACGGTGGGCAGGATACCACCATTGCGGTAATAGTTCACCTCCACCGCGGAGTCGAGGCGGGCGACGGCCGGGAAAGTTTTCTTCGTGCCATCCGGCGCGACGGCGGTTACGGTGACTTCCGCGCGCGGGTGACTGGCATCGCTCAGGCCGACGATATCGAAGACCTCTTGCCCGCCAAGGCCGAGGGTCGCGGCGCTTTCTCCTTCGCGAAATTGCAGGGGTAGCACGCCCATTCCCACCAGGTTGCTGCGATGGATGCGCTCGTAGGTTTCCGCGAGCACGGCTCGCACCCCGAGCAGCAGCGTGCCTTTCGCCGCCCAGTCGCGCGACGAGCCCGAACCGTATTCCTTCCCCGCCAAGACGAGAAGTGGGATGCCGTCCGCCCGATAGCGCATGGCCGCATCGTAAATGGTCATTTTGTCGCCATCGGGGAAGTGCAGTGTGATCCCCCCCTCCGTCCCCGGCGCCAGCAAGTTCTTTAGACGGATATTGGCAAAAGTGCCGCGAACCATTAGGCGATCATTGCCGCGCCGCGAGCCGAAGGAATTGAAATCTTTCTTGGTCACGCCGTGCTCAACCAGGAAGCGGCCGGCGGGCCCGTCCAGGGGAATATCGCCCGCCGGAGAAATGTGGTCGGTAGTCACGGAATCACCGAGCAGCGCCAGGACGCGCGCGCCGTGGATCTCGCCGATGGCCCCGGAGGCAGGAGTGCGGCCGATAAAGAACGGTGGCTCCTGAATGTAAGTCGAGGCCTCCCGCCATTGGTAAAGCGCGCCGCCAGCGACAGGGATGGCATTCCAGGTGGGATTGCCGTCCCAGACATTCTGGTAACTCTCACGGAACATCTCCGGGCGAACGGAGCGGCCGAGGGCTTCGCTCACCTCCGCTTGCGAGGGCCAGATATCGCGCAAGTAGACGGCGTTACCCTGGCGGTCCTTTCCCAAAGATTCGGTCAATAAGTCAATATCCACGCTGCCCGCCAGCGCGTAAGCTACTACCAGCGGCGGCGAAGCCAAGTAGTTCGCCCGCACCTGCGGATGCACTCGGCCCTCAAAATTGCGATTGCCGGAAAGAACCGCCGCTGCCACGAGTTGGCCCTCGGTCACCGCGCTCGCCACCTCGGGCGGAAGTGGACCGCTGTTGCCGATGCACGTGGTGCAACCATAACCCACCAAGTCAAAGTGCAGACCCGCAAGCGCATCAAGTAATCCGGCTGCCTGCAAATATTCCGTCACCACTTTCGAGCCGGGTGCGAGACTGGTTTTAACGTACGGCGGAACCTGCAAGCCTTTTTCCAGCGCTTTCCTGGCCAGGAGCCCCGCTCCCAGCATGACGGAAGGATTGGAAGTGTTGGTGCAGGAAGTGATCGCCGCAATCACCACCGACCCGTGATTCAACTGAGCACTTGTGCCGTTGAACTTCACGCTGGCGCTCCGCCCTGCGTCTTCTGCCGACAGGCCGAATCCCCGCTCCTTGACGGGAGCCGAAAGGGCGCGGCGAAACGCCTGCTTCATCTGCGACAGCGGGACGCGGTCCTGCGGCCGCTTGGGCCCGGCAAGGCTCGGCTCCACCGTGGCCAGATCCAGCTCCAGCACGTCGGTGAACTCCGGATCAGGTGTTTGATCTGTGCGGAAAAGTCCCTGCTCCTTCGCGTAGCGCTCCACGCGGTCCACTTCCTCATCGGTGCGGCCCGTCTGGCGAAGGTAGCGCAGCGTCTCGGCATCAATAGGAAAGAATCCCATCGTCGCGCCGTATTCGGGAGACATGTTCGCCACCGTGGCGCGGTCGGGAAGCGTCATTTCCGCGAGGCCCTCTCCGAAAAATTCCACGAACTGGTCCACCACGCCTTTCTTGCGCAAGATCTGCGTGACCGTCAGGACCAGGTCCGTGGCCGTCACGCCTTCATTCAGTTTTCCCCGCAACCGGAAGCCCACCACCTTCGGCGTGAGGAAATAATAGGGCTGGCCCAGCATGGCGGCCTCCGCTTCAATCCCTCCCACGCCCCACCCCAGGACGCCCAGCCCGTTGATCATCGTGGTGTGCGAGTCGGTCCCCACGAGGGTGTCAGGAAGCAGCGTGGTTTCGCCTTGGGCCTTCTGCTCCAGGACCACTTTGGCGAGAAATTCCAAATTCACTTGATGCACGATGCCCGTAGCCGGAGGTACCACGCGGAAGTTTTGGAAGGCCTGTTGGCCCCAGCGCAGGAATTCATAGCGTTCGCGGTTACGCTCGAACTCGATCTCGGCGTTGCGCTCAAGGGCAGAGGAATTCCCGAAAAAATCCACTTGCACCGAGTGGTCGATGACGAGGTCAACCGGTACCAGGGGATTGATCTTTGTGGCGTCGCCGCCCAGCCGCTTCATCGCCGCGCGCATGGCAGCCAGGTCCACCACGGCCGGAACTCCGGTGAAATCCTGAAGGATCACGCGCGCCGGCTTGAAAGGTACCTCGCGCGCCGTGGGCGTCTTGGCGTTCCACTTGGCGAGCGAGATGACGTCTTCCTCTGTCACCAAAGTGCCGTCGCAGTTTCGCAACAGCGCTTCCAGCAAAACCTTGATCGAAAACGGGAGACGAGAAACCGCGCCGTGGCCGGACTGCTCCAGGCGATCCAGGCGGTAAATGGTCGCAGGGCCGCTGGCGGTCTTAATCGTTTCTCGAGCCCAAAATGAATTCCTAGAATTTGACATATAATTGTCCTTCCAGTCAGCGTGCTTTTCTGGCGCCGCTCGCGCGAAGTGAGGGTCGCCGCGGAGGAATATTCAGCCTGCGGGCTGAGATATCGACAACCCGCCCATCGGACCAGATGTAAACGGGCAGGCCTTCTCGAATCCGCTCGGCGATGGCCTTCTTCACGGCGGCCCTTAACGCTAATAACGCGCGCTTTTCCAGTGGCAGATCCGCCAGATTTTCCGGTGGTCCCTTCATGTTTCATCTCCGTATCGCCAAAGGAGCTCATCGAAAAGCTCCTGCTGAATTATACAGAGCTTTCCGCTCGTCTCAAACGCGATGATTTCCGGCGCCTCACCTGAGTTGTCAAACAGCAGCCAGGAGTCGGACAGATTACGGTAATGCCGAAAGAAATTGCGGATCGAGGCTCAAATCGTCGTCGCACAATTGGCGCCGACACCTCATGGCCACCTTTCATTACGCGACCTCTTACCCTTGCAAGTGCGAGTTCAACTGTTGATAGCCAGAGAAAGAGCATGTGTATCTTGTAGCCACGCTCCCTGAGACCACGCGCCATTTTCAAGTGCGTTTGACCAGACAGCGTGGTCTCGAACCCAAAATCCTCACCGTGCCTGGCAAAGAGATCAATCTCATCCAGCATAATTCTCCCAGCCCGGATCGCCGCAGACTGCGGTGAAAACGGGGACACGCCTTTGGCGATCAAGTCGGCATTTGCGAACTTTGTGCAATCGGCGTAGATGGGAAGGAACTCTTTTGCGAAGGTTGTCTTACCGCTTCCGTTTGGACCAGCGATAATGTAAACGTTCGGGCTCGTCCCGTAATCAGTGGATTTCATTCAATATCCTGGCCTCTGCTCACTGCCTACTGTGCACGGCGTGACCCCAGTCCCACATACTCCAAGGCCTTTTCCGCCGCGCTCCTCCCGGTCCGGATGCAATCCGAGATGCCGATCCCCGAGTAAGCATTCCCCGCAAGGTACAATCCAGGCAGGTCCTGCAGCCGCTCCTCGATCGCACTGACGCGTCCTCTGTGGCCCACCGGATACTGCGCCATCGAAGCCGGCCATCGGTGCACCCGGAAGAACAGAGGCTCGGCGATGAAGTTCATAATCTCCCTCAGTTCTCGCCGCACGATGGCCACAACCTCCTCGTCACGCAACTCCAGCACATCCGGATCTCGTGCACCACCCAGGAAGCATCTCAGCATGGCCTTCCCTTCCGGCGCGCGGTGGTCGAACTTCGCATGGACAAACGTACAGGCCAGCATTCGCCGGTGCTCTTTGCGCGGCACCAAGAATCCAAAACCATCGGGAAGCACGGCCCGCGCACGCTCGTCAAACCCCAGCGAGACCGTCATCGAAGAACTATAAGGAATGCCCTCGAGCAACTCACTCAGCCGGTGGTCGAGGGATGAAACCAGCCCGCCGGCACGGTATGCCGGCAGGGCGAGAACCACCGCGTCCGCGTCGAAAACCTTGTCACCCTCGCAAGCGATCTGGAACCGCCGGGAACAGGAGTCAGTAGCCCCTCCCGGTCCGCCAGGGGCAAACTCCAGAGCAAGCGCGCGGCGGCGCATAAAAACCCGGTATCTCTCAACTTGCGCCGCTAGCCTCTCCGTCATTTGCTGAAGTCCTCCCTTGAGAGTCATGAAGAGCGGCAACTGGCGCGGGGGGGCAGTACCCGTTCCGGCTGAGTCCGGGCCGTTATTATTGTTCAAACTCGCCTTGCGCCGCTGCCGCATGGCCGCGAGCGTGGCGCGCGTCAGGCTGCCATGTTGGCGTTCCATCTCCCAAAAGCGCGGCAACACGGAGCGCACACTGAGCGCCGCGGAATCGCCGCCGTAGACGCCCGCCAATAAGGGGTCGGCAACATTCTCGACCATCGCCGCACCGAAATGCCTTTGTACAAAACTGGCTACCGATTCATCGCCTTCGTCGCCCGCGGGCGGAGAGGAAAACAGCTCCCTCGCTGCCGCGAGTTTTGTGCTCAGAGGGAGCAGCTTGGTGGTCACCATGGGCCAAAGGCGCGTCGGCACCAAAAACATCAGGCCATCGGGCAGCGGCAGCAGGCGGCCCTGATGAAGAATGTACGTGCGGCGCGCGTGGTCGTTGGAGCCCATCAGATCGTCACCCAGCCCCAGCTCCCTCGCCATCGCCGCGGCTTGTGGTTTCTCGGCGAGAAAGCTGTCGGGGCCGGCTTCAATCACAAAGCCATTAACCGTCTCCGTCCGAACCACGCCGCCCAACCAAGGGCTGGCCTCAATGAGCATTTCCTCGACCGGCGCACCAGCTTGGCGTGCCCGCGCCAGCGTGTAAGCGGCGGCAAGGCCGGAGACGCCTCCGCCAATTACGGCCACTCGACGCGCTTTGGGTCTGTCGGTCATTGCGAAAAAATATTTCACACAGAGGGCGCGGAGGATTTCACAGAGAGCACAGAGAAAGCCAGGCCTGCTCGGACCTCAGTTCTCCGTGATCTGTTGCCCAGCCACCCCGCCCTCCGGGCACCCCTCCTTAGCAAGGAGGGGAATCGCGACTCCAAAATTTCCATCCTAGTCCTTAGGAGGCGGCAGCAATCTTAAAACTCCCCTCCTTAGCTAAGAAGGGGTGCCCGGAGGGCGGGGTAGTTGTTCGACCCGCGCGGTTACCAGGCTGGCCAGCGCCGCAGCAAATTTAGGGCTGGCGTTCAGCGACTCCGACCGTCGCACCGAGACACCCCGAGCCTTCCCGTAGTCACGGAATAGCACATCGATGTCGTAAAGAATTTCGACATGGTCGGAGACAAATCCCACCGGAACCAACAATACACTCTTCCCGCCCGCCTGTGCCAACTCGTCGATTTGCGATTCTACCGTCGGCCCGATCCATTTATCCGCGGTCATTCCCTGGCTTTGGAACGCCAGGCGATATTCGGTGAGGCCCACTGCCCCCGCCACCAGGGCGGCTGTCTCTCGCACCTGCCGCTCGTAAGGATCTCCGTCGGCAATCGTCCGTTCCGGCACACTATGGGCCGTAAAGATGACGGGAACCTGGCCACCGGTTTCGTCTCTGGCGGCAAGGAGCGCCGCCGCCGCGCGTTCGCGAAACGCCTCGATCAATCCCGGATGGTCGTGCCAGCTTTCAATGAAATCCACCACCAATCCCGGGCGCACCTGCTCGACCGCACCCGTCAAGTACTTCCGGTAGAGTCCAATGCTGGTGCGAGAATTTTGGGGGGCCAGGCACACGGCCACCACGCGGCGGGCGCCGTCGTCGCAGAGACGGCGCACCGCCTCGGGAATAAACGGCTTCCAGTTCCTCATGCCCACGTAAACGGGATGTGCAATCAACTTCGCCAGCGCTTCCGCCTGCAAGGTGGTGAGCCGCAACAAGGGCGATCCCCCTCCGATCAGGCTGTAGCGGCGCACGATTTCCTTCACCGCCGGCTCCGGCAGGGGTCGCCCCTCGCGCACGTTGAGCAAGAACTCGGGGATAACCTCGAGCTTATCGGGCGCCCCATGCGCCAGCAGCAACACTCCCCAGGGACCGGGGGGGAGCTGCAGAATGTGTTCTTTCTGCATAATGTTATTGTGGGTCGAGGCCATCAGGCCGCCGCAATTTAAGGCCAGGCATCCGTGAAAGCCCCTATAATTGTCTCCCTTTGAATATACCACGTGGCGCGCGGGTTAGGGCGACTTGCCCTTGCTCGGAAGTGCGATGTTTCGACACAAGCAAGACGCGATTGTCTTCTGCATCCCAAATCGTTCCTGGGTGACCCTCTAACCCCCACGACCTGCAAAACGTGGGGGTGAGGGGATTAAACGCGTATGCACAGATCACCACTCACTTCTACTTAACCAACCCATTGATTCTAAATGCATTTTTCCATAATATTTCTGTTTGTTTGTAATCTAAAATGGACTTCAAATTGCACTTCAACTTAGAATATACTTCAGATGTGTCTTTTTAACCTTGAATAGCATCTGTATTTGAGGATAGATTGATGGAGGATACGGATATGCATGCGCGCGGTGTTGCCAAAATCCAGAAAACCATTCGCTTTCCGAAGCCGCTGCTGGAGGAAGTTGAGCAGATGATCAAATGCTGTCGGCGCGGGGAATCGACCAACGATTTCATTGTGAAGTCGATGCGTCTTAGAATTAGCATCCTCAAGCGCAAAGAGCTCGATGCTAAATTCGCTGAGATGTCCAAGGACACCGATTACCAGAGGGACGCGCAATCAATCGCGGAGGAGTTCGAAAGCAGCGATTGGGAAACGGTGAAGCTTCTGGACGAGTAGAGATGGGTGCGAGGAGGTCTTGTTCCATGCGCAGAGGAGATGTTTACCAAGCCGACCTTAATCCCGTGCAAGGATCGGAACAAGCTGGAACAAGGCCCGTCATCATAGTAAGCAGAGATGCCATCAATGAGAACAGTCCCGTCATCATCGTTGTGCCCATAACCGGCGCTGAGAACAAATCGAAACTCTATCCAACTCACATCTTGCTAAAAGCCGGAACCGGAGGTCTGACCAAAGACTCTATTGCCGTAGCTGAACAAGTGCGGGCTATTACTAAGACCCGCCTACGAGCAAATATGGGACAATTGAGACTTGAGCACATGCGCCTGATTTCAGGGGCTCTGAAAATCGCTATGGACCTTCCATGATTAGACAATTGTCCGCGATTCGCCGCAAGGTAGGTTTTGACGGCGGAGAGGATTTGGGCGACAACAGCCCCACGCGTCGAGGATTTTGGATTTAGCCTCGAGACTGTGCACATAAGAGGTTTGTGGAAATTATTTACCAATTTCTTCCCCAGAGACCCCCTCACCCACCGCCTTCCGGTCCCCCCTCTCCCCCAAGGGGGAGAGGGAAGAAGAGTTCTCAGTTTTGATGTTCCAATTACGAGTCTCTCTGCCCTAAGAAGGTGAGAATGCTGACCGCTGAGAAGTGACCACCGAGGATTTCTGCCCTCTCCCCCTTGGGTGAGAGAGGGGACCGCAAGGCGGAGGGGCCCCACGTTTTGCAGGTTCTGGGGGTGAGGGGGTCGAATACTGGGAACGCTCACTTAAGTGAACGGTATTGGGTTTAGCCCCGATTTCTGAACACGGGTTTGGAATGGCGGGTTGAGCCCTGGTCTAAACTCCTCGCAAGAAATCTGCGTTAGGATATCGGAGCCAGAGGGAGGCCTTGCGCAGCCTCCTCCGCGGTAGGGAAGACTTGGCCCTTAAATGTCGGGCGCACTTCTGGTAAAGTCACGGGTTGGCCCGGATGCGCCACCTTCACTCGCGGCGCACACGTAACACCCGCTTCCGGGAAAAAACTGACCGAGAGGAAACTCTGTTATGAATTATCGGAGGTTTGGACGCACGGGTTGGATGGTAAGCGAGATCGGGTATGGCATGTGGGGCATGGGGGGTTGGACCGGCGCCGACGACGCGGAGTCGAAAAACTCCCTCCAGAGAGCCCTCGACTTGGGTTGTAACTTTTTTGATACCGCTTGGGCCTACGGGAACGGCCACAGTGAAAAATTGCTGGGCGGGTTGGTGCGCAACAACCCCGAACGAAAGATCTACACGGCCACCAAAATTCCTCCTAAGAATCTCGCCTGGCCCAGCCGCCGCGAGTTCACCCTCGGTGACTGCTTCCCGCCCGATCACATCAGCCAATACGTACACTCCAGTCTTGAAAACCTGGGTCTGGAAAATATTGATCTGATTCAATTCCACACCTGGGAGGATTCCTGGCTGGAGGATGATCGCTGGGTGAAAAGGATCGACGACCTGCGCCACCAGGGGCTTATCCGCGCGGTAGGCATCAGCCTCAATCGCTGGGAACCCTGGAACGGCGTGCGCGCGGTTCAGTCAGGACTGATTGACGCTGTGCAGGTCATCTACAACATTTTTGACCAGAACCCCGAGGATGAACTGTTTCCGGCTTGTGCGGCCGCGGATGTGGGCGTCATCGCGCGGTGTCCGTTTGACGAAGGCACGCTTACCGGAAGCCTCACCCTGGAAAGCAAATGGCCCGCCGGAGATTGGCGTAATACTTACTTTGTGCCGGAAAACCTCAAAGCCAGCGTGGAACGTGCGGAAGCCTTGCGCCCGCTTATTCCGCCGGGCATGGACATGGCGCAAATGGCCTTGCGTTTCATCCTGAATAATCCCGCGGTGAGCACCATCATCCCCGGTATGCGCAAGCTGGCGAACGTGGAAGCGAACATACGCGCCGCCAACAAGGGTGCGTTACCAGAGGATTTGCACACGAAGTTACGCGAGCATCGTTGCGACCGGACGCCAACCGATTGGTCACAGTGAGGGGGGCACGGGGAGACTCGATCATGAAGTACCGCCGTTTTGGACGCATCGGCTGGATGGTGAGTGAAATCGGGTACGGGATGTGGGGAATGGCGAGCTGGACCGGCTCCAGCGACGCCGAATCCCGTCAATCCTTGCAGCGAGCTGTCGACTTGGGCTGCAACTTTTTTGACACCGCCTGGCATTACGGCTATGGGCACAGCGAACAACTGCTGGGGGAAGTGGTGCGCCAGAACCCTGGGAAGAAGCTATACGTGGCCACCAAGATTCCTCCCAAGAATATGGCTTGGCCGTCGCGTCCTGAGTTCACGCTTGACGACTGCTTCCCCCCCGAGCACATTGAGCAGTATGTACACATCAGTCTCGCCAACCTGGGTCTGGAAAACTTCGACTTGATTCAATTCCACACCTGGCGAGACGCTTGGCTGAAGGACGACCGTTGGGTAACGAAGATCGTCAATTTGCGCCGTCAAGGGCTGTTCCGTGCCGTAGGCATCAGCCTCAATCGCTGGGAACCCTGGAACGGCGTGCACGCGGTGCGGTCAGGGTTGATTGACTCAGTACAGGTCATGTACAACATTTTTGATCAGAATCCCGAGGACGAACTTTTCCCCGCTTGTGCTGCCCGGGATGTGGCTGTCATAGCGCGTTGCCCGTTGGACCAGGGCTCGCTGACCGGCACGTTGACGCTCGAAAGTAAATGGCCGGAAGGTGATTGGCGCAATACGCACTTCGGTCCGGAGACCCTCAAGGAGAGTGTTACGCACGCCGACGCTTTGAAGCCGCTCGTCCCCCCCGGCATGACATTGCCGGAGATGGCGCTGCGTTTCATTCTGAATAGCCCGTATGTGAGCACTATTATCCCTGGCATGCGCAAGGGGAAGAATGTGGAAGAGAACGTGCGCACCAGCGAACAGGGTCCGTTGCCCCTGGACCTCTACGCGGAATTGCGCAAGCATCGCTGGGACCGCAAAGCGCCCCGGCGGTCGAAGTAAGGCCGCCCGTGGGCGGAGTGCCGCCGGGCGGCTAATCGGAACTTAAGAAAGGTAGTTTGGAATTTGTGCGCAGAAAGGAGCAGCGCCACGGCAAGCACGTGGTTGCGACTCACCATCCCTACCCTCGAAGGAGATTTTCCTCATGGATAAGAAAACAGAAATCACGCGGCGCGAATTCTTGAAAGACACGGCGCTTGCCGGCGCCGGCGCCGGCGCCGCCATGCTGGGCGGATTGGCGCCCGCGCGCGTGCTGGGCGCCAATGACCGCATTCGCGTCGGCGTGCTGGGAAGCGGGGAACGCGCTCGCTACGTCATGACGATGTTCAAGAAGGTCCCTACCGTCGAGTTCGTGGCCGTCTGCGATGTCTATGCACCTGCCCGCGCCAAGGCCTTGGAAATCGCCGGCCTGGGCGCCAAGGCCTACACGAACTATCACGAAGTTCTTGACCGCAAGGATATCGATGCGGTGCTGATTGGCAGTCCCGACCACTGGCACAAACAAATGCTGGTCGACGCGGTGAATGCCGGCAAGGACGCCTATGTCGAAAAGCCCATCATGCACTCCATCGAAGAGGGAATGGAAATGGTGCGCGCGGTGGATGGGACCCAGCGCATCGTGCAAACCGGCACCCAGCAGCGCAGTTGGGAGCATTGGAAGATCGGCAAAGAAATCGTGGCCTCCGGCCGCCTCGGTAAGGTCACCATGGTCCATACTTACTGGTATCAGAAATACGACGTCAACAAAGAGCTCCCCAAGGTCGACCTGGCTGACCTGGACTGGAAAAGCTATTTGGGCAGCGCGCCCGACCAGCCTTTTAGCGAGGAGAAATATTGGTGGTGGCGCTGGTATTGGGATTTCGGCGGGGGCATTCTCACCGACCTGCTGACGCACTGGATTGACGTCATCCAGTGGTACATGGATCAGCCGGCGCCCAAGACCGCCACGACGGTGGGCGGCCTTTACACGATGGATTGGCAGTGCCCCGACACCGCCACCGCGGTTTATGAATATCCGGGCGATTTCATGGTCACCTTCACGGGTTCCATCAACAGCACCGTGGAGGACGGCGGCATCATGTTTTGCGGGAGCGATGCGACCCTGGAGATTGACCGTGCCCATCTGGCCGTGTACCCGGAGGGCGTATACCCCGTACCCGGCTCGCTCAAGCCGGAGCCGGAGCTTTTTATGCGCTCCCAGCACGATGGAACGCTTGACAACGTCATCAACTTCGTGGACTGTATGCGTACACGCAAGTCTCCCAACGCCAATATTCACGTGGGCTTTGAGGCGGCACGCACTTCCTGGATGGGCAACATCGCTTTGAAGCGGGGCATGAAAGTTGTCTGGGACGCTACGAAAGGCAAGGTGGCATGATGAAGTTCACGCATTTCTCTCGCCTCCCTGGCATCAAATTGGGGGGACTGCTTCTGCTGCTTGTGCTCGTCAGTCTGCCTCTTGGCGCCCAGGAGCCGACCCCCAACAAGGCCATCTACAACACCTTTAGCGATGAGGAAGAGATGGCCATGGGGCGCAAGGCCGCAGAGGAAACCGACAAGCAAATGGTGCTCCTGGATTCGCCGCTGCTCACGGCTTACCTGAACAACTTGGGGCAAAAGGTGGCGCAAGCCTCGCGCCGGCCACAACTTCGATACTCATTCAAGATTGTGAATACTGATACGGTTAATGCCTTCTCGCTCCCAGGGGGATTTATTTATGTCCATCGCGGGCTCCTGGACTTTGTCGTGAACGAAAGTGAATTGGCCGGCATCCTGGCGCATGAGGTCGGCCACGTGGTGGCTTATCACAGTATGAACGATGTGGCGCGCCGCTACTGGATTGACCAGGGAATGTACCAACTCAAAAAGGCCGGCATGCTCGATAACCAGGAGATGGTGGACATGCTACAGAAATACGGCGGTCCCATGCTGCTCTTCGTCGACCGCAAATTCAGCCGCGAGGAAGAATCCGAGGCTGACATGCTCGGCATGTACAATGCCATCCGCGCCGAGTATGACCCGGAAGGTTTGATCTCCACCCTCGCCCGCCTAAGCAAATTCACGGGAAACCCCACGCTCGTCGAGGGCCTTCTGATGAACCACCCCCTGCCGGGTGAACGGGTAACGGCGCTCCGTGCCGAACTTCAGCACAATCCGCCCCCGAAAGGACTTGAGAAGGATAGCATGGCGTTTCGGGCGGCAAAGGTGGGTCTGAAAGCGTTGCCACCCCCTCCACCACCGAAAAAGCAGCCGTGACGGGATCACGCGGACTTCAGGCGTGCCGAGGCCCCGAGAGAATTCGCGCCGGAAGAGTAATCAGGGCCCGAAGCAGATCGAACACGCCCCCGACGGCAATTCCCACCAGCCGGAACGGCAGTGTCAGAATCCAAACCACTGGATAAAGTACCAGCGCCAGAAGCGCCAGTGGCCAGCAGAGAAAGAGAAGAATACACCAGAGCAGGAATTTCACCATGCGCCTCCACTCCCCGCGATGATTAACGCCTATTCTACGCCCGGAGGCAGCCGAAACGCAGGGATTCTGAGTCGTAAGAATACACCTGCTTGGGACGTTAATTCCAATTTGCTCCCCTTCCCCATTTAAGAGGGAGGCTGATGTTGATTCAAATTCGTTAGCCGCGCCCCCTTGGGGGAGGGCTTTTCCGCGGCTTTTTTCGAAACTAATCCATGGGGTAGAGGCTGCAGCCTCCGTCCACCATGAGCGTCGCACCCGTCATGTAATCGGAGGCATGCGAGCAGAGAAAGATGAACGCGTCTGCTACCGATTCCGGGGGCTGCATGAAACCGAGAGGAATGGCTTTCTCCGCGCGGCGGCGGTAGTCGGGTTCGGTATCCCATTGGCGTTTGGCCATGCCCACAGCCACAATGCCGGGGGCGATGGAATTCACGCGGATCCCCTTCGCCGCCAACTCCCGCGCCATCCCGCGCATCAGCATTTTGATGCCACTCTTGGTGACGTTATAAGGGGTGATATCGGGCCAGGGTGTATCCTGCACCCACGACGAGGTGAAGATGATCTTGCCCTTCACCTTCTGCGCCACCATGGAGCGGGCCGCCGCTTGCGCCACCAGAAACGCGCTCCGAAGGTTGACCCGCACGATGCGGTCCCAATCCTGTTCGGAATATTCGAGAATTGAACAGGACTGGGCCATGCCGGCGTGGCAGAGCGCGACGTCAACGGCTCCGAAAGACTGCACGGCTTTCTGCACAAGCGCCTGCGCCCCGGCCACGGTGGTTGCGTCGGCGCTCACATAAACACATCGATCGGCCGCGTAGCCGGTGGCCTGCATCCACGCTTGCGCTTCCTGTTCCGCTATGATGTCGTTTACCACCACGCGAGCCGAGTGCGCTAGCAGCTTCTGCACCACGACTTTGCCGATGGCGCCCAGACCCCCGGTAATCAGTATGGCCTTGCCTTGAAGACAATCTGATGCGAATGCCATGGGTTTTCCTCTCTTCAACTTCGTTGACTGTCCAATCCTGTGCGATTATAGACCCAAAGGCACTTTGGCAAGGCGCCGCCCGGCCGGGCTGCGATTGGGGCTTTACTTTTCGGACCATATTTGATATTCCGCTGCTGGCTGAACCACGGAGTGTGAACATCGATGAAGATCACCGACATCAAAACCCTCGTCGTCAACGCGCAATTACGCAACTGGATATTCGTCAAGGTTGAGACCGATGTTCCGGGCCTTTACGGTTGGGGCGAAGGAACGCTGGAATGGAAAACGCGCGCCGTCGCCGGCTGCGTGGAGGATTTCAAGCCCCTTGTGCTGGGCCGCGATCCGACGCGCATTGAGTTCTTGTGGCAGATCATGTATCGCCACTCGTTCTGGCGGCTGGGAGTGATCGGGACCACCGCAATCTCCGCGATCGAACAAGCGTGCTGGGACATTACCGGAAAAACCTTGGGGGTTCCCGTCTACAAGTTGCTGGGTGGCCGCGTCCGGGACAAGGTGAGAATGTACACACATCTCGGCATGGGAGAAATGAAAGCGGTTTATGAAACCTCTGCCGTGGAACCTCTGATTGAACGGGCGCAGGAATTGTGGATAAAGGGCTACAGGGCAATAAAGGTCGTAGTTGTCCCGATTTCAGAGCCGCTCATGGGGTTGCCGGCGGTGCGACATTTTGCCCGTTTGATAGGCAAGTTGCGCGAGGCCGTCGGTGACGAAGTGGACATTATGATCGATTTCCACGGCCGCACCACGACCGGACAGGCTATCGAATACATCCGAGCGGTGGAGGAGTTTCACCCGTTCTTTTGCGAGGAGCCCGTTCCGCCGGAGCAGACCGATGCCCTGCTGGAAGTCCGCCGCAGCGTGCGCGTGCCGATTGCCACCGGCGAGCGTCTGGCCACACGGTGGGAGTTCCGCCGCGTGTGCGAGCTGCAAGCCTGCCACGTTTTGCAACCCGACCTCTGCCATTGCGGCGGCTTGCTTGAAGCCCGCCGGATTGCCGCCATGGGAGAAACCTACCTGATGGGAATTGCTCCGCACAACCCCAACGGCCCATTGGCCAACGTGGTGGCACTGCACTTCGATCTGGCCACGCCGAACTTCCTGATTCAGGAGGACATGGTGGGAGACGTCCCCTGGCGCTTCGACGTCGTCCAGACGCAATTGAAGGCCGAAAAGGGTTACTGGCTGCCGCTCGACGAACCCGGATGGGGCGTCGAGATCAACGAAGACGAAGCGCGCAAGCACCCCTTCGAGCAAGAGATATTCCCACGGACGGTCTTTCACCTGGACGGTTCTGTGGCGGAATGGTGAGGGTGAATGATCGGGAGATCGGATGATCGGGTGAACTACAAAGCCATCTCGGCAGCGCATTTTTCTGCCTTTGTTTGCTTGTCACTCGTGACTTGTCACTGGATTCAAAACCTATGAACAATCATTTCTGGTTTGGCATGACCGTAATTCTTGTCAGCGGCGCAATGAATGCCGCATTCGCGCTGCCGATGAAGTACTCCCGGGTTTGGAAGTGGGAGAACCTCTGGCTGGTATTTTCCGTTGTCGGTATTCTAATCGTGCCCTGGGCCCTAGCCATTGGGCTGGTGCCGGGACTCACGCAGGTTTATGCCGGAGTATCGCCGCGGGCACTGCTCCTGCCCCTCATTTTCGGCCTACTGTGGGGTTTTGCGCAAGTGACCTTCGGGGTCAGTTTGCGGATGGTCGGCGTTGCCTTGACCTTCGCCGTGGTATCGGGCCTCGCCAGTCTCTCCGGATCGCTCGTCCCCTTGTTGGCCTTTCATCCCGAGGACATCTTCCGTCCGCGAGGACTGCTGCTGCTTCTCAGCATCCCATTTCTCATTGTTGGTCTGACCTTCTACGCTTTCGCGGGCCGCAGGCGGGAGAAGGAACAGGCCGGCCCGAATGCCGAGTCCACATCGACGAAGAGTAGTTTTGCCAGGGGCATGGCGTTGTGCATTTTCACGGGAATTTTCGGTTCAAGCTACAACTTGGGTTTCGCTTTCGGCGGCGATGTGATCCGCGCCAGCCTGCGGAATGGCGCCGGCCCCCTGACCTCAACCTATGCCGTCTGGGGCCTGGTCCTGGGAGCCGGGTTCATTCCCAACCTGGTTTACTGCATCTACCTGCTGGTGAAGAATCGGACGGCGAATCTGTTCGCCCGGAGCGGCTGGACGCGGGAGGCCGTCCTGGCCGTCGCCATGGCCCTGCTGTGGGTTACCGCCGTTCTGAGTTACGGGATCGGAGCCACGCTGGTGGGCGCGGCAGGAACATCCACGGGGTACATGCTGTTCGTCGCCGCGAGCATCCTGTTTGCCAATGCCTTCGGACTTATGGCCGGAGAGTGGAAAGGTGCGAGCGTGCGAACCACAAGGTTCCTGGCCGCGGCCCTCGCTTTCATCCTGATCGCGGTCATCGTTCTAAACCTCGGCG
>Ga0209039_10001516_pt1 | contig 21423 bp, 14 predicted proteins | sample BogFormECP12_OM1_FD_188238 | JGI IMG/M metagenome (GOLD analysis project Ga0209039, IMG submission 188238) | Bog forest soil microbial communities from Calvert Island, British Columbia, Canada - ECP12_OM1 (SPAdes) (version 2) | ecosystem: Environmental > Aquatic > Freshwater > Wetlands > Bog ...
ACGAATCCCACAAGGGGAAAGGCGCGAGAAAAACCTCACTGCCACCCCAACGGAGAAGTATCGCTTGACAACGCCGATGCCGTTATAGACGCGCTACACCTCCTCGGGTTTTAGGATTTGGGATTTGAGGTTGGCCCATCGCGCTGATCAGCCCAGCAGGCGGGCCACCTCCTTGGCGTAATAGGTGAGGATGATGTCGGCCCCGGCGCGGCCTATGGAAGTCAAGGTTTCCAGAATCATCCGCTCGCGATCAATCCAACCCAGGCGCGCGGCGGCCTCGATGAGCGAGAACTCTCCGCTGACTTGATATGCCGCGATGGGAACATCGAACTGGCGGCGCGCCAGGGCAATAATATCGAGGTAGGGAAGCGCCGGTTTGACCATGATGAGGTCCGCGCCTTCTTCCACGTCGAGCGCGATCTCGCGCATCGCCTCACGCTGATTGGCGGGGTCCATCTGGTAGGACTTGCGGTCTCCGAACTTGGGAGCGGAATCCGCCGCCTCGCGGAAAGGGCCGTAAAATGCCGAGGCATACTTCGCGGAATAAGCCAGAATCGGCACTTGCGTATGACCGTGCGCATCCAGTTCCTGGCGAATGGCGCCCACGCGGCCATCCATCATGTCGGACGGCGCAACGATGTCCGCGCCGGCTTCGACCTGGGTCAGAGCGGTCCTGGCTAAAAGCGGCAGGGTGGAATCATTGTCGATTCCACCATCCTTGATCAGCCCACAGTGGCCGTGGCTGGTGTATTCGTCCAAGCAGACATCACAGATGACCATCAGGTCGGGCAAGGCCTTCTTCACTGCCCGCACGGCACGCTGGACAATACCGTCCGGGTCATACGCGCCCGAGCCCACTTCATCCTTGCTTTCCGGAATGCCAAATAGAATCACGGCGGGAATGCCGAGGTCGTGAGCGGCCCGGCACTCCTCCACGAGCCAGTCCACTGACCACCGGTAGTTGCCCGGCATCGATTTGATCTCACTCTTGAGCTGCGTGCCGGGGCATACAAAGAGGGGGTAAATGAGGGAGCGAACGTTCAAGCGCGTCTCGCGCACCAATCCGCGAAGCGCCTCGATGCGCCGTAATCGCCGTGGACGGTGGATGGGGAAGGGCACGGTATCAATACACCAATATTTCGCGCGGTTTCAAATTTCCGAAAGTACCGACATTGGCCAGCGCCAGCGCAACGCGGAACTGGCTCTCATGTTTCAGCGGTCCCAGATTGTAATACTGGTACTCGACATCGATCGCGAAACACCCGAAATTATAGCTGACCCGGCTGATGACGTGCTGGTTTATCTTCTGCTGAAAATTGTAATCTATCCCGAATGCACCACTCAGCCCCCGGCGGTTCGAGTCACCATAAGTCATCACGGTGCCGAGCAAGTTAAAGGCGGTCAACGGCGGCGGCGTGGTGGTGGAGGTGGTAGTCCCCAATAATGAACCCAGGTAGGACGAATGGTTGATAAAGAAGTCGGTGAAGGCGAATTCCAACAACCCGTGTTTCACGTGGGAAGAGATGCCGGCATCCAGAATGCCTCCCTCGCCGCTGGGGCTTATGTCGGTGCGGATTTCCGTATCGTAGTTGGAGAAGGGGGCGAACTTGAACACGGAATCGATCGGTGAAAACCGCTGCCCCTGCTCGAAGGCGAATCCCGTCAGGTCGATGGTTGAAGCAAAGACGTTGATTCGGCCCGGCACCAACGCGCCGCCAAAGGTGGGATCGAAGTAATACTTCTGCGAAATACGCCAGGAAAAGAAATCCCTTGCCTGGGGAATGTCCGGCGAGTTGTCCGGCACGTCTTTCCGGGCCAGAATGGAGTTGGTCAGCGAGTACTCCACCTCGTTCGTCTCGGTGAAAATATCCATGGCATCGAAGCGGATGATGTCCAGGATATCCTCGGGGTCGCGAGCGCGGACGAGGTGGTACTGAACATCCGGCTCGATCACATGCTTGAGGCGGTACCCCCGATAGGACCGGGTGAATACCTTTTCCAGGGAAGGCGGGCGCAGGTCAAGCCCTACCTCCGCGAGCAGGCGGTTCACGGCGGAATGGTCCGGCGCCAGGCTGACGCCATACTCCGTGGCCCGAAATCCGATCGAGGGGATGAAACGGAAATTCCAGAACTCCTTCGCCCGCAGCAGGAATTGCGGGTGAAAATCCAGGCGATCCTTCAGCAGCGGGAGGGTCAGTCCCGGCTGGGTGCGGCCCACGGCGTCAGCGGAGGTCTCGAAGGAAAAGTAGACGGGCGAGTCGCCAATTTCCCGGTCTTGCCCGGCCAACTGAAAGCTGGGGAGGTGGCGCATGATGACGGCGTTCGCCGGGACCAATTGTGTGGAGAGAAAGTCCTCATACCTTTCGGCGGAGACATTGAAGCTGTAGCCATCCCAATTCTTGGTGATGAACCCGGATTGCAAGGCTTCCGAACTGACGGCTTCCGTATAATTGGACGACCAGGTTAATCGGAAGGCCATGGTGTTGACGTAGTCCACGTTGGCGACGGCGCGGAAGCCATCACCGATGTCGTCGTCTTTGCCGATGGCGCGGATACTCTCCCCGGGGGCGCGAAGCGACAAGTTTGAATCCTTATCATTGACCCCAAAGTAATGCACGGTGAAGTCCGCATTCGGGCTGGGCTTGGCGCGAAATTCTCCGCGTTCCGCAAGTCCGCGCTTGCTGTAATCTTCCACCCCCAACATCAAATCCGCGCTGGGGTTTATGGCCCAGAAGAATCCTTCGCCAATGATGTAGCCTTTCTGTGTGGAGTTGCCAATGTGAGGAAGCAGAAAGCCGGTCTGCCGGGGTTCGCGCGCAATCGAGTCTACCAGGATGGGAAAATAAAGGATAGGGATGCCGAGGAAGCGGAAAACCGCGTCGTGGACCACCGCTTTATCATCGACCGTGACGCGAGCTTGCCGTGCGGAAAGCAACCAGCCGTCTTTGGCGCAATCGCAGGAGGTCATGCGGGCGTGATCCACCAGGTAAGTATCCTCGTCCAGGCGGTCCACCGTTTTGCCCCAAATGTAAAAGGGGTTCTCAGTCTTCAGGACGCGCGGCCGGGGGGGCCCTTTGGAATGAATATACCCTGCTCCATTGCTAAACCATCCCTTCTGGGTCCGGATGTTATAATGGACCTCGTCGGCAGCAAGGTGGCTCTTGGGGTCGTCAAAAATCACATGCCCGCGCGCCATCACATCGCCCGACGTGCCATCGAATGAAGCTTCGTCCGCCGTCACGCGCATCTCTTCATAAACGATTTGGACATGCCCGCGCAGATGATAAGTGTCCTTATCCTTTTGCTGTGTGTCCGCGCGGATCGTAACTTCTTTCCCGGGCCCCTTCGTTTCCAGGGAAATCGGAATCTGCTGCGCGTGCAAATGCGAGGCGAGGGCAAGAAAGAGCGTGAGAGCGGCGGGAAGCCGCAAGCCATTGCCTCCGGGAAGGGGACGAAGGAGATCCATGAGCACGCAGAATGGCCATTCTACTCGAAAGCACTTTGTTCTTCCGAGTGAATTTGCTAAGATGCCTGCGGATGAGGGAAACGCTGCCTGGAGGACTGATTACCCCCAGTGAAGTGCCCCAAATGTGGGTTCGTCAGCTACGCTGGACTTGAGCAATGCAAGAAGTGTGGCTACACATTCGCGAAAGCCGCGCCCGAGGGATGTTCATCCTCGCTGACCTCCTTGTTCCCAGAGGGAGTGCGTTCGGTTTCCCAACCCCTGCCGGAATCCCTGGCCAGACCCAGCGAGAATCCACCCCGCGTTGAGCCGGAGCTACGAACTCAACAAGCACCGCCTCCTGAGACGGCGCCCGTGCGGGCATCGTCCTCCCAGGAAAGCCTGGCTGGGGCCGGCCGCACGCGCGTGGACGAGCAACCCCAAGATTGGAGAACAGAATTGTCGGAACGAGTTGAAAGTTTCCGCAAGCGGCGGGGTCGTCTACAGCCAGACACAGATCCCGCGGAGAATCTCGATCTGGACTTTGAGGGTCCCGCCAAACCCCAGGATAATCGTTCCCTTGACGACGCGCTGGGGACGGAGGATAGAGATTCGGGGTTCGATTTGGAAATCGGCGAATTCGCCGCGTCCCGAGGCAAGGACCGCCCGTCGCCGGAGACCGTTTCGCTCGAAGGGTCGGATGACCAGATGATGCAGATCGATGCTGCTCCCGTTGAGGTGGAGGAGATGGCCCTGGGCGAGCCTCTCGCGAAGAGTCCTCCCATGGAAATCCTGGTCGGCTCGCCCATCGAAACAGCGCCTGAGGAAGACGAGCGGGAGGAGGGGATTTTCGTCGCGCCATTAGGCCGCCGTTTCCTGGCTGGCTTGACGGATGCCCTCGTGCTGATTCTGGGGGCAGCCGTGTTTGGGATGATTTTCTGGCGATTCTGCGGGCGGTTGTCGATTGTTCCGCTCAACATTGCGGTTCTGGGATTTATCGCCGTGATTCTCATCTTTGCTTACTTCGGGTTGTTCACCGCCATTGCTTCCGCCACGCCCGGATTGCTGTGGATGGGATGCGAGATCCGCAATTTACGCGGAGGCCCTCCCACCGTGAGCGAATCCTTCTGGCGCGCCTTCGGGGTTCTGGTTTCGCTCGCGGCGCTCATGCTGGGTTTCGTCTGGGCCTGCGTGGATAGCGACAGCCTGACCTGGCATGATCGCATGTCGGGAACGGTCATTACCGACGAGCGCAACGCCGCTGATCTTGCCGTCCTGAAAGCGGAAACCTAGGGCTTTCGCTTCGTTGCGCCGTTTCGTCGTAGCCTCACCTGACGGCGGCTCTATGGGAAAAGGAAGGTTCGTCAATCAGAAGCTCGGCAAGTACGTTAGCCGCAAATTCGACTTGTTGAAGTCCGAACTCGCCGGGCGTACCAACCGCAAGGCGTCATCCCATCTACTGAAGTCATCTCCACCTAAGAAGGAGATCTCCGGGGGAAAGGCGTAACGAGTTTAGAGCTAAGCTAATTCGATTCAGCCAATTGTCCGGTCCCGGAAGCCTGCGGAAAAATCTCCCGCACGAGGAGCTTCCTCTCTCATTTGTGCATCAAATGAAATGCCGTGTTATACTTTTAAGAATGAGGGCATTGTAAGCCCAAGGTGAAGGAGCTATCCCGGCATGACAAACCGTATTCGAGCCACACTCATTTCCATTTCCCTGGTAATAATGTCCTACGTTGTCGTAGGAGGGTTGCTGGGGAAGAGTGAGACATCCTCCGAGAAAACTTATCGCGACCTGGGTGTTTACAGTGAAGTCCTGAATCGCATCAAGCAGGAGTATGTAACTGATCCCGATCTGAAGAAGGTCACGGACGGCGCTATCCGGGGACTGCTCGAGTCGCTGGATCCCTATAGCACGTATCTGACTCCCGAGCAGTATCAGGATTACTTGCAACACCCTGACCCAGGACCGGCGGATGTGGGGATCTTCATCTCCAAGCGGATGGGATATGCCACGGTGGTTGCGGTTCTTCCGGGGAGCCCTGCGGAAAAAGCCGACGTCAAGCCCGGTGACCTGATCGACGAGGTCGATGGGGCGCCTACCCGCCAGTTTTCGGTCTTGCAGCTTGAGCGGATGATGGCGGGACAACCCAATTCGACCGTGAAGCTCACCCTGGTTCGTGAGAACCGCGTTGATCCCCAGAGCACTACGGTCACCCGCGCGGTTTTGAATTACCCGCCGGTTTTCACAAAAATGGTCGATGACGGAACCGGGTACATGCGCGTGGCGACCTTCAACAAAGGGAAGGCGGGCGAGATTGCGGCCAGGATCAAGGAACTCGAATCGCAAGGGGCTCACAAAATCATTTTGGATTTGCGCAACTGCGCCGGCGGCGATGTGCAGGAGGCTGTCGATACCGTCAGCCTGTTCCTGAATAAGGGCCTGGTGACCTACATTTCGGGGCAGCGCTTTCCCCGACAGGACGTGGAAGTTCATCCCACCAGTGCGGTTTGCAGTTTGCCCTTGGCTGTTCTCATCAATCAGTCGACCGCCGGTCCGGCGGAGTTAGTGGCCTCCGCGACGCTGGGCAATAAACGCGGTGAAGTGGTGGGCGTGCGGAGTTTTGGCGTTGGTGTCTATCAGAAACCTATCCCCGTCGGCGATGGCTCGGCCCTGCTCCTTTCCGTAGCCAAGTATTATGGGTCGGATGGTAAGGCCATCAACGAAAATGGCGTAACCCCCAGTGTGGTCCAGACTGCCAGCGCCGAGGCTGAAAATGCGGATGAAGATAATCAGCCGGAAGAGCCGGAACGATTTGGCGGCAAAGATGATATGCAGCTTCGCAAAGCCATCGAGATTCTGGGCCAATCCGCGACGTCGGCCAAGGCCGCATGATTTGAAACACGAAATTCGGAAATCGAAACTCGAAACTGGAAACTCGAAAATCGATTAGCGGCTCACGAGTTTCGAATTTCGCCTGCCTGAACCACGAGGTCGAAACTCGAAACGGGAAGCACGAAACTGGAAAAGCGAAACTCGAATTTAGAAATCCGAAAATCCCATAGCAACACACGAGCTTCGAATTTCGAGTTTCGCATTTCGGTTTTCGAGTTTCGGTTTTCGAGTTTCGATTTTCGAATTTCGAATTTCGAATTTGGGCTTCCCTTCCTTTTGTTATTGATCCTCGCAACTACCGCCTGCAATTGGTTTCATCCCCAAGCCTTGACTGAAGCAGACCGCCGCGCGCTGGCAGTACGATTCAAGAACGTGGTGACGGACGCCGGTGGCGCCCAGGTTTGGATCAAACATCCGGCCAAGGGGTACCGCCGGCAAAGCCCCGACACCTTGCAAGTGCTGGTGACTCCGACGGCCTACCCTACCGTGCTGTCTCGCGTGCAGCAAGAGTCGGACAAAGAAAGTCTGGATGTTGGGACCTCGGCGTTAAACGCCGGAAGCGGTCTGCGTGCGGTCACCCTCAATGTCACCGAGCGCGGGCAGCGCATTATCCAAATTCATCTGCGGGAAGTGCCCCGGTTGCTGCGCGCCGCTATCGTGATCGACGACATGGGCAACGACCTGGAGGCGGCGCACAAGCTCCTGGCGCTCAATTATCCCCTGACCTTTTCGGTGCTGCCTTACCTGCGTTACACCCAGATCACCGCCCAGGAAGCTCACCGGAGCGGGCATGAGGTCATGTTGCACCTGCCGATGGAACCGCAGCGCAACACGCATGCGTCCCCCGGTGAAGGGGCCATTCTCCTGGGGATGAACGCGGCGGAGGTGCAGAGGGTGGTGCAGAATGATCTGGATTCGGTTCCCTACGCGGCGGGTGTGAACAACCACATGGGATCGCGGGCCACTCGGGATGCCGCCCTGATGGCCGAGGTCATGAAAATCCTCGCCGATCACCGGCTTTATTTCATCGACAGCCGCACGACGGCCGAAAGCACGGCGCTTGATGAGGCGCGACGCCAGCGCCTGCCGGCGTTTTATCGAGCAGTGTTTCTGGATGACACGGAAACTGTCGCCTACACGCTGGGGCAGTTGCAAGAACTCCGCCACACGGTGGAGCAAGAAGGCATGGCGCTGGCCATCGGACACCCGCACCCCACGACCATTGCCGCATTGGCCAAATTCCTGCCGGAGTTGGAACGGGCGGACATTGAGATGGTCGCGCCCTCCCAAATCGTCCATCTACCTGAAGTCGCTCGCCTGCACCCACCCGCCAGCACAAAATGACCCTCCGGTTAAGCTCGCCGCAATGCCGTTCACTTCTGCGTTTTCAGGGAGACGCTTTCCGGTTCGACCTTAGTTGACCTCCCTCGTCCTTCGGAGTACCATCACTTTAATTTGGGGGCGCTCTATGACTAAACGTGATCTTGATAATACCTTGGGTACTCGTTCCCGCGTATGGCCGTGGCTGTTTGTGGGGTTTGCGGGTGCGCTTGCCCTCGTTTGCATCCGGGCCGAGGGGTTCCATCAATGGTACTTGGCGCAGGGCACCTGCATCGGGATACTGTTCCTGCTGGCCATGGCGGGAGTCGATTGGTGGCGGCAGCACCGAGTGAAGCGCGCGCTCCCTCCTGATGCTGAGACCTACCACCAGGCCCTTCAATATCTGCTGCTGGTTCTCGCTGCCGGGATGATGGGCATCATGATCAATGCCCTTCGGTACGATCACTGGGTTTATGGCATCGTAGCAAAGACGGCAGGCGTGGGAATTCTGTTCGCCGGTTCCGCCTTCATCGTCGGAGTGCTCATTGGTTTTCTGTTTGGATTTCCTCCCGCCCCCAGCGGCGGTCCTTCTCAGACTGCGGGTCAGACTTCCGGCGCGCAGTCAGCAAACCAAAGCCTTCCGGCAAGTAACGGGACTGCCGGAGCGCGGTCCCCATACGTTTTTCAAAACACCAATCTCCAGGAGATTTCTGATTGGCTTACCAAGGTGATTGTGGGTGCGAGTCTGGTGGAATTGACGAAGTTGCCGCCGCTGGTCAAGCGATTCGCGGAGTTCATGGCGGCTGGAATAAATCCTCACGACCCTTCCGCGCCCATCGCACTCGTGATCCTGGGGTATTTTTGGTCCTGTGGCCTCCTCTATGGCTATCTGTGGACGAGATTTGAAATGGCTGTGACCTCACCGCCGGCGCAGGCCGATTCGGAGGCCTTGGGTGCGGTCGATCGCTGGCTGAATCAGCCTCCTAGTTCAAAAGACGATGAGCAGCGCGTGGCGATGATGAGTGCCATTAAGGCTGCGTCCGCCGGCGCCCGGGTGAAAATCTTTCTGGACGCAGAAAAATACCGAAAGCCCGCCACCGAAGATGTAAACGAACGCTCGCTTCCCGTGTTCCAGGCCCTGGTGGAAGCTGACGCACAAGAAATCTTTCATCGCAACCGGGGCCAGTATGCTTTGGCTTTGATGGGAAGAAAGAAAGATCCGAATGATCCTGCGACTTCTAAAGCTGATTGGAGCCGCGCGCAAGACCTGTTGACTGATGCCCTCCGGATTCGCGAGCGGTCCCGGGAACCGGGTTGGCGGGAATATGAACTGGCGCGCGCCGTTTGCCGGATCCACCTCGACGCCCAGTATAACGAACAGCCGAAGCAAAAGTCGGTATCCGAGGCGCAAAAGTCCATTCGAGCCGACCTCGACAAGATCGGCGATGTTCCACTCGATCAACGAAACCTGATTGATCCCGAGGATGCCACTACCAAAGAAGGTGCAATCACCACCTGGGAGAATCTTAATCCGTGAGTGCTGGATAAAGCGAGAGACTCATCCCAATTGCTCCATCGCTTGAAGTAGCGCGCGGATGTAACCGTAGCAGTAGGCAAATGACTGCAACCCGCCGGGGTCGTTTGCCGCGACGGGCACGTGGTCGGGCATCAGCAGATAGGGATACTCAACCTCTTGATAAACTCGCAGGGCTTTGACGAAGTCGATATCGCCCTCGTCGGGGTAGACCTCCTCGAAATCATCGCGGTGGCCGCGGATATTGCGAAAGTGTACGTTGAAGATCTTCTGGCGCGAGCCGAAATACCGGATCACCTCGTAGATTTCCCGGCCGGGATCGTTCAGCATTTCCGAGACGGTGCCTTGGCAAAAGTTCAAACCATGATAAGGGCTCTCCTTGATGGTGATGAACCGCTTCAACCCGTCCACGGTGCCCAGCACGCGGACTACTCCCTGGTAGCCTTCGGGCGGCACGCCCGGATCGTGGGGGTGGCAGGCCATTCGAATCTTGTACTCATCGGCGACGGGGATCACGCGCTCGAGGAAGTAAGTAATCCGCTCCCAGAACATGTCGGCGTCCACGCGCCCGGCGCGGGTGAGCGGCGGATTGGGAGGCGCATCCTTGAGCCGCCACGTGCTGTACATCGCGTCGCCCCGTCCGGGAGTGGGTTGTGTGCGCAGCACGCCCAGAAGGGTCAGGTTGTACTTGATGGAGGGAATCCCCGCAGCAGCGCAATTGCGGATGAGGGTTTGGAGCGCTTCGATGTCGCGATCGCGTTCGGGACTGTTCGCCAGCATGATCGCGGGATGCAGCGTCTTGTCGATATGCGTGGACGCCAGAAAGGGTGGCGCGATGCAGTCGATGGAGATGCGGTTCTTCTCCGCCAAGTCACGCAAGCGCTTCAGTTCGTCCACGGTGGCGTAGAGACGCCCGTCGCCGATTTCCGGATATCCGCAGATGTTGCGGACGCCATATCGCGCGAGGTACTGGAGGTGGGTTTCATTCGTAGGAGCGCTCTGGCACCCGAGTTTCATCAGAACTCGCCGGCCCGAGGCTGAGGCGGCGGGCGCGCGACCGCTCCCGAGCGCCACCGCGGCCGCGCCCGTCGAGGCGATAAATGTTCTGCGATTCATGAGGGACTCTCCTTATTCGTGCGATGCCCTAGTTGCTGTGCGCAAGTTGCTTACGCAGCCAATCGAGGGAAAGATCGCAAAATGGCGGCGCGAAGTGCTGCTGGGAGCCGGGCGCGCCATTCGGAGCGAACTCGAGATATTTGCCGCTGCCATTCTCCCAGGCAGGCCATTCGGGAGCGCCGGGAGAATTCGGCGTGCCGGTCTTGGCAAAGTTGGTCCAATAGGTTTCGATCAAACTTGCCAGCCGGTCGTCCGCCGCAGTGAATGGAAGCCATCGCCAGTCGCGATCATGCAAGGCATTAAACACGTAGGGAAGCTCCAGGCTATGGAAAGCTCCCAGCTTGGACTCCCCCTTCCCTGAGATGGTGCGATCGAACTTATAGACAAAGACCTTTGGCCCTTGCGCACGAGTCAAAGCAGCCATCGCCCCAATCGGACAAGCCATGAGCATGTCGTTGCTGGCCTGATCAATGGCCAGGTCGCGGTCAACCCGCGCCTTGAAGAGGTAAAGGGTGATGGCGGCATCCGTCCATCCACCATAAAGCGGGCGCACTGTTTCCGCCAGCCGCTTGATCGCCTGAGCCGGGCCGCCACTCTTCTCCGGTGATGGGGAGATTTTGGCTCCCGATGCCGCGACCACACGAAAGGCGCTCAGTTCACGGCCGTTCAAGCCGACCATGAGATCCACCTTCTGAACGGCGCCGGAAGCAAATGCCCTGGCGGGAGGTTCGGGCAGCACCCATCCATCAAGGACCAGATTCCCTAGGTAGGGTCCCTTGAGCTCGGTATTCACAAGCTGCATCAGTTCCGTCGAGGGCAGCTTGCGGAGGTTGGCCAATGGCGAGGGTGAATTGCCCGGCGCCGCCTTGCCCAGCGATACTCCCACGGCCTCAGCCTGGGCACGAGTCTTGATCGGTCCAAGTCCAAAGGGAGGGCCACTCTCCGTGATAACACGCTGGAAGAGATGGGCGGAGAGTGGGGTGGTCGTGAGCACTGCGGCGTCGATGGCCCCCGCTGACTCGCCAAAGAGCGTCACATTTTCAGGGTCGCCGCCGAATCGCGCAATATTCTCTTTCACCCAACGGAGCGCGGCGAGCTGATCGAGCAGGCCATCGTTACCGGAGCTATGATGCGGCGACTCGGCGGTCAGCTCGGGATGGCTGAAGAACCCCAGAACCCCCAGCCGATAATTGATCGTGACCAGGATGACGCCTTGGGAGACGAGAGAAGTTCCGTTATAAATCGATTGGGAACCGCTGCCGAAAGCATTGCTGCCTCCGTGCAACCATACCATGACCGGGAGAGATCCTCGCGGAGGCCACATCGGCGCCCAAACATTGAGGTACAGGCAATCCTCAGAAGACGACACCGGTTCAATTTCATAGGAAGCGCCATAGGCGGCGGCGAGGGGCTGAATATATGGACCTAGGCCGGCAGGATCCTGCACGCACGCACTCGCTGGCTTCGTGGCATCGCGAACCCCGGGCCACGGCGAAGGCGGCTGAGGCTCGCGCCAGCGGAGATCGCCCATGGGAGGCGTCGCGTAGGGAATCCCTTTGAAGACCGCGGTTGTTCCCTGCAAATATCCGCGCAGGCTGCCACTCGAAAGATGCACAACCGGCCCCTGTTCGGCAGCTCGAGGGAGAACCCCAGCGCTTGACAGCAAGAAAGGCAGGATGAGAATCGAAGGCAGTGTTCGCACGTGGATTCCTGGGATTGATATCGGCGTCAGTCTACCACATAGCACGGAGCAGGTAGCACACGTCCGCCGCTTTTGCTGTCAATGGGGCAGTATCGCGGCGGTGGCATGCTCCGCGCCCCCTGCTACGCACGGCCGCCTTGCCGGCGACGATTTCGTGTGCTAAGTTGAGTGTATGACACGGTTACTTGAGGACGCGCTCCGCAAAGTCGGCACGCTCTCCGATGACGAGCAGAACGCCATCGCCTCCCAGATTCTTGAGACGATCGAGGATGAAGAGGCTTGGGGAAGGTTGCTTCGGAAGAACCCCGCCAAGCTGCACAATCTCGCCGCCCAGGCGCTCGCCGCCCATCGCTGCGGCGAAACGCGACCCCTGGACGAAATCCTGTGATTGAATCGCGCACAACGCGCGAGTTCAGGGGAACGTTCGCTTCACTGCCCGACGACGTCCGCGAGCACGCGCAGCGCGCCTACCGGTTGTTTCGCGCCGATCCGCGTCATCCGAGTTTGCGTTTCAAAAAAGTGGATGAGGAGAGCAACGTCTATTCCGTGCGAATCGGATTGGGCTACCGCGCGCTAGGCGTTATGGACGGATCAACCATCGTCTGGTTCTGGATAGGCTCTCACGCCGAATGTGACCATTTGCTTGGCTGATCGTGCCCGGCGTGTACTCGCTTCCCTTTCCCCGGCCGCAAATTACCCGCTTTTCCCCTCCTTGCGCGGGGGCGCGGAGTGAATGGGCTCGCCCAGAAGGGCGTGGGCGGCTTCCATCCAAGCTTCGGCCAGGGTGGGATGGGCATGGATCGTGTGGGCAAGTTCCGCGGCGGTCAATTCCGCGCGGATCGCCACCGCCGCTTCCGCGATCAGGTCAGTGGCGTGGGGGCCGACGGCGTGCGCTCCCAGAAGTTGATCCGTCTCCGCATCCGCCACCCACTTCACAAAACCGATGGGCTCCCCGATGGCCAGCGCTTTCCCCAGCGCGCCAAACAGATATTTCCCTGTCTTGATCTTCCTGCCTTGCTGCTGGGCCTCCTGCTCCCCGAGGCCGACCGTGCCGATTTCGGGTGAGGTGAAGATGCAATTGGGAACCAAAGTTTCGTTCTTGTGCAGGTAGCGGCCACAAGCGTTTTCAGCGGCCACCAACCCCTGCGAGGTTGCGGCGTGGGCCAGAAGCGGGCCACCAGTGACATCGCCAATGGCATAGATCGTGGCGACGCGCGTTCTGCCGTAAGCGTCGACGTCGAGAAAGCCGCGCTCATTGGGCGCGAATCCGGTGTTTTCGAGCTTCAGCGATTGGGTCACCGGCTTGCGGCCCAGAGTCACCAGCAACAATTCCGCTTCCAAACTTTCCTGCCCGGCCCGGCCCCGCACGCTGCGATCGTCCGCGGTGATTTCTTCCAGCGTCACGCCCGTCAGGATGCGAATGCCCAGAGTCTTTTCCATGTGACGGCGCAATTCGCGGCGGACATCCGTATCGATGCCCGCCACGATATCTTCCAAAAGTTCCACCATCGTCACGCGCACGCCCAGTTGCGCCAACATGCAGGCAAACTCGCAGCCGATGATGCCGGCGCCGAGGATCAGCGTGGTGGCCGGTAATGCTCGCAGGCCCAGAAAGCCCCGGCTCTCCACGACTCGCTCATGCCGTGGGAGGAACCCGGGCATGGCGGAGGTTGTGCCCGTGGAGATAATCGTCTTGCCAGCGGTCAGGATTATCATCTCCGCGCCAGCACCTGTAGGGTCCACTTGGATGCGATTCCGGCTCTGAAACGAGGCGCTGCCGTGAAAAACTGTAACGCCATTGGCCTTGAGCAATTGCTTGACGCCGTTGCGCAGCTTCGCGACCACCTGGTCCTTGCGGTCGGCCATCGCGGCATAATCAAATGAGGCGCTCGCCACGCGCAGGCCCATCGCCTCGGCAGACTTGATGCGCGCGAACAATTCCGACGAGGCAATCAGAGTCTTGGTGGGGATGCAGCCCCAATTCAGGCAAGTGCCCCCCAGCTCTTCCTTTTCCACCAACGCCACGGAGGCGCCCAGTTGTGCCGCCCGGATCGCCGCGGGGTACCCACCGGGTCCAGCGCCAATCACCACTATATCGAACGCTGCCACAGGCTTATCTCCTCAAGAGTTTTTCGAATCGAGTTCAGGAAGCGCGCCGCCAGCGCCCCGTCGATCAAGCGGTGATCGCTCGACAAGGTCATCTTCATCATCGTCCGGATCACGACTTGATCGTTTCGAACCACCGGCTGTTTCGCGCCGCTGGAGACGGCAAGGATGGCGCTCTCGCCGGGATTAATAATCGCCGTGAAATTCTCCACATCCATCATACCCAAGTTGGAAATAGTAAACGTGCTCCCGGTCATCTCCGCGGGTGTAAGCTGGCCCGCCCGCGCCTTGGCAGTGAGCTCTTGCGCCCGCGCATGAATTTCCGCCACGGTCAGTTCATTGGCCCGGCGGATGACTGGAACCACCAACCCTTGCTCCAGCGCCACCGCCAGGCCCAGGTCGATGTTGCTGTGCCAACGGATACTCTCGCCGTCGGAGGTGCCATTGACGACGGGAAACTGTTCCAGGGCGAGCGCCGCGGCTTTCAGGATAAATTCCGTCAGGGTGTACGCCGTGCCCTGAGCCTTCAACTCAGCCCGCAATGACTCCAGCTCCGTCACATCGACGGCTACGGTCACAAAGAAGTGCGGCGCGTGGGTGAAACTCTCCGTCAACCGCTGGGCAATGATCTGCCGCATGCGGGTCATGGGCTTGGGCCGCTCCGCCAGGAGGCGTTCAATGTCGGCCACGGTGATCTGGCTCCCATCACCTTTACGTCCGAGACCAAGCAGATCGATTCCCTCGCGCGCGGCCAACTTCTTCGCGGTGGGGGTGATGCGCAAGCGGCCGTAACCTTGGGCTTCTAAGTACTGCTTCACATCGCGTTCCACGATTCGCCCGCTGGGACCCGTGCCCACAATGGGAGTGGGATCGATGGCGGAATCTTTGGCAAGTTTCGCGGCACGGGGACTGATCCTGAACAACTGCGGCTCAGCCGCGTGGGGCGCAGCGGGCGGCGCTTCCGCAACGCGAGGACCGGCGACTCTCTCGCCACCCGAGGGAAGATGGGACGGGGGCCTACGGTCCACCGCCGGGGCCCGCTGCGGTGGTGGCGCCGCGCCGGGCCGCGAGGCTTCCGTCTTCTTAGGTGCAACTACAGGGAGCACGACTTCCGGAACCGGCTCGCCGGGATCACCCACAAAGGCCACGGTGGCTTGCACGGGGACGGTCACCCCCTCTCCTGCGACAATTTTCAGGAGGGTGCCGGCATAAAAGCTCTCGACTTCCAGCAGCGCCTTGTCGGTCTCGATTTCAAAAAGAACGTCGCCCTTGGCGACGGTATCGCCCACACGCTTGCGCCAGTGAACGATGGTGACCGTCTCTTCCGATTGCCCCAATTTGGGCATGACCACAGCTTTAACCATGTGGATACTTCCTCGAAAGGCCGAAATTCGAAAATCGAAACTCGAAATTCGTAGCGAGCTTCGAATTTCGATTTTCGTCTCTACAATATCGATTTCGCCGCCGTGACAATGTCCTCTACCCGAGGATAGAAGACCGCTTCCAGCACGTGCGATTGCGGAGCGATACCGTTTTTTGCGCCCACCCGCACCACCGGCGCGTCGAGATAATCAAAAGCTTCCTGTTGAATCGTCGATGCGACCTCGCCCGTGAAACTGCCTATGCTCACGGCCTGGCTGATGACCACACAGTGCCCGGTCTTTTGCACCGACATCAGGACGGTCTCGATATCGAGCGGCACCAGGCTGCGGAGGTCGACCACTTCCGCACTGACGCCGGATTCGGCTTGCAGGAGCTCGGCGGCCTTCAGGGCTTCCGGAACCGCCGGCCCATAACTGACCAGCGTGAGGTCACTGCCGGCGCGCTTCACATCCGCCACGCCCAAGGGTACGAGGTATTCCTCTTGCGGCACGGGGCCTTTCTCGTTGTAAAGGCCCTGCGATTCGACATACATCACCGGGTTGTTGTCGCGGATGGCGGATTTCATCAGGCCTTTGGCATCGTAAGCGGTGGAGGGATAGACCACGTACATCCCGGGAACGTGTATCACCGTCGCCTCCAGAGTTTGCGAGTGCTGCCCGCCGTACCCTTTCCCCGCGCCCACCGATACACGCAGCACCATGGGCACTTCCACTTGCGCGCCCGACATGTAGTGCCACTTGGACGCCTGGTTCGAGACCTGATCCCCCGCCATCAGCAGAAAATCCATGTACATCAATTCCACCACCGGCCGCAGTCCGATCATGGCCGCTCCCACTGCCGTCCCGCAGATGGCCGCCTCGGAGATGGGGGCGTTGAATACGCGCGCGCGGCCAAACGATTCCAGCAGGCCCTTGGAAAGCTTGAAGGCCCCCCCGTACTCGGCCACGTCTTCACCATAAAAGATGACGCGCGAATCGCGGAGCATCTCTTCTTCCAGCGCTTCCTTGATGGCGTCGCGGTAGGTGATTTCTCCATTGACGCGCTTGATGGGGGGAAGCGGATCGAGGACTTTTACGTTCGAAAATTCAGATGGTACCTTGTCCGCGGTGGTGTCGGTGTACATGTATTTGATAACATCCGCGGGGGCAGGGTCCGCAGCGTGCGCGGCGCGAACCGCCGCCCGCGCATTACGCTCCCGAACTCTCTTCTTCACGTCATTAATGCCTTGCTCATCTAAAACCGCGCATTTCAGGAGCTGCTTTTCAAAAGTGAGGATGGGATCGACGGCTTTCCACGCGGCCTCTTCCTCGCGGGTGCGGTATTCGTTGCGCGGGTCGCTCAAAGAGTGGCCAAAGTAGCGGTAGGTATCGACGTCGAAGAAGTAAGGTCCCAAGCCCTCGCGGCAGCCCTGGCTTGCCCGCAGGACGGCGTCGCGCACGGCCAGCACATCCATGCCGTTGATGATTTCCGCGTGCATGCGATTGTCGGCAAAGCCCGCGGCGCGCTGCGCCAGGTGGGTTACGCCGGTCACTTCGTTATCGGTCCGCCCGGTCATGGCGTAGTGATTGTTGAGAACGAAAAAGATAATGGGAATGCCAAAGCTGCGGTCGCCGGCAATTTCATTGGTAAATTGCGCCTGGGCTGCCCAATTCAGCGATTCCAGAACCACGCCGTTGCAGTAAGCGCCATCCCCGGCAAAGCAACACACCACGCCGCCGGTTTGCCGGTAGCGCAAACCCATTGCCGCGCCGGTGGCGATCGGGACGCTGCCGCCCACGATGGCGTTCGCCCCCAGGTGGCCTACGGTGAAATCCGCAATGTGCATACCGCCGCCGCGCCCCCGGCAATAGCCATCGTCTTTGCCGAATAGTTCCGCGATGGTGCGATAGACATGTTCTTCCAAGGCCTGATCGAGAAGTTCATCGTGCCGCACCGCCGTTGAGTGGGGAACGCGCTTCCGCAACAGCTCATCCGACATGGCGCGGATGGCGCAACACCCGCGCGCCAGGCTGTCTCCGTGGCCGCGGTGCGTGCTGGTGATGTAATCTTTCAGCGCCAAGGCGCTGCACGCTCCCACGGAAGATCCTTCCTGACCAATCGAAACGTGCGTGGGGCCGCGATAATTGTAGCCAACGAGCGGCTCGTAGGCGCCGGACCGCACGGTGACGATCATTTCCTCCAACTCGCGGATCATGAGCATGTCTTCCAGAAGCCCGGTGGCCGTGGCGCCGTCAATGCGCCCCGTCGCCAGTTCCGTCCGCAGGTTTCCCTGGTAACGAAACGCCGGAATCCTTCCGCAATCGATCTCAAAAGGTGCAAAGTCAGGTCGTGAATCTTGCAAATAAGCTGGCGACATTTTCTCTCCAAAAATGATCGGGATTCGGGGCACGGGACACGGGGCTCGATTTCGCTTGGCGGTTTGGCGCACACCGGACCATCGGATTCCTGGGATCAGAATTTCGCCGGGAACCCGTGTCCCGTGTCCCGAATCCCGTGTCCCGAGGCTTTTAAGCAAGCACCACTTCCATACCCCTCCCGCGCAGTTCCTTCGCGAGTTTCCGGTCGATCAGGCGGTCGGTGATGAGCACCCGGATTTTCTCCAGCCGCCCCGCGCGGGTGAAAGAAATCTTGTGGGCCTTGCTGCTGTCCGCAAGCAGAATGACCTCGCGCGCGTGTTCCATCACGAGTTCTTTGGTATAAGCCTCCGTGGGGTCGGTGGTGGTAAGGCCTTCCTCCAGGCTGAGGCCGATGGTTCCCATGAAGGCCTTGTCCACGTGGAGGTCCTCAATGATATGGCGGGTGAGCGGCCCCACCGTGGTCTGGGCCAGACGGCGAAGTTCGCCCCCCACCAGAATCAGGCGCGGCCCCCGCCCGGCCAGCTCCACCGCCGCGCGCAGGGAATTGGTGACAATGGTAACGTTCGAGCGCTCTTTCAGCAGGCGCGCCAACTCCAGAACCGTGCTGCCCCCGTCCAGGTAGATCGTGTCATTGGGTTTGACATACTTCAGTGCGGCCGCCGCGATGCGCCGCTTTTCCGCGGCGGCCACAGAGGTCTTGTCGTCAAACAGCGGTTCATCCAGGCGGCCTCCGGTGCTGACCGCTCCGCCGTAAACCCGCCGCACCTCGCCCAATTTTTCCAGTTCGCCCAGGTCGCGGCGGATGGTCGCCGAGGAAACGCCGAGTTGCCGGGTGAGCTCTTCCACCCGCACCACCCGGTCCTGGCCGAGAATGCCGCGGAGCTGCTCCAACCGTTTCGGCGCCAGATCCTTGGGCTTCGAACTCTGCATCGAAAAAACCATCGTGCTCATTCGTGATTGATTATATGAAGATTCTATGCGAAGTCAATCATATTTGTGCATGGCATTTTGTCCCATGCCACTTGGGTGGCGCCTTGTCACCCTGCAAAATCACGCCCACGCGGCGCTTGCCGGAGGGGAATTCCGCGGGAGGGGTCCCCCCGGTAACATTTAGCTTGACATTTTCATCTGGGGCAGCTACGCCTATGGGGGGCCAAGTGCCCTCTCTTCACAACATTGCTGATTGACCGCAGCCTGAAGCGCGGTGCGGTCGCATCGCTCTTCTCCCTGCCCAACAAGGAAAACGCCTTCTGGTCCCACGGAGCGAAGCCCACGGGCTTTGCGAGTCCACTGTTGAGGAGCGATTACCATGAACAAGCCAAGCACACTGAGTAAGGAAACCAGCCTAATTCTGGTTGCCGCCGCTTTCGTTTTCTTGCACCCGTATACTGCGTGCGCTCAAAGCGTATCCTTCGCTGGCGCCCAGACCACGCTGAATGTGTCGGTCGGGGGCATCGGACTGAGTTACCCGTGGGGTGTGGCGGTGGATCGAGCGGGCGATGTCTTCATCGCGGATGCTTACAACAACCGGGTGGTGAAGGTTCCGGCCGGTGGCGGCGCCCAGACCACGGTGCCGGCCAGCGGACTGAGTGGCCCGTTCGGTGTGGCGGTGGATGGAGCGGGCGATGTCTTCATCGCGGACAGCAACAACAACCGGGTGGTGGAGGTTCCGTGGACCGGAACGGGCTACGGCGCCCAGACCACGGTGGGCAGCGGACTGAATAGCCCCTACGGTGTGGCGGTGGATGGAGCGGGCGATGTCTTCACCGCGGATTCCGGCAACAACCGGGTGGTGGAGGTTCCGGCCGGTGGCGGCGCCCAGAAAACGGTGGGCAGCGGACTGAGCCACCCCAGCGGTGTGGCGGTGGATGGAGCGGGCGATGTCTTCATCGCGGATTCCGGCAACAGCCGGGTGGTGGAGGTTTCGGCCGGTGGCGGCGCCCAGACCACGGTGGCGGCCAGCAGACTGAATTGGCCGTTGGGTGTGGCGGTGGATGGAGCGGGCGATGTCTTCATCGCGGATACCAACAACAACCGGGTGGTGGAGGTTCCGGGCGGTGGCGGCGCCCAGACCACGGTGGGCAGCGGACTGCTTACGCCGTACGGTGTGGCGGTGGATGGAGCGGGCGATGTCTTCATCGCGGATGCCTACAACAGCCGGGTGGTGGAGGTTCAGCGCGTTGCGGTCAACTTCGGGAGCGTCAACATCTGCCCTGGGGGACAGACAACTCCCGCGCCCTGTAGCCAGACGCTCACGCTGAACTACAGCGTCAATGTTACCACTACCTTCGGCTCGAACCCGACGGTCCTCACCCAAGGCGGGCCCAACCTGGATTTTACCTTGGGCAGCACGACCTGCACGGGCATGATAACTGCCCCTGGCTCCTGCACGGTCAACGTCTCGTTTGCTCCGCTCGCGCCCGGATTGCGCATGGGCGCCGTCCAGCTCAAGGACTCCTCTGCCAACCTGCTGGTCACTACGTTTGTTCACGGATTAAGCCTGGGGCCAGCCATTGCGTTCGGCCCAGGCGTCCAGACAACGGTGGGCAGCGGACTGAGTTACCCCAGGGGTGTGGCGGTGGATGGAGCGGGCGATGTCTTCATCGCGGAGTACTTCAACAGCCGGGTGCTGGAGGTTCCGGCCGGTGGTGGCGCCCAGACCACGGTGGGCAGCGGACTGAGTTTCCCCATCGGTGTGGCGGTGGATGGAGCGGGCGATGTCTTCATCGCGGATACCCTCAACGACCGGGTGGTGGAGGTTCCGGCCGGTGGCGGCGCCCAGACCACGGTGGGCAGCGGACTGAGAACCCCCCAGGGTGTGGCGGTGGATGGAGCGGGCGATGTCTTCATCGCGGATACCTACAACAACCGGGTGGTGGAGGTTCCGGCCGGTGGTGGCGCCCAGACCACGGTGGGCAGCGGACTGAATCAGCCGGAGAGCGTGGCGGTGGATGGAGCGGGCGATGTCTTCATCGCGGATTCCAACAACAACCGGGTGGTGGAGGTTCCGGCCGGTGGCGGCGCCCAGACCACGGTGGGCAGCGGACTGTATTGGCCGTTGGGTGCGGCGGTGGATGGAGCGGGCGATGTCTTCATCGCGGATACCGGCAACAACCGGGTGGTGGAGGTTCCGTGGACCGGAACGAGCTACGGCGCCCAGACCACGGTCCGCAGCGGACTGAATACTCCCTGGGATGTGGCGGTGGATGGAGCCGGCGATGTCTTCATCGCGGATGAGGGCAACAGCCGGGTGGTGGAGGTTCAGCGCTCCGAGGCGCCGACGCTCAGTTTTGCCGCGACTGAAGTAGGCAGCACCAGTACCGACAGCCCGCAGTCGGTCACGGTGCAAAACATCGGCAACCAGTCACTGGCTGCCGTCTCGCCCGGCCTGAGCATCGGTGCGACATCTTTCGCGCAGGTGGCAGGCTCGGGCACCCCCGCCGATTGCACCAGCAGCTTCTCGCTCGAGCCCGGCGCGAGCTGCAACCTGAGCGTGAGCTTCATTCCGCAAACGACCGGCAGCATCGTGAGTGCGGCGACGTTCACCGACAATGCCCTGAATGCCAC
>Ga0209039_10001517_pt1 | contig 21417 bp, 15 predicted proteins | sample BogFormECP12_OM1_FD_188238 | JGI IMG/M metagenome (GOLD analysis project Ga0209039, IMG submission 188238) | Bog forest soil microbial communities from Calvert Island, British Columbia, Canada - ECP12_OM1 (SPAdes) (version 2) | ecosystem: Environmental > Aquatic > Freshwater > Wetlands > Bog ...
CTGCATCTCTTCCGGTGAGCTCCTGTCAGGGCAGCTCTACACGGAATTCACGGAAAAGTTCGGCGTTGAGGTGCTCAACTCGGTCGGTTCTGCCGAGACCTATCTCGGTTACTTCATGGACGCACCTGGCGAGGTGAAGCCGGGCAGTTCAGGCAAAGTCCAGCCCGACGTCGAAGTCAAGCTCGTCGATCAAGAAGGTCAGGAAATTCCGAAAGGCCAGACCGGCATACTGTACGTTCGGTCCGAAGCTTCTGGCACCTATTATCATCTGGAGCATGATAAGACCAAGAAGACGTTTGTGGGCAATGACTGGGTCAATACGAATGATCTCTTCAGGGAAGACGAGGACGGTTATTTCTGGTACGAAGGAAGGGCGGATGACCTGATAAAGGTGAGCGGTGTCTATGTTGCGCCGCTTGAAATTGAGAAGTGTCTGGAAAGGCACAGGGCGGTCAGGGAATGTACGGTGCTCGGGATAAAAGATGCTGACGGGCTTGTGAAGACCAAAGCGTTCATTGTCCCTAATCAAGGCTTTATGGCGTCGGAAAGCCTGGCAGAGGAGCTTAGAGAACATTGCAGAAAGAACATGGCGCCCTTCAAAGCGCCCCGGTTCATTCAGTTCTTGGACGAACTTCCCAAGACAGGTCAGGGCAAGATCGACAAAAAGCAGTTGCTAAAGGAGAGTCGTTAGACAGGATAGTCTGAAGGAGGAAGGATGCGTCTACCCCACTTTGAATATTTTCAACCGAAGACCTTGGAGGAAGCCTGCTCCCTGCTCGCTGCGCACCCCCAAGAAGTCTCACCACTGGCGGGCGGCACGGACCTGCTGGTCAAGATGAAGCAGCGAAGGGTAGTGCCCCGGTACGTGGTCAATCTAAAAGGCATTGCCGGCATGGATTACATAACATACGACGAGAACGAAGGCTTGCGCATCGGTGCTCTGGCCACCATCCAGTCGCTCAAGAATTCCGTGGCAGTGAAGCGCCACTGCAGCATCCTCGCTCAGGCTGCTGGGGTTGAGAGCTCAGTCCAGATCCGCAACATCGCCACGTTGGGAGGAAACATCGCGAATGCATCTCCCGCGGCAGATGCTCCCCTGGCTCTGGTCACGCTTGGAGCCTCTGTTCTCATTGCGCGTTCCGAAGGGCAGAGGGAAGTCTTGCTCGAAGATTTCTTCACGGGGCCGGGAAAAACGGTGCTCCGGCAGGGGGAGATCATCAGGGAAATACGTGTTCCTCCGCAGCGGCCGCGCACGGGGGGCGCGTATCTCAAGCACGCGATGCGTCGGACCGATATTGCGATTGTTTCCTGTGCGGTGGTTCTCACGCTCGTTGACGATCTCTGCGACGACGCGAGGATAGGTCTCGGCTCTGTCGGTCCCACTGCTTTCAGGGCGAGCAAGGCCGAAGGGTTGCTTAAGGGAAAGAAAATAACGGAGAACGTTGCCGATGCAGCTGCGCAGGCTGCGGTTGACGAGTCCCGGCCTATAGACGATATCCGCGGTTACGCCGAGTACCGCACAACGACGGTCCTCGCCATCACCAAACAGGCCATAATGCAGGCCCTGCAGGACGCGCGATTGGGAGGTATCTGACATGAAGCAGCAAATCAAGATGAAGGTGAACGGGCAAGCATATACCTTCGACGTGGACCCGTCGGAAACCCTGCTCGAGGTGCTCAGAGAAAACCTCAAGCTGATCAAGACAAAAGAGGGATGCGGTGTCGGGGAATGCGGCAGTTGCGCTGTGATCATGAACAAGAAAGCGGTCAACTCGTGCCTTGTTCTTGCAATCGATGCCGATGGCAAAGAGATCCTGACCGCTGAAGGCATGGCCGAGGATGTGGAGTACCATCCTTTTAACGAGGCCCTGATCGGCCAGGGCTCAATGCGCGTCAGTTTCGAGCCTCCGGGAAGCAGGACGCAGCAGGAGTTCTTTACCTTCTGTCATGTCTGCCCCGGTCATTGCAGCGTCAAGGCGACCGTGGAAGAGGGCAAGGTAGTCGATATAGTTCCTGACAAAGAGAGTGGACTGCCGAACGAATTCTGCCCTGTGAAGAAAGGGCGATTCTCCATTCCTGAAGTTCTCCATCATCCGGATCGTTTGAAATATCCCCAGAAAAGAATAGGCGCCCGCGGAGAAGGCAAGTGGGAGAGGATCTCGTGGGATGAAGCCCTTGACACCATCGCGAAGAAACTTCTCTCTCTCAAGGAAGAGTATGGCCCGGAATCGGTTGCGTTCGGCCTGGGAGAGCCGAAAGGTCTCGAGTTTGCCTTTGCTCAGCGGTTCGCTACTGCTTTTGGTACGCCTAATGTGGTGACCCCGGGATGGTGCTGCGGCATCCCGTCCGGCATGGCATCAGCGCTCACTTACGGCTGGAACTGCGTGCCCGATGAAGAACATCCGCCGCGCCTCATGGTGCTCTGGGCGATAAACAACAATCACACGAGCGGCGGGATACGCAGGGAGACCTTCGAAAGGGCGATTGATAGTGGTGCCAAGCTGATCGTGGTAGATCCCAGAAAGATCGACGTGGCATCGATAGCAGACCTGTGGGTGAGGCCGAGGCCCAACAGCGACGGCGCCCTGGCTATGGGACTGCTCAAGGTGATCGTTGAAGAGAAGCTCTACGACAAAGAGTTCGTCGATGCATGGTGCGACGGCTTTGACCTTCTTGAGACGGAGCTCAAGACCTTCACCCTCAAGGAAGTGGAAAAGGTCACGTGGGTACCGGTGAAGACTATAAGGAAGTTCGCCAGGCTCTATGCTTCAACTAAGCCGGCCACGATCCAGTGGGGAAATGCGCTCGATACATCCGCCATCGCGTTCCCTGGTGCAAAGGCAGTTGCGATCCTGCGGGCCATAACGGGCAACCTGAATGTGCCGGGAGGCGAGATGTTCCTGACACCCGCGCCGTTCTTGAGGCCGGGCAAATTCTTTCTGCTGAGTAAGTTCCCGCGTGACAGGGAAAAGGCCGTGGGCGGGGAGTTTAAGCTGGCAGTCCGGTCGGCGTTCGTGCCCCCTCACGCCTTCATAGACTCGGTCCTTACAGGAGAGCCCTATAAGATAAGGGCTGCACTCTTTCTCCTTACTAATCCGATACTGAGCTACCCGGATTCAAAGAAAACATATGAAGCATTCATGAACCTTGAGTTCTGCGTTGTTTCAGAGCTCTTTATGACGCCGACAGCGGCCATGGCCGACATACTGCTTCCTGCGGCGTGGGGCATGGAGCACGAAGAACTGGGTTACTGGCCGGGATGGTACGAAGAGATCCGTGCTTATCCGAAACTCGTCGATCCCCCTGGCGAAGCATGGGCAGATACCAAGTGGTTGAACGAGCTGGCGAAAAGAGTGGGCCTCGGCAAGTACTTCTGGGAGAGCGACGACGAGGCTCTTGACGAGTGGCTCAAACCGAGCGGTTACACCTATGAGGATATGAAGCGCAAAAGGGTTCTTCACTCGAAGAGAGAATACAAGAAACATGACTACAGAACGCCGACCGGTAAAGTCGAGATATACTCGAAGAACGCAGCCGATTTTGGCTACAAACCCATGCCCTACTGGAAAGAAGTGAGCAATCTGCCGCCGCTTACCGACGAGTATCCGCTTCTCATGGCGAATGCTAAAGAGGATGTCTACATGCTCACCGGTTACAAGCAGGTCGCCAGCCTGCGCAACATGAAACCTGAGCCGATCGTGGAGATGCACCCGGAGACCGCCGGGAAGCTGGGTCTCAAAGAAGGGGAGATGATCTACATCGAAACAGGTAAAGGCAGGATAGTGCAAAGGCTTGCCCTGGACGACAGGCTCGACCCGCGCATTGTCGTCACCTCGTTCGGATGGTGGTTTCCGGAAGACCACACCGGCGTTTTCGGCTGGGATAAGTCGAACATCAACGTGCTGACACGAAGCGAGCCGCCCTACGATCCGGGCATAGGCACGAGCGATCTGCGCGGCATACCCTGCAGGGTTTATAGCGCCGCATGAAGGCGAATTGGCACAAGGCTATTTAATAAGGCCTTGCTCCTTAAGGAGCTTTGCAAAAGCATCGTAGTTGGATGCTACATACTCATCCAGTTCTTTGCCGTTTCTGTAAAAGATAGTGAAGCGGAACTCCTTCATCTCTTTGATGAAGGCAGGCTCTTTCATCGCCTTGCTGTACGCGTCGTCCAGCTTTTTCACGATCTCGTCAGGCAGCCTCTTCGGCCCTGCGATGTTAAGAAATGTGGGCGCAGGTATGTCATACCCCAGGTCTTTCATGATTGGTACCTCGGGATAATAGGGAGAACGCTTTTCAGCGACCAACAGGATGAGTCTTATCTCTCCGGATTCGATGAGCGGATAATTAAAGTCGCCGGTCCCGACCATGACGTGGCCGCCGAGCAAGGCTGCCTGTGTTTCGGGTGACCCCTTGAACGGGATATGCGTCAACTGTACCTTTTCCCTCCTGGCGATCTGTTCCAGTGCAAGATGGCCAAAGCTTCCCACCCCTGCACTTCCGTAGGTGAGCTTCTTCGGGTTCTGGCGGGCGTATGTAACGATATCCTTCCAGCTCTTGAAGGGTGAGTCTCCCTTCACGGTGATTGCGATATTCATAATACCGAACTGCATGATCTCCCGCAAATCGTTGACAGGATGGTAAGGCACTTTTTCAGTCAAAGGAGGGACGAACATGCCGGGATGTCCCGCGTAACCGATAGTGTAGCCGTCGGGCTTTGCACTGGCAATGGCAGCGATGCCCACGGTAAAGGAGCCGCCGGTCTTGTTGATCACGACTATCGGCTGACCGAGGAACTTCTCAGCTTCCTTTGAAATCATGCGGAAGCAAAGATCGCTTGAGGCGCCTGCCGGCACAGGATTGATGAATGTAATGGGATGGCTCGGAAACTTGGTATCCACCTGCTGGGCGCACACTGAAAAAGGAAGGAGAGAAAAAGCAGTAAGGCACAGGATCAGAACTTTTGCCTTCGTGCCTGAACCTCGCATAGTATGACCTCCTTACGTTGTCTTTGTTTCTCGAGAATAAGCATACTAGACCCGAGCGCTCCTTCGGCTGGTTACTGTCCGGGGATCCGAGCCTCTTTCAACTTCATGCGATACAGGCAAAAGGGGCACATCACTTCTGCATCAGGTATCTTTTCAAAATATACGTCGCAGTACGATTCCTTGCCACACTTTGTGCACTTAAACCAGATTTCTTTTGCCATCTGTTCCGCCTCCTCATCAGGGCGCCTATCAGCGGTCGTTCACATGTGGCGCTGCGTCAATCCTGGCCTTATCAATAAAGTCGGTCAGGCTGATTCTCTGCATGACCTCCTGGGGCACGTAAAGCTTCTCTGAAAACCTGGCTGGCGGAGCAGGCTTGGTGGCATCGATTCCACCCTTTGTTGTAGTCACGCCGTCGATGGAGGGATCGAGCTTCGCTCCTCTGCAGCCCGGCACAACCACAAGATCCCGATCCCATTGGCTCCGTGTGGCCACTGCCCACAATACCCAGCGATCATCATAGATATCGATATCCTCGTCCACCACGATCACGTGCTTGGTCATCTCTGATGCGGTCAAAGCGGCCATGATCGCCTCTTTGCCTTGGCCCTCCATGGTTTTGCGGATCTGTATGTACGCGTGGAACCTGCCCGAACCGGAGACAGGGCAATAGACCCGTTGCACCTGCGGTATCACTTTCTTAACAAAGGAGTAGATCGTACCTTCCTCCTGCGTGCCGCCATAGTTATTGTTGATCCCGACCATGAACGAGTGCCATATGGCATCTTTCCTGTGTGTGACAGCAGTGACCTCGAAGACGGGGCTCATCTGTTGTGGTCCGGAATAGCGGGGGTACTCGCCGAATGGGCCCTCAAGGTCCCTCTTTCCCGGTTGCATAATGCCCTCTATGATGAATTCCGCATCGGCCGGTACCAGGAAATCATCGCCCAGTGTTTCTGACGGGACAAGCCTCAAAGGCTCCTGCGCGACGCCTCCTGCCGCCGCGTAATGGCTCTCCGGATAGCCCATTCTTGTCTGCGCTCCCATGATCACCGCAGGATGATGACCTATCCAGTAAGCCACCTTCATGGGCATGCCCCTCTCTTCGTGCTTCTTCAGATTGTATGCCGCATGGGTAAAAGGGGTAAGAAGGCAGCGTATCTCTCGTGGCCCGGCAACGAATCCTCTATGAAAACCCGTATTCTCAATGGACGTGTCCGGATCGTAGCAGGTGAACATGCCGGCCGTGATGTAATGGCCCGGGTCCATGCCGTGGTGCTTGAGCATGGGCAGCTTGAAAAGATTGACCCTTTCCCCGATCAGCACCCTCTCCTTGCACGGCGCCTCTTCCTTCGATACGACCATCGGTTTGATTCTGTGGTCGTCAGCGCGCCTGCGCCATTCTATAGCCACATCTTCAAAGGTGGAGTCAATAGCGTATGCCAGTTTTCGCCGGTCCCCCAGGACATTGATGGCGCACGGAAAGGCCGATCTGTCGCGACTTGCCGTCTTAACGTCGTAAAAGATGATGAGGGGAAACTTATTGAGCGTCTCAAAGTGACGGGCAATAGCCGTGCACTCGTAGACCGAATCAATCTGCTTCTCTATCCGGATCACGTCCTCCGGATGATCTTTCTCGTATGCAGCAAGAAAGGTCCTCAAATCCTTCGCCATCAGAGTCCTCCCCAGAGACGATCGTGCCTAGTTGCCGGTTCTTTTCTATTATGCCGGCCGGTATGTATGGTACACCTTATCCAAACTCGCTTGTCAAGGGCTTTTTAACAGTGCGTCTCGCATGGAGCAGAATAGAGCGAGTATTCGATACGAAGGTGGACACGGATAGTTGAGGTGCTGGGAGCCTGTCCCCGGCGGTAGCTCCTGCCAACCAGAAAATGACAACTTGACAGTGATGCGGTAGACTAGCGGCTACGAAGCTCTTGTTCGAGGAGGGGATGATGAAAGGCACTCAAAAGCTTGCTCCGTATATGAAGATGGCATTGGAAAGAGGAATTGACCACGCGGTTGCCGTTGAGACTTCACGTGTTGTCACCGCGCCGTGGGTGCGCATGAAGTGCCAGTTTGGATGCGCAGGTTATGGTGAAAGCCTCTGCTGTCCGCCGAGGACGCCGACGCCTGATGAGATGCGAAAGATACTTGATTCCTATACGCTCGGGATATTGCTCCATCGGCAGATCAAGAAGGGAGATAGACTGGTGGAGCGCCTCACTGAAACTGCCGTAAATGTTGAGCGAACCTTGTTCCTGGACGGTTATTACAAGGCATGGGCGCTTGGCAGCGGACCCTGCGGCCGGTGCAAAACCTGCAACATGAAGGCGTGCGTTCATGCAGACAGGGCGAGGCCCTCGATGGAGGCCTGCGGCATCGATGTATTCACTACAGCTCGGGGTTACAATCTCCCCATCAAGGTGGTGAGAGAGCGCACGGATGCGCGGAACTCCTACGCCCTGATCCTCGTGGAGTGAAACACCCCACTCACTTCAGATTCTTGAAGACCAGGTAAGCCTCCATAAACGTGGGGAAACCCACGGTCTGGATGAGGAGCAGGAGTGCGTGCTTGATTTCCGCGTCTGTTGCCCCTGCTTCACTCGCTTTCCTGATGTGGGTCTCCAGGGCCGTATGATGCCTTGAGGCACCTGAGATTGCAATCTTGATCAGCCAGCGCACCTTTTCCGGCAGAGGTCCCGATTCCTTATGGATTTTTTCTCCCAGCGCCTCATGGTCCTGGTTGATATCGGGAAAGTCCTTCTTAAAAACCGTATAAATCTTGTGCAGGTCTTTCATCAGCCTCTCCTTTCTCTGTTCGATAGAGTGTTTCATTGAGATATAAGCTATTTCGGTGTAACCAATCAAACCAATGTAACCAATCAAAACCAATCGAACAACGAAGGTTATTTGTAGATCTGTTTAAACAGGTTGTCCGCCAGTGTTGTGTCCAGTTTTTGCAGTATCTTGTACTCGTCTAGTGCGGATGGCCGGTCCTTGAGCGAAATATACGTCTCGCCCAGCGCGTAGTGCGACCTTGCATCATCAGGTTTCAGGCGTATTGACTGCTTCAATGCATCCGCCGCCATTTTATAGTCCTTCATCTTCGCGTACGTAACCCCGAGGAACCCGTGGGCGGCTGCAAAGTCCGGCTGGAAGCGAATGGCCTGTTTTAACGCTTCCACGGCCGCCTTATAATTTTCCACCATCACATAATTGACGCCGAGGTTGTAATATGCCTGAGCATCCTCTGCGTTTATGGCTATGGCTTTCTTCAAGGTACGTATGGCATCATCGTACATACCCAGCTTGCTAAAAACGGCGCCCAGGTTCTCGTACGCGTCGGCGCTGTCCGGCTTGATCTGGATAACCTTTTCAAGAGCTTCACGCGCCTCCTTGTATTTGCCGAGGCCGACGTAGCTGACACCAAGATTGAAATAGGCTTCTGAAAAATCCTGTTTTATCTGTATGGCCTTTAGGAAGGCCTCCACCGATCTCTCATACAAGCCGTTGCTTCCGTAAGCAACCCCTTGATAGAACCAGCATTCTGCCGTTCTCGTGAAGTCGACGCTGCATGCCTCGCCGGCTGCCACAACCCTTGTCGCGGAGAGTTTGTCCTTGATGAGACTTATGGGCATGGCAAAGTTGATGTTCTGTGCTTCTGCAACAAGGAACGTGGCAATGCCTATAGCCTCACCCCTGCTGTTAAATACCGGCGCGCCGCTTGAGCCTGGTGAAATAGCAGCTGTAATCTGAAGAACCTTTCTGGTTTCGTCCACTTTTCTTATGCCGCTCAAAATGCCTTCGGATACGGTATTTTCAAATCCCTGCGGACTGCTTATGACAAAAACTTTTTCGCCCACCTCTACCTTTTCAAACTCTCCCAGCCTTACCTTAGGGAAGTTCTGTCCATCGATTTTCAGAATCGCTACGTCATTTTCCACGTCTGCATACAGTAAGCCCTCCACATCCAACACGCGCTCGCCGACCTTCACTTTTATCTTGGAAGCTGCGTTGATCACATGATAGTTGGTGACCACGGCTCCGTCCTCACGCACTAGAAACCCGCTCCCCTGGTTGATCGACCCTGTCTGCTCGTTAGCAGCAATGACGACTACAACGGCTTTGCTGTTCTCTGCGTAAATCTTGTCCGCCTGGGCAGCCACAGGTAGCGGCGCCAGAACGGCCGTAACAACTATGGCAAGACACGCCAGACAGAACTTAACCTGTGTCAACAGTGAGCTCATATGTATAAACACCCCCTCATTCCTACATCTTATTTAATACGGAGTTCGCAGAAATGCAAATACTCAGCTTGCGTTGGCCCGGTCGAGCACGCGACGTATTGTTTCCGCCACTTCGTTTTTTGATAGCGGTTTCATCACGAATGCCTGGATGCCCATCGATTCCGCTTCTTCGGCAGATATTGTCTCGCTATAGCCCGTGCAGAGAATGGCCTGGATATCGGGTCGTATCTCCCTGAGTTTCTGCACCAGCAGGACACCGGTCATCCGCGGCATGGTCTGATCAGTGATCACGAGGTCAAAGGCCTCCGGATGTTCTGCAAACGTCTTTAGTGCATCCATGCTATCTGTTTTACCCACGACGTGATACCCGAGCCGCCGCAGCATATCGTCCCCCAACTCCACCAAAGCCTCCTCATCGTCCACAAAGAGGATCCGCTCCCTGCCGCCCGTGACCAGGCTGCTGCTCTTCTGTTCCGCCTTTTCGTCCGACGCGTACCGTGGAAGATAGACAGTGAACGTGGATCCTCGTCCCGGTTCGCTGGCCACGGTGATGGCGCCGCGATGAGCCTTTACGATGCCGTAGGCGACCGCCAGGCCCATCCCGGTTCCTTGGCCCTTTTCCTTAGTGGTAAAGAACGGTTCAAACAGCTTCTTTTGAACTTCCTCATTCATTCCTTGACCGGTATCGGTCACCGTGAGGCTCACGTACGTACCGGGCTGCATGTCCGATTCCGGCAAGGACGTCTCCGCGGTGAACCTGTTTTCCGCCAAACTCACCTCGAGCTGCCCTCCCGCAACGCGCATCGCGTCCGCTGCATTCTTGCAGAGATTCATCAATACCTGCTGTATCTGTGTTGCATCGGCCAGCACCACATCGTCCGACGTCTTGAGGTTGAGGGTTATGCCGATAGTGGTGGGCAGCGACGCGCGAAGCAGGTCGAACGTCTCTCTCACGAGTGGTTCGAGCCGCAAAGGCTTGCGCTCATATTCTGTTTTACGGCTGAAAGTGAGGATCTGCCGCACGAGATTTCTCCCACGCATCCCGGCCTTGAATATCTGGTCGAGGTTATGGCGTGCCCCCATCTCTTCGGGCACCTCGTCTATGGCCAACTCTGCGTTGCCGATGATGATCGCCAGGATGTTGTTGAAGTCATGGGCGATGCCGCCGGCAAGGGTGCCTATTGCCTCCATCTTGTGTGCCTGGCGAAGCTGTTCCTCGACCTTTGTCCGCTCGGCCATCTCCGTTTCCAGATTTTTGTAAGCCTGTGAGAGCTCCGCTGTCCTCTCCTGTACCCGCTGCTCGAGCTGGTCGTGGGTGCGCCTCAGCGCCTCTTCCGCCTCCTTGCGCTCGGTGATGTCGTGGATGACGGAGAAGAGCGTTGTCTTGCCTTGCACCTCGAAAGACGAGGCATAGACATCCACCCAGCGGACCCGGCCGTCAGCGAGACGATGCGGGAAGACGAAGTGGCCTCTCTGTTCCCGAGCTGCCTTCTGCCGCTGAGCGGCCACCTCCTCAGGCGGCAGTTGGTTGATTTCCTGAACGTGCATCGTGCACAACTGGTCACGCGAATACCCATAATACTCGGCGGCCGCCGGATTCGCATCCACGATCTTGCCGGTCTCCGGTTCGACCAGCAGCATGACGGCATTATGGCGTTCGAACATGCTGCGGAACCGCTCCTCGCTTTCGCGCAAGGCTTGTTCGGTCCGGATACGAAGCTGCTCCTGGTTAAAGGCATCCAGGGCATAGGATACGTCGGCACTGAGGGCCTCCAGCAGACGGACCTGTTCTGCGTCAAAGGCGTTAGGCTCGGAGGCGTAGAGTGTGAACGCCCCGATGACGTTCTCTTCGCGGAGTATTGGGAATGAGGCCGAGGAGCGGAACCCGTATTGCTGGGCCATTTCGCGCCACGGCGAAGTGGTCGGATTGGTCGCAAAGTCATCGTTGACCACTGCCCGCTTCTCCCGGATACAGGTGCCGGTCGGGCCTTTACCTAACTCGCCCTGCACCTCCACCTTAATCCCTTTCAGATAGTCGGCAGCGTGGCCACACCAGGCCGCAGGGACCACTTCTCGCTCTTTTACCTCCCCGATCCAGACGAGCGGGAACTTCCCCTCTTCTGCCACAATCCGGCAAACCTCAGAGAACAATGATCCCGCGTCACGGGTTCGGACAATTGTCTCATTCACGCGGCTGAGTACCGCGTAGAGCTGCGTCAGCCTGACAATATGTTGCTCGCGACGCTTGCCCTCGGTGATCTCCATGTTTACGCCGACGAAACGCACCGCTTTGCGGTTATCGCCATCGCCTTCGAAATAGACCCGGCCGTGCGAGGCGACCCAGTGCTCAGATGCATCAGGCCAGACGACACGGAATTCCCGGTGGTATGTACCGCCGTCAGCCCCGGCAATGGCCTGCTTCACTGCCTCGTGGGTTGCGGTGCGGTCTTCAGGATGGATGCGCGCGATAGCTGCGTCGTAATCGATCTGTTCGCCCGCTGGCACTCCGAACATGTCGCGGCAACGCTCGTCCCAAAAAACCTCTCCGGTTTCGAAACGGTAGTCCCACGCCCCCAACTCCGCCGACTCCAGCGCCAAACGGCGCTGCTCAGACGCCCGTCGCAGCGCCTCTTCCGCCCGCTTGCGCTCGGTGATGTCATAAGCATAAATGCGCGCGACTTTGAACTGAGGGACAAGATGGATGGTTTCGCCGAAAACCCTGTCCGTTAGAATTACCTCACGTCGAATCGTCGATCCATTTTTCTTGTTCCAATCTCTTAGAACGGCCCCCAGGTCCTCGGGCAAGAAGGCGTTGAATTCCCCTTTACTCATCCCCATCCTTTCCAAAATATTTTGCGCGGCCGGATTAGAGAAGGTAACTTTCCCGGAAACATCCACCTCTAGGACCGGATTTGTATTGAGCTGCGGGAAAGAGGCAAGATGCTGTGTATGCTCCTCCACCTGTCTGAGTTCGGTGACATCGTTGTAAGTGATGACCACGCCCTCGATCCGGTTGTCGGCTGTCCTGTAGGGAAGGGTAGTGCGGATATACCAGGAGCCGTTAATGCCGATCTCCTTCTTTACCGGCATGAGTTGGTCGAGGACCGCTCTCGCATCGGCGATGAGATCGGGGCCAAGGTGCTCCTGGGACATGTCAATGATCGGCCGTCCCACGTCCCCCGGTATCAGCTTGATGAGTCTCGACATGGCGGGCGTGAAGCGTTTGACGCGGAACTGCTGATTCAGAAAAATGGTGGGGATATTCGCGCTTGCCAGGAAATTGTTCAGGTCATTATTTGTCTCTTCCTCTTCTTCGATCTTGGTCTGGAGCTGCGTATTTACGGTGATCAGCTCTTCATTGAGGGACTGGAGTTCTTCCCGGGAGGTCTCCAGCTCTTCATTGGCCGCCTGGAGCTCCTCGTTCGAGGAATGCAATTCCTCATTGAGGCTTTTCAGTTGCTCTATGTGGCTCTGGAGATCTTCCCGCGTTGCGGAGAGCTCGTTCTCTAGCTGGTGCACCGCGGTCTCTTCGATAGCAGCGGCCTCCAGGAGCGTTGCCTCCTTCTGCTTCGGTAGAACCCCCTTCTCTACGAATATGATCAGGAAGAGGTCATCCCGCACTTTCGAGATGCGGAAAGTGACCTGTCTCTTTTGTTCGTCTTCGCCGGCGAGACTCGTCCGGATCGAGACCGGCTTCCCTTCCTGAGCCGCACGGTAGAGTCCGGCCCGGACTCTGTTTCTGAGGTTCTTGGGAATGAGTTCCAGCAGGTTCTGTGTGGGGGTCCCACGAGGCTGATGCAGGTATCTGCTGGTTGGGCCGTTGTGGTAAAGGATTTCGTAGTGCCGATTGATCGCTACAGCGGCAGGTGCGTGTTCCTCGAGCAGTGCCTCCTGGATGAGATGGATGGCCGATTGTCTATACTCTGTGGTCGACGTCTGTTTTATCGGAAGTGATGATGCCGAGCGCTCGGCAGCATAGGGCACTGCGAGGGGCGTTCTCACGGATCGTTTGGTTTCGGCCTTCCGGTAGACGCGGCATTTCTTGTGGGGGAGGGGGATGAAGAGGGCGCTATTCCTGCCTGGCGATTCTGCGCCTCCGAGAAAGAGAGACCCCCCATCCTTGAGCGCATAGTGAAAGAGGGAAATACATTTTTCCTGGGCGTCCGCCTCAAGGTAGATCAGAAGGTTGCGGCAGATGACCAGGTCCAGACGCGAAAAAGGGGGATCGGTCAGCAGGTCATGTTTGGCAAATACCACATGCTGCCGTATCTCCTTGTTGACCGTGACGGAGAGGCCGTTTTCGGAAGAGGTGAAGAACTTCTTCATGTAATCCGCAGGCACGTCAGCTGCTATGCTTGCCGGGTACACCCCTTCCCGTGCCCGCTCCAAAGCCCTGTCATTCACGTCAGTGGCGAAGACCTGTATTTCCCTCTTCTTGCCCGCGAGGTCGAGTTCATGTTGCAGCATCATTGCGATGGAATAGGGCTCTTCTCCTGTTGCGCAGGCAGGTGTCCAGACGCGTATGGGCGAATCGTCATCCTGAGCGGCCAGTTTCCTCGTTACGTCCAGATGCAAGGCCTTCCACGCCAGGCGGTCTCTGAAGAAGGAGGTGACCCCGATCATGAGGTCCGATGCGAGCAGCGCCGCCTCATTATCATGGCCCTCCAGTATCTTCAGGTAGTCTTTGACGGACGAAACGCCTTGCAGAGACATGCGTCGCTTGATCCTTCGGGCGACGACGCTCTGTTTGTAATGGTTAAGGCGGTATCCGGTCTTTTCGTAGATCAGCCCGTAAAAAGGCTCGAGCTGCGCACGGCTGACAAAGGCCTCGGCGGGTCCGGTCACTGTGCCGGAACCGTGAAGCTTCAATATCTCGCGGGCGATATCCGGGGGCGAGAGCACCCCGTCCATCTGCCCTGTGTTGATCGCTGCAAGCGGCATTGCCGGAAATTCAGCCGTGGCCGGGTCCTGAACAAAGACGATCCCGCCGGAACTTCTCACTGCCTGCACACCACGGGCCCCGTCCGTCCCGGCGCCGGACAGGATCACGGCGATGGCCCGCTCAGCAACATCTTCCGCGAGAGAGACGAAGAATTCATCGATGGGAAGATGCACATGCTTGTGGATATGGGAGGCTATCCGGAATATGCCCTTCTGAATCCTGATTTCCTTTGCCGGCGGGCAGAGGTAGAGCCGCCCGGGAAGAACCTCCAGTTCGTCCTCTATTTCCTCTATCTCGAGGTCAGTAGTCCGGGAGCGGAGCAGCTCGGGCAGAAGGTTCTTGTGCTTCGGCGAGAGGTGCTGGATAAAGACGATTGCAACACCGAACTTCTTCGGGAGTGCGGTCAGAAAGGATTCGAGGGCTTCCAGTCCTCCCGCTGAGGCGCCTACGCCCACGATGGGGAAGGCTTTATCCGGTTTGGCAAGGCGCGGTGTTGCTCCTGGTTTCATACCTCCTCCACAATGGGATTATCAAGATGGTATGACGCAGTACGCAGGCCGACCGTACTCTATATTCCTAATCACCTTCCGGGACTGGGTCAATATGTCGAGCCGGCAGAATCGAAATTATACCACCAACGAGCCTGTAATTGTCACCTTTCCCCCAACCTGTTTTGCTATCGCGCTCCTTGCGCGATGAGGGCTTCACGCTGTATACTAGTACCTCCACCACTACCGCTGAAACCCGTTTCCTCAGCGGATACCAAGGGAGAACCACTCATGGAAAATAAAGCAAGGCTCGACGCGCTACAAATTGCTCTTACGAATGAGATGAGAGAACGCGAGTTCTATCTGAAAAATGCGCAAAGGACCAAGAATCCGGTTGGCAAGAGCATGTTCCAGCAGATCGGCGATGAGGAACTGGAACACTACGAGCGGTTGAAACAGTTGCATGCTGAGTGGGCAAAGGCGAAGAAGTGGCCGGAAAGCCTTCCGTTGATGGTAAGCAATACGGCGATAAAGGATGTATTGCTTGGCGTGCTGAAGACCGTTGACACGGGCGCTGAGAAAGATGCCGATGACCTGGAGGCGGTCAGAACGGCCATAGATTTTGAGGAAAAAGGTACGAAGTTCTACGAGAATCTGCGGGACCAGGTAACCGATCCAAAAGAGAAAGCCTTCTTCGATCTTCTTTCAAAGATTGAGCGTGAACACTACCTGTCGCTCAAAGAGGCAGAGGAATATTTAATCGATCCCATGTCATGGTTCCGCAAGGCCGAGCGGCTCAACGTGGACGGGGGTTAGCCTGCCATTGCCTGCAGTTGCTCTTCGATAAGCCCGCGAAAGAGGGCGAGCTTATAGTGGTTGTGGTCCATGGGCTGAGCTTTGCTCATGGCGGCTTCAGCTGCTTTTGTAATGGTCGCAGCATCGAGCTGCTTTCCCGCGATAACCTCTTCCGCTTCCCTCGACCGCCACGGCACAGGGGCGGCACCGCCCAGCACCACGTGCGCACTCGCAACCCGTCTGTCGCTCATCGTCAGGGCTAACGCGACGCTGGCGAGGGCAAAGTCCCAGGAGCGACGCGCCCTCACCTTACGATAAGAACTGCGCAAACCTTTTGACGGTGCAGGCAGGAGAACCCCTGCAACGATCTCGTCCGGCATCAGAACAGTTTCCCGTTTCGGGTCTTTGGTGGGAGACATGAAGAACTCTTCCAAAGGAACGTATCTGGCGCCTTTCGACCCCGCAATCTGCACTCTGGCATCGAGGGCTATCAACGCGGGCGCAATATCTGACGGATGAACAATGTAGCAGCCATCGCCGCCGAGTATGCAGTGGTATTGGTTCTGGCCCGTCACGGCAAAGCATGTTTCTCCGCCCTTGCGCAGACAATGAAACTCGCCCCGATAGTACCAGCATCGCGGCTTCTGACAGAGGTTGCCGCCTATGGTTCCCTGATTTCTCAATTGGGGGCTCGCGACCTCCATGGCGGCCTGTGCGAGCGCAGGGTATTGATTCCGGATGACGGGACTTGTAGCGACCTCAGTAATAGTAGTTAGGGCTCCGATGCGAAGACCGTTTCCCGTGTCTGCAATGCCGTGCAGCTCTTTTATGTTGTTGAGGCTCACCAATCCGGATGTCTGGAAGACGCCGTCTCGAAGGCATCCGAAGAGATCCGTGCCGCCTGCCTTCACCGTAGTCCCTTTAGAGGCGAGATGCTTGAACACGTCGGTCAAAGATTTCGGACGGACATAATCGAAAGCGGGCAACATGTTTTTACCCCTCCCTTTTCTGTTTCGTGGGCTGCTTGGCCCGGGCAAAGAGCTCGCACAGTTGAACGGGCGTCATCCCTGTCGTTGTGACGCGCACGCCCGTGGCATTGTAAATTGCATTGGCTACGGCAGGCGCCGTAGGGATGGTCACCGGCTCACCCAGCCCCTTGGCCCCTGTTGTGTTGGCCTCCGGATCGGGCAGGTCAAGGGGCACTGAAACCATCTCTGCAGGCACGTCGAGTGCTGTCGGGATCTTGTAATCATGCCAGTTACGGTTGAGCATCTTGCCTGTCTGGCCCGCGTCGAGGATGCGCGCTTCTGTCATTGCGAGGCCGATCCCCATGGTGATGCCACCGAATACCTGATTGTCGTAGGTCAAGCGGTCCATGACCCTGCCGCTATCGTTGGCTCCCACGAAGCGCAGGATCTTCACCTCTCCTGTCTTCGTATCTACCTCGACCTCGCAAAACTGTGCAGCAAAAGGGTTGGTGATTTTGTCCGCGGGATTCGGAGCGCGGTATCCGATGCCTACAATTACTCCCTGTTCTTTGAGTCCCGAGATGCCACTGATTTTTATTCTTTTCGAAGCATCCGCAGTGGACACAATTTCCTCGCTACGGACCATAAGGCTGGACACGTCCGCCTTCAAATCCTGAGCCGCCATCTGCAGTAACTGCTCCTTGACCGAGATGCAGGCTGCTCTCACAGCGGGTGACTCCGTGGGCACGGTTTTACTTCCACCGCTCGGGGTCGCGTACTGTGTGGTTCCGGTATCGGCATTCTCGATCTGGATTGCGTCGAGCTTCACACCCAGTTCCTCTGCCACGACCATGGCCATGATTGTTTTGGTGCCTGTGCCGATGTCGCTGGCACCCATGTTCAGGTTCACGCTGCCATCCGCGAAGATCTTCACGATTACCGTAGACGGTGGTCGGCCTCCACCAACAGCCCACAGGGCGCCGGCCATCCCGATGCCTCTGCGAATGTGCTCCTTTCCCGATTCGCGTGTCTTTCGCCGAGCCTCATCCCACTTGAAAGCCTTTGCACCTTCCGTCAGACACTCCCGCAGGCCGGTGGTCGTGTAAGGCGGGTTTCCCGGCCGCGCTTGACTGTATAATGGAATATTCTTGAGGCGCACCTCAACTGGATCCATCTTGATCGCCACGGCCAAGGCATCCATCATCTGTTCAAGTGCCCAGGAGCCTTGCGGATGACCAGGGGCACGGAAGGGGCGTGACGGACCGGCGTTTATATATACGTCCGTCAGTTCTGTCTTGACGTTCGGACAGGCGTAAAGGTCTTGCGCGAGCCAGTCGACAAAGGCCGTACCTCCCGCGGGATAAGCGCCTCCTGTCCCAATGTCCGTAAAATGGAGCGCGGTGAGCCGCCCGTCCTTCCTGACTCCGGCCTTCAGCCGCATATTTGCGGGAGGACGATTTCCAGCAGCGAGAAAAGTTTCTTCCCGGGTGAGAAATAGCTTGACCGGTCGCGCCGTCATTTTCGCGAGTACGGCCGCTATGATCGTATATTTTCCAGGCTGCAGTTTGCTTCCGAAGGCTCCGCCCATATAGTGGCCGATCACACGGACCTTGGAGAGCGGAAGGCCGAGGATTTCGGAGACCCGCGCCTGGACAGCGTAGACACCCTGTGTCGACTCCCAGAGCGTGAGTCGGTCGCGATCCCATCTGGCCACGCACCCGTGCAGCTCCATGGGCGTGTGGATCTCACACTCTGTCCTGTATGTTTCTTCCAGTACAACGTCAGCCTCTGCGAAGCCCTTTGCGACGTCTCCCCTCTGATAGACCTGTGTGGGTGTGACAAGGTTGCCAATCTCGTGCACGTGAGGCGCACCATCGTCCAGGGCCTTGCGCTCGTCGGCGACAAAAGGAAGCCGATCGTACTCAACCTTGATCGAGCGGATAGCATCCCAGGCCAGGTAGGGCGTTGTGGCTGCGACTGCGGCAACGGGTTCCCCTTCATAGCGGCACAGGGGATCGAAGAGCTTCATGCGGATATCTTTCGAGTAGGGCCAGTAGATACCGGCCTCGGGACTCCAGCCTGAAATTACTGCGTAAACGCCCTCCATCTTCTCTGTCCCGCTCGTGTCCACGCTCCTGACCTTGGCGCATGCCCACGGACAACGGAGGACTGCTCCGTATAACATATCCGGAAACGTAACATCAGAAGGATAGACAGCAGAACCACTCACGCGCTCGTAAGCGTCAACACGCGGAATGCGCTTTCCAATGATAGTTGTTTTATCCCACGGCTTGGGCGCTGCGCCACGACCGGAATATTTCTGTTCTTCGCTCATGAGGCACCTCCTGCCTTACGCCTCAGTTCTGCTGCGCGGCTCGTAGCCTTGGCAATGTGCGTGTATGTGCCGCACCTGCATAGGTTACCACTCATGGCAGCACGGACCTGGTCAGAAGAGGGGTCAGGGAATGAGCGCAAAAGCCCCTCGACTGCCATAATCTGCCCCGGCGTGCAGTAGCCGCACTGAAATGCGTCTTCTTCGAGAAACGCCTGCTGAACCGGTCCCAGTTCCTCACCGTTCATGAGACCCTCGACAGTAATGATCTTCGCGCCTTCGGCTTCGACCGCTAACGTCATGCATGCGTAGCGCGGCACGTCGTTGATGAGCACGGTGCAGGCCCCGCACTCGCCCCGCTCGCAGCCAACCTTGGTGCCTGTCAATCCCAGCCGTTCACGAAGGACAAAGAGCAATGACCATCGAGGCTCAACCATGAGGCGGTGACGGCGCCCATTAATGTTCAGGGCCACTCGCGTCAGATCACCTGCTTTGATAACAGCCTCTTCTTCCGCAGCGTGGGCCTGGCGTTTCCCGGAAACGGCAACGGCAGCCGTGCCAACGCCCATGGTTGTGAGAAACTGCCGGCGCGTCAAGCCTTGCTTTGCTTTGTCCTCCTCAGAAGTGTCCCTTTTTTTCATATTTTTCCTCCTGAAGCTTCCAGCCTATACAACCATTTTTTGCCTTTGATCGAACATTGTCAAGCTTATTTCAAAAATCGGTTGAGATAAGGACGAAGGAAAAGGTTGAGGTTGAGGCGAATCAACGGGCTGGACTTACCGGGCGGGACATGATAATTAATTGCCCTGCTATAGACTGCGCGACCTCCCGAAGAACATCGCAGCCTGCAGAGAAAATAAACCAATACAGTGAAGGAGATGGAAAACCATGGCACTCAGATACGAAGAGGTAACAAATGACGTAACAAAACTGCTGCACAAGGTCCTTGTGGACCATTTCAGCGAGCTGAAGAATGCAAAGATCGCAGCCCTGTTTGACCTGAAAAAAAGGACGTCAGGAGGGCAACTGGTTCTCGGTCACATCATGAGGACCAACCATCTGATACGACATCTCACCAGGGAAGGTGCGAGCTCTGCAGAGGGCTATGATTACATCATCACCATTGACAAGAAGGGTTGGGAAGCACTTAACGACAAGGACAGGGTAAGACTGTTGCGCCATGAACTTCGGCACACGCACTTTGACATAGATGCGGAAGAGAACCCTTATAAGTTGATCGACCACACCATCACCGACTTCTACGAGGAGATAGAGCTTAACAAAGATGATCCCAAGTGGCGCCAGAGGGCCGCCACCGTGGTCACGGACATCTACGACCAGGAAAAAGAAGAGGCAAAGGAGAAACGGGCGAAACAAAAGAAAGGCAGGAAGAACAGAAATCCTTAATAATGAGCTCTGGGTGTGTGCTCTTTCGTATTTGAGTCGGTGAGGGACAATACCTCCTCGGCGAGAAGCTCTGCAAAGACTCTATTGCCCCTTGGGTTCAGATGGTAGTCAAGCGGGGCCAGGTGAAGAATCTGATTGCGTCCTGCCTCTCTGAATCCGCTTGTCAGATCGAGGAAAGAAATGCCCATCTCTTTGCACATAGCTCGCAAAGTTCCATTGATGAGCAAAGAAGAATCCTTGAGGTACACTTGTGAGTAAGCGGGAAAATAGACAAACAGGAGGCGAGCATCATTCTGCGCGCAAACTGCGGCGACCTCGTTAAGCAGTGCTTTGTAACTGCGCAAGGCTTCCTCCGTTTCCTGAGAAAACGACTCGCCCAGCACCAAGCCATCTGCTCCGGCGAAGCGTCGGAGGAATTCTTCCGCATTGTGGCGGTAGTTCCGCCCTCCTTCTATGTCATAGCGTGCCTCAGTAAAGCTGTCTGCTTGCCTTTGCTTTCCGTGCCGGTACGCTGGCGAGCGGATCCGCAGGTAGGTGTCAAAGGCTGCTTCACCCAGCGCAGTCTGCGTGAGGAGAACTCTACGCAGCGCACGCATCCAGGAACCCTCTGCCTCTCTGTCATGATAGTTGAGGAGTGCGGACACCGGCTCCCCCATGATGTCACTGATGTCATTGGGGACGAACGTAAGGATGACGATATCTGGTTTGAGCGGCAGCCCAAAACGACGCAGGTAGTATAACTCCTTGTCAATTGACCCTCCGCCACGGGCGCAGTTGATGACCTCCACGTGCCTGGTAAGCCCCCGATCAAGCATGTTCTGGAGGTAGTGCTGCCAAGTCGCGTCGTTGTCCACGAAGAAACCATCTGTGATTGAATCGCCAATTGTGATTATCCGCAGACTACCCGGTCTTTTCTTGAAAGGCACTTCGTCACCGCGCAGTCCAAGCGAATTTGATTTGACAGTGTATGGAACTGACCCCCATGTCATATGCATCGTGGCATTTTGAGGATACATTCCTGTTGCCGCCGGAAAGAGCGTGAGGAATGTGCCATGCGGATAGCCCATCACCCGAAGTGCCCCTTCCAGTAGGATAAGGACAACCAACGAAGGAAGGATAGCCATGATGACTTTTCTGGTTATGAATCTCTTTCTCATCGCTTGCACGAGCCAAAACAATAAACAGTGCCATACCACCCTAAGCAAGTCAATACGTTATGACTCTGGCTGAAACCGTACCCCTCGAAG
>Ga0209039_10001518_pt1 | contig 21393 bp, 14 predicted proteins | sample BogFormECP12_OM1_FD_188238 | JGI IMG/M metagenome (GOLD analysis project Ga0209039, IMG submission 188238) | Bog forest soil microbial communities from Calvert Island, British Columbia, Canada - ECP12_OM1 (SPAdes) (version 2) | ecosystem: Environmental > Aquatic > Freshwater > Wetlands > Bog ...
CCCAGCACGGCGTTGATGAGCACCGCCGCCATGCCTACCGGGATGGCGATCTTCCAGCCGATGTTCATGAGCTGGTCGTAGCGGAAACGCGGGAACGTGCCGCGGAACCAGATCAAGACGTAGATGATGGTCGAGACCTTGAACAGGAACCAGAAGAGGCCGATCACCGCCTGGTTGACCACCGGAATCGCGAAAACCGCGCCAATCAGCACCAGCGTCAGGGCAACCAGAACCAGCACCACCTGCTGAATCCGCCGTTTAAGGGGTCTTACCATCAGCAGCGTCAGGGCGCCGGAGCCTACGAACAGCACCAACGGAAACGCCACGTTGAGCGGCACATCCAGCCAGCCCACGCTGGGGAAGGGCCGCAGCCATCCGCCCCAGAAGAGCGTCACGGCCACCGACGCCACCACGAAAATGTTGGCGTACTCGGCGAGGAAATAGAGCGCGAAACGGAAACCGCTGTACTCGGTGTGGAAGCCGGCCACCAGTTCCGATTCGGCTTCCGGCAGGTCGAACGGGGCGCGATTGGTTTCCGCCGTGGCCGCAATGAGGTACACCGCAAACGGGACAATCATGAAGAAGTAGTTGTCGAAGACGAACCACACCCCGCGGTCCAGTTGCGCCTTGACGATGCCTTGCAGGCTGAGCGTGCCCGCCGCCATCACGCCCGAAAGCAGCGCGAACGCCAGCGCCACTTCGTAGCTCACCAGTTGCGCCGCGCCGCGCAGCGCGCCCATCAGCGGGTAATGGCTGTTGGACGCCCAGCCGCCGAGGATGATTCCCAGAATCCCCACTCCGGAGGTCGCCGAAATCACCAGCAGGCCCACGTTGACGTCGGCCACGAAAATGTTTTTGGCAAACGGCAGAACTGCGAAAGCCGTGAGCGCGGTGATGGTGGAAACGCAGGGCGCGAACCAGAAGATGGCCTTGTCGGCGTTGGCCGGGATGATGTCTTCCTTGAGCAGCAGCTTGAAAGCGTCGGCGATGGGTTGCAGCAGTCCGTGCGGCCCCGTGCGCATCGGTCCCAGGCGCACCTGGAAATCGGCCAGGACCTTGCGCTCTACCAGCGAGAGATATCCGGCCACCAGGGTGACCGTCCCTATGATGACCAGCGCCACCACTGCCGCGATCCACGGGTTTGACATAGCCGTCTGCATATCGTCCTTACCGCAACAGCGAAGTCTGCGCCAGCCGCAGGAACGGCTCGGGGTAAATGCCGATGGCGAGCGTCAGCACGCCGCTCACCACCAGCGCCAGCCGCAGCCCGAAGCTCGTCGCCAGCGGGGCCTTTTCCGTCACCTCGCCGATGAACATGCTGCGCACAATCTTGAAGTAGTAATAGATCGCCACCGCCACGTACAGGGTAGCCACCACCGCCAGCGTGTAATGCCCCGTCTGGATCAGCGCCAGGAAGATGTAATACTTGCCCAGGAACCCGGCGGTCGGCGGAATGCCCGCCAGCGAGAGCAGAAAGATCAGCATCAGGACGGCGTGGCCGGGGCTCTTGCGCATCAAGCCGGAGATATCGTCGAGATCTTCTCCGATGATGTTCTGGCGGCGCAGCGATATGACCACCAGGAACGCCCCCAGGTTCATGAAGGTGTACACCATGACGTAGACCGCGATGCCGTTGATACCGGTGTCGTTGCCCGCCACCAAGCCCAGCAGCATGTAACCGGCGTGGGAGATGGAGCTATAGGCCAGCAGCCGCTTGATATTGGTCTGATTGATGGCGGCCAGGTTGCCGAGCGTCAGCGTGGCCACCGCCACCGCCGCCAGCAGCGGCTCCCAGGCCTCGCGCGAGGAAGCCAGCGGGCCCAGAAAAATGCGCAGCAGAAAGGCGATGGCTGCCGCCTTCGACGCCACCGAAAGATACGCCGTCACGGTGGTGGGTGCGCCCTCGTAAGCGTCTGGAGCCCACATGTGGAAGGGCACCGCCGAAATCTTGAACAACAGCCCCACCGACGTGGTGATGACCGCCAGCACCACCACCGGGTCCCACGACGACCGCGAAGACATGGCCGCCGCGACATCCGCCAGCTTGGTGGAGCCGGCCATCCCGTACATCAGCGAAAAGCCGTACACCAGGAATCCGCTGGAAAACGCGCCCAGCAGCAGGTATTTCAGCGCGGCCTCGTTGGAGCGCTTGTCGGTGCGCAGAAAGCCCACCATGACGTAGAAAGAGATGGCCATCAGCTCCAGGCCAATGAACAGCGTGATCAGGTCCGTGCCGGTCGCCAGGAAGAACATGCCGCATTGCGCGAACAGCATCAGCGCGTAGTATTCGCCGTGGTGCTCGCCCGCGATTTCCAGGTACTTGTAGGACACCAGGGCCACGATCAGCGCGGCCGCCAGGAAAATCCAATTGAAGAAGATGCCGAAACCATCCACCGTCACCGAGCCTTGAAATCCGGTGAGTTCCGACAGACCGTTGGCGGCCAGATAGGCGTACTGTTGGTAGAGGCCGTAGCCGGTGAAGACTTCCGCCGCCGCCACGAAAAGCACCAGCCACTTGCGCTGGCGCGGGTCGGGAAAAATAAGGAAGTCGAAGAGCAGGATGGCGCAGCCGAACAGCGCCAGCATCACTGCCGGGATGATGGTGAAGTGGTCGGCGGAGGTGTAGAACTGGCTCATTGGGCGCTCCTGACCTGCGCCACCGCCGCCTGGCCCCGACCCGCAAGAGCGGCGGGTGCCCCGAAGTATCCGGGTCTGACACGCTGGACAATTTCCGTCACGGGCCTGCGCAGAATGTCGAAGTACGGCTTGGGATAGATGCCGATCCAGAAAGCCCACGCGATGAGCGGGGCGAAAACCGCGATCTCGCGGAAACTCACATCGGGGAGTCCCAGGTTCTTTCCGTTGGTCACCTGGCCCAGCATGGTCCGCTGGTAGAGCCACAGCAGATAGGCCGCGCCCAGGACGACGCCCGTCACGGCGAACGCCGCCCATACGCGGCTGGCTTCGAACGCGCCTTGCAGAATGGTGAACTCACCGATAAACCCGTTGAGCAGCGGCAGGCCGGCGGAGCTGAGCATGGCGATGGCGAAAATGACGGCGAACTTCGGCATCACGTGCGCTAGGCCGCCATATTCGGAGATCTCGCGCGTGTGCCGGCGCTCGTAAATCACGCCGATGATGAGGAAGAGCATGCCCGTCGAGATGCCGTGATTCACCTGCTGGAGCACGCTGCCGGCGATTCCGTTGGGGTTCATCGAGAAGATTCCCAGCGTGCAGAAGCCCAGGTGGCTCACCGAGGAGTACGCCACCAGCTTCTTCCAATCCTGCTGCATCAGGCTCACCAGCGCGCCGTAAACGATCCCCACGATCGAAAGAACCGCCAGAATCTGCACGATGGTCTGGTCCACCGAGGCCTTGGGCAGCAACGGCAGCGAGAACCGCAAGAACCCGTAAGTCCCCATCTTCAGCAACACGCTGGCCAGGATGACGGAGCCGGCCGTGGGCGCCTCCACGTGCGCGTCGGGCAGCCAGGTGTGGAACGGGAACATGGGCACCTTGATGGCGAAGCCCAGGAAGAAGGCCCAGAAAACCCATTGCTCCATGCCCAGCGTCATGTGGAGGTTCATCAGGTCGGCGATTTCAAACGTGTACGTGCCGAACTGGCTGAAGTGCTGGAAGTAGAGCGTCAGAATGCCCAGCAGCATCAGCACCGACCCGGCCAGCGTATAGAGAAAGAACTTGATGGCCGCGTACAGCTTTCGCGGGCCTCCCCAGATGCCGATGATGAAGTACATGGGCACCAGCACCAGTTCCCAGAAGATGTAGAACAGGAAGAAATCGAGGGAAATAAACACCCCGATCATGCCCGTCTGCAACAGCAGGAACATGGCGTAGTATCCCTTGGCGCGGTCGTGCACCGCGTTCCAGGAGGAAAGAACCGCCAGGAAGCCCACCAGCGTGGTGAGCATGAGCAGCAGCAGGCTGATGCCGTCGATGCCGATGTGGTAGTTGGCGCCGAGGGTGGGAATCCAGCTTGCGCGCTCCTCGAACTGGAAGCCGGAGACATCCGCGCGGAAGCGCGAGACCAGCGGCAGAGAAACCAGGAACCCGGCAAAGGCGGCCAGGTTCGCCCACATCCGCAGCAGGCGCTTGCTCTCCGAAGGAATGAAGAGCAGGATCGCCATGCCGGCCAGGGGCGTGAATAAAACGATGCTTAGTAAGTGCTGGTCCATATCGCTACCGCGCTATGTAATACCCCAGGAATGCCAACGCCCCCACCACCACGAAGAATGCGTACGCCTGCACGCGCCCGGTTTCGAGGATGCACACCGGGTAAGAAAGCATCTTCACGCAAAAAGAGCCGAAACGCACGGCGCCGTCGATGATCCAGGTGTCCCACCAGATGGAAACGCGCGAGGTAAAACGCGTCAGCCAGCCCGCGCCGTTCACCCCGCCATCCACCACGTTGCGGTCGAACGCGCCGCACACGCGGCCGCCGCCCTTGCCAAGACCATTCACAAACAGGAAATCGTAAATCTCGTCCACATACCATTTGTTGTAGAGCAGGGTGTACAACGGCTTAAAGGACCGCTCGAGGGAATCGGGGATGGAGGGCTTGGTGTGATAGAAGTACCGGGCGACGCCAATGCCGATGATGGCCACCGCCACCGAGAGCCCCATGAGCAGCCACTCCAGCGACGCATCGTGAGCGCTTTCCTGGGCCGCTTCCACCGCGCGCGAGGCAAAGGCGGGTGCGAGCCACCGTTCAAATGCGCGGAAACTCTCGGGCAGGTTCCACAGCTTGGGCGTTCCCAACCAGCCGGCCAGCACGCTGCCGATGGCCAGCAGCGTGAGCGGTACGGTCATGGAGGCGGGCGATTCGTGCACGTGTTTTTGCACTTCCGGCGCCACGTGCGACTTGCCGTAGAACGTCATGTTCATGAGCCGCCACATGTAGAACGCCGTCAAGCCGGCGGTGGCCAGGCCCACGAACCACAGCAGCTTCGAGCCCAGCGGCGAGCTGTACGCCTGCCATAGAATCTCGTCTTTGGAGAAGAAGCCCGCCAGGAACGGAATGCCCGCGATGGCCACGGAGCCTACCCACATGGTCCAGTGCGTGATGGGGATCTTGTCCTTCAGCGCGCCCATGCGGCGCATATCCTGCTCGCCGCCCATGGCGTGGATCACCGAGCCGGAGCAGAGGAAGAGCAGGGCTTTGAAAAACGCGTGCGTGAACAGGTGGAAGATGGCCACCCAATAGGCGCCCACGCCCAGCGCCAGGAACATATAGCCAAGCTGGCTGACCGTGGAGTACGCCAGCACGCGCTTGATATCGTTCTGCACCAGCGCGATGCTCGCGGCCAGAAGGGCCGTGCACGTGCCCACCACGGCCACCACCATCGACGTGTTGGGCGTCAATTGGTACAGGGCCGACGAACGCGCCACCATGTACACGCCCGCGGTCACCATGGTGGCCGCGTGGATCAGGGCGGAGACCGGCGTGGGACCTTCCATGGCGTCCGGCAGCCAGACGTAGAGCGGAATCTGCGCCGATTTGCCGGTGGCGCCGAAGAACATCAGCAGCCCCATTGCGCTGAGAACGCCGAAGCCCGCCACTTCCGGAGCGAATTGGCCGCCGCGCAACAGCGCATTGACATCTGTGAACCGCACCGTGCCGAGCACCGACATCATGAGCAGCATCCCCAGGATGAAGCCCGCGTCGCCCACGCGGTTCATGATGAACGCCTTCTTGCCCGCATCGGCCGCCGACTTTTTGTGGAAGTAGAAACCGATCAGCAGATAGCTGCACAACCCCACGCCTTCCCAACCCACGAACAGCAGAATGTAGTTGTTCGCCAGCACCAGCATCAGCATGAAAAAGACGAACAGGTTGAGGTATCCGAAAAACCGGTAGTAGCCGCCATCGTGGGCCATGTACCCGATGGAGTAGACGTGGATGAGGAACCCCACGCCCGTGACCACCAGGATCATGACGGAGCTGAGCGGATCGAGCAGGAACCCCCAGTCCGCCTGGAAGGTGGCGAGTTGCCCGTTGGCCATGTGAAACGGCAGTCCGGCGAGCCACGTGAACTGCACCACCTGGTGCACTCTTTGCGCGGTCTGCGAAAGCTGCCACACCGCGCCCAACGAGAAGATGAAGGAGATCAGCACCATCCCCGGGCAGAGCAGGCTCACCAGAAACTTCAATGGCGAGTGCTGGTGCGCGTGGTGCGGACGGTCCCCGGTCCCCACGTCCGCGGCCACCGCCACATCGGACACCGGTTGCGGGTCGAGGAGCTTGCCGGCGAGCAGCATCAGCAGCGCTCCGAAGAGCGGGAACAGAGGAATCAGCCAGATTTGGTCGAGGAAATTCACGGCGCTCCTACCACTTCAGTATGTCCATTTCATCCGCCTGCACGGTCTCCTTGTTGCGGAACAACGCGATCAGAATGCCCAGCCCCACCGCGGCTTCGGCCACCGCGTCGGTAATCACGAAAATCGCGAAGATCTGTCCGTTGACGTTGTGCAGGGCGTGCGAAAACGCGATGAGGTTGATGTTCACCGCGTTCAGAATCAGCTCGATGGACATCAGGATAATCACGACATTACGCCGCGTCAGCACGCCCACGGTTCCGATCAGCAGCAACGCCGCGCTCAGGACCAGGTAATGAAACGTGGTAATCGGATGCATGGTCAGATCCTTTTCTTCGCCATCACCACGGAGCCCACCACCGCCACCAGCAGCAGGACGGAAGCGATCTCGAAAGGCAGCAGGTACTCGGAAAACAGCGAATCCGCCAGCGCTTCGGTGTTGCCCAGGCCCGGCGGCAGCCCCGTGACGGCTTCGGCGAAGTGGAACGCATCCTTGCCGCGGTACAGGAAGTAGCCTACCCCGGCCCCCACCGCGGCCACGGCCGCCAGCGCCACCAGCCACTGCTTGTTGAACTGCCGCTCGTTGGCCGCCTGGTCCAGGTTCACCAGCATGATCACAAACAGGAACAGCAGCATGATGCCGCCCACGTAAAGCATAATCTGCACGGCGAACAGGAACTCGGCCTGCTGCAACAGGAACAGCCCCGCCACGCCGAGCAGCGATACGATCAGCGAAATCGCGCTGTGGACCGCGTTCCGCCGGGTGACGGTCAGTACGCCGCCGCCCAGCACCAGCGCGGCGAAAACGTAAAACAAAATCGCATTGATATCGGTCAGCATTTGTATTGAGTGGGCCGCGGCCCCTCTTCCAGCATCTGCCGGTCCCAGATCATGCCCGGCCGCGAATAACTGGCCAGCTCGAAATCCTGCGTCAGCTCCAGCGCGTCCACGGGACAGGCGTCTTCGCACAGGCCGCAGAACATGCACCGGGAAAGGTCGTAAGTAAAAGTCGTAAGCTCCTTGCGCCGGGTTTGCTCATTGCGCTCGGAGCCCACCACAATCAGGTTCTCCGGGCACGCCAGCGCGCACAAATTACACGCGATGCACAGCGTCTCGCCATTCTCCGGATTGTTGTTGAGCCGCGGCGCCCCGCGATACCGTTCGGCCACCTTCGGCCGTTCCGCCGGGTACTGCTCGGTTACGGTGTCCTTCGGTGTCTGGTTGCGGAACGTGACCGCGAGGCCCTGGAACAGATCCACCAGAAAGATCTTTCGGAGAATCCCGCTTCCGCTCACCGGTCCACCTCTCCGAGCACGATGTCCAATGTTCCGATCACCGCGCAAATATCCGCCACCAGCAAGCCGCGGACCATGCGGTCCAACGCCTGGAGATTGACGAACGACGGCGGCCGCACGCGCACGCGGTACGGCTGCGTGGAACCGTCGCTGACCGCGTAATACCCCAACTCGCCCTTGGGCGCTTCGATGGAAACGTATGCTTCGCCCACCGGCGGCTTGATCACCTTTCCCACCTTGCCCATGATGGGGCCTTCGGGAATGTTCTCCACCGCCTGCCGGATAATGCGGACCGCCTGGCGCATCTCCGCGATCCGCACCATGTACCGGTCGAAGGTGTCGCCGTTCTGCCGCGTGGGGATTTCGAAATCGTATTTCTCGTAGCCCGAATACGGCTGCGCCTTGCGCAGGTCCCACTTCACGCCCGCCGCGCGCAGCAACGGCCCGGTGACGCCGTACTCCTTGCACTCGTCGGCGGTCAGGACGCCCACGTTGGTGAGCCGCCCCTTCCAGATGCGGTTGCCGGTCAACAATTCTTCGTACTCGTCCACCTTCGCCGGAAACATGTCGCAGAAGGCTTTCACATCCTGCTCGAAGCCGTCGTAGGTCTCGTATTGCAGCCCGCCGATGCGGAAGGCGTGCGTGGTGAGCCGCGCGCCGCAGTACTTTTCGAAGATGTTGAGCGCTTCTTCCCGCTCGCGGAAGCAGTAGAACACGGGCGTGATGGCGCCGATATCGAGCGCGTGCGTCCCCAGCCACACCAAGTGGCTGGCAATGCGGTTCAGCTCGGTGAGGATGACGCGCACTACCTGCGCCCGCGGCGGCGCCTCGACGTTCAGCAACTTCTCCACCACCAGGCAGTAGCCCAGGCCGTTGGACACCGACGCCACGTAATCCATGCGGTCGACGTACGGATTAAACTGCGCCCAGGTGCGGTTCTCGGCGATCTTCTCCACGCCGCGGTGCAGGTAGCCGATGACGCAATCCGTCCCCATGATCTTCTCGCCGTCCAGCTTGAGGATGACTCGGAGCACGCCGTGCGTGGAGGGGTGCTGCGGCCCCATGTTGAGGACTAGTTCGGTCGAGTCTAGAAAAGTGGTGTCCGGCATACTGGCGTCACTGGCCGCTTTCAATGCCCAGGTTTTCCTGCACCCAGCGCTGGTCCTGCTGAATAATGGAGTAATCCTTGCGCAGCGGATAGCCCTGCCAGTCCTCGGGCATCAGGATGCGCCGCAGGTCCGGGTGGCCGGCGAACTCGATGCCGAACATATCGAATGCCTCGCGCTCCAGCCAATTGGCCGTCAGGTGCACGCCCACGGCGGTTTCCGGCTTGTAGCCGTCGGGAATGTAAGTCTTGATCCGCACCCTCTCGTTCCTGGAGAAGCTATATACAATGTACACGAGGTCGAAGCGCTCGGGCCGCTTGGGCCAATCCACCGCGGTGATATCGACCAGGTAATCGAAATCGGCTTCGAGCTTGAGGTATTCGAGGATCGGGACCGCCGCTTCGGGCTTGGCGACGATGAAGTTCTGGCCCAGGTAGGTGGAGGTCTCGACGATCTGGCCGCCGAACCGCTCTTTCAACTCGCGCGGGAGGTCGCTTTCCCAAGGTGTCGCAGCCATGGTGGCGGGCGGCTTGGGAGGCGGCGCGGCGGGCTTGGGAGGAGATGGTTTCGGCGGCTGTTTCGCGGCCTCGCCCCCTGCGGGGAGAGGCGCGCCGGAGCCCCCAGGCTTTTGCTCGTCGGCCATCTAGTCTCCTCGTGAAGATCCTACACTTATCACCCGCCGCGGAGGAGTGTCAAATTGGGGAACCGGGGACTGACCGCTCTGTCCGCGCGGCGCAATAAGGCTGCGCCTTGGGACAGAGAGGTCAGGCCCCTACTTGCGCCGAATCCGCCATCTCGACCGTTCAACCCCCGATAAGCGCCGGTCGGTTCCGCAGCCTCGGCGGAGAACCCGGATTATGCTGTAATAAGAGCACTTGGCGGATGTCGCACTCAGTTCAGCATCTCAATAGGATCTGGAACCGCCTGCACCGGCGCATCCGTGAGATCCGGATGATTGCCAAGGGGCTGGCTTCCACGGATCATCCCATCATGGCGCACGTCATTCCGATGCGCCGGTGCAATCTGGCGTGCGCCTACTGCAACGAATACGACGACCATTCCAAACCTGTGCCGCTCGAGGTGATGTGCCAGCGGCTTCGCCGCCTGGCCGAACTGGGAACCACAATCGTCACCATCAGCGGCGGCGAGCCGCTGCTGCACCCGGAACTGGACCCCATCCTGGCGCGCATTCGCCGCCACGGCATGATCGCCGGCATGATCACCAACGGCTACCTGCTCACCGCCGAGCGTATCCAGCGCCTCAACCGCGCCGGGCTGGAGCACCTGCAGATCTCCATCGACAACGTCATGCCCGACGACGTTTCCAAGAAGAGCCTCAAGGTGCTCGACAAGAAATTGCGCATGTTGGCCGAGCACGCCGCGTTCCACGTGAACATCAACTCGGTGGTGGGCGGCGGCATCCGAGATCCCCAGGACGCGCTAACCATCGGCCGGCGCGCGCTGGAGTTGGGGTTCACCTCGACCGTGGGGATCATCCACGATGGCGGCGGCCAGTTGCAGCCCTTGCGCGACGAAGAGCGCGAAGTCTACATGGCCATGCGCTCCATGGAAAAAAGCAGCTACGCGCAGTTCAACTATTTCCAGGACAACATCGCGCACGGTCAAGAAAACCACTGGCGGTGCCGCGCCGGCGCGCGCTACCTCTACATCTGCGAAGACGGCTTGGTGCATTACTGCTCGCAGCAGCGCGGCTACCCCGCCAAGCCGCTGCTCGAGTACACCGTCGAGGATATCCGCCGCGAGTACCGCACCGCCAAGAGTTGCGCCCCGCGCTGCACGGTGGCTTGCGTGCACCAGGTGGCCTATATCGATTTCTGGCGCGGGCGTCAGGACCTGGCGCCCGCGCCGGCCGAGGATCGCCGCGCGCAAGGGCTGGTCCAGCTTCAGTGAGATGCTATATATATGTCACTTCGACCAATTAAGCGGTTGAGCAAAGCAAAACCAACCATCGAAGGCGCGGGCGTGCACCTGCGCCGCGCATTCGGCTTTGGCAACACCACGGAGTTCGACCCGTTCCTCCTGCTGGACGATTTCCGCAACGACGTACCGGAGGACTATCTCGCCGGTTTCCCGTGGCACCCCCACCGCGGAATCGAGACCGTCACTTACGTCCTTGCCGGGACCGTGGAGCACGGCGACAGCATGGGGAACCATGGCGCCATCGCCGCCGGCGACGTGCAGTGGATGACGGCCGGGAGCGGGATCATCCACCAGGAGATGCCGAAGGGCGATCCCGAGGGCAGGATGCATGGCTTTCAGCTCTGGGCGAACCTGCCGTCGGCGTTGAAGATGACCGCGCCCCGTTACCAGGAGGTCAAGGCCGCCGAAGTCCCCCTGGTGACAGATGACGATGGCACCGCGGTGCGCATCGTCTGCGGAAGTTTCTGGGGGAAGAAAGGCCCGGTGGAAGGCATCGCGGCCGACCCAACCTACCTGGATGTGTCGGTGCCCCCACGCCGCCGGAAGACCCTCCCGGTGGAGACCACGCGCCACGCCTTCGCGTACGTTTTCTTCGGCGAGGGGAAGTTCTGTAACGCCTCGGGCCCGCTGGCGGTGCCGACCGAAGCCGTGGGATGGGCGGACACAAATCCGCCGACGGAGGCGGCCAATCGCTCGCTGGTGCTTTTCGACCGCGGCGACGAGATCGAGGTACAGGCCGGCGAGGACGGCATTCGCTTCCTGCTGGTCTCCGGAAAGCCGCTGGTGGAGCCGGTGGCGTGGTACGGCCCCATCGTGATGAACACGCAGCAGGAGTTGCGCCAGGCGTTTGAGGAACTGGAACGTGGTACGTTCCTAAAATGAAGCTTTCCTTCGAGCGGGCCACGCTGGGGCGCACAGGCCTGGAAGTCGGGCGTCTCGGCATCAGCGCCAGTTACGGCGTGCCCACGGCCGCGGTGGAGCGCGCCTTCGAGCAGGGAGTGAATTACCTCTACTGGGGCAGCATGCGCACCAAGCCCTTCGCGCAGGCGCTCCGCAACCTGGCCGGCCGGCGCGACCGCATGGTTCTGCTCATCCAGTCGTATTCGCGGATGGCGGCCCTGGTGGCAGGCAGCCTGGAGCGCGCCTTACGCGCCATCGGCTATGACCACGCCGATCTGCTGTTGCTCGGGATGTGGCAGAAGCCGGTGCCGCCGCGCATACTGGACGCGGCGCGCGAGGCGCAGCGCCGCGGCCTGGTGCGCCACCTGGCGGTCTCCACGCACAAGCGGACGCTGGTTCCGGAAATCGCGCGTGGCACCGATTACGACGTGGTGCACTTCCGTTACAACGCCGCGCACCCTGGAGCGGAGCGCGACATCTTCCCGCACTTGCCGGCCGGCGACCGGCCCGGGCTGGTCTCCTTCACGGCGACGAGTTGGGGTCAGTTGACGCTGAGCGGGCGGGGTATTGCGAACCCGAGGCAGTGGTTCGGCGGAGGAATCCCCAAGGGAGAGCGGACACCGACCGGCGCCGATTGCTACCGCTTCGTCCTGGCCCAGCCGGATGTCGACGTCTGTCTCACCGGCCCGGCAAGCGCGCAGCACGTCGACGACGCGCTGGAAGCGCTGCGGCGCGGTCCGATGACGGCGGAGGAGCTGGAGTGGATGCGGCGGGTGGGGCACGCGGTGTAGACGCGACTCACGTCTGGGGCAGTTCGCAGCGCTGGGCCTGAACTCTATCCAGAACTTCGATCAGCACATGGAGAGCAATCGGCTTCGAAATATAGTCGTCCATTCCGGCACGCAGACACTCGTCGCGATCTCCAGTCATGGCGTGTGCCGTGAGCGCGACGATGGGGACGTGCGGCTCGCACTGGCCGCTGAGCGCGGTCTTCTTTTCGGCCTCCCGGATGCGGACAGTGGCTTCAAATCCATCCATCTGCGGCATCTGCAAATCCATCAGGATCAAATCGAAATGCTGTTTAGCCGCGGCGTCCACCGCCAGACAGCCGTTTTCCACCACCACAATGGAATGACCCATTCTTTCGATCATGAGCTGGGCCACCCTCTGGTTGACGGTATTGTCTTCAGCCAACAGTATGTGCAGCGGTTCCGATGCTCGCGGAAGCTGGCTCGGGGGCGTCTCGCCGGCCTCCTGGCAGAGGCGCTCCGCCAGTATGCTCACGCCGGGCGCCGGCGATTCTACTTCGGTAAACATTGCGATGAAGCTGAATGTGCTTCCAACGCCTTCTGTACTCTCGACCCAGATCCGTCCGTTCATCAGTTGGACCAGCTTGGAGCAGATCGCGAGGCCCAGGCCGGTGCCGCCTTGGCGGCGCCTTGCCGAACCGTCCGCCTGAGCGAATGCCTCAAAGATGAAGGCCCGCTTTGCGGGCGCGATCCCGATTCCGGTGTCCGTGACGGAGAAGCACAGGGCAATTGCAGAGGGGTCCTGGGAGGCGGACGGCGCCGGCGAAACCGTCACAGAAATCTCTCCGCATTCCGTGAATTTCATCGCATTGCCGATCAGGTTCAAGAGGACCTGGCGCAGCCGGTCGGAATCGCCCACCAAGCGGTCCGGGACCTCGGGGCTGATGTCTTGAGTGAGTTTGAGTCCCTTTTCTTTCGCTTTCCAGCCGAAGACCGCCAGAGACTCGCTTACGCACCGGCGCAGGCAAAACGGATCGAGCGCCAGTTCCATCTTGCCGGCTTCGATCTTCGAGAAATCGAGGATGTCATTGATCACCACCAGTAGCGCCTCGGCGGAACTCTGAACGGTGGTAATGTATTCTCGCTGCTCCCCGCTGAGCGGCGTGCTCAGCGCCAGTTGGGTCATGCCGATGACGCCGTTCATGGGTGTGCGGATTTCGTGACTCATGTTCGCCAGGAATTCACTCTTCAGGCGGGATACCTCCTCGGCCTGGCGAAGCAGGTTTTCGATCTCGTGTTTCTGGCGCTCGACCACACCCTTCTGAAGTTCCAACTCGCTGGTGCGTTCGCGGACGGCGATCTCGAGGCGTTCGCGGTCCCGCGACATCTGCCGCAGGCGAGACCGCAGGAGAAGAGCCAGAAGGCCCATCAGCGCACCTGCCCCAAGACCTCGGAACCACCACGTTTGCCACCACGGGGGCACCACATCGAAGGAAATGGTTGCCGGCGCCGGGCTCCAGGGGCCGCCGGCACTTCGCGCTTCCACTTCGAAGGTATAGGAACCCGCCGGGAGGCTCGAATAACGGGCCTCGCGCAGAGCGGTTTCGATCCAACCGCGGTCCAAGCCGGCCAGGCGGTAGCGGAACCGCACGTTCTTCTCGCTGAGAAACGTCAGGCCCGAAAAAGAAACCAGAAAGTCGCGATCGCGGAAAGAAACCTTAGAGCGAATCGACGGATCGGCGGGGCGTTGACCAAACATAGCCGACGTGATCACCGAAGGGGGAGCAGTCGGTGGTAACGGCCGGCTGGCCAGCCGGAAACGGGAAAGGCCCTTCAGAGACCCGATCCAGACCGTGCCGTCCGGTTCAGGCCAGAATGAGTTGGCTGCGCAATCGTCCCACACCAAGCCATCCTCGTGGGTGTAGACGATCCACTTATCGCCAGCCCGCACAGCGACCCCATAGTCCGTGCCCACCCAGGTTTGGCCGCGGGAATCCTGGCCGAGAAACAGGACGTAATCGGAAGGCAACCCGTCTTTCTTGGTAAAGTGCCGGATCTCGGTTCCCCGAGGGGAAAAGGTCAGCCGCGACAATCCGAGGGGCTCCCGGTATGCGATCCAGATGGAGCCATCATCCGCCTCTGCAACATGAGTGATCGCATCGCTTTTCAGGCCGTCGGCAGTCGAGAAGCGCGTCCAGTTTCCGCGATCCCAACGAAACAGCCCACGGACGCTGCCGACCCACACCCGCCCGTGCCGGTCGCCCAGGAAGCGGAAGAACATGGTGTGTTCCTGAGTGCCCGGCGGAACCTGCCGCTCGAAACGAAGGTTTGGCCCCTGGTTTGCCCCCTGGTTTGCCCCTAATGCCGTGCTGCGAAACAGACCCTCGCCGGTGCTTACCCAGAGACGGTTCTCGCCATCGAGATACATTCCGATTACACGATCGTCAACCAGGCCGGAAGCCGTTCCATAGGTCCGAATGCGTCCGGTTACCGGGTCGATGCGCGAAACGCCTCCCGGAAGGCAGCCGGCCCATACTGCCCCGTCGGAGCCAATGGCAAGCGCCTTGACCTTGTCTCCTCCGAGCCCATCCTTCTTGAGCCAAGTTCTCGGGCCCAAAGCGGATTGCAGGCGCACCAATCCTCGATCCGTGCCGGTCCACAACGTTCCGGAAGGGTCCACCCGAACGGCCCACACGATGTTGTTACTGAGGCCATCCGCGGTGGTCCAGTTGGTCCATTCCCGGTTGCCGGGCCAGCGCGCGAGGCCCGCGCCCCACAGGCCGATCCAGATGGACCCCTCCCGGTCCTGAAGGACGGTGGTGACGGTGTCGGATTCGAGCCCCTGCGCCGTGCCGATCAGCTCCCAACGGCCACCGATCCAGCGGGCCAGCCCCTGATCGGTGGAAACCATCATGGTGCCTTCCTGGTCCAGCGCCAGAGTGAGGATGGTGTTGCTGGATTGCGGCAGGCCCCGATCGCGAGCCACGAATTGCGTGGCGCCTGCCGGAAGAACGCATAGGTGCTGCGGACCGCGTATCCAGAGATCGCCGTGCCGATCACGGAGCATGGCCCCCCATCTCTCCCGGGGCAAGCCATCGCTTTCGCCAAATACACGCACCTTGCCGTGCTCCAACAGACAAAGCCACACTCCAGAACTGAACCAGACGGCTCCGTTGCTCTCCACGTACACTCCGTTGACGGGTTCGCGCGAAACGTCCGCAACCCGGGAGAAACGGGGCGCCGTCCCATCCCGCGGGATCGCGCCGACCAACAGGCCGCGGTCGTAGCCCAGGTACAGTGTGCCGTCCGCGGTCGAGTCCAGCGCGTGGAAATCCGACGCCTCCTGGCCAACCCCGGTGTCCACGATTTCAAAGGAATTACCCTTGCGCCGCGCGAGCCCTCGTCCGGTGACCACCCAAAGGGTCCCATCGGGGGATTCGAGCAGGGCACGAATGGAGGCGCTCGGCAGTCCATCCTCGGTTCCAAAGCGTTGAAAGCGCGCCCCATCGTAGCGAAACAGACCATTTCCCGATCCCACCCACAGGAAACCGGTGCGATCCTGCAACAACCGGCTGATGGCGGTATTCAGACCTTCTTCGGGACCGTAGTGGCGAAATCGATAGTGCTCCGCCGTGGCGGTGCCGGCCATCGCCAGTATCACCGGGAGGGTTCGTAGTGTTCGGCTAAGGCGCAGTCGAGAATCCTCCTCAGACCGCTTATCGGCGGGCGGGAGGGTTTCTCTAGTTAATTACCGATGCTCTTCGGTGCGAAGAGTGAGCGGCAGACGGGCGGGGGCGGGCGGTGGTATAACTGTCATACCACCTCGCGATGTACCGCTCGATCGCGTGGGCCGAGGATCGCCTGTTCACGGTGATCTTCGAGATCAGGGAAGACAACCTCGGTGAATACTGCCACATGGTGAGACTATGAAGCCAGCTCGTGAAAGCAAGAGGGACCCTTCGGCCGAATCCATCGCCCGGATGGCCGACCGAGGCGAGGACGTGTCGCGTTTCTTCACGAACCGCGGCAGGATGATACGCCCTGTTCAGCGGGTGAACGTGGATATACCGGCTTCATGCTGTAGGCACCCGATCCGGCGGTGGAGTTGAACGTTGCGTTCGTCCGTCAGGCGCTGGACCAACACCATCTGGCGCAGCGCGTGCGGAAAGCCGGGTGAAATCGGGCGCGGAGTTGGGGGCTACGTGGTCAATAGGGCATCTCCCGGACTTCGATTTCCTCACCCGGGAGGTCCGGCACCGAGGTGTCGGCGAGATAGGAAAACCAGCGTCGGGCCAAATGCTTTTGATCCTCATGCCAGCACCGCTATGGATAATGCTTTTAACTTCAATACGTTACATAAGCCTTGACGCCAATGGCCCCAATAGCCTATAATCTAGTTAATCCTGCTCCGGACGGGCATAATGTCTGTTCGCGGTGGGAGGGACTTCGGTCGGCTACGGAGCAGCTTACGCCGGGACCTCACGTTTGGTGTATGGATTCTCCGACAGCAGCCCACCGAATGGGCGTGGGGAATGGTGGCTTCTTTGCCACAGATTTTGACTTTAAAAAGGAGAGCAGTTTTTGGGGCGCCACAAGCGCCCCAAAAACGTTTTAAGGAGGCTTTGCGTGGAAGAAAGTGCCGACCCGTGGAGCGAGATTCTGCGCGAAGCTATCGAAACAAATTCGACCCAACCTGTAGTCGGAACGCGATTCCGTGATGCGATAAACTCAGCAGCCTCCAAACGGGGCCTGCAATTTCCTCCCGTTGCTGAACCAGCGCTTCGCTTCATCGAGCTGCTACAGCGATATCCCAATGTGGTCTCGATTCTAAGGCGTCCGGGACAGGACTTCCTGGTCGGACCCGCTGGCAAGTCGGACCTGCTAACAAAAGGGATCCAGGGACAGCTCTACGGTATACGGCAGGACCTCTTCCAGGCGTTTACAACCTTTGGCGTCAATCGACCCTATTACAGCAAAAGTGCGGATCAAGTGGTTTGGCAGCCACCCGGAGAAGGACAGGCGTTGCCTGATTCATTGGTTCCGATTGAACCGACAACTGAGGGCGCGGAAATTCAACTAAGGCGCGATTTTGCGGAAACCGTTGCGCCACAGTCCCTTACGCGCCCACAGTTGCTGGGCGCATTGACGAATCCGTTGCCATTACCGGCTTTTAGCAGAGCCGTGAGAGAAGCGGGTTTGCAGCGCGAGTGGCACGCCTTTAGGACGGAACGAGTGCTCGAGAGAATCCAACGTTGGGCGAGAGATAAGCAGATCGAATGGAAGGACGCGTGGCTTACCGAAAGACAGACCGATAGCCCCTACAAGAACCGAGCCGGCCTTCCGAGCGAGACGCCCACACGCGCTGAAGGCGATTCCTTGCAGGTTCTGTTTTCGGGGCTGGACGCAGCTGACATCCAGCGCATCTCCATCCCACTCGACCTCGTTCTAAAGGCCATCTCCGGGTCCAAGCGGCGTTAGACGGGGGTTCATCGCATGCCGACGGCGATTATCGCGGGATTGCCTCTCGACAGCGAGCGACGCGTTCAATCGGCTCTCAAACAACGAAATCGGTCTCCAGGCGTCTGGCAGGTGATCTGGATGCGGTCGAATGGTCGCATGCCTGGCCTTGCGCCGAGTCAATTGGCGGGGGCCAGGCAAACTGCTTCGAATGCCGGGGGCGCGCACCTTCTTGTCTTTCGTGGGCGCCAGAAGCGTGAGGAGGACCTCGTCGTTGCTGAAGTCGCTCCCTACTTTCGCGTCCGATGGCTCGAGCCCACCCTTCTTAGGTCAATACCACATTCGATGAATCAGTTCTTCGAGACCATTGATCAGTTTCTCAATGAGGAACTTGAATGGATCGAGACAGTCAAGCCGCGTGACGAATCCAATTGTTTGTTACTTCCAGAGCGTGCGTTTTCGGCTGGAACCGACGTTCGGCATCTTTGGACCGCGGCATCAGAAGCCGGGATTGAACGCATCAGGCTCGCCGCGCTTGCAAGCGAGAGATTTGCGATCACACACTGGTTGCCTGATAAGAACGGCCCGCGCGCGTGGATAGATCATGACGGCAGGGTCTTCAATCATCGAGGTGCTCGTCACGGGGAGGCACCGTTTCCTCGCAGGTGGAAATTCTCGTATCAGGTGGTGCCGGGGTTCCATTTCGATGTCACGTCAAGAGTCTCCCGACCATTTTACGTTCAAGCGTCCAACGGTGGCCGACACGGTGCGTCCGGGCTTGGACACATCAACATCGATCCGCACGGGTTCGTCCGGGATTAGGTGGTCTTTGGAGTTTGGAAGGTTGTTGTGCCGGCACGGTTAATACCACGGTCAGACCCCACTACCGACGCCTCATCAGCCAAACACGCCAACCATCACGTGTGGCTCGGACCTGTGTAGGCCGTGGTGGTTTTCATCGTCGCACAAGTTAAAGCTTTTCGAACAGTCAGACTGCGCACAATGGGGATGAGCTAACTGGCGCCGGACGAAAGGCTGTCATTCGTCAGCGCCCCCCCGCCCTGGCCCTCTTCCCCAGCCGCACCGCGTTCTCAATGAGCTGCAACCCGTAGTTCGCACCCGGTGTCAGGGTCAAAATAGACTCCGGGTGAAACTGAACCGCTTCGATCGGCAGTTCCCTGTGCCGCACTCCCATGATGATGCCGCCATCGACGGTTTCCGCGGTCACTTCGAGACAGGCGGGGAAGGTCGCACGGCGCGCGTACAAGGAGTGGTAGCGGCCCACCTGAAACTCCTCGGGGAGTCCTTCGAAGACGCCCACTCCGCGGTGGCGCACCATGGAACGCTTTCCGTGCATGGGGTAGTCCAGCACGTCCAGGTCGCCGCCGAATGCTTCCACTATCCCCTGCAATCCCAGGCACACGCCGAATACCGGGAGGCCCAGGCGCACCGCGGTCTTCACCAGGTCGGGCACGCCGAAATCCACGGGGCGGCCCGGTCCCGGTGATATCAAGATCAGGGTGGGGGCCACTTGGGCAATCAGGTCCGGGGAAAAACCGGCGCGGTAGGTCACCACTTCGGCGCCGGTCTGCCGCGCGTAGTTGGCAATCGTTTGGATGAAACAATCGTCGTTATCCACCAGCAGCAGCCGGGCGCCTGTGCCGGTGGCGCTATGCTTCACTTCGACCGGCGGCGGGATCGGATCGGGCGCTCCCAGGATGCGGAAAAAGCCGGTCGCCTTGAGGCGCGTTTCGCGCTCTTCCATGGCCGGCACGGAATCGTACAGCAGCGTCGCGCCCGCGGGATAGGTGGCCATTCCGTCGCGCAGGTAAGTGGTGCGAATCAGGATGCCGGTGTTGACGTTGCCGTTCAGCAGAATCATCCCCACCGCGCCGCCGTACCAGCCGCGCGCGTCCTTCTCGATGGTCTCGATGGCCTGCGCGGCGGCCTTCTTGGGCGCGCCGATCAGCGTCACCGCCCACATGTGGCTGAGGAAGGCGTCGAGCGAATCGCAGTCGTCCCTGAGAGTGCCCTCCACGTGGTCCACCGTGTGGAAGACGCCGGCGTACTTCTCGATCAGGCGGCGCTCGATCACCTTGACGGTCCCCGGCTTGCAGACGCGCGATTTGTCGTTGCGGTCCACGTCCGTGCACATCGTGAGTTCCGATTCTTCCTTCAACGACCCGATCAGCTCGGCGACGTTCTCGGCGTCGCGCAACGGGTCGCCGGTCCGCTGGGCCGTTCCCGCGATGGGGCACGTCTCGACGCGCGACTCCTCCACCCGCACGAACATCTCCGGCGACGCACCTATTAATTGTTCGTCGCCGAATTGCAGGAAGAACTCGTAGGGACTGGGGCAGGCGTCTTGGACGCGCTCGAACAGCTCGGAGGCCTTGCCGGAGTATGGCGCGCGGAAGGTCTGGCGCAGCACCACCTCGTAGTAATCGCCGCGCGCCATTCCCTGGCGCACCTTCTCGACGCCGGCCATATATTCTTCCGGCGTGTGGTCGGAAACGATGGGGCCGGGGGCGCGCTGGGGCGGCGGAGCAATCTCCGCGGCATCGCGGGCCAGGCCGCGCGTGGAAACGCCCTCGCGCTCGAAATCGTACTGGTAGTGGTCGATCTGCTCCTTCTTGAGATCGGCAAAGAAGATGTCGTCGCACAGAAACAGGTGCAGGTCCTTGTGCCCGTGGCGGGGCAACCGCTTGACGATGGGGTCGAACTGAAACAGCAGGTCGTAGCCGAATGCGCCCACCAGGCTCAGGTGCGAATCCTTCTCTTCGCGGAACTCTTCGATCAGCGACCGCAGAATGGAGAACACCGAAGGCTGCCGGCTGCGTTCTTCTTCGGGGAACAGCGCGGGCATGGGCTTCAACCGGCCGGCCAGTATGTCAGATTCGAAGCCGAACTCTTCCCAGTGGGGGTGGCCGGCCAGCACCGGATGGAACATCTCGAGGATCTTGCGGCCGCGCTGGTTGAGCGGGCGCAGTTCGACGCGGCGGTCGAAGGAGACGATCTCGAGAGGCGGACAAGTCGAGCCGATATCCCAGCGCGAATATCTCCCGGGATACTCGTATCCCGAGGAGAGATAGATCCCACGGTGCCGGTCCAACTCGCGCGCCAGGTGCGCCAACCCTCTTCGGTGGACCACCTGCGTGACGATGCGAGTGACTTCGATCCCGTGGGGAGTCGTATAGCGGTATTCGCGCATAGGCTTGTCCCTTGGGGGAATTAGTTTTCAGGATAGCAAAGGAGGGCGCGAAAGCGCGCCAGGACATCGGACGCTAGGTGGTGCGCGCGTTTCAAGTCGTGCCCGGCGCCTTCCACCGCCAGCAGGTCCGTGCGCGCCGGAATCAGGGCCATGGTTTCGCGCAATTCCTCCAGCGAGGCGAATGGATCCGCGCTGCCATGCACAAAGAGAGCCGGGACTCGCAGATCGGGAAAGAACGCGGTCCGCTTTTGTTCAGGCCGGCGCGGCGGATGAAGGGGATAGGAGAGCAGCAGGAGCGCCTCGGACATTCCCGGCTGGGCGGCCGCGGCCATGGCGGTCTGGCGGCCGCCGTAGGAATGCCCGCCCGCGAAGACGCGCCCACGGGCCAGTTGCCTGACGGC
>Ga0209039_10001519_pt1 | contig 21389 bp, 19 predicted proteins | sample BogFormECP12_OM1_FD_188238 | JGI IMG/M metagenome (GOLD analysis project Ga0209039, IMG submission 188238) | Bog forest soil microbial communities from Calvert Island, British Columbia, Canada - ECP12_OM1 (SPAdes) (version 2) | ecosystem: Environmental > Aquatic > Freshwater > Wetlands > Bog ...
CGGTGAGCCAACCGGCTGATCCTTCGGCCATTGCGGCGTTGCCGCCACAGGAGATTGCCGAAACCGAGCCCGTGGTCACGGCAGCCGAGCCTCCCCCGACCCCGGTGCCGGAAATCCTACCGCCAGATCAAGTCGAGCCGGTGCCGCCACCGCCGCACAAGCGCGTCGTCAGGCAGCCGGCGAAAACGGTCGTGCGCCAGCCGCAACCGCGAGCAATTGCCTCTGTGCCGACCGCAGCACCGAGCCGGCTCGCCGACGCGTCGCAGGTCGCGAACGCGGCATCGCAATATACGGCGGGCCAATCGGCCGCGGCCGCCGCGATGCCTGCAACTGTCCCGGGACCGGATCTCACCTCGAATTATCAGGCAATGATCAGCGCCTGGTTCGAGGCCCACAAATACTATCCCGATGCCGCGCGTCAGCGCGGCGAGGAGGGAAGCGTCGGGCTGCGCTTTCGGGTTGACCGCTTTGGCCGCGTGCTCGATTACACCCTGCGCAACAGCACCGGATACGCCGATCTCGATGCCGGCATCGATCAGATGATGCGCGGGGCGCAGCTGCCGCCCTTTCCGGCAGGAATGACAATGTCGCAGATCGAGGTCTCGGTGAAGATCCGATTCAGCCTGGCGCGGTGATGGCCAATGGTGGGTAGATGGTTCGGAAACCGTAGCCGCCTGCGTCCACTGTGACTTCCTATTGGGCGCTTCAGCGGATCGGCTTCCATTCTTTGCTGAACGTCCGGTCGCGGACTGCCATAAAGACCAAGTTGACGAGCCACGTCGCGAGCAATTGCGGGTAGCCGACCTGATGGCCGCGTCGGCCGCTGTGCAGCACACAAAGCTTCGGATCGATCATTGTTCGGCCAATCCGGGAAAGGCGGCGAAACATGTCGGCGTCTTCGAACGCGATCAGATCCGCACGAAATCCGCCCGCTCGCGTAAACGCCTCCCGTCGGATCATCTGAAATTCGCCTTGGGCAGCACCCCGTTTGAACATGTTATTGGCGACCCGCAGGCCGAGATTGGCGATGCCTGAGACGAGCTTGTCGCCGAGCGTCTCGTCCGCCGGAAACACGCGCAGGTAGGCGGTCAGCCCGACCAACCCCGGGTCTCTCGCAAAATGCGCGAGCGCCTGCGCAAAAAACCGGTCGGGCTCCGGGATGACGCAGTCAGCATCGAGAAAGACGAGAAAATCGCCGGCGGCAGCCTTGGCGCCGTCGTTACGCCCTGCGCCGATCGTCTGACGGCCCGCGCCCGAAAATACGACGACGGTATTTGCATATCGGGCCGCCAATTCGACCGTCCGGTCGGAACTGCCCCCGTCCGAGACGATCACCTCATGCGGCAAGGTGAGTGTCGCTTGCAGCGTTCGCAGCGTCGATTCGATAATCTTCGCCTCGTTCAAGGTCGGGATGATGATCGAAATCATGCCGCGCTAGTAATCGTCAGAGCCGATTTTGTCGACACTCCCCATATTCCTGGCGAGTTTCGAGACGAAGGTCGCTCTTTTGGTCTTCCTCGGCAACAGCAATCGCGCACCGTCCCCCGGTGGTGCTGGCGCCGCCGGCAACCGGGCGATCGCCACAAGGATTTCTTTTAACGCACAAAACCCGGCGGCAAGGCGCGCAAGCCGATTTCGCGGCCGATCACGCTACCGGGCGGTCCAAGAAGGTGCCGAAGAGGCGGTCCCAGATGTTGAAATACTGCCCGAAATTATAGCGAAAGCGGGTATGGTGCAGATCGTGGTGGGTGACCGCGTTGAGGTATTTGAGCAGCCAATGCTTCTGTGAGGCCTGCGAGACGAATTCGTGCCCGCAGTGCCCGGCAGCGTTGACGATGCCGTCGAACAACAGATAGGCGAGCAACGTCGCCGGATGTAGAGGCACGAAGAAAATCACCAGGGCGAAGAAGCCGAACTGAGGAATGGTTTCCAATGGTTGGAACGACAGAATTGCCCAGGGTGTCGGTGTGATCGAGCTGTGGTGTCCGGCGTGAACCGCCTTGAACAGCGGAGCGAGGTGCATCAACCGGTGGGTCGTGTAGAAATAAATGTCATGCAGAACCACCGTGGCGGCGAACCCCGCCGCCGCCCACCACCACGGGTGCTCCCCGAAGTCGAAATAGAGTGCCGTCGCACCGTCCCTGGCCGCGTGATAGACGATCAAGCAATAAACCGAGAACAGCAGCAGCGCCGAGACCGAGTGGCGAATCTCGCGACGGATATTCTGCGGTCGAGGCCGCCGCTTCTGGATCCGCATGGCTTCGGTCGTCGGACTGCGGCGGCTGAAAAACAAGTAGTGGAACAAACCCGCCGGAACGACATAGGCGGTAACCAGAAGCAACACAAAAATCACGCAATACTCGGTCGCATAGGTCAGCATCGAATCCCGATCACTCCCCTTCGGGTTGACATCGAGCTTGACTGAATATCACGTCAGAATCTCGATACGTGCTCAACCCGACCGCACCCCGCGCTTCCCGATCCGAACATCCCCCCTTTCTCGTCAATCCTCCCAAAACGATTTGAACCGCTCGGGCGAAAGCTGGGTGTAGCGAACGACGACAGGCTGAATCGGAGGGGCCCATGATCGCAGCCAAAGGAGGCGCCAGCAAACCACCCAGCATGCGACTTCGAGGCAAGGCTCGGGGCACGGTCGTGGTCAGGAGAACCCTCGCATCCACTATCTGCCGGATCGCCGAGCCGACGCAGGTTCCTAGACCGAGGCAGCTCCGCGACGTATCAACGGTCATGCGGTTCCGACCCGCGCATCAGAGTAAGCTTAACTCCTGATAGTAGGGCCGGTTCGGTCGCGCGCAATGCAAAACTGCACCGCTGTCGAAAATGTGGTACCAAAGCCGGAGTTCGGAACGCCGCAATGATCGATGATCGAGACTATGTCGGCTATGGCCCTGACCCGCCGGACGCGCAATGGCCCGGCGGGGCGAGGATCGCCGTCAATATCAACCTCAATTTCGAGGGCGGCGGCGAGCGTTCGGTGATGGACGGCGACAGCGTCAGCGAAGGCGTGCTGAACGACATCGGCTTTCCGTCGTTGCCCGGCCTGCGCAGCCCGATGGTCGAATCGGTCTTCGAATACGGCTCGCGGATCGGCGGTTGGCGCCTCCTGCGACTGTTCCGCAGGTTCGGGATCAAGGTTTGCCTGTTGGCGGTGGCGAAGGCGGCCGAGCGCAACCCCGAGATTACCCGTGCCTTTGTCGAGGAAGGGCACGAAATCGTCAGCCATGGCTATCGCTGGCTCGATTACCAGACGATGCCGGAAGAGAGAGAGCGCGAGCATGTTCGGCTCGGCATCGCGACAATCAAGCGCGTCGCCGGGGTCCGTCCGGTCGGCTGGATGACCGGCCGGCCGAGTGCCAATACCCGTCGCCTTCACCTCGAGCTCGGCGGTTTTCTGTACGACCGCGACTCGCTGAACGACGAGCTGCCTTATTGGGTTTCGGTCGGCAGCGCGCGTCACTTGGTCATTCCTTATTCCTTCGAGACCAATGACAACCGGTTCGACGAAAATCGCGGTTTCTCGACCGGCGAGGATTTTGCCCGGTACATGATCGACTGCTTCGAGGTGATGTACGAGGAGGGCGCGGACCATCCCAAGCTGATGTCGCTGGCGTTGCACGACCGGCTGACCGGCCGTCCGGGCCGGATCACCGGCCTCGTCAAGTTTCTCGATCACGTCACCGCCCGCGACCGTGTGTGGATCTGCACCGGACGCGAGATCGCCGAGCATTGGCGCCGTGTTCATCCGGGGTGATTTGCCGTCCGCGTCGACACGAGACCTACAGTACGCACACGCGTCCCGACATTTCGCGATCGCCGCGAAAGCGGGGGCCGGCACATCCTCCCGGGCTCCCGAACCCCCTCATTCGCAGCGGAGGCAGGGGTCCGACCAGAATCGGCTTAGCGCTCGCGCACGTTGCTCAGCACGCTCTCGCGAAACACCGCACCGTGAGATCAGTTGCTCCCTCGACGGTTTGGGGCTTCGGGGTGGCGTGGATGGCGTTGATCACGATGAGCCGCAACGAGTTGACGCACTGCTGGCCTGACCAGATCATGGTTGCGGGCCCTCCGATCAAAGGCTAGCGTTCCGGCGGCAACGCAAATTTGCAAATTTGACCCCATCACTGGGTGTAGACAGGAGGATCGCCGTGCGACGATGTGCCTCGCGCCTGCTGAGACTGAATCTCTCCGTGGCCTGCTTGTTAATCGGCGGGACAATCGCCGCATGTGCCGAAGACATGCCGACCTTTTTGAAAGGGCAGGCCAATTGGCTAAGTGAGCAGGACCGTCCCCAATTGCTGGTATCGCGTGGCACTGTCATTTCCTGGATTCCAGATCCGTTCGACTTGCCGAAATTGTTCGCCAATTACATGAATAATGGGGACGCCCCTCTTGTTGTCGTGCCACCGGGGACGGCGATGATGGCGTTTCCCCCTCGACTTAAATGCACGAAAGCATTCGGCATCGGTTGCCCACCCGCACCGGAGACAGACCGCGGGATGGACCCCAACTACGTCCTCGTCCTCACGGAGGACGGGTTTTGGGGCGTGCTGGACCGGACGCAGCCGGCTTTAATTCTTGATGAGAACGACCTCAAACCCATGGCCAAAGCCGAGCAGGCCGCCGAGGCTAGATCCACAGCCGAGCAGGCCGCCGAGGTTAGATTTTTTGTAGCGAAGCAGCAAATCACCAATGTTCCGTATGCGGCGGGCCAGCCGGGTCGAAACGCTCTTCAACGTGGCCAGGTTTTCCGCGAAGCGGAGCCGTCGGCTTGTACCAACAGCAAAGCCGGACAGAAGTGTTTGAATTTCGACATCAAGTCACCGACGTTCAATGCCGGTCGGAAAGACTTGGCCAAGGAGGCTCTGGCCGATGGAGTGAAGCAGTTCGACGCGGTGCAAGTTCCAGAGGAACAGGTCCGAGAAATCAGGCTCCTCGATACAATCGTGCCTAACACGGCCGCGGATGCCTGGTTTGGTGGAACTGGCGGGTACGAAGACATCTTGACGGGTGGCGCATTTAACAGTTTGAGGCGCGCAGGCGAGTCGACGACGGCGCAGTGCGGTACGGAGTGGTTTAAGGAATCCGACGAAAGTGTGAAAGGAGAATTGAACGCGGAAGCGAAGGCTGGAGCCGGCATAAGCGTGATCGGTGCCTCCGCGGAGATCAAATTGAAAGTCGCCGCCGCGATAGAGGCCGCGGTAAAGCAAGGCGAGAAGGCAACGATCAAGTTAGCGATCGAGCCAGAATTGTGGCCAATAGATCTGACCGATAAGAACGGCAAGACTTCGAGTTTCTGGGGCGGGCGCGCGAAAACGTGTGATTTGGGTGGGCAGACAGTTGCAACGATAATGGTCTCCGACCTTCCTCCTCGCCTGGAGGCGAATGCAACATTTTTGCATAGCAATTCCCGGCAAATCGGTAAAGGCTAACACGGATAAGCAGGAGGTCGCGCTCCAACTCACCAATTTGGAAAAGCAATTGGCGCCGCTTACGACACTCAAACCTGGTGGGAATCCGTTTAACCCGAGTAGTGGCGTGATAACGTTCAAATGCCTGTCGCAGGCGCTGGCATTCGAGAGCACGGTGGATGCCATGATGGACTCGCTGGCACCAGCTCAGGTACAAGCGGCCATTACGCTGACCAGCGGTAAGCGAGTGAGCGATAGCGGCGCCACCAAGTGCTTTTACCTGGACGCGGCTTGCGGCAGCTGAGGCGATGCCGCTGGGACAATCAGAGCGAGGTTGCAGCCGAAACCCATGGCGTCATGGCACGGTCACGCCGCGCCAAACCGCATACGGCCTAGGCATTGGTGCGGCGCCGTGCAACACGGGGCGGTAGGGACGAAAGTCCCAGAGCGGGGCGTCAGTCGGCGATCTGTGGTATAGCCTCCGCCGCTGCTGACACGGTGCCGCCGGCGAAGGCGACAGGGGGCGAGCAGTTTTTTGTCGCGAGCCGAAGCAAGAGCGCGGTCGACGATCATTTCGACCACGCCTGCAGTGCGAAGCGGCACCAGCCACGCGAGGCAACCGCTGTTATTTTCCCTTGGTGCTCGCAATCTTGAACCGCAGGAGCGGGATGTTTCCTGCCGGCGCAAAACTTCAGCCCGTCGCGGGTGCGCTTCTGCGAGATTCGTCGGCAGGGCGCGATTTGGAGATGAAGTCGGCGGCGGGCATAGCTCGCGTTAATGTCTCCGACCGACCAGAACCTTTAAATCTCGGCTTGGTTGCCATTGACGCAATCATAAAATTGCCTATATAGCATCTAACTCCGTCGATCGCCTGGAATGCGCCGCCGGTTGAACCAAGGGGATGACCATGTCTGATGTGCTGTTACAAAAACTGCCCGGGCCGGTGCGCGGGCGCCCGTTCGAGAAGGGCCGGTCGGGCAACCCGGCCGGCCGCCGGCCCGGCTCCCGCAACAAGGCGACACTCGCTGCCGTAGCGCTTCTCGCGGGGGAGGCCGAGGCTCTAACGCGCACGGCCGTCGAACTGGCGCTCGCCGGCGACCCGACCGCAATGCGGCTCTGCATCGAACGGATCCTGCCGCCATGCCGTGAACGCGCCGTCAAGTTCACCCTGCCGCCGATCGAGAGCACCGACGATATCTCTGCCGCGATGCAGGCGGTCACCGCGGCGCTCGCCAGGGGCGATATTACACCGGGCGAGGCGGCAACAATCGCGGCGGTGGTTGAGACCTTCGCCCGGGCGATCGAAACAACCAAGAGGCGAGGGTTTGCTTTAGATCCGCTGCAGATTTTAGCAATGGGCGATTGTGATGAAACTGACGGTTATGATGAAAGCGATGAGCGTGATGAAGCTGATGAGTATAACGAAACTGAAGACTGCGATGCGTGAAAGTGCGGTACGCCCAACCGGCCGCTGCGCGCAACGCGGCAATTGCCGCCGCGAGATGGCCGATACCCCAGTGCCGTGACCGTCACCGGCCACCGGGTCTAGTCGGCGCTCCAACCAAAACGAGTGATTTTGCTGCAGACTGGCTGCAGATAGAACGATGAGTCAGAATCGATGCAATTGCTGATTGTAATACGACCGTCAGCCTGCTTCCGTCGGGGCTGACGAAATAATGCGAGGATCTTTTTCTCGCACCCCTGCGGGTTCGGCGATGGTCTCAGAGGTGCGCGCGACCGTGGCCGTCGCCGGCCCGCTTGCCGCCGCCAATCTGGCGCAAATGGCGATGGGTTTCACAAACACGGTCATGGTCGGCAGTCTCGGCAGCGCGGCACTCGCCGCGGCGGGGCTCGGGGCCAGTCTCTATTTCACGATTGCGATCGTGTGTTCGGGCATCCTGACCGCGGTGGCGCCGCTCGCTGCGCATGCGATCGGCGCCGGTGACAGCCGGCGGGCCGGGCGCGTCGCCGGCGCGGGTCTTGTTCTTGCGGCGTCGCTGGCGGTACCGGTAGTCGCTGCATTGCTGGTGGCCAATCGCCTGCTTGCCCTGCTCGGTTACGATCCCGCATTGGCTGCGGAGATCGGCCGCTTTCTCGGCGCCATCGCCTGGGCTGCACCGGGCTTCCTCGGTTTTGCCGTGTTGCGTGGGTTTCTCGTCGCAGCCTCGCACAGCCGCACCGTGATGATTACGCTGATCCTCTGCATCCCGATGAATGCCGGACTGAATTGGATGTTGATCTTCGGTCACCTCGGGGCACCGGCTTTGGGCATTGCCGGCTCGGGCTGCTCGACGGCGGTCGTCCAATGGCTGATGTTTACCGGTCTCGGGATCTACGCTCTCGCAGCGCCGAGCCTCGCCAAATATCGAATGAGGCCGTTTTTGCGCGGCTGGAACGAGATCGGGCGGATCCTGCGCCTCGGCCTGCCAATCGGCGGGATCTTGGGTCTCGAGATCGGCGTGTTTGCGACGACCGGCATCCTGATGGGGCTGCTCGGGGCCGACGCGCTCGGTGCGCATCAGCTCGTCATGAACTGCATCAGCGTTATTTTCATGGTGCCGCTCGGCATCGCCCAGGCGGCGACCGTACGGGTCGCCGTGGCGCTCGGTTCCGGTGCGCCGGTCGCGGCGCGCCGAGCCGGTATGGTCGCGCTGGCACTCGGGGTAGCGTATATGGCGATCATGGCGGTTGTCTTGGTTGCCGCCCCGCGAACCATCGCAAGGATCTATGTCGATATCGACGCTCCGGCCAATCGCGGCCTCGTCGGGATTGCGCTTTATCTATTGGCGATTGCCGCGCTTTTTCAGATTTCCGATGGGGTGCAGGCGATCGCCGCGGGTGCTCTGCGCGGCTATCGCGACACGGCGGTACCGCTGTTGCTCGCGGTCATCGGCTATTGGGGTATCGGGTTTGTCGGCGGCTGGCTGCTCGCGTTCCCGGCCGGCTATGGTCCGATCGGTCTCTGGTCGGGTTTGGCGGTGGGCTTGGCTGCGGTTGCGCTGATGCTGACGGCCCGGCTGCATTTCTGCGCCGGCAGCGCAGCGCTGCACCAGAGGCTGGGAGCCGTGCCGGCGGGGGAGTGAGGATGGATCTGCAGGAGGCAGGAGATGAGCGAGCGTCCGCTGTCGGGGGTACGAGTAGTCGATTTGACCCACGTGCTTGCGGGGCCGTATTGCACCTATATGCTCGGGCTGCTCGGCGCCGAGGTGATCAAGGTCGAGGTGCCGGGGGGCGAGTGGGGGCGCCGCGCCGGGCCCGCCGGTCCGTTGCGCGACGCCGGCCTCAGTGCCGCCTTCGTGGCGCAGGCTGCCGACAAGCGCATGCTCGCCGTCGACATTCGAACGCCGGAGGGTACCGGTATCCTGCGTGATCTGCTCCGCACCGCCGACGTGTTTGTCGAGGGTCTGCGGCCGGGTGTCGTGGCCCGAGCAGGTTTCGACGAGGCGTCGCTGGGGGCGCTCAATCCTCGGCTGGTCTTCGCTTCGATCACGGGGTTCGGTCAGGATGGCCCGTTCTCGCCTTGGCCGGCTTACGACCACGTAATCCAGGCCATGTCGGGGCTTATGTCAGTGATCGGCACGCCGGAGAGCGCACCCCTTCGCGTCGGTCCGCCGGTCGTCGACTATGTCACCGGCCTCTATGCCGCCTTCGCGGTCATGGCGGCGCTCGCAGCCCGAGACAGGACCGGCGCGTTCCAACGCGTCGACGTCGCGATGCGCGACTGCGCCTTCGCCATGATGAGCTCGGTAATTTCGGAGCACGTGAACACGGGGGTCATCCCGATGCCCGCCGGCAACATCGCGGCAAGCGGCAGCCCTTCTTCGGGCGTGTTCGCGACCAAGGATGGCTTGCTCGCGCTCGCCGCCAACCACGAACGGCAGTTCCGTCAGCTGTGTAGCGCCCTCAGCCGGCCGGACATGATGTCGGACGAGCGCTACGCCGACCCGGCGAACCGGCGGGCCAACGCTGCGGCGCTGCGTGTCGAGCTCGCCGCGGTGTTCACCCAGAGGGCTGCCGCCGAATGGGAAGAGATCTTGATGGCGGCGGGTGTGCCCGCGGGCCGGGTGCGCACGATCCCGGAGGCGGTAACCGAGCCGCAGACGGCAGCCCGTGGTCTGCTGCATGAGGTGTTATCTTCCGAGCTTGGGCGCAATCTTAGTGTGGTCGGGGCCGCATTTAAGCTGAACGGTTCGCCTCTGCACCCGAGGGCGGCCCCGGGACCGGTCGGCGCCGACAGCGTAGCCATCCTCGCGGAGCTCGGCTATGACGCCGACCGCATCTCAGAGCTGGCACGACAGGGGATCATAGCGACCGCGGGCTAGTTGGAGTGACGGTGTGACAAAACCGGGCATATCGCGCCCGGCCTTTCGCCGCGAAGGCATTGTTGTAAAATGCGGCTGAGTATCCCCTGTGATGGGAACCCGAAGGGAGGGAAGAGATGCCAAATGCTTTGTACGCTTGCCTGCAAGACGAGGACAAGATCGTCGCCTTCAGCATCGACGCCGAAACCGGCCAACTCACGCGGCAGGCCGAGGTGCCGGCCTCGGGCGGGCCGTCGGTGATGGCGATCAGCCCGGACCGGCGCACGCTGTATGTCGGGCATCGCACCCGACCTGCGATCTCGAGCTTCCGGGTCGACCAGGCCACCGGCGGGCTGACCTTGCTCGGGACGGTCGCACAGGAGCACGCGCCGACGTTTCTGGCCCCCGATCGCACCGGCAAGTATTTGCTGTGCGCCTATTATCAAGGAGGGGGTGCGGCGGTGCACCCGCTCGGAGCGGACGGCGCGGCGGGCGCGCCGTCGCTGGGTTGGCTGGCCACGGCCACCGGCGCGCACGCCATAGCGACCGACCCCTCCAATCGGTTCGCCTTTGTGCCGCACATCGCCCGCCTCAACGATAACGTGCTGGAACCTCCGAAGGAGAACCCGGGTCCCAATGTGATCATGCAGTTCAGGTTCGACGCCCAGACCGGCCGTCTGACCCCCAATTCGCCGTTCCGGGTGGAGCAAACGGAACGCCTCGGGCCGCGCCACTATTGCTTTCATCCCACCTTAGATTCTGTCTATTTTTCCAATGAACAGGGCTGCAGTGTCAGCGGCTATCGTCTGGACGCCGCGACGGGGACCCTGTCCGCCGCGCAAACGATCACGACCCTGCCTGACGGGTATACTGGACGAAACACCTGCTCGCAGATTCACCTGACACCTTCGGGGCGCTTTCTGTATGTGGGTAACCGCGGCCATAACAGCATCGCGGGGTTCGCCGTCGACACCTCCGGACGGTTGACGGCGATCGGGCAAGCTTCGACCGAGCCGGTCCCCAGCGCCTTCGGTCTCGACCCTGCTGGTCGTTTCGTCTTTGCCGCCGGCTCGGCCTCGGGCCGTCTGGCTTCTTATCGGATCAACGGCGAGACCGGGGCGCTGACGCCGTTGTCAACCTATGCTGTGGGCCAGCGGCCCCAGGCGTTGCTGGCAACACGTCTTGGCGCCTAGGATGACGAAGGGGCGGGTGTTGCGACGGCAATTTTGATCGGCACGGGGACTGTTGCCGTCAGCCCCTGTCAGGCCGCCGTAGCCCCGCCTTAGGGTTTGGCACCAGGGCTCGAACTCGTGGCGGACGGGAATCGGGTGTCCTGTCCCCGGTCACCTACATCCGTCGGACGGAGACCAAGGGCGGAGTGACTCCGAGCACGGGGTGCGATGCGAGCCATCTCTCGCAGCAGGCACGCATGCGCTACTCCGCGACTTATCAATTCTTCACCGCGGCAAAGTGAGTGCGTGACCGGCCGAGGGGCACAAATAGAGGAGGTCGAACATCATGACAGGCAAAGCCCGGATCGCTCATCTGGCCGGGCCCAATGCGACGATTCAGAATACTCCCCCTCTGGTCACGTCCATCAAGGCGCGGGCGAAGCACGGGCTGGCTCTGCTGACGTACCCCGACGGCTCGCCGGCGCGGTTCGACGTGCTGCGCCCGCAGCGCTTGGCGGCGCCTGTAAGGGTCTATGTCGAGCAGTTCAGCGCCCATCCCCTCGAAGCCGACGCGGCCGAGCTCTACGGCCCGCCGGATGGCTACATCGACAGTGCCGGGCACGTGCACAAGGAGCGGCAGAGTGCCGGCGACAAGCCGGTCTACGAGGTCGAGCTGCGTCCCGAGGACGGGCTTTACCCGTTGCCCTACATGGCGACGCAGGCGGACGGTGCCGCCTGGGAGGAGGAATGCGCGTTCGCCGGTGCTCCCGATGAGAAGGCGCGGCAAGGGTTCTTCCCGGACGGCTCGCGCAGCTTCGAGGAGATCGATCGGCTGCAGATCGGCGAGAACGGCACCGGAAACCTGATCTCCGCCAAGGCCGAGATCGACTTCTATCGGATCCTTTCGCCGTCCGGTTATACGAAGGGCCTGGCAGCCGATCGTCGCACCGATACAGGCGCCGGCGATATTGCGCCCGAGCGCCGCGGCGTCGATTTCTTCCCCTACAAGCCGCCTCACCTTGCCGCATCCGTACCGCGGCCGACCTTGGCCCGAGCGACCAACGCAGTGCAACAGATCCTGGCGAGCGGCAAATATGACGGCGCCATCTGGACCGAGGGCAGCCCGCGGATCGAAGAGACGATCTATTGGTTCAATCTTTTAATCGACACGACCTTGCCGATCTGCGGCAATGCCGCCCAGCGGCCGCACGGCATGATCAGCAATGACGGGCCGAAAAACATCATCGACTCGGTCGACTACATCGCTTCGCACGTTTGGGCGGACGAGCAGGGCCGCAACCAGGCCGGCGCGGTGCTGATCCAGGAGCAGCGCGTCTTCGCCGCCCGCGCCGTCCAGAAGGCCGATGCGCGACCGGGCGGCTATGTGGCAACCGGCGGACACGGCGGGATCCTGGGTGCCGCCGGCCATGACGGACCGCCGTTGCTTCATTATCTGCCTACCGCGCGGCATACCTGGCGGTCCGAAGTGAACCTCACCTCGCTGCCCGCTCAGGTCACCGGCGTGCGCCGGGAGGGCTCACGCCTCGAAACCGTACCCGTCGCCATCAAGGGGCCGGATGGAGGATTGCTTGGCTCGGCGATCCCAAAGGTCGCGATCACCAAGGACGGCAGCTACTGGGACGACGACAGCACTACCGATCCCGAGGGGGAGGTCGACCTGATCGCGATGATCGGACACATGCTGAAAACGCCGCCGCTCGCCGGCTTCGTCGTCGAAGGGCTCACCCCCTACGGCAGGAACATCTCGACCGCGCGGCATCGGGCGATGCTGCGAGCGGTGCACAGCGGACTTCCGGTCGTTCGCGTCGGTCGCGGCAACACCGAGGGATTTGTTGCGTTGCACGACCCCTCCTTCATCGGCGGCTCGAACCTGACCGCGACCAAGGCTCGGCTGTTGTTGATGGCCTGCCTGATGAAGTTCGGCAGCCTGCCGGCGGCTGCCGATTCGGACCATCCGACGTCCGCGGAAGCGGCTGCCATCCGCGACAAGGTCGCCGCCTACCAGATGATCTTCGATACCCATTGAGGCTGCGACCGACCCGCCCCTCGGAGGAAGCATCGATCTGGTCTTTGCCGGTGCCGGCGGGATCGCCGTCGGTTTTGGTTTAGCAAGGCGCGCGTAGAGCGCTTACGCCTACTTTTCGCGACTCAGCTGCGCGGCGCATGCTTGGAGAGGATGCGCTGCAAGGTGCGGCGATGCATCTTGAGCCTGCGTGCGGTCTCCGAGACGTTGCGGTCGCACAGCTCGAAGATCCGCTGGATATGCTCCCAGCGCACCCGATCGGCCGACATCGGGTCTTCGGGCGGCTCAGGGGCGCTGTCCTCCTGGGCGAGCAGGGCGCGTTCGACGGCGTCCGCGTCAGCGGGCTTCGGCAGATAGTCGATTGCCCCTGCCTTGACCGCCGCGACCGCGGTCGCGATGTTGCCGTATCCGGTCAGCATCACGATCCGCGAAGCGGGACGGGCCCGGCGCAACGCGGTAACGACATCGAACCCACGTCCATCGCCGAGTCGCATGTCGACGACGGCGAACGCCGGCGCGTGTTCGGTCGCCGCGGCGATTCCGCCGGCCACGCTGTCTGCGGTGGCGACGACAAAGCCGCGCCGTTCCATCGCTCGGGCTAGCCTTTGGCACAACGGCGCGTCGTCGTCGACGATCAACAACGACCGCTCGGATTCGGGCAGATCACGCAACGCGGCGGAAAGCCCCTCTGCGGAGCCGATGCGACTGGGTCGCTCGCTCTCATTCATGACGCTTGCCTCTCGTTAGGTCAGCCCCAAGGGGCATCGTCCCGAGTTCCCCCGCTGCTAGCGATGCTCTTGCGTCGCCGCCGCGGGCGAGCGGATTCTATCGATCGTTTCCAGATTGGCACGATTCCAGGAAATCGCAACATGCGCGCCGCCTTCGGCAAGGTTGTCGAAGGAGAGCCTGGCGCCGCTGCGCTCGAGCAGACTTTGCGCGATGAAGATCCCAAGGCCCATATGGTCCGTCACACCGGCACGCGTCGAAAGATAGGGCTCGCCGAGGCGTCCCAAGAGGTGGAGGGGAAACCCTGGCCCGTCATCGTCGATCTCGATCGTGACGGTCGCTGCCTCCCAGAAAATGGTGATGCTGATCTCTCGGCCGGCGAACTGGACTGCGTTTTGAATGAGGTTGTTGAGCCCGTGCATGATCTCGGGGCTGCGCCGGACGAGCGGCTCCTCCCCTTCAGGCTCGCCGGCTGTTGCGAGGATCAGCCTCACCCCCTGATTGCGGTACGGCGCCGCCGCTGCCTCGACCAAAGCCGAGATCGGCAGCCGCGTATAGGGTGATCCGCCGTCTTCCTCCGGCTGCTGTGCGAGTTCGGCGAGGATTCTGCGGCAGCGCTCGGATTGGCTCAAGAGCAACGCCGCATCCTCGGCATGGGGGCTGTCGCCGGGAAGCTCCCGCACCAGCTCTTTGGCGACGACGGCGATCGTGGCGAGCGGGCTGCCAAGCTCATGCGCTGCCGCCGCAGCCAGCGCGCCGACCGCCGATACCCGCTGCTCCCGAGCGAGCGCCAGCTGGGTTGCCGCGACCGCGTCGCGCAGCCGGCGTGCCCCTTGCGCGATGCTCCATGTGTAGGCGCCGATGAAGATCGTGGAGAGCACCAGCGCGATCCAGATCCCCAGCACGAGCTCGGGCGGAAAAACCAAAGGCTCGGCGCGCCAGGGAAGGGGCATATGCCGCAAGGCGAGCACAGTGATCGCCGTGACTGCGAGCACAGAAAGGGCAATCACGGCGCGCCGCGACAGGATCGTTGCGGCGACGGTCACCGGCGCCAAGATCAAGATAGCGAACGGGTTTTGCAGCCCGCCAGTGAGATAGAGCAGCACCGCGAGCTGGAGGATGTCGTACCCAAGGTATAGCGCGGCGTCGCGCGCGCCGAGCCGGGCCGCCCAGTGCCGGAGCACGATCAGGACGAGGTTGAGTAGAGCCGACGAGGCGACAACGGCGAGCGCCGGAACGAGCGGCAGGCTGAAGCCGAGCCCATAATGGACGATCAGGATAGTCAGCGCCTGTCCTGCGATCGCCACCCAGCGAATGAGGATCAGCGTACGCAGGTTGATCGGGCCGGAGGGCTCACTGCGAGCGATTAGGCTGGGATCGGTCACCAAATGATCTCGTTTTGGCGGTCTTTGCATCCCTCCACAGTCGGCCCTCCGGTGCAAGAGCTTGTGCAAAGATCGGCGTGTGCCGCAAACTCTCCAACCCCTGTAAAAGCCCGAAAACAGGGTGAATATTCGATTCGGCCCCGAAATTTGCCCGGCTCTTCGCCGATAAAACCTTGCGGATCAGACGGTTGCCAGCGCTCGCTGGTTTGAACGAGCAGGGGCGTACGCGCGCATCGCAGGGGGCCGAATCGCTATATCAGGGGGGCAACAGGGGAGGCCACCCGGCACAGGTTTGGGATGCAATTTTATTAATACGATTATATCTGTATTGACAATGAACCCGATCGCCATTATATAGGTGGGAATTCCCAATCGACAAGCTGGCAGTACCCTAAGAGCATGGATATGGCCATTCCGATGCGTGACAGGGATTATCGCTGCGAGATGCCGGACAATGTCTCGTATAGGAATGGAGCAACGATGGCTTCCGATAAATTGCGATAATATACATAGCCGGCATCACGCTTTGGGAAAGCGACAAGCGGCATCAGCGCCAGCCCGATGCTGGCCGACCAGCCCGCCATGAGCCATATAGGGGCGATGCTCGAACCCGCCGTCAAAGTCGAAAACCTCGTCAAGCACTATCCAACTGCCGTCGCGGTCGACGGAATCAGCTTTGCCGTTCGCCACGGCGTCACCGCGGCATTGCTTGGCGGCAACGGCGCCGGCAAGACCACGACCCTGTCGATCTTGCTCGGGCTCTTGCTGCCGACCGCCGGCAGTGTGCGGGTACTGGGCGAAGACATGCTGCGGCATCGCTATCGGGCGCTGCCGCGGATGAATTTCTCCTCGCCCTTTGTTGATCTGCCGCACCGGCTGACCGTACGTCAGAACCTGTCGATCTATGCCCGGCTGTATGGTCTGCCGCGGCGCTGCGAACGCATCGAAGGGCTGGCAGACGATCTGCAAATCGGCCCATTTCTCGAGCGCCCGGCCGGCAAGCTGTCGGCCGGGCAGAAGACCCGCGTGGCGCTTGCCAAGGCGCTGTTGAACGAGCCCGAGCTGTTGCTGCTCGACGAGCCGACGGCCTCGCTCGACCCGGATACGGGCGACTGGGTGCGCAGCTATCTCGAAGGCTACCGTGAGCGCACGGGTGCGACGATCCTGATGGCATCGCACAACATGGCCGAAGTCGAACGGCTGTGCTCGGAGGTCATGATGATGAAGGCCGGCCGCATCGTCGACCGCGGCAGCCCCGGAGCACTGATCGACCGTTATGGCCGCACCAATCTGGAGGAAGTGTTTCTGCACATCGCACGTGGATCGCAGGCAGAGCTGGAGCCGGTGTCGTGAACGGTCGCGGTTTTTCGGCCGGTCGGGTCTGGGCGATGCTATTGCGTTATCTGTATCTGCTGCGCAGTTCGTGGCCGCGCACCGTCGAGCTGATGTACTGGCCGACCCTGCAGATGCTGATCTGGGGTTTTATGAGCCAGTTTCTCTACGTCAACAGCAGTTACGTCTTTCGCGCCTTTGGCGTGTTGCTGGCCGCGGTCATGCTGTGGGACGTGCTGTTCCGTGGCCAGCTAGGGTTGTCGATGTCGTTTCTCGAGGAGATGTGGGCGCGCAATCTCGGGCACCTGTTTGTCACCCCGTTGCGTCCCTATGAGTGGGTGCTGTCGCTGCTGTCGATGAGCCTGATCCGCGTCCTGCTCGGCATCGTGCCCGCCGCATTGCTGGCGATCCCGCTCTACCATTATTCGATCTTTGCGATGGGGCTGCCGCTCGTCGCGTTTTTTGCCGTGCTTCTGGTTATGGGCTGGGCGTTGGGCATGGCAATCTGCGGATTGATCCTGCGCCAGGGACTGGGAGCCGAGGGCCTCGCCTGGACCGTGGTCTTCACTCTTTCACCGATCAGCGCGGTGTACTACCCGGTCTCGATCCTGCCGAGCTGGCTGCAGCACATCGCCTGGGCATTGCCGTCGACCTATGTATTCGAGGGCATGCGGGCGGTGCTGTTCACGGGAATCTTCCGCGCCGACTACCTTTTGACTGCGGCGGCGCTCGACGTCGTTTACGTGACGCTAGGCGCTTTCGCCTTTCTGGTCGCCTTTCACGACGCCCGTCGTCGGGGTGCGCTTCTGCAGATGGGCGAGTGAGGGAGAAGGATCGGCTCAGCTCGGCCCGCTGACGCCGGCTTGGGTAAAGGTCGCCATGCCATTGTGACAGGCCGCCGCCGCTTTCAGCACCGCGAGGGCAAGCGTCGCCCCCGAGCCTTCGCCAAGCCGCATGCCGAGATCAAAGAGCGGACGCTGGCCGATCCGCTCGATGAGCCGGCGATGACCCGGCTCGGCCGAGACGTGCCCGACCACACAATGGTCGAGCGCATGCTGGTCGGCGGCGTACAGCACCGCAGCAGCGGCGGTCGATGCAAAGCCGTCGAGCACCACCGGGACGCGGCCGAGCCGCGCTGCCACGACCGCCCCGGTGATCGCGGCGAGTTCGAGCCCACCCAACCGGCGCAGCATATCGAACGGGTCGCGGGCTGCCGGACGATGGCGCGCGATCGCTTCTCCGACGACCCGCCGCTTGGCCTCGAAAGCAGCACCGGCGACCCCCGTTCCCGGGCCGGTCCACATTTCCGCGCCGCCGCCGAACAGCCCACCGCACAACGCCGCCGCTGCGGTCGTATTGCCGATGCCCATCTCGCCGAGCGCCAGGGCGTCGATCCCCGGCTCGACCGCCATCATCCCGTAGGCCATCGCCTTGGCGCATTCCGCCTCGCTCATTGCCGGCTCCACGGCAATATCGCAGGTCGGTGTATCGAGGTTCATTTCGTACACCTTGAGACCGGCATCGAACACACGGCAGAGCTGGTTGATCGCGGCACCACCGGCGATGAAGTTTTGGACCATCTGTGCCGTGACCGCGGCGGGATAGGCCGATACGCCGCGCGCCGCGACCCCGTGGTTGCCGGCGAAAACCAGGGTGCGCGGATGGTCGAGGCGCGGGGGATGCCGCGCCTGCCAGGTGGCGAGCCAGATCGCCAGCTCCTCGATCCGCCCGAGAGCGCCGGCGGGCTTCGTCAGCTGCGCCTGGCGCAAGGTCGCCTCGCTGCCGGCCGCGAGATCGGGGCCGGGAAGATGGGCCATCAGCGCTCGGATCTCATCCAAATCCGCAATCGGTTTGTCCATGCAACATTTCCTTCGGTCGTCGGGTGCTGCTCGATCGTGTCGGAACGGCCGCGCGGACCCAAGAGGAAAAGACCGCTAACTCGGTCGGCTCGGGTTATCGTCGCCGCATGACCGTCCGTGGAATACTCTCCGGCTTCGCTGTTGCGACCGCTTTTTTCACTCGGATCCCAGTTACGACGTCGGCATGCCGCGCCGAGCGGCTCGCCGATGCGGCCTGGGCTTTTCCGCTGGTCGGCGCCGGGATCGGCGGCGTTGCGGCATTCGCTTTTCTCCTGGTCCAGCTACTTGGCCTCGGGGATTGGCCGGCGGCGATCCTGGCGGTGGCCGCCAGTATTGTTTTGACCGGGGCATTGCACGAAGACGGTATCGCCGATACCGCAGACGGGCTCATCGGGGGCCACGATCGGGATGAAAGGCTCACGATCATGCGCGACAGCCGACATGGGACTTTTGGCGTCGTAGCCCTCGTGCTGAGCGTGCTGCTACGTGCTGCCGCGCTCGCCCGGATCGGCGAGGCAGTCTACGCCGGGCTCGCGCTGATCGCAGCTCATGCCGCCTCCCGCTCGGCGCTGCCCTTTGCCATGCGTGCGCTGGGGCCAGCTCGCACCGACGGCCTCGGCGCCGCGGCGGGACGACCTCGCACGCTACTTGCGATCGCGGCTCTCGGGATCGGGCTGCTGGTAACCTTGGCAGCGCTCGGCCCGACGCGCGGCGCCATCGCCTTCGGCCTCGCCGGTACCTCGATGTCTATCCTGGGCATGTCGGCGCATCGCCGCATCGGCGGATATACCGGCGACGTTCTCGGAGCCTTCCAGCAGTTGGGGGAGATCGTGGTGCTGCTGACCGCGGCGGCGAAATGAGCGAGATCGCAAGCCACCTCTGGTGGATCCGCCACGTGCCGGTGCGCATGCCGAGCCGCCAGGCTGCTCCCTTTAGCGTTGCTCGCCAATAAAACCGCGCTGCAATTCGCCAAGCCGATCGAAAGCCGCGCGCGAGAGTGGACCCTTGTTGATCGAGCGCGCGGCGTATTCGAGTTGGTCGAGCGTCGAGTAGCCGACGAGCACGGTCGATACGGCGTCGTTGGCGATCGCAAACCGCAATGCCGCGTCGACCAGGCTCTCGGCATGGCCTTCGCGGATCAGCGGCTCGAGCCGCCGTGCCCGCTCTACATCCATGCGGTAGCTGCCGCCCGAACCGATCGGCTCCACGCTCGGAGAGCCCAGCGGGTGGCGATCCTCGGTCCCGCTCAGCGCGCCGGCGGCGAGCACGCGAATGTTTATGACCCCCATCTCGGCGCTCTTCGTGTGCGCCAAGAGATTGCCGAAATCATGTGCCGGATAGCCCGCGGGGACGGCCGCCCCGGCGCTCGGATTGAGCAGATTGTAGCTGACCTGCGCGGTGTCGAAGGCACGCTCATCGATGACCCGGTGAAGCGCCGGAGTGCCGCCGACCGCGGTGATGCCGCAGAAGCGGGTCTTGCCTTGTTGCCGCAATCGCTCGAATGTCGGGACGACCTCACCGAGCACGGTCTCGGGAGTGAAGCCGCCGTCGCTGCCGTCCGCGGTGATGTGGTTGTGCAGCTGGAACAGGTCGACATGGTCGAGTTGCAGGCGCTGCAGGCTCGCCTCGAGCGAGGCCGTCACCGCCGTGCCGATGCGGCTGCGCTCGCCGTCGGGAACGCGCACCTTGGTGCCGACAAAGATATCCGGCTTAAGGGTCTTCAGGACGCGCCCGAGATTGCGCTCGGATTCGCCGTTCCCGTACATCGCCGCGGTATCGAAATAGTTGATGCCGAGCTCGATGGCACGCGCGACCGCCCGCTCCTGATCGGCCGGGTTGCCGCGCACCATCAGGCCGCCGACCGCGCCGCAGCCGAACCCGAGGACCGAAACTGCAAGTCCGGTGCGGCCAAGTGTGCGTGTTTCCATCGTTTCCTCCGTACTCTCGACACCCCGGCCGGATCAAATCCTTCGCGACAGGGGGTGTCAATCTTGCCGGGAGCGCCACTCTCGCGGAGAGTGCGGGAGATCAAAAATGGAGGGCTCATGCGCAAATCTGTTCCGCTACTCGGCGCGTTCCTGCTCGCCGGCGCCGCGGCGATTTTGGAGTATGCCGAAGCGGCAGGATCAAGGACGAAGGAGACTGCGGATCAGAACCAAATCGACGATCTCGTCGCCGCCAACCGCATCCTCTCCGACCAGGGCGTGGTCGACGGCTTTGGGCATGTCAGCGCGCGGCACGAGGAGGACGCAACACGCTTTCTGCTGGCGCGCAGCATGGCGCCGGGTCTCGTCACAGCGGACGACATCATGGAATTCGACCTCGACGGCAACGCCCTCGACCCGCGCGGGCGCACGCTCTATGTCGAGCGATTTATTCACAGCGAGATCTACAAGGCCTATCCCGAGGTTAGGGCGATCGTGCACAGCCATTCGCCGTCGATCATTCCCTTTGGCACGACCGGCGTTTCGTTGCGGCCGATCTACCACATGAGCTCGTTTCTCGGCGCCGGCGTGCCGATCTTCGAGATCCGCGAAGCGGGGGGCCCGGCGACCGACATGCTGATTCGCAACCCCGAACTCGGCGCTGCGCTGGCACGCAAGCTGGGAAGATCAGCCGTCGTGCTGATGCGCGGTCATGGCGACGTCGTGGTCGGCGACTCGGTCCAGCAGGTCGTGTTTCGCGCCATCTACACCGAGATCAACGCCAAGCTCGAAGCCGAAGCCCTGCGCCTCGGCGAGGGCGAAGTCAATTTCCTCACCGCCGATGAAGCGGCGAGTGCCACTGCGACCAACAATGCGGTCCTCGGCCGTCCCTGGGAATTGTGGAAGCGGCGAGCGCTGGGCCGACGCTGAGTAATTTTCGCTGACGTAATGTTTCGACCACTGCGGTGAAATGGCGAGCGGCCGATCGGTCGAGCCCTTCGAGCCAGTTCTGATCGAGGAAAGAGGCGAGCGCCGGTTGACCCAGCGCCGCCTCCCAGACGATCCCGAGCAGCGAAGCCGCTGCCTCGTCCGCCTCGCGCTCCAATGGCGGTAGAACGGCAGCGCGCTCGGCCGTTTCACGATCGAGTGTGTCGGGGCCCGCCCCGAGTCCGAACTCGACCAGCCCCCGCCGCTCGGGCGGGGCCAGCGCGAAATG
>Ga0209039_10001520_pt1 | contig 21377 bp, 17 predicted proteins | sample BogFormECP12_OM1_FD_188238 | JGI IMG/M metagenome (GOLD analysis project Ga0209039, IMG submission 188238) | Bog forest soil microbial communities from Calvert Island, British Columbia, Canada - ECP12_OM1 (SPAdes) (version 2) | ecosystem: Environmental > Aquatic > Freshwater > Wetlands > Bog ...
CTTGACGGGTACGGGCACGAATCCCGTGACGCTGACTCCCGCCAGCGAAACCTATGCCAGCCAGACCGTCGGCACCACCAGCGCCGCCAAGGTGTTTACCTTAACCAGCTACCTGACCGCCACGGTTAACGGCATCGTCATCTCGCCCTCCGGCGACTTTGCCGTTTCCTCCACCACTTGCACCACAAGCTTGGTGACCAAAGCCAAGTGCACCATCGACGTGGAGTTCAAACCAACAGAGACAGGCACCAGGACCGGAACGCTGAGTGTCACCGATAGCGCCGCCAATAGCCCGCAAACTTCAACATTGACCGGCACGGGCAAATAGGGGTAGGGGTAGCCACGGACAGCGCTTTTCTGTCCGTGGACTTCTCCCAATTCAAATCCCAGGGATGCTCAAGAGTTCGCCCAATCGCAGCAGGCCGAGGGCTACGACAGATGGTTCGGGCGTGCGCAACTTTGGAGTGCGGCAGCTTGCTGCCGCTTTTTCTCCCGCAAGCTTGCTTACGGCAGTTTCACCCGCCGGCGCAATGGCCAGCCAGCAAGCTGGCTGGGGCCAAAGCGGCAGCAAGCTGCCGCACTCCAAAGCTGCGCCCCGAATGTCGGCAGAATTGCGTCTTCCCACAGCCTGCCTTTTTTGTGTTATCCTGCCGCGTTCGATTCGGCCCGAGACTTCACTATGGAGAGCCAGCATGCCTGACTATCGTTATCTTCTTTCCGAACGCGAGATTCCCAAAGTCTGGTACAACGTGATCCCGGACTTACCGGCGCCCCTGCCGCCGCCTTTGCATCCCGGCACGCTGCAACCAGCGGGGCCGCAGGACCTTGAAGCTATCTTCCCCCACGCGCTGATCGAGCAGGAAATGACGGCGGCGCAGAACATACCCATCCCTGAACCGGTTCTCGACGTTCTGCGCATGTGGCGGCCCACGCCGTTGCAGCGCGCCCTGCGGCTGGAGAAGGCGCTGGGGACTCCCGCCAAGATTTTTTTCAAGAACGAAGGAGTCTCACCCGCCGGCAGCCACAAGCCCAACACGGCGGTCGCGCAGGCCTATTACAACCAGGCCGCCGGCGTCAAACGCTTGACCACGGAAACGGGCGCGGGACAGTGGGGCAGTGCGCTGGCGCTGGCCTGCAACGTGTTCGGCATGGAGTGCATGGTCTACATGGTGAAGTGCAGCTTCTATCAGAAACCCCACCGCCGCACCATGATGGAATGCTGGGGAGCGAAATGCGTTCCTTCCCCCAGTGACCTGACGCAAGCCGGGCGGCAGATTCTGGCGGAGGACCCTGAAACCCCGGGCAGCCTGGGCATCGCCATCAGCGAAGCTGTGGAAGACGCCGCCACGCATAAGGACACCAACTATTCGCTGGGCAGCGTGCTGAACCACGTGCTGTTGCACCAAACCGTGATCGGGCAGGAAGCCATTGCGCAGATGAAACTCGCCGGAGCTTCCCCGGACATCGTCATCGGATGCTGCGGTGGGGGGAGCAATTTCGCCGGGCTGGCATTCCCCTATGTGCCGGAAAAGGCCGCGGGCAAGAACATTCGCCTGGTCGCCGTCGAGCCCGCCGCGTGCCCCACCATGACCAAGGGCATTTACGCTTACGACTTCGGCGATAAGAGCGGCATGACTCCCCTGCTCAAGATGGACACGCTGGGGCACGACTTCATCCCGCCCGGCATTCATGCGGGCGGCCTGCGCTATCACGGCATGTCGCCCCTCGTAAGCCTGCTCCACCGGAAGGGCATCGTGGAGGCGGTGAGCTATCCCCAATTGCAGTGCTTTGAAGCCGCGCTGGCCTTCGCGCGCGCCGAGGGCCTGATCGTGGCGCCGGAAACTTCCCATGCCATCTGCTGCGTGTTCGATGAAGCGCTGAAGGCCAAGGAAGAGGGCAAAGAGAAAACCATCCTCTTCAACCTCAGCGGGCATGGGCACTTCGATATGGCCGCGTACGAGAAGTATTTTGCCGGCGAACTTTTCGATTACGAATATCCGGAAGCGAAAATTCACGAGGCGCTGGCGCACTTGCCCAAGGCTTCTTGAACCGCAGATTGCGCAGATTTCACAGAGAAGAAGCTCTCAGCTTTCAGCTATCAGAGGTCAGCTACTACTGAGGGATTCGAGTTGGCCCTGGATCAGCGGCCAGCTAGGGTAGCGCGTCACAAATCGCGATGCATTTGATGGTCAGTGTGTGGTAACGCCGAGCCTTAGCTCTGCACTGAAGTTTCTACATTTTTGGTGACGTAGCCGGTAGATTTCCCCAGGTCCTTAGCCGCAGTGGCACTCAGGGCTGCTCATGAAAATAGCTGTGCGAAGCACCTTGGAGTGCGGCGGCTCGACGCCGCCTTGATCCTCCTCCCCGGTGTTATGCCAAGGCGGCGTCGAGCCGCCGCACTCCAAGGTGCTTCGCACATAGGCATCGACGATGGTAAGTCGGAAGCTCATGATCAGTCTGCTGATCGCTGATCGCTGAAAGCTCGGCAGTGTAATCTGAGGATTTATGTATCTTTTCCAAACGCGACCACAAAATACTGCGCATGGGCGGCGCCGGGGTTGCGGATTCCGTGCTCGTCGTTCGACCCCACGAAACCCACGGACCCGGGGCCCAACTGAGTTGACTTCCCGCTGATGGTTATCTCGATCGCTCCCTCCCTGACCAGGAACATCTCCTCGTGCAGGTGGTGATGCGCCGGGTGGGGCATGGCCCCCGGCGCCAGCTTGGTCTGGTGGACTTCCAGGTAGCAGCCGTCGTGGAGTTCGCCCTCCAGCACGGGGCGGGATTCATTCCCGCCATTTTTTCGAACCGGCAATTCTTCGTAGGGAAATACCTTGCTCGGTAATGCCGTCTTCTGCGCCGCAACCCCCGGAGCTGCGGCCAGCGCGGCAACCAGCAGGCATAGATCTCTTCGTGAATAGGTCATGACTCTCCTTGGCTTTGTTCCCCGAAGGGGAACAATATCATTAGCCGTGGTTGAAACCCACGGATAGGGACCCTCTAACGAGAATCCTCCTCGACCCCGAAGGGGTCGAACCCCTTATTCTTCGGACGTGCCGCACAGACGCCCATGCGCCTGCGGCGCTTTACTGACGATGAAAATGCGCGAAGCACCTTGGAGTGCGGTAGCAGCAGCTACCGCCTTCCACCTTCGGTCCATTCTGCAAATGTGCATGGGGCGAAGGAAGAAAGGCGGTAGCTGCTGCTACCGCACTCCAAGGTGCCTTCGGCACATCTATATTTTATGACAGTCAAATTCAACCCCTGCGGTGTTGGTAATCATAGGGTGCACAATTTCCGTGGGTTTCACCCACGGCTAATGACATTGGACCTCTTCGAGGTCCCCCTCGACGGTCCCACCAACAGCATATTCCCTCCGCAGAAATTTACAAGTATAGTTACGGAGGACACGGAGACAATTATGGATATGCCGGCAAACAAGCTGCTGGTTGGAATCGATATTGGCGGCACGAAAACCGCCGTCCTGCTTTCCTCGACCCCGCCGGAGGTCATGGCGCGCAAGCAGTTCGCCACCCGTCCCGCCCAGGGGCCGGAGCGAGCTCTGGAATTGATCAAGTCGGGAATTCGCGAGATGCTGGCTGAGCAAGGCGCTGACTCGAGCGCCATCGCGCGGCTGGGAGTAAGTTGTGGAGGCCCGCTGGACCGTGTGCAAGGGATCATCCAGTCACCGCCCAATCTGCCCACTTGGGATGACGTGCCGATCAAGGCCATCCTGGAGCGCGAATTCCAAGCGGAATGCTTGATCGAAAACGACGCGAATGCCGGGGCCGTGGCGGAACACCGATTCGGCGCCGGCAAAGGTTGCCAGAACATGGTGTTCCTTACCATGGGCACGGGCCTCGGCGCCGGGGTCATCACCGATGGCCGACTCTACCGCGGCGCGAACGACCTGGCAGGCGAAGTGGGCCACCTTCGCTTGACCCGTACGGGCCCCATCGGTCACAACAAGAAAGGCTCGGCGGAAGGTTGGGCAAGCGGCGGCGGCATGGCGCAGGTGGCCCAGCAGGCGGTGGCCGCGGCGCTCAAGAAAAAGCGCTCGACGCGCCTGGCGAAGTTATATCGAGCGGGAAGGCCCATCACGGCAAAGGATATCGGCACGGCGGCACGGCAGGGCGACGAAGTCGCGCGGGAAGTTCTGGAAACCACGGGCGAAAAGCTGGGAGAAGTCCTGGCGATTCTGGTTGACCTGCTGAATCCCGACCGCATCGTGATCGGCGGTCTGGCCATGCGCCTGGGGGATTTGCTCCTCGAACCCGCTCGCCGCGTAGTAAGCCGGGAGGCGCTGGAATTGCCCGCGCGCACCTGCCAGGTCATCCCGGCCGAACTCGGGCAGAGTATCGGCGATGCCGCCGCGCTCTGCATTGCCATGGGAATTTAATTCCCCGGCTGAGCGGAGGCGGGGGCTGCGGGCCTGGGCGGGGCGAGCTGCCGGCAGACATCGGCGACGGTATCCGAGGCGAGGTCGGCGGCGTGCCAGTTGTAGGTTTTGGGGAGCCAAAGGGCCTTCTGCACGTCCTCGGGGGTTTGCCCCTGCTTCAGGCGCATTTCCACTTGGGCCACCAGCCACTCCAGGAACTTGCGGAAATCCACCAGGTCCTTCTTGCCGCCTGGGGCGCCGTGCCCCGGAACGTAGGTGTCAACATCCCAGCCCTCCACTTGCCGCAGTACCTCGATCCAGCTTTGCACGTTGCGCGAACCGATTCGCGGAAAGTATTGATTGTCGTAGAGCTCACCCAGGAAGAGCGTTTTCGCGGAAGGCAAATACACCACGGCGTCTTCGGGGGAAGTCCGGCTGCGCAACAAGCTGGCCATGCGGATTTCCTGGCCGCCCAAGTTGAGGGTCATCTTTTCATCGAAGGTTTGAGTGGTGGGCGTTACGTGGAATCCCCGCATGCGCGCTTCTAGGCGCCATCCCTGTTCACCACGCATGCGCTCATAAAGCTCCTGCCGGTACTGGAGCATTTCCGCCTGCGCCGTCCGGGTGGAAATCAGCGTGGCGAGTTCATCGGTGAAAACTTCGTTGCCCAACATGTGGTCGGCTGCCGAACTGGTGTTGAGGACGTAGCGGATGGGGAGATCGGTGCGTTGGCGGATTTCATAGAGCAGATCGCGAGCGTGCATCGGACTGTTGGAGGTATCGACGACCACCACGCCCTCCGAGGTCACGATGAATCCCGCCGTCGCCGGGCGGGTGAAAAGGGGATCGCATTCCTGATCGATCACATCGTCGGGAATCCATGCGAAAACTTTCGGTTTGACCTCTTGGACGCCGTAAAGCAGCAAGGAGGCCGACAGACCGCGAGGAGAAGGCACCAAGCCGATGGCCGTCAACAAGCAGCCTCCGGCAAGAAAAAGGGGCAGGGAACGGAGTCTAGATATCCACATAAACTTGCGCTCGCCAGCCTCGCGGGGTTCTTTCCAGCGCGAGTTGATGATAAGTAATCGCTTTAACCAGCAATTTGGCCTGGTGCCGCGACCGCTGGAATTTTTCGCCGCGCGCCAGGGCGCTCAGCGAATCGTCCTGAAGGCTCCGGATCTCAAAATCCCGAAACAGCCAACCCTCGGCGTCGTGCAGATATAAGAGCTCGCTCAGCCAATTCACCAAAACGCTTTCGGGATCAGGCCCGCGAATTTGCAAAGTCACTTCCTCGCAGGGTTTGATGGTGTCCAAATCCACGATCAGATTCATCAGCGCGCGAGCGGCGTTGGCAAACGCTTCCTCGCGCGTCGCCCCGAATGCTTCAAAGCCGACGTCCGCCGGATGTTCTAAAGTGCGAAAGGGGTGCATCTCCTTGCTCTCCGACCGGCAACTTCCGCCGCGGCGGCGGGGGCGGCGGGGGCGCCGACAACCCCACATCATACTGGAGAGATGCCCGCTTGGGTAGACACATCACCGCGGTAGCGCGCCCATCGCCGCCAGGGTTCCGTCAAAGTCGCGGGTGCTGCACACCTCCAGAGCTATGAATCCATCATGCGCGAAAGGAACCCTCACCCCCACGACCTGCAAAACGTGGGTGAGGGCTCCTTCTCAACCCCATCGGATTTTGACGGAGCCCTGATCGCCGCGGGGCGGCTTGCGTTTTTCAGGCGTGTCGAGTAGCATGACCACCATTCCAGGTTAGTTTATGTTATCTCACAGTTCGAACCCGGATGGAGCGCTGCTGCTCGGATTTGGTGCCGGTCTTTTCTGGTTTTTTAAAGGCTTCCGTGTGTACCGCGAGTACCGCGTGCTGATGGACACTCCCGAGGTCCCGATTCGCAGCATTGCCATGGGCCTGGTGGAAATTCATGGAAAGGCCCGAGCTGAGCAGGTGGTCGCGAGCCCGGTGACGCGAACTCCCTGCTGTTTCTATCAAGTCATGATCGAGCGTTGGGTTACGGACAAGAACGGCGGCCACTGGGCGCACGCCGCTACCGACGCGGATGGCGTGAAGTTTTATCTCGAAGACGGGTCAGGCAAAGTGCTGGTGGACGCACATCATGCGGAGTACGACCTGGTCCAGACCGCAAAGGTAGCCACGGGAGGCGCCTTTGGAAACTCTCTGGGGCGGCTGGTCTCAGGCCTTGGCGCTACTGCCGTGGCCACGGGAACGATGGCCTCCCAAGCCGACCTTTCTTCCTATGCGCAATCGGCGGTGGGCAGATTAGGCAGTTCCTTTTCCTTGCGTGGTGGAAGCCTCCTCGCCTTTGGGGGGGGTATCAACCTCGGCAGTGGGTTTTCGAGCCGCTATCGGTTGACCGAGTATTTGGTTCTCCCCGGCCATTGGTACGACCTCACGGGAACGTGCGTGGAGAATCCCTCCCCCCAAGACGAATACGACCGCAATTTGATTGTGAAGGGAACGAACGAGCCGACCTTCCTGATCTCATGGCGGAGCGAGAAGGAAATCAAACGGACGCTGCGCAATCGCGCGGCTCAGTATATTTTCGGCGGTGCGGTTCTAGCCGTGGTTTGCCTGGGCATCCTCCTGGCAAGACACGGAGCGTTCTGAAGCCAAAGGAGAAACCAAACGATGGGTCTATCAATTCTGGTGGGACTGGTCGTGATCCTCTTCATAGTGGGGATCTTCGTTTACTTCATTACCATTTACAACAGCCTCGTGCGCTTGAAAAACGACATCGACAAGGCCTGGGCGAATATCGACGTCCTGCTCAAGCAACGGCACGATGAATTGCCCAAATTGATCGAGACTTGCAAAGGCTACATGCAGTATGAACAGAAAACCTTTCAGCTCATCACTGAGGCGCGGACGGCCTTCATGAAAGCCGGCACCGTGGGGGAGAAGGCTCAGGCTGACAACATGATTTCGGGCGCGCTGAAGACCTTGTTCGCGGTGTCGGAGAACTATCCGGAACTCAAGGCCAACAACAACTTCATGCAACTCCAGAAACGCATCTCCGAGCTGGAGGAAAAGATTGCCGACCGGCGCGAGTTCTTCAACGATGACGTCAACACCTACAACATTCGTATTCAGCAGTTCCCCGACGTCATTATCGCCGGCATGATGCACCTGCAACATCGCGACATGTTCAAAGTGACGGAGGAAGATCGCCAGGACGTCGATGTGAAGATGACGTAAGCATGGGTGATTGGCGATTGGTGATCGGAGGGTTCTTCGAACTTTGCCGACAAGCGCAAGGTCTCGCCGAGCAATCACCAATCACAAATCATCAATCACCAATGAGGAATGGAGCTGAATATGGTAGTCGCGGCAGTGGCCATCGCCGTGTTGGTAGTCGTGGCGATCATCATCATTGGGCTGGTTGTTTACTTAATCGGCATTTACAACAGCCTGATCACTCTGAAGAATGACATTGACCGTTCCTTCGCCAACATTGACGTGATGCTTAAACAACGGCACGACGAACTGCCGAAGCTCGTTGACACTTGCAAAGGCTATATGCAATACGAGCAGAAGACCTTGCAGGCGGTGACCGACGCGCGCACCGCCTACATGCGCGCGACCACTCCTGCCGAGAAGACTCAAGCCGATGGCATGGTCACCGGGGCACTCAAGACCTTGTTCGCCGTGGCGGAGAACTATCCGGACCTGAAGGCCAATACGAACTTCATGCAACTGCAAGGCCGCATCACGGAACTTGAGGATAAGATCGCCGGGCAGCGCAACCGCTTCAACGATGACGTCAACCTTTTCAATATCCGCATTGGCCAAATTCCCGCCAACTTAGTGGCCGGCTTCATGGGACTGCAACCCCACGCGCTCTTCCAAGCTGCGGAAACTGATCGCGAGGATGTGAAAATCAGCTTCACGTAAGGGTGTTGTCCAGGCCCATCCCGGCATGATGATTTGTGGCTTGCGCAGATGCCCGCGGCGGAATGATAGGGGGCTGAAAACAAGGCCCGCTTGGGGGAGCGGGCCTGGGGAAAGGAGGAACCTAAAACGAGTTCATTCCTTATCTCTTCTTTTTCTTTGCCTTTTTTACTGCCATAGCTTTTGCCCTCCTTTGCTGCAAGTCTTGAGGTCTGCGTGCAAAACCACAATTTGTGGTCGCACACTGCATTACCCCAATATGTAGTAGGGTTTGGCCTTTTTGTCAAGAAGAATATTCCAAACTACAAATGTTTCCGCTGATTCGCAGAGACCCACCATCAATTCGAACGCCAGAACTCGCGCCCGCGATGATGAAAGCGAGGCGACGCAGTTTGGATCGCCCATAAAAGACGAATTGAAAGTTTCGGGCGATGCCGTTAAAATGAAAGTCTGCTCTGGACGCAAACAAGGAGTCTTATGAAGGACAAGATTCACCCGAACTATCATGAGGTCAATGTGGTCTGCGCGTGTGGTAACGCCTTTAAGACGCGTTCGACATTCAAGAGCGACCTCCTGCACCTGGATATTTGTTCCAAGTGCCATCCTTTCTTTACCGGCAAGCAGAAGCTTGTGGACAGCGCCGGCCGCGTGGAGCGGTTCCAGCGGAAGTACGCCGGATTCAAGAAAGCCACCGCTGCGCCTGCCGGCACGAAGACTGCCTCCAGCTCGTAACGGAGCGTTGGCCAGGCGGCAGCGCCGGGAGTGGAGCGCATCGGAACCTCGGACCCAGGGCTTTACACAAATTGGCTGAACGGGAGCCGGATGGCCACAATTCCACCCCTCGATCCCTACATCTCCAAGCCCAAAGTTTATCTGGTGGGACGCCAGCACGTCGCCGCCGACGAACTGGCGCGCTTCCTTGCGGATGAGGGAATGGTGTTCTCGACCGACGCCCGCGCGGCCGGCGAAGTCCTGGCGGAAATCGCCGGGCGTACCTGCTACATGTCGTTTGGCAAGGGGCGAAAGAGCAATCGCGAGTACTTGGAGAATATCCTCGCTTCCAAACACGGCAGCGTGCTGGAGCACGCCGTGTGGTGCCTGCTGATCACCGGCGTCAGCCGCGCCCTTACGCACGAATTGGTGCGTCACCGCGCGGGCTTCGGTTATTCGCAGCTTTCCCAGCGCTACGTGGACGAGAGCGACGCGCGATACGTGGTGCCGCCGCTCTACCAGGAAAATCCCGGTTTGCGGGAGAAATGGCAGCAGACCATCGAATCTCTGCGCAAGGCGTATGACGAACTCGCCGAGGCCACCGCGCAATTCGTGCAGCAGAAGCATCCGGAAATGCCCCCCCGCGACCGGCGCAAGTGGGCGCGCCAGGCAGCCCGTTCCATTCTTCCCAATGCCACCGAAACCAAGATTTTTGTGACGGGAAATTCCCGCGCCTGGCGGCACTTCCTCGAGCTGCGCGGCAGCATCCACGCCGATACGGAAATCCGCTTGCTGGCGGTCGAGGTTTTCCGCGTCTTCAAGAAGGAATCCCCGAATATTTTCCAGGATATCGAGCTCGTGGATGAGCCCGATGGCATGCCTTCCGTCCACGTCATTCACTCCAAGGTCTAGTGAGGTCCGCCCGTGAGCACGAACACGGTGGGAGCACGGCCTTTCCTTCCCGGATTTGCAAGCCTTTTAGGCGGGGCGATTCTGACCTCCCTTTTTCTGGTTGTCGCAACATCAGAATTCGGGTGGGTCCTCGGAATGCCCATTCATGCCTTTGCGCTGCCTACAGCCTTCGTGGGTTCATGCCTCTTGACCGCGTGGGGAGCGCGCATCTACTTCCGCCGCCCTTTCCGCACGACCCTGGTGGTGGCCGCGCTCCTGGGCGTGCTGGTGGCTGCCTCCGCTGGGATCAGCCTGGCCTTCTACGATGTCTCTTTTGATGGCCAGGCGTACCAGCAGGAGGGTGTTTACCAGCTTGCCCATGGATGGAATCCTCTCTTCGCGCATCACATCAGTCCACTCTCCGGCGAACAAAACGTCACGCTGAATCACTTCCCCAAAGGGCCCTGGATTATTGCGGCGGCGATGTACCGTTTGACCGGACGCATCGAAACGGGCAAGTTCGCAAACCTTCTCCTTGTCTGCGTGGCGTTTTCTATGGCGCTGGCGGTTCTTGCAGGCTCTCGAAGAAAGCTGAGCGCCTGGCCCGTGGCGATGGCCGCGTTGGTGGCGGCAAACCCCGTGGCACTCTGCCAAATGTTCACGTTCTATGTCGATGGGCAAATGGCCTCGCTCCTTGCCTGCCTGGCCGCGCTTTGTTTCCTGTGCGCGACCGACGGCAATCCGTGGGTGAACCTGTTGCTGTTTGAAGCCGCGGTTTTGATCATCCAGGTAAAGTTCACGGGTTTGGTGTACGTCACGATCCTTTTTGCCGGATTCTTTGCTTTACTGGCATGGCAGAAGCGACCCTTGCGGAAGCCTTTATACACGGCTTTGTTGGCGCTGGGGCTCGGGACATTTGCCTTCGGGATGAATCCTTATGTGTTCAATATCCTCGAGAACGGTAATCCGTTCTACCCTTTCTTCGGAAGAGGAGTTTTTCCCCAATTCACCTTGACCCGTCAAACTCCTCCCGATTTCTTGCAGGCAAACCGCGCTGCGAACCTCGCGGCGTCGATTTTCTCCAGATCCCGCGCCTGGCCATTCCCGTCCACGCTCAAATTACCTTGGCAAGTTGACCAGGGCGAATGGACCGTATTCCAGGCACCCGACGTGCGGACGGGAGGATTTGGCCCCCTGTTCCCGGCGGCCTTGGTACTGTCATGGGCGTTTCTGGCGATGGGCATGTGGCAGGGAGGCGCCGGATCCTGGGCCACTGCGGCGGCAATGCTGATAATAATTGCCTCGGTATTACCCGTTTCCGCTTGTTGGTGGGCCCGCTATGCCCCGCAGGTATGGCTGGTTCCCCTGGTGGCGCTGGGGTTTCTCGGAAGCATGGTCGAGAGGCCGCTTCTTCATCGTCTTTCCTGGTTGGTGTCGCTCATCCTTGTTGCGAATGTCGCCGGGGTCGCCATGGTCAATTTCCGCGCCAACCTGGACGCCACTCGCGGGACGGTCGCGGATCTGGCCGAACTTCGGTCCCATGCTCCCTTCAAGGTAGCCTTCGGTAATATCCGCTCCTACCGTTTTCGTCTTCAGGAAGCTGGAATCCGGTTCATCGAGGATGAAGGAAAACTGAAGTGTGATCCGGAAGTCCAGGAAAATGAGAACCTCTGCATCGAGCATTAAGCGCTCTTGAGATATATCCAGGTTTCCGGAGCGGACGGAACCGAGATGGAGATGCGGTGGCGCAGGGGCGCCAGTTCCTGGGCAAGAAATCGCAGGTCCCGGGGCTCGGCGCGCGTCCCCTCGGCCACCACCACCTTGACGTCCGCATCATTGCCGCGCAAATGGGCGCGGATGCCGGCAGCCAGGCGTTTGGCGCTGGCGCGGTCCAGGGCTCCTTCAATCTTCACCAGCGTGCTGTGCAAGGCGTGCTCCAGGCTAACGCGTAGCGAGCCGAACTCGCCGGAACGCAGCGCCCAGGGAGCGGAGCGATAAGTGTTGCGGACCAACTTGGGGTGTTGGAACAAATTGTAGCGTAGGGTCAAGTCCGTCCATGCGGCCGCGGCGGGCGCCAGCCATGAACGTACGCGCGGGCCCAGGGACGGCGGGCCGATGGCAGCTCGAATCTCCGCTTCCAAACGGGCCGCGGCTTCCGGCGTCGGGCCGGAGCGCTTCGCCACGCGGAAAAGCGGCCAGGCGAACTGAATCTCCTCCGCCCAACGCTCGGCTTTGGCGCGCATGTAGGGTGAATCAGAATTGTGGTAGCGCTTCCAACCCTGGAACCAAACCTCCACCGATCGCAGGATGGAAGGTCCATTGATACGGAAGTCTGTTTCGAAGCACTCGCGCTGCAAGGCCTCGATCTCTCCCGGCTTCATGGTGGGATGCACCACCATGGAGGTGAAGCCATCGCAGTGGCGGTAATAACGCTCGGGGTCCGCTAACATCTCGGGGCGGAAGCGCCCTTCCCGCATCACCCGCTCGTAGAAGGGCGTGCCGGGCGTGGGACCATAGATGAGGAATTGGCCGTAGGTGGGCCGCAACGCCAGGAATTCCGCCATCTCCTCGCGAACGATCTCCGGCGTTTGATATTCGAAGCCCAATATCATGGAGGAGAGCACGGTGATGCCATGCGAGCACAATTCGGGAATCAATTCCTCGATGGGTTTGCCCTGCTGCTTGGGGTAGCCCGAGCGTTTTCCTTCGTACCCCACCCAAACACCGTCCACGCCGGTCTCCAGCAGTTCCTGGGGACTGAAGCGGCTCAAGGCCTTGACGGACGCGAAGGCAAAAATGGAAAGGGGCGTGCCGCGGGCCAGCACCAGTTCGCGCATGCGGGTGGCGCGGTCCTTGGCGAGCAGGAAATCCTCGTCGAGAATCGCCAAGCTCATGTGCGGGTCGACCTCGAGATAGCGTTCGACGACGCGGAAGATGTCGTCGCCGGTGGGAAGCAGGCGAATGTGGCGGCGCTTGAAGTAATACGACGTGCAGCAGAAATCGCAGCCATTGGGGCAGCCGAGACCGGCGAAGATCACGCCGGTGCGGTGCATGGGCATCGAAAAAACCTTCAAGCTGAGCCTCACCAGGGGATGATCGTAGGGCATGGGCCGGGGCGACTCATTCAGCAGGGCGCGGAAAAAGGCCACTCCCTCACCGCGACAGAAGTAGTCGCCATATGGGGCCAGCGTGGCGTCGTCCAGAACCGTTCCATAACCGCCCAGGACGATCTTGGCGCGCGGCGCGTGCTTGCGCGCGAGCGCCACCACTTCCTTCATGCGATGGAATAAAACCAGGTTAAAGGAAACGCCAACGTAGTCCGGCCCCTTCTTTAGTTCCCGTATCAACTCGCGGTGCGACGGGTATTGGAGCACCACGGCAGGCGCATCCAGGTTGGCGGCGATGTAATCCAGCCCATAAGTGAAATTCACGGAGCGCGGGCTGAAGACGCCCTGCGCGCGGGTGACTTGTCCGTGCAGCACTTCGTAGCCCACGCTCGGAGCGTCTCCATGAGCGGGGCCGAGGGGGCGGCAAACGCTCGTCAGTAGAACTTTGGGAACGCGGGAAGAACCGACACTCCACACCTGGCTCGCTCCGCAATCCTTGTCGGTGAGCGTGCGAACTTCACCCGAATTTTCCTGTGGCATCAAATCCTCTTTTGCGAGGGTTCCTGAGGAGAACATAACTTTATCACGAGCTTCGTCTCGACTCCAGCATAACTTTGGAGGGTGGGCCAGTTTAGTTTCTCGTCACAACGGCCTCCCGCGTGGGCACCATCCTGTCCTCCGGGAGAACTTATTTCGCAGCCCCAGGTAAGTTCCGGAGGTCGCTCGCCACTTGCGCCGGTTGCCAATCGTTCCCGCGGTAAAGTTGGATAACTTTTCCGTCGGGGCCGATCAGCGCTGTAACCAGCGCGTGCACGATTTGGCCACCCTCGGTCCAGTATTTCAGGCCAAAGAACTCGGCAACTTTGCGAACCTGCTCCGGCGTGCCCGAGGCGAACTCCCAATGATCGAAGGGATGGGACTTGCCCGCGCAGTCCAAGCCATAGGCCCTCAGGACAGCGGGTTTGTCGTAGTCCGGGTCGATGCTAATGCTCAACAGGTGAGTGGAATTGGTCAGCTTGGGGTCGCTGCGCACCTCCACCAGGATTTGCGCGAAATTCTTGCTCATCAACGGGCAATAGTCGGGAAGCGGGCATCGCGTGTAAATGAAGGTCAGCAGCAAAGCCTTGCCGCGGTACTGATGGAGATGAATCCGCTTGCCATCCTGATTGATGAGCCCGAAGTCCGGCACTTCCTGCCCCAGCGGCGCGCGCGCAGATTCCGGAGGCGCAAGGGGGTTGCTCTCCGCCTTGGCCTCTTCCGTCACCACAATCCCTTCCAGCCAGGCGCGGTCGCTCGCCACCACCAAAGTTGCGCGGAGAGTTTGGCCCGGTTTGAGAACGTCGAAGGCCCACTGGTCTTTGAGGGGATAGGCCATGGTCATGGCGGCCATGTAGCCCGGGATCGCTTCGTGCGCCAGCGTTACGGTGCCTTCGCTCTTGCTTACCGCCACCACTTTCCCGCGCAGATCAAAACGCTGCTGCGGCAAGGGCTTCTCTGTTTGGCACGCGGCCAGAGCAAATACCATGCTCAAGCCGGCGAGCCCTGCCATGAACCGTTGCGCGCGCATTAGGGGCCTCCCATGGAAAAAGCGGTGCGAAGCTTTGGAGTGCGGCAGCTTGCTGCCGCTTTCCTCTCCGCGAGCTTGCTCGCGCCAATTTCGAGCGCTTGCACAAATCCCAGCCAGCCAGCTGGCTGGTGGAAAAGCGGCAGCAAGCTGCCGCACTCCAAAGCTCCGCACCGTATGCCGACAAGGAAGCGTTATTCCGCAGCCCGCCCCGATTTGTCGGGACAGCCCCTTCCGAACCCGAGGTGAGAAGCATGGTCTAGTAGTGGAACCGATACCGCACCTCAAAATAAATCTGCCGTGGGTTCACGGTGTGAGTTCCCCCAAACGTGTTGCTGGTATCGATCAGGTAGCGATTGTTCAGGATGTTGGTCCCGTTCAAGGAGAAAGACCACTTCTCCAGGAAGTCTTTGCCCAGGGCCAGATCCGCCGTAGTGTGGGGCGGCAGGTGCGCGGGACCGTTGCCGTTCACGAAGCCGGAGCCGAAGTTGACGCCGGGTGTGGCCCAGAAGCGGCGTGGCAGCTTGAGGGAAAGCACCGTGCTGAAGCCATTGCGCTGGTCGTGATCGAGATAGAAATAATTGGTGGGCGCGTACTCGATCAGACCTCCGGTGATGGGGCCGAGCCCCTTGCCTATGGCGTTGGCGTAAGCGATCCGCAGTTGCACACGGTCCCAGAGCTGCGGCGAGCGCAGGCTGATCTCGGTGCCGCTGATGAGCGCCGCGACGTCCGTCAGCGGGACGAAGATGTTGGAATTGCCCAACTCATCGTGATCCAGGAAATTGCGGGCGTTGGTGTGGTAGTTGTCCACATCCATCGTCCATCCGCGCAGAGGCACGGTGAGGCCGACGTCGTACTGAATGTCGCGTTCGCCCGGCAGAGGAGTAAAGCTGTAGCCTTGCGTCAGGGCATACGCCAGCGACGGGCCGCTCAAGCTGTCGAGGGGCGGCGGTTGGTAATAGTAGGCGTAGTAACCGTGCATCGTCCACCCGAGATGGGGGATGTGGATGCCACCGCCCAGTCGCGGGTCAACCGCGTTTTCACTGAGCAGACCGCCATAATGAACCAGCCGGATTCCGCCATCCAGAGTGAGCCAGGCGGCCGGCCGGTACTGGTCCTCCGCGAAAAACGATTCCGTGTTCGCCCAGTGCATCTCCGGTTGTTGAAACACCTGCGTGCCCGGGATGGCGGTCAAGTCAAACTGGGTATTGTTGCGTTGCCCCCAACTCTCGAAGCCGACGCGAGCGTCGTGGTGCTTCTCGATTCCCTGGAGCATGGCCCGCACGCCCACGTAGTCTGACCGGCTGTCCTCGTTCAGGATGGTAGGTGTGTCTCCGGGTCCGCCGACATAGTGGGTCGCGTTGAAGTGAAAATAGGGGGAAACGGTCAGGATCAACCCTCGGGGTGCGGTATGAACCCAGTGAAAGCCGACCAGGTCATCGCTTTCCAGGTCGAGATCGCGAATGCCCTGCGCCTGGATAGGCGCGTCGTTGGGGATGGCGTAATGGTCGCTGCGCAGAGAGACGATCCAACGCAATTGGTCCTGAGAAGACGCGTTGAAGAGCAAGGACAAGAACCCGCCCACTCCGCTGTCCTGATCGTGAATCACGGCGGAAGTGGGCGTGGTCAGGCCCAGGTCGGAGCGGTTGGCATCCACGCTGCCGTAGTAGGCGAAGCGTTCGGTGTGACTGCCGAGGCTCACCTGGTCGTCGGTGGTGTGGAAATTGCCGTAGGAGCTTACCAACTCCGCTTGATTATTACGCTCGAATCCCGAGGGCGTAACCACGTTGAAGATGCCGTAAGTGCGGTCGCCGTATTCACTGGAGTAGCCCCCGCGTTCGATCTCGAGCGATTCCACGTTCTTGGGATTGATCAAGGGCGCCACGCTCGCCGCGATGTTGGTATTGATCACCGGAATGCCGTCGAAAAAAAAGTTCACTTGGTGCCCGTCCCGCATGTGGAGCATGTCGTGAACCATGTATGCCCCGGGGGTGAAGTCGGTGATCATGGCCATGCTGTTGGTCTGGTCAGCGCCCGCGGTGTGAGCGATTTCCTGGGTTGAGACCAACGTCTGCAAAGTGGAGGATTGGGTTTTGAGCTTGCTTTCTTGCTCCGAGACCTGCACTACCTGTCGGGAGGCGGCAATCTCCAGGGGAAAATGGAGCACCGGCGACTTGCCCTCGACGACGGAAATGGATTGTTCTTGAGCGGTAAAACCGGGCGCGGTGACGTTCACCACGTAGTCCCCCACCGGCACGTCGGCAAAGTGGAATTGGCCGTCGGAATCGGACTGGGTGGACCGGGACCAGGGCGAGGATTGAGCGCGAAGGCTTACCGTCGCGCCCGCAATGGGACGATGTTGAGGGTCGTGAACGACTCCTCGAACCTTTCCGAAATCTTCGGCCAGCGCTGCCGAAGACAAGAGGAAGGCCAGCAGCATGGTCATTAGAACTCTCTGCCTCATGGGCACCTCGCGAATTACCGATTACCGATTCCTGATTCGCTCAATCGTCATTGAATATTGGCAGTTGGGGAGAAGGGCCGCGGGCCTCATGGTCAAGGGATGACGTTACGGCGCTCGGGAAAAGTGACGAGTGAGCCGTGACCGGCGCAACGCCGAGCGTTTTCCTGGGTCCGAGGCGTTGGAATTGACGATAGCCGATTAGTTCAATCGGCAATCATCAATCGAAAATCGACAATCAGCAGGAAGTGGCGCGAGGAGGTTGCTCAGGAATCCGCACATGGGATGGCAACAGGTTTAAGTCTGAGGGGTTGTGACCAAAACTCCAAGGCGCGAGCGGATTCGACCAAGGGTGTTCGGTGGGCACATAAATCAAAGTGCTGAGCAGCGAGCTCAGGTAGCGGTCGGGAGATTCCAATCCGCACTGGCCGCCATTGGCCATGCTGCAAATTGGAATGTGTCCAAGAGTGTGGTGATGGCCCGCACACATGCAGGCTGCCGGGGGGCACGCGCATGCCTCCACTGGAGCGCGCAGGAAAGCCCATCGCACGCCGGGAGCGAGCAGCGCGCCAATGGTCAGAATAACCAGAAATCGGATGGCGATGCGCATATGTTCTGCTGGGAAGCCTGAAAAGCCAGTATAGCAGATTTTGGGGAGGAGAGAACGAGGCCCGCGTGGGAAATGAAAATCGAAACGCGAAACGCGAAGGGAGCGCGCCGGCGAGTTGCAGGTTTTGGATAGTGTCCTGAGAGGTGGTTTTTAAGGAGGGTGCCTTGGCGGCAAGCATGTTCGTCGGGGCGAAGGGGTCTTCGAACTTGCCGCCAAGGGCTCAGCGCCGCATTTGGGCGGGTCAAATCGCAGCGCTGGCAGGCTTCAGACGCTATTCTTCTCATCGGCCATTGCGGAAAAAACTTGAGGGGATTTAGGGCGACTCTCTCCGCAAAAGTGGCAGCCTCACCCCGTGATCGGAACGGAGAATGCCGTGGGTCAGCTTCGCCGGATTCGGCGTGCCGCCAACCCGGGAAACAAGCCCGCGCCGGCTTCCATCGACCTTATTATCACAAATATAAACATCTCAAAATATTCTCCAAACACCGATTGACGCACGGAATGAGGAAGCGTATAGTCCGCATACACAGCCGCAATAAAGCCGATTTGGTAGGGGGAACCGCTCGGCCGGCTAGGCACCAATAAAATTCCCCCTGTGCCCCTCGAGTTAGCGCCAGTCGATGGGAAGGATGAGGTTAGGCAGAGGTTTTGCAAGCTGGGTAGTGCAACGCCTCCTCGCCTGGGGTGACTGCGATGGGGAATTCTATAAATGGCACGGGGTTTGCCCTGGTTCTTCCGGCATTGGCGGTGGTGCTCCTGCTGGCTGGGCTCGGTGCCTCCTATTGGCGCGGACGGAATCAAAGGTTGCGCCGCAAGACGGAAGTCTTCTGGTTTTCCAGCCTCCACTTTTTCAGCAAGGAAATTTCCGGGTGTCATGATCCCCAACAGATGGTGGACCAGTCACTGCGTGGCGCTCTAGACATGCTCGGCACGCACGAAGGGTACCTCGTTTTGCATGAGGAGGGTGACGAGGGAAACGTCCACTCTAGCATCCGCGGGATTTCTGCGCAGGGGGTGGAACGGCTGAGCAGGGATCCCCTACGCCGCTTTGTGCTTTCCAGTGGCGAACGCTGGGGTGCTCTGATGGTTTTTCCCGACCTGCGCCGCTCGGACGTGGTGGCGGCGTGGCAGCGCGACCCCATCTTCCATGAATTCTGCGAGGTTCTCAGGAGCGAAGGGTTGAGGACGCTGATTGTTGTCGGGTTGCAGGTTCGGGAAAAATGTTATGGCGCTCTGATCCTGGGTTTCCGCAGCACCCGGGGTTTTGATCCGCAGGAGTTGCGCGTGGCGCTAGCGATCGGCAACCAAGTGAGCGTGGCGATTGAGAACTGGTCGCTGAACCGGGCGGCGGAGCGGCGCAGCGAGGAGTTGAGAATCCTGCACCGCGTCGGCGAAGCCCTGCGTGCCACTTTTGATATGAACACCCAAATTGAAATCCTCCGCCGCGAGTTGAAAGGATTGATAGGCGGAGCCAATTTCGGTTTGACCTTGCAGGACACCGCGCAAGGGCCGCTGGAAGTGGTGGTGCCCTTTGAGGGCGCAGGGCAGGGCACCGTGCCAGGCGGGCCGGCGAGTTCGCTGGCGCAATATGTGCAACGGACACGCCAGCCACTATTGGTGCCCAGCGACGTTCCGGGAGCCGTGCGGCGGTGGGGGCTGGCGCCCATGAATCCGCGTATTAAAACCTGGTGTGGGGTGCCCCTCCATTTCTCCGATGGATCGATGGGCGTGCTGGCACTGGCCGATATGGATCGCGAATGCACGGTCACCAGGACCCAGTTTGAGCTGGTGCAAGTGCTGGCGCAGGAGGCTGCCGGCGCTGTGGAGAACGCCCGCCTGTTCAAGAAGGAGCAGCGCCGCTCCACTCACCTGGCTCTGCTCAACGAACTGGGACGCAAAGCCAGTTTGGTTTTGAACCCGCAAGAATTGCTGCCCACCATCTGCCGGCAAGTCCGCAATGCTTTCGGTTACGACATGGCGCGGATCGAGATGCTGGATCCGGGGCGGGAGGAGTTGGTGGTGGAGGCGGAAGCCGGATACGGGCCGGAACTGATAGGCCGCCGCATTCGCATAGGTGACGGCCTGGCGGGCGTGGCGGCGGATTCGGGCGAGCCGGCGCTGGCAAACTCCGTGGTGAAAGAACCGCGCTACATTGCCCTTCATCCCGGCATTCGGTCGGCGCTCAGCCTTCCCCTGAAGTATCGCGAGGAACTGATCGGGGTTCTGAGCCTGGAGAGCCGGCGGACCTACGCTTTCTCGCAGCAGGACGTGCTCACTTTGCAGACCCTGGCGGACCAACTGGCAATTGCCTTGCACAACGCGCGCGCCTATCAAGTTGCCTTGGAGCAGGCCATCACCGACGGGCTGACCGGGTTGAAAACCCATGGTTACTTCATGGAAGCCCTCGATCGCGAGTGGCGCCGCTCGACGCGCTCCGGCCACATGTTCTCCCTGATCATGATGGACTTGGACAGGTTCAAGCAGGTCAACGACCGGCACGGTCATCTGGAAGGTGACCGAGTTCTGGAGGCGGTGGCCAATTTGCTCAAAGACCGGGTGCGGCAGTCGAATGTGGTGGCGCGTTACGGGGGCGATGAGTTTGCCATCATGTTGCCGGAGACCCTGACTGACCAGGCGCAGATTATGGCCGAGCGACTGCGCGACAGCATTGAATCGGACCACTTTCTGGCCGCCCATGGCGTCACCGCCAGCTTCGGCATTGCGACTTTTCCCTTACATGGCCCGACGCAGGAGGAAATCCTGCGCGTGGCGGATTGCGGCATGTATCTCGCCAAACATCAGGAGGGCAACCGCGTGCGTGTGGCCTCGCTGATACTCGAATCGGCGCAAGCGGATTGGGAGCGCCAGGCCTTGGAGGCCTACCTGGGCGTCACCATGAAACGCATGTTCTCCACCGGACCGGAGACATTCGATCATTATCTGAAATATCTTCAGGATGTCATGCTGAAAGAGAGCGGTGACGCTCCCTCGCTTTTGGACACCGTTATGGCACTGGCCAATGCCGTCGATGCCCGGGACCCTTACACGCGGCACCATTCCCAGACTGTATCCCAGCTCGCCTCTCAAATCGCGCGGGAGATGGGCCTCTCTCAAGCCCAGATCGAGGAAGTTCGCTTGGGCGGCATTCTTCACGATATCGGAAAGATAGGCGTGCCGGACCAGTTTCTCAAAGAGGGATCGCGTTTGACCGCGGAAGAGTATGAAAAGGTCAAAAGCCACACCGTACTGGGCGCGAAGATTCTCGAGCCCCTCAAAGTGAAGGCCATCGAAGGAATTCGGGACATCGTGCGGAATCACCATGAAAGGTTCGATGGGACCGGCTACCCCGACGGTCTGAAGGGCGCGAAGATCCCCCTGGTCGCTCGAATTATCACCGTGGCGGACAGCTACGACCCCATGGTTACCGGGCGCATGTACAAACCCGAACGCAGCGTGCGAGAAGCCATCGAGGAGCTGCATCGCTGCTGCGGGTCGCAGTTCGATGCCGACATCGTGAAGGCATTTGTCCGCTCGCTGGAAACCCCTGACGATTCCCACCCTCTTGCCAGCATCGATGAGCTGCTCAAAAATTGATCCGGTGATCCGATGATCGGGTGATCGGGTGAACACCCCCCGCTCGGGCTAGAGCATTTCCATTTATGATGTAGCGTATTGGGCGCTAAAAAAGAAGCCTTTGCAGTCGGCGGTGGAAATCGCGTTAAAGGCGGTCTGGGCCGCC
>Ga0209039_10001521_pt1 | contig 21370 bp, 33 predicted proteins | sample BogFormECP12_OM1_FD_188238 | JGI IMG/M metagenome (GOLD analysis project Ga0209039, IMG submission 188238) | Bog forest soil microbial communities from Calvert Island, British Columbia, Canada - ECP12_OM1 (SPAdes) (version 2) | ecosystem: Environmental > Aquatic > Freshwater > Wetlands > Bog ...
GGAAGAAGGGGGACGGCACACGCCGTTCTTCAACGGCTACCGGCCGCAGTTTTACTTCCGCACGACGGACGTGACGGGGGTAGCGACGCTGCCGGCGGGGACGGAAATGGTGATGCCGGGAGACAACGTGAGCCTGGAGATCGAACTGATCACGCCGATCGCCATGGAGAAAGGGCTGCGCTTCGCCATTCGCGAGGGCGGCCACACCGTCGGCGCCGGTACCGTCGCCGAAATTTTGAAGTAGAGTGGACAGCAATCAGCGTTCAGCCGTCAGCAAGACGGCGTGGCTGAATGCTGGTGGCTAAGAGCCGAGGGTTGAAATAACGATGCTGCACCAGAAAATTAGGATTCGCCTCAAGGCATACGATCACAGGATTCTTGACCAGTCGGCAGCGGAGATTGTCTCGACGGCAAAACGCACGGGCGCCCAGGTGGCGGGACCGATTCCCTTACCTACGCTCAAGAACAAGTATTGCGTGCTGCGTTCGCCCCACACCGACAAGAAATCACGTGAGCAGTTCGAGATTCGAACGCACAAGCGGCTGGTAGATATCCTGGAGCCGACCTCAGGAACCATCGAGGCATTGACCAAGCTCGATTTGCCTTCGGGAGTGGACATCGAAATCAAGGCGTTTGGCAAAGAGCACACGAAGTAGCGCGACCGGTTGAAGTGTGCGCTCAGTGCGGACGGAACGCCAGAGTGTGATGTGCGAGTGATGATTATGGTGAATGCCATACTGGGAAAGAAACTGGGCATGACGCAAGTTTTCGCTGAAAACGGCGACGTGGTTCCAGTGACTGTGCTGAAAGCTGGTCCTTGCGTGGTGGTGCAGCGCAAGACGTCGCAGGCGGACGGCTACGAGGCCGCGCAACTGGGGCTGGTGGAAGTGCCCCCTCCCCGGCGAGTGAAAAAGCCCCTGGAGGGACACTTCAAGAAGGCGAACGCGAATCCCGTGCGCTTCCTTCGCGAGGTGCGCCTGACTCAGGACGGCGGCGACATAAAAGTCGGGGACAAGGTTCTGGTGGATGTGTTCGCGGTCAACGACCTGGTCGATGTTGTCGGCGTCTCGAAGGGGCGAGGGTTTGCGGGATTCCATAAGCGGCACCATTTTGGTGGAGGCGGCGGGGCGCACGGTTCCATGTTTCATCGCGCACCGGGCTCGATTGGCGCTTCCGCGTTTCCTTCGCGGGTTATGAAAGGCATGCGCGCCGCAGGCCATATGGGGAACGCCCAGGTGACCACGCGGAATCTAAGGGTGGTCCAAGTGCTGCTGGACGACAACACGATTCTGATCGAAGGATCCGTGCCTGGCCCACAGGGCGGCTACGTGATAGTACACAAGGCCAAGGCGCCCCATAAATGATGGTAGGCAGAAGGACGAACATGGCAACCGTTGAAGTCAAAAACCTTGAAGGGCAGACGGTGCGGGACCTCCAGGTCGCCGACGAAATCTTCGGCGCCAAGCCCAACCAGAGTCTGCTTTGGGAAGCGGTCAAGCAGTACTTGGCCAGCCAGCGTCGCGGCACTCACAAAACCAAAAGCCGCGGCGAAGTGAGCGGCGGCGGCAAGAAGCCGTGGCGGCAGAAGGGAACAGGGCGTGCCCGCGTGGGGAGCATCCGCAGTTCCATCTGGCGGCATGGCTCGATTGCTCACGGCCCTCAGCCGCGCGATTACTCCTACGCGCTTCCCAAAGGAATGCTGCGCGGGGCTTTGCGGTCGGCGTTGGCGGTGAAATTTCAGGACCACAATCTGACGGTGGTGGAAAATTTCAATTTGGACGAGCCCAAGACCAAGGGCTTTTCCGGGGCACTCCAGAAGTTGGGATTGGAGAAGGGCGTGCTGGTGGTGGACGATGCGGTCAACCGCAACCTGGAACTCTCCTCGCGGAATGTGAAAGGTTGCGAGTTGGTGCGCCGGCACGAACTGCATCCCTACCACGTGCTGAGTCACAATCAGATGCTCATTTCTGAGGGGGCGCTCACGCGACTCCAGGAGGCGCTGCGATGAATAGGAGCCCTTACCAAATTTTGCAGAAGCCCATCGTTACGGAAAAGAGTGTGGCGGCGAAAGAGGGCAACCGGACTCTGTGCTTTAAAGTTGATCCGCACGCCACCAAGACCGAGATTAAGGAAGCCGTACAGATCATTTTCAAAGTCAAAGTGGATTCGGTGCACACTTCCACCTTTGCGGGCAAGGAACGCCGCCGGGGCAAAACGGTTGGTCACCGCCCGGAATGGAAGAAGGCTCACGTTAAACTCCGGGCGGGAGAGAAAATTCCGGAGTACACGGATATTGCGTAAGCAAGTTTGATGAGTCGAGCGGCGCGTGCCGCGGAAGATGAAGGTTATGGGAATCAAAACTTACCGACCCTATACGGAAACACGGCGGTTTCAGACTGGCCTGACCTTTGAGGAAATCACCACCTCGCAGCCGTATAAGCCACTCCTGGAGCCGAAAACCCGCATTTCAGGCCGGAACAACCAGGGGGAAATCACGATTTGGCGCCGCGGTGGCGGCCACAAGCGCCACTATCGGGTGATTGACTTCAAACGCGACAAGACCGGTATTCCCGCGCGCGTGGCTACGATCGAGTACGACCCGAATCGCTCTGCCTTTATCGCCCTGTTGAGCTACGCCGATGGCGACAAGCGTTACATTCTTTATCCGCAGGGCTTGAAAGTGGGGGACCACGTGGTTTCCGGCCCGGAAGCGGATATAGTGACCGGCAACTCGCTGCCTCTGAAGAACATTCCCGTGGGCACCATGATTCATAATATCGAACTGCGTCCCGGGAAGGGAGGCCAGATGGTTCGCAGCGCCGGTGGCTCGGCGCAGTTGTTGGCCAAAGATGGCGAGTACGCCCAGGTGCGGCTGCCCTCGGGGGAAGTTCGCAAAGTGTTCATTGAGTGCGTGGCCACCATCGGACAAGTGGGAAACCTGGACCACGAAAACATCTCGATCGGCAAGGCCGGCCGCAAGCGTTGGATGGGAATTCGTCCCACGGTGCGCGGCGTGGCCATGAACCCCGTGGATCACCCGCTGGGCGGCGGGGAAGGCAAGACCTCTGGCGGCCGCCATCCCGTAACGCCCTGGGGCCAGCCGACGCGCGGTTACAAGACGCGGAACAACAAGTCTACGGACCGTTACATCGTCAAGCGGCGTGAGAAGAAATAAAGGGAGGGCAACTTGGGAAGGTCGCTGAAAAAGGGTCCGTTTGTGGACGATCACTTGATGAAGAAGATTGAACTGCTCAACCGGCGGTTCGAGAAGAAAGTCGTAAAGACCTGGTCGCGGCGGTCCACGATTGTGCCTGAGATGATCGGACACACGGTAGCCGTCCACAATGGTAAGAAGTTCATTCCCGTGTACATCACGGAGAACATGGTGGGACACAAGCTGGGTGAGTTCTCACCGACCCGCACCTTTAAGGGGCACGGCGTAAAAGTCGCGGCGGAGAGAGCTGCCGCGGCGGCGGCCCCCCCGCCGGTTACCGGCGGCACGAAGGCGGCATCGCCTCCGGCAGGTGCAGGAGGCGGCAGCTAATTTTCGGGTCTTTGACCCAAAGTCCAGGTGAATCGATGGAAGCAAGCGCCACTTACAAATACATGCGAATTTCGCCGCAGAAAGCTCGGTTGGTCGTAGACCTGATTCGCGGCAAGAGCGTCAGCGAGGCATTCAGCATTCTGAATTTCACCAAGAAGCGTGTCACGCATGACTTGGAAAAGATTCTGCGGTCGGCCGTTTCCAATGCCGAGCAGAAGGCAGAAAATCTGGACGTTGATGACTTGGTGGTTTCCAGGGCTTTCGTCAACGAAGGTCCGCGGCAAAAGCGCGTCCGGCCTGCTCCCATGGGTCGCGCCTTTCGTTACCAGCGCCGGACCAGTTCGATCACGGTCGTGGTGGAAGCGCCGGGAAAATAGCGAAGGCCTGCGCCCCCGCTTGGTCGCCGTTAAAGCGGCGGGCGGCAAAAAGGAAGAAGCGATCAGCATTCAGCCGTCAGCGATCAGCTAAAGCTTTTGCTGAAAGCTGAGTGTTGACCGCTGAAAGCTCAAAAGGAGGCATCGGGTGGGTCAGAAAGTTCATCCTTACGGGTTCCGCCTTGGATATACCAAAACGTGGAAGTCGCGTTGGTTTGCCAAGAAGGATTACGCCGATCTACTCCACGAAGACCTGAAGATCAAGAAGCGGCTCAAAGACCAGCTTAAGGCTGCCGGTGTGGCGTCGATTGAAATCGAGCGCCCCGGCAACAAGCTCAAGGTGACCATCTTCACCGCGCGACCGGGCATTATCATTGGGCGCAAGGGTGCGGAAATCGACCGCCTCCGGCTGGAAATTCAGAAGCGCACGGGACGCGAGGTGCTGCCCATCAACATTCAGGAAGTTCACCGCCCGGAGCTGAATGCGCAACTGGTAGCGGAAGCGATCTGCCTGCAACTCGAAAAGCGCGTGGCCTTTCGACGCGCCATGCGTAAATCGGTGGATTCGGCGCTGCGGTTTGGCTGCAAAGGCATTAAGGTCCGCTGCGGCGGGCGCCTAAACGGCGCAGAAATTGCGCGGTCGGAGTGGTACTTGCAAGGCCGCCTGCCACTGCACACGTTGCGGGCCGATATCGATTACGGGCAGGCCGAAGCGCGGACAACCTACGGCGTGATTGGCGTGAAGTGCTGGATTTACAACGGTGAAATTCTGGAGCAAAAGCGTCGGGTGGCAAAGCCCGCTGCTGAACCTGTGGCGGCTGCTCCGGCGGCGCCCGAGAAAGCTCCGGTTGCCAGCCCGGGCGCGGTACGGAATGGCCTGGACGCACCAACTGCGAGCTAAGCACCAAGAACTGAGAATGAAATCATGTTAATGCCGAGCAAAGTGAAGTATCGCAAGCAACAGCGCGGACGCATGTGCGGCAAGGCCTGGCGCGGTTCCGACATGTCTTTCGGGGACTATGGGTTGAAGGTCCTCGAGGCGGGCTGGATTTCCGACCGGCAAATTGAAGCCAGCCGCGTGGCCATCATGCGTTTCATCAAACGCGGTGGAAAACTTTGGATACGAATTTTCCCCGATAAGCCGGTGACCAAGAAACCCGCCGAAACCCGCATGGGTAAAGGCAAGGGCGCCCCTGAGTTCTGGGTGGCGGTGGTGAAGCCGGGACGGATTCTGTTTGAAATAGAAGGCGTGCCGGAAACGGACGCTCGCGAGGCAATGCGGCTGGCCAGTCATAAGCTGCCGCTGCCGACACAGTTCGTGTCGCGCGCCCAGTCAGTTTAACTGGCCGTGGAGTGAAGCTCATGAAGCTGGAGAAGGACAAACGATGGAAGTGGCCCGCAGAAAAAATGCGGGAGTGGACCGATGCCGAGCTGAAAACTCGCGAACGCGAGTTTTCCGACCAACTCTTCCGGCTGAAATTCCAGATGGCGGGCGGCCAATCGGAACATCTGACCGCCGTCCGGGAGTTGCGCAAGGGGATCTCGAGAGTAAAAACATTGATGCGTGAGCGCCAGATCGGCGCAACCCAAACGAAGTAGGTGCAAGGTGACGGAAACAGCGGGCGGACAGGCGCAGAGCGCCAGACAAGGGAAGCGGCAAGAGAAGGTCGGCGTAGTCACCAGCAATAAAATGCAGAAGACGGTGGTGATTACCGTGGAGCGGCAGGTCATCCATCCGCTCTACAAACGTGTGGTGCGGCGGTCGAAGAACTTTCTGGCCCACGACGAAAAGAACGAGTGTCGAGTGGGCGACACGGTAAGAATTCAGGAGACTCGCCCCCTGAGCAGCCGCAAGCGTTGGCGAGTGGTGGAGATTGTCACGAAGGCGACGTTGGTCGCGCCCGTGCCGGAGGTGGAAGTATGATCGGAATGCGGACCATTCTCCAGGTGGCGGACAACTCCGGAGCACGCAAGCTTTCATGCATCCTGCCTCTGGGCGGCGATGTGGGATTGCAAGCGGGCTTGGGCGATATCATTACCGCTGCGGTAAAAGAGGCGGCTCCTGATAGCGCCATTCCCAAGGGCAAAGTTGTAAAGTGCGTCATCGTCCGCATGCGGAAGGAACAGCGGCGGCGCGATGGCAGCTATATCCGCTTCGATGAAAACGCCGCAGTGCTGATCAATGATGTGGGCGAGCCGGTCGGAACGCGCGTCTTCGGGCCGGTGGCAAGGGAACTGCGCGAGAAGAAATTCCTGAAGATCGTTTCTTTGGCGCCCGAGGTTCTGTAAGGGGATTTTCAATGGATATCCGTAAGAACGACATCGTGCAAGTGATTGCGGGGCGAAGCCGGGGGCCTTCCGGGCAGCCGACCCGGGGAAGGGTGCTGGAAGTTGAGCCCGGCAAGCAGCGGATTTACGTCGAGCACGTGAATATGGTGAAGCGCCACGTACGGCCCAACCCCGCCAAACAGATTCGCGGCGGAATCCTGGAGAAGGAAGGCCCCATCCATGTTTCCAACGTGGCGCTGGTTTGCAGCGATTGTGGGCCCACCCGCATCCAGCACCGCGAAATGGCGGAAGGCAAGAAAGTGCGCATTTGCGCAAAGTGCGAAAAATCTCTGGATAAGTAAAGGCCGGGAGGAACGAACGCAACATGGCTCCGAGAATAAAAGAACGATACCAGAAGGAAGTCGTGCCGGCCTTGGTAAAGGAATTCAGCTACGCCAACGCGAACGCCGTTCCGCGCCTGCGGAAGATCGTGGTCAACATGGGCCTGGGGGAAGCCATCCAGAACGCCAAGCTGCTCGATTCGGCTGCCCAGGAACTGGGGCAGATCACCGGACAGAAGCCCGTTATCACGCGCGCGCGAAAGTCGATCGCCAATTTCAAGCTGCGGAAGAACATGCCTATCGGGGCGGTGGTGACTTTGCGTGGCGACCGCATGTACGAGTTCTTCGACCGCCTGACCAACGTCGCCATGCCGCGCGTTCGCGATTTTCGCGGCGTCTCCACGCGCGCGTTCGACGGCCGGGGAAACTACACGCTGGGACTGCGGGACCAGTTGGTATTTCCGGAGATTGATTACGCGAAGGTCGACAAGACCAAAGGCATGAACATTACGATTGTAACCGATGCCAAGACCGACGCCGAGGCTATGGCGTTACTGCGGCACATGGGGATGCCCTTCCGTTCAGAAGCGGTACGCCGCCAGGCCGCGGCACAGGCCAGTGAAAAGGCAGGGGGGTAAAACGTGGCACGCTCTTCCATGATGGCCAAATTGCGCAAGAAGCCGAAATTCAAGATTCGGCACCGGAATCGCTGTCTGATTTGCGGGCGGCCGCGCGGGTACATCGGCAAGTTCAAAATGTGCCGTCTCCATTTCCGGGAATTGGCGCTTCGGGGTGATATCCCTGGCGTTATTAAATCAAGCTGGTAACTCTGGACAAGGAGTTCAGCCAGCGCAAAATCGGGAGTCTTATGTCAGCTGTTACTGATCCTATCGCCGATATGCTCACTCGAATCCGCAACGGGATTCAGGCGCGTCATCCGCGGGTGGATATGCCCTCCTCGAAACTCAAGGTGGAGGTAGCGCGGATCTTGAAGGAAGAAGGCTACATCAGCAACTTCAAGGTGGGCGACGAAGGCAAGAAGAAAGTTTTGAAGGTCTTCTTGAAGTATGCGACCGACGGGACGAACGCCATCGCCAGTATAGACCGAGTTTCGAAACCCGGCCGGCGCGTCTATGTAGGCGCGCATGAGGTTCCCCGTATCCTGGGAGGGCTGGGAGTGAGCATCCTCACGACGCCGCGTGGAGTGCTGACCGGCAAGGCCGCCCGCAGGGCGGGAGTCGGTGGTGAAGTGCTTTGTAGTGTGTCCTAGAGGGTCCGCCCGGCGTCCGAAGCCGGGAAAGAAAGCCGAAGGTTTGATTTTCGAGCCTCCGAACTGACAGACGGAACGTGATGCTACTATGTCGAGAATAGGCCGAAAGATAATTGCTTTGCCCGCGGGAGTCACCGTGCAGACGGAGGGACCGTCGGTGGCAGTGAAGGGGCCCAAGGGAACTTTGCGGATTCCTCTTCCCCAGGGAATCCAGTTCGAAAAGCAGGACGGACATTTGCTCCTGAAGCGTGAAACGGACGAACAGGCGGCTTTGCATGGGCTGGCTCGCAGTCTGCTCGCGAACGCCGTTCATGGTGTGACCCAGGGGTTTGAAAGGCACCTGGACATCGTCGGTATCGGCTATCGCGCCGAGTCCAAGGGCAAGTCGGTGACGTTTACTCTGGGTTATTCGCATCCGATCGAATTCCCGCTTCCCGACGGGGTCGCCATCAGCGTGGAGAAGCAAACGCATCTCATCGTCAGCGGCGTGGATAAACAACTTGTGGGGCACGTGGCCGCGAAGATTCGCGGCTTACGGCCTCCCGATCCATACAAGAACAAGGGTATCCGGTACACCGGCGAGCGCCTGAAGAAGAAGGTCGGCAAGGCTGCGGCGGCTGCCGGTGGTGGCGGCGCAGGCAAAGCCGGGTAACAAGAACAGTGACGAGTGAAAAATGACAAGCGATAAAGAGCGATGACACGTGGGGAGTGACAATTGACAAGTAAGCAAAGACAGCTTCATGCCGATGCCCACGATGAGTTCTTACGGGCTCGTCACTCGTCACTGGTCACTCGTCACTGCTTTTCAGCGGAGAGCTCCTGATGTTACAGATAGTTTCCAAAGACGTGGCACGCCGCCGGATTCACGTGCGAATCCGCGCCCGGGTGAGCGGACGGGTCCAGTCGCCACGTTTAAATGTTTTTCGGTCGCTCAAGCATATTTATGCCCAGGTGGTTGATGACACCAGCGGCCACACCTTGGTCACGGCGTCGACGCGCGACAAGGAAGTGCGCAAAACGCTCAAGAGCGGCGGGAACATCGCCGCGGCAAAGGTGGTAGGGCAAGTTCTGGCTCAGCGCGCCATCGCCGCGGGAATTCCTGGCGTGGTATTTGACCGGGGCGGCTATGCCTACCACGGGCGCGTCAAAGCGCTGGCCGACGCTGCTCGATCTGCGGGGCTGAAATTCTAGGGGATACGGCAGGAGGAAGACTTGGCCAATCGGATTGACCCGAACGCGTTGCAGCTCAAGGACCAGGTGATCGCGATCAATCGCGTCACCAAGGTCGTCAAAGGCGGAAAGAACTTAAGTTTTGCGGCGCTGGTCGTCGTGGGTGACGGCGCCGGCATTGTCGGTTATGGGTCCGGCAAGGCGCGCGAAGTGCCCATGGCGATTCGCAAAGGGATCGAGTCCGCGAAGAAATCGCTGGCCAAGGTGAACGTGTCGCAGGGATCGATTCCCCACACCGTCACGGGCCATTACGGGGCAGGCAGGGTGTTGCTGAAGCCCGCACCGCCTGGGACGGGAGTGATCGCCGGCGGCGCGGTGCGCGCAGTGGTGGAGGCGGCGGGGATTCAAAACGTGCTGACCAAATCCCTGGGCACCACCAACCCCTATAATGTGGTAAAGGCGACCATGGATGCTTTGCTCCGGTTGCGCGACCTGCAAGAGGTCGCCAATACGCGCGGCAAAGGTCCGGAAGAAATCTAGCGAGGTTGAGGAACTGTGGCGGAAAAGACCCTCAAGATGATTCGGATTAAGTGGGTGAGAAGCGGGATCGGATTTACCTTCCACCAGAAGACGATCGTCCGGAGCTTGGGTTTGAACAAGCTGAACCACACGGTGGTGCGCCCTGATACTCCGCAGATTCGAGGAATCGTAGCCGCGGTGCCCCACCTGCTGGAGATTGTTCCTGAGCCGCTGGCTCCGGCTTGGGCGTTGATGCCGGAATACGAGGTTCACGCCCCGGCGGTAGCGCCCACTGAACCCGCCCAAGCCACCACGGTAGTGACACGGGAAGCTGTGGGCGAACCGGCGGTAGCGCAACCCGAGGCCCCAGAAGTCAAATCCTCAGACGCAGGCCAGGAGAAAGAGTCTTCGCCGGAGGGAAGTGAGCCGGCGCAGGCGAGCAAGGAATAGGCTGAAGACATATGGCGACACACATTGGAACACTTCGACCGCCGGTGGGGGCCAACAAGCGCTCCAAGCGAATCGGGCAGGGAATGGGATCAGGACACGGGAAGACGGCCACCCGCGGCTCGAAAGGCCAGCGGTCAAGGGCGGGCATGCGCATGCGGCCGGGCTTCGAGGGCGGACAGATGCCGCTCCACCGCCGCCTCCCTAAGCGGGGCTTTACCAATATTTTTCGCAAGCATTACGCCATCGTGAATCTCAAGGACCTTGAAGATTTCAAACCGGAAGAGAAGATTACGCCGCAGCTTCTCGTCGCTTGTGGCCTGGTGAAGCAATTGGGCGCGGGATTAAAGGTCCTGGGTGACGGCGAGCTGAAGTCTCCGCTGCACGTGTCCGCACACTTGTTTTCCAAGTCCGCCCTGGAGAAGATCGAGAAAGCTGGGGGGAAGGCAGAGGTCCTTTCGTAATGCTCGAATCTCTGAAAAGCATCACCGAGATTCCGGATCTACGAAAACGCATCCTCTTCACCCTGGGGATGCTTGCGGTATACCGGCTGGGGGCATTTATCCCTACGCCCGGTATCAATGCTGATGTTCTTGAACAGGCGTTCAGCCAAATGGGGGGCTCGCTGTTTGGACTGTTGTCGATGTTCTCCGGTGGCAGCCTGCGGCGCCTGACGGTATTTGCTTTAGGAATCATGCCGTACATTACGGCTTCGATCATCCTTCAATTGCTCACGGTGGTTTCACCGCACCTGGAGAAACTCAAGAAGGAAGGTGATCTAGGCCGCAAGAAGATAACCGATTATACCCGCTGGATGACGGTGGGCTTGAGCGCGTTCCAGGCTTTCGGTGTGGCTGTCGGCCTGGAGAAATACACGGGTCAGGGGCTCCCTCTGGTCAATCATCCGGGCCCTGCTTTCGTTTTCACCACGGTGCTGACACTGACGACGGGGTCCATTTTCATTATGTGGTTGGGCGAACAGATCACCACACGCGGCATTGGCAACGGAATGTCGCTGTTGATCTTTACCGGAATTGTGGTGGGGCTTCCTCGGGCCGCGGCCGACCTTTATGAAAAGGTCTTCGTCAATCACACCTGGAATTTACTTGTGCTCATTTTACTTCTCGCCTTCATGGTGGCCATCGTCGCGGGCATTGTTTTTGTGGAACGTGGTGAACGACGCATTCCCATCCAATATGCGAAGCGCGTGGTGGGACGCAGAATCATGGGTGGGGTGTCCACTCACTTGCCGCTCAAGGTGAACAGCGGCGGCGTGATGCCGATTATCTTTGCGGTTTCGATTTTAACTTTTCCACAAACGCTGGGTTTATTTCGCCTGGATCAAAGTGGTATCGTCCTCATCCGTTATCTTGGCGCCGGCCTGAACTGGTTTTCCAAGGTTTTTGCCTATGGGGAGCCTCTCTATACGCTGACGTACGTCATCATGATCATTTTTTTTGCCCACTTCTACCTTTCGATTGTATATAACCCTGACGAGGTTGCCGATAACGTTAAGAAGCAGGGTGGGTTCATGCCGGGAATCCGGCCGGGCAAGCGCACCGCTGACTACCTGGATGATGTCCTGACGAAAATCACGTGGGTGGGTGGCCTCTATCTGGCCCTGGTGGCGCTCATTCCTGAACTCATGCTGGCAGGGCTTCGCCTGAACCACCTGCCGGGCTGGATGGGCGCCGGGTGGTTTGACTCCCACCTGCCGCCATGGGTCCTGCACGGGCTGGGCGTGCAGTTCTATTTTGGTGGAACGTCCCTCCTGATCGTGGTGGGAGTGGCCATGGACACCGTGCAACAGGTGGAAGCTCAGCTCATCATGCGGCATTACGAAGGGTTCCTGAAGAAGGGACGGATCCGGGGACGGCGGTCTTCTTGATCGAGCGTTCGGGGGGAAGTCATGCGAGCGCATGCTTTGATTTTTCTGGGAGCACCGGGTGCAGGAAAGGGAACGCAAGCGCGGGAAGTCGCCAAGCATTTTGGCATTCCGCAGATTTCCACCGGTGACATCTTACGCGACGCGGTGAACAAACAAACACCGTTGGGATTGGCGGCGAAGGCCAAGATGGATGCCGGTGAGCTGGTCCCCGACGAAGTGGTTTGCGGCATCGTGGACGAGCGCATCAACGAGCCGGATTGCCAGAACGGTTTCATCCTCGACGGTTTTCCGCGTACGATCGCGCAAGCGCAGTTTGTGGATAGGATGCTTGTAGCGAAGGGCGAAGGGCGGCCGCAGGTGCTGGATATCGAGGTGAGTGAAGAGGTGCTCCTGAAACGACTCATCGGCCGGCAGACCTGTTCAGTGTGCGGAGAGATCTACAACATGTACTTCAATCCGCCCAAGGTCGAGGGGATTTGTGATAAGGACGGCGGAAAGTTGCTGCACCGGGCAGACGATAACGAGACCACCATCCGGCAGCGGCTGGAAGCCTACCATAAATTAACCAGTCCTTTGATCGATTACTATCGAGGTCAAGGGGTGTTGCGGGCAGTGGACGGCAATAAGGAGCCCGAGGCGATTGCCAAAGGACTGTTGGATTATCTTTCAAAGGCATGATTATCTGTAAGTCACCGGCCGAAATCGAGAAGCTGCGGCGCAGCGGCAGGATGGTCCGTCAGGTTTTGGGCGAGATACGCGAGCAGGTGCGGCCGGGGGTTACTACGCTTGACCTTGAGAAGTTCGTGGCCAAGCGGCTGAAGGAACTGGGGGCGCGGCCCGCGTTCAAGGGCTATCGCGGATATCCCTGCTGTCTGTGTGCCTCGGTCAACGATGAGATTATTCACGGCATCCCATCCGGCCGCCGCACGCTTAGGGAAGGTGACGTCGTCAGCCTGGATACGGGCGTGGTGCTGGATGGTTATTATGGCGATTCCGCCATAACCGTCCCCGTGGGAGTCATCAGCGAATCCGCTCGTCGCTTAATGAAGGTGACGGAAGAAGCCCTGGAGTTGGCGCTCGAGAAAGTCAGGTTGGGCAATCGCTTGGGTGATATTTCAGCGACTGTGCAGCAATATGCGGAGAAAAACGGTTACTCGGTGGTGCGGGAGTTTGTGGGCCACGGGATTGGCAAGGCGATGCACGAGGAACCGCAGATTCCCAATTTCGGCCAAGCGGGCCATGGGCCCTTGCTGAAAGAGGGCATGGTATTTGCCATTGAACCCATGGTGAACGCCGGTGGGCCCGCCGTGCGAGTCCTGGATGATAACTGGACAGCCGTCACGGTTGACGGTACGCTGTCGGCGCACTTTGAGCACATGGTGGCGGTCACGCAGAATGGACCCGACGTTTTGACACGGTTGTAATTAGCTGTCAGCTCTCAGCTATCAGCTTTCAGCTAAGGCACCAGGCGACTTTCAAGAACGAAGGGTTGGAATGGGATGGCGGGAAGCCGATAGCTGAAGGCTGATAGCTGAAAGCTGAAAGCTGAGAGCTAAACAGTATGGCGAAGGAAGATGCAATTGAAGTTACGGCTACGGTGCTGGAAGCACTACCCAATGCAATGTTTCGAGTTGAATTAGACAACAAGCACCAGGTCCTGGCCCATATTTCGGGGAAGATGCGGAAGAACTTTATCCGCATCCTCCCTGGCGACAAGGTTGCAGTCGAGTTGTCTCCCTACGACCTGACGCGGGGCCGGATTGTGTTCCGGTACAAGTAGGTGTAGGGTGCTCGGGAAAAGACGAAACCCGAAGATCGAAATTCGAAACGCGAGTGGCGGGCACCGAATTTCGACTTTCGATTTTCAAGTTTCCATAGTGGTGCCGAGCGCCTAAGACTAGACGAGGGTATTTATGAAGGTGCGGTCGTCAGTAAAGAAGATTTGCTCCAAGTGCAAGATCGTTCGGCGGCGCGGAGTGGTACGGGTGATTTGCGAGAACCCCAAGCACAAGCAACGGCAGGGATGATTTGTGCCGGCGCCACGGGTCTGGATTCTTCGGGTGTTGCGCCGAAGGTGGATGAAACGGGAGGCTTGAAATGGCAAGAATTGCGGGCGTGGATTTACCGCCCAAAAAACGCGCGGAAATTGGCCTGACTTACATTTACGGTATCGGCCGGGCACGGTCGCTTTCCATACTCATGCGGTCGGGCATCGATCCGAACAAGAAGATCAAGGATCTTACGGAAGACGAGACCAGCAAAATCCGTTCGATCCTGGAGGAAGAGGGAGCGGTGGAAGGCGACCTGCGCAAAGAGACCGCGATGAACATCCGGCGGCTGATTGAAGTGGGCTCGTACCGCGGGATGCGGCATCGGCGCAGTCTTCCCGTTCGCGGCCAGCGTACCCACACGAACGCGCGTACGCGCAAGGGCCCGCGCAAGGGCACGGTGGCCAACAAGAAGCGGTCCATGGCGAAGACGTAAGAACAAGCAGTCAGCAATCGGCTTTTGGCGCGAAGCTTAAACCCTGTAGGTTAGCTGGCGGCTGGAAGCTGAGAGCTGAGAACTGAGAGCTGAGAGCTACTATGGCGAAAGCGGCGGCAAAAGCAGGCAAGAAGAAGGTTTTCAAAAAGAAGGAAAAACGCATTGTCCCCACGGGGATTGTGCATGTCGAGGCCACGTTTAACAACACGCACGTGGCCATTACGGATTCTGACGGCCGGGTGATTTGCTGGTCGAGCGCGGGTTCGCTGGGCTTCAAGGGTTCGCGCAAGGGCACGCCCTTTGCCGCGCAGCAAGCGGCAATGCGCGTGGCCAATGCGGCTCGCGATCACGGCATGCGCAGCGTGGAAGTGAGGGTGAAAGGGCCGGGAGCCGGACGGGAGTCGGCCATTCGGGCGCTGGCCACCGCCGGGCTGGAAGTGCGGAACATCAAAGACGTGACGCCCATTCCGCACAACGGCTGCCGTCCGCCTAAGCGCCGAAGAGTTTAGGACGATATCGGAAGTTCCCGATTTGTTCCTGAGGAGGTTAGTTTGGCAAGATATCGTGAGGCGGTTTGTCGGCTATGCCGGCGCGAAGGGGTCAAGCTGTTTCTGAAGGGGCAGCGGTGCTTGACGGACAAGTGCGAAATCGAAAAGCGTAACTTTGCTCCGGGACAACATGGAAAATCCCGTCGGCCCAAGATCGTGGGGTACGGGCTGCAATTGCGCGAGAAGCAGAAACTGCGCCGTCTTTACGGCATCCTGGAAGATCAGTTTCGCAGCTATTTTGAGAAGGCCGCGCGGATGAAAGGCGTAACCGGCGAAAACTTGTTGCTGATGCTGGAACGGCGGCTGGACAATGCCGTTTACCGGCTGGGCCTGGCTTCTTCCCGCGCCGCGGCGCGCCAATTGGTGCGCCACGGCCACATTCAGATTTCGGGCCGCAAGGTGAATATCCCTTCGTTCGTCGTCGCCCCCGGTCAGGAGATCGCCGTGCGCGAAACGAGCCGGAACATGGCGGCGGTGCAACGCGCCCTGGATCTTTCCGGAGGGCGGAGTGTTCCACCCTGGCTGCAATTGGATCGTGAAGGCTTGAAGGCGAAGGTCATCTCGTTGCCTAAACGCGAGGATGTGAATTTTCCGATTCAGGAACAGATGGTCGTCGAGCTGTATTCGAAGTAGTAGGGATCGGCGTGCACGAGAGGTGGCCCGCCAAGGTGGGCCCCAAGGGAGGTTTGAAAGCGATGCTTTGGAAAGGATTCCAGAAACCGAAGCGCTTGGTAGCAAACACCGATACGTTGACGGACAAGTATGGACAGTTTTCCGCGCAACCCTTTGAGCGTGGTTTCGGGACGACAATCGGCAACGCCCTGCGCCGCGTGCTGCTTTCCTCGATCGAGGGAGCGGCCATCACCGCGGTTCGCATCGAAGGCGTCATGCACGAATTCTCATCCATCCCGGGTGTGGTTGAAGACGCCACGGATATCATTCTGAACTTGAAGCAGATTCCGCTGAAGATGAGCGTCGAGGGTCCCAAGACACTTTACTTAAATGTGGACAAGCCCGGCGAAGTGACCTCAAGGATGATTCAGGAAGACGCAGACGTGGACGTTCTCGATAAGGATGTATACATCGCCACCGTCAGCGAAGGTGGCAGCCTGCATATCGAAATGCGAGTCAAGATCGCCCGCGGGTATGTTTCAGCCGAAAAGAACTTTGATGAGGACCTTCCCATTGGGTACATCCCCGTCGATTCCGTCCATTCGCCGCTGCGCAAAGTGAATTACACCGTGGAAGCGGCCCGGCTGGGACAGATGACGGATTACGATAAGTTGACGCTGGATGTTTGGACAAACGGGGCGATCACTCCGCAGGACGCCGTGGGTCTGGGCGCTAAGCTTCTCAAAGACCACATGAATATCTTTATCAACTTTGAGGAGGAGCCGGAAGTGTTGGAAGTGCCGCAGGATCGTCCGGCGGCCGTTCACAACGAGAACCTGGATCGCTCGGTGGAAGAATTGGAGCTTTCCGTTCGCTCCTACAATTGCCTGAAGAATGCCAACATCACGACCATTCGGGAACTCGTTCAGAAAACCGAGCAGGAGATGCTGAAGACCAAGAACTTCGGACGAAAATCTCTGAATGAAATTAAGGAGATTCTCTCGGCAATGGGGTTGAGCTTGGGATTGAAATTCGATGAGAAAGGCAACCCGATTGTCTCGGCTCCGGAGCCTCCTCAGCCACAAGTTTAGGGATAGGTAATCGACCATATGCGACATCGGAATTACGGGAAGAGACTTAGCCGGAACACCGAGCACCGGCGTGCGCTGCTGCGGAATTTGGTGACCTCACTAATTCAGCGGGAGCGCATTCAGACCACCGTGGCCAAGGCCAAGGCCGCACGCCCCCTGGCGGAGTGGATGATCACGCTCGCCAAGCGTGGCGACTTAGCAGCCCGGCGCCAGGCGGCGAGCTACCTGCTCGAACCCAGCGCCGTGAAGTTCCTTTTTGACGAGCTCTCCAAGCGGTACGCTACGCGGGCCGGCGGGTACACGCGGCTGGTCCACGCTGGCTGGCGGCGAGGTGATGGCGCGGACGTGGCCGTGCTCGAGCTTGTGGACAATGAAGTTCTCCAGCGGTTGGCCGCCAAGCGTGCCAAGAAAGTTGAAGCTCAGCGCAAAGCCGCGGAAGAAGCCAAAGCCAAAGAGCAGGCGCCTCCACCCGAAGAAGAGGGCGGCGACAAGAAATAATCGCTTCATCGGTGGCCGGCCTACCGGCTTGATTTTGATGATCCCGGTCCGAAGGATTTTACTTCGGGCCGGGATTTTCAATTGGGCCGCGGGAGCCGCTGCGTTTCCCGCCAGCTTTCTGGCGGGATGGATTTGGCAGCGCCATTCACCGGCTGCGCCCTTTGCAGTTTCCAGCCTTCGCCTTTTGTTGCCGGCGTGATCTGGCTCTTCGCGTAAGCGGTGCAACCGATGAGGATTAGTCCAGCGAGTAATTCGGCGCTTCCTTGGTAATGATGACATCGTGAACGTGGCTTTCGCGCAAGCCCGCGGAGGTGATGCGCACGAAGCGGCCGCGCTGTTGCAGTTCTTCGATGTTGACGCAGCCGCAATAGCCCATGCCGGAACGCAAGCCGCCCACCAGTTGCGCCACCAGGTCCGCTAGCAGGCCTTTGTACGGCACGCGCCCCTCGATGCCCTCCGGAACCAGTTTGGAAATTTCCCCCCGGGCCACTTCCCGTTCCTGGGAGTAGCGGTCACCGGAGCCGGCGGCCATGGCGGCAATCGACCCCATGCCCCGATAAGACTTGAAGGTGCGCCCCTGGTAGAGGACGGTCTCGCCCGGGCTTTCCTCCGTGCCGGCAAACAGGCTGCCGAGCATCACCGAGCTGGCGCCGGCGGCGATGGCTTTGGAAACGTCACCGGAGAACTTGATGCCCCCATCGGCGATGAGGGGAACGCCGGCCTGGGCGGCGGCTCGCGCGCATTCGGCGATGGCGGTGATTTGCGGCACGCCGGCGCCGGTCACCACGCGCGTGGTGCAAATGGAGCCGGGGCCAATTCCCACCTTCACGCCGTCCACGCCGAGTTGCAGCAGGTCGCACGCGCCCGCGAACGTGGCGACGTTGCCCGCCACCAAATCGACGTTGGGGAATTTGTCCTTCAGTTTCTCGACCGCCTCGAACACGCGCGTGGAATGGCCGTGGGCGGTGTCCACCACCAGCACATCCACCTTGGCCTTCACCAGTTCCGCCGCGCGCTCCAGGTAATCGCCGGTGGCCCCCAGGGCGGCGCCCACGCGCAGGCGCCCTTGCTCGTCTTTGCAGGCATTGGGATAGTTAATCTTTTTCTGAATATCCTTTACGGTAATAAGTCCACGAAGGTTATAGGAATCATCCACCACGAGAAGTTTTTCCACGCGGTGCTTGTGCAGCATTACCTCGGCTTCTTCCAGGGTCGTTCCCACGGCCACCGTAATCAGGTTTTCCTTGGTCATCACCTCTTCCACCGGCAGGTCGAGGCGGTCCTCAAAGCGCAGGTCGCGGTTGGTCAGGATGCCCACCAGCTTGCCCTCTTGGGTGACGGGCACGCCGGAAATCTTGTACTTTTTCATGATTTCGAGCGCATCGGCGATCCGGTTCTTGGGGCCGATGGTGACGGGATCGACAATCATGCCGCTTTCGGACCGCTTCACCTTATCCACTTCCATCGCCTGATGGGCAATCGACATGCTGCGATGCACGATGCCCATGCCCCCCTGCTGCGCCAGGGCAATCGCCAGGCGCGATTCCGTGACCGTGTCCATCGCCGCGCTGACGATAGGAATATTCAAGGTGATATGGCGTGTCACCCGCGTGCGAGTGTCAACCTGCGTGGGCACTACTGCAGATTTGTTGGGAACCAACAAGACATCATCGAAGGTAAGCCCCTCCGGAATCGGACCGTCTAACATATCCCCCCTCTTCTCACCGCACGGTGGCAAAAGTGATAGGTCATTCTAAGTCGCGCCTCCTGCGAGCGTCAAGGCGCTCTCGGGCGCTTTTGGATTTTAGATTTTTGATTTGCGATTGGTGATGCCCCTTTCGATTTTCGAGTTTCGACCTTCGATTTGCAATATTAAATCTTCTCGCGTGCACCCCTATCCTTTCCCGTTTGAATCTGCCATTTCAAATCTGAGATGAGGTAAACTCGCCGCTAAACCTGCAATTTGGCGATATAAACGCGCAACAATACCATCACTTCGCATGGTAAAACTCGCTCTTACATCCCACGTGGGCGTTGATTCTTCAACCAACTTCATATTTTTCATATACCCAAGAATGATGTTGCCGCTATTCGTTTAACCCTTAATTTCAATGACATGCAAGCTTTGTTTTCAATAACATTCCGGCTTTGAACGGAGAATATTTTTTTGCGTTTCTTATGTGCAATCGCCTGTCGGCACTCTGCGCCAGCCCCCGATGCAAATGAAGATTCCAGCCCTCTCCCGAGCGAGAGGATGGCAGATCAAAATTCCAGCCTTCCCTCCCAGCGAGAGGGCGGCAAATCAAAATTACTGCCCTCTCCCAGGGGAGAGGGTGCCCGACGGAGGAGGGAGGGGTCCCCAGGTTTTGCAGGTCGTGGGGGTGAGGGGTTACTTCCACTCTCAGTGGACTCCCGGTTAATCGTTCATGACGTGCCTCGCATACGGGTTTCATGTGTGCCCAATCTGGTATAGACTCCGGTGCATGTTCTTCATGGTCATCGAACACTTCAAGCCGGGTAGCACGGGGCTGATCGGAGAACGCTTCAAACATAGCGGCCGGATGCTCCCTGATGGCGTCATCTACCACGCGAGCTGGGTGGAATCGAGTGGGGCGCGCTGTTTTCAAATTATGGAAGCAGCGAATCCGGAGCTGCTGGGAAGCTGGGCGATTCATTGGGAAGACCTCATTGATTTCGAATTCATTCCCGTGCTCGCGTCCGCGGATTTCTGGGCAGCGGGATAAGGGCCGGGATTCAGGACACGGGATTCGGGATACGGGACAGGGAGCCCGTATGCGGAGCTGGGTGCTGGGCGCCATCTGGCCATCGGGAATTGTCGATTTTCGATTGACGATTGGTGATTTGGCATTTTCATTTTCGATCTTCGCTTTCCGTTCTTCGCCTGTAGCCCAATCTTTTTCCATTTTGAATCTGCCATTTCAAATTTGAGATCAGCCCCGGGCACCTGACACCCGGCGACTAGTCCTCTGCCGCCGAATTCCGTCTAGCACTTCTGGTCCGCAGTCTCCAACCCAGTCCCCCCGTTCCGAGTCCCGAACCCCGTTCCTGACACGTGGAACCTACCCCGGGCCCTTGAAAACTCTAATAATCCCCTTTCTTTTCTAAAACATTCGAGATTTAAGGCGAAAAACGCCTATTTTCAGTAAATTAGATTAAGGCCGGCCATCCGAATTGTTATTAACTTCCTTTCCTTTGTATAACATTCAAGGTTCGTCTTCCGCAGCTTCGTAATAATCATGCCCAACAGGTATTTTCAAAGGGCTCCATCTGACGCTGCGGGCGGTTGATCCTCATGAGCTGACTTGCGGAGCGCAAATTTGGCAGATGCTGGAACCTCCCATCCTTAGGAGTCAGAAGTTATGAGCCTGGAGCGCACAGGATTTCCAGCCTGCTGCCTCCCGCCTTTCCCGCCGGAATTCACAAAAACCGCTCGCTGCCTTCTGTTTCCGCCGGCCGCCCGCGCCGAATATCTGCCACCTGCCGCCGTCTGCCCGCTGTCTACCTTCCACCATCCAATCACCGTACCCCACAGTGACACCCCTTTAGGGTATCATCTAAGCTACCAATGTCAAGAGTATTCTCACTTGCCTAGAGGCTACAAATTGTTGCTGGGGAGAGTCGAAAGTTGAAAGTCAAAAGCGGGTAGCACAGCACGACTGCAAGCAGAATTGCTTCTCTCCGTGGTCTCTGTGCCTCTGTGGTGAACTGTTTTCTTGCAGAAGAACGAATTCACCACGGAGACACAGAGTTCACGGAGAAAAGACGCGGATGAAAATTATGGGTCACCGGGGATCGCGGAAAGGGTTCGGGGTTCGTGATTCGGGACTGGCTGTGAGCTGTTGGCTGTCGGCTGTTAGCTATCCCCTCTTGAATCTGCCATATCAAATTTGAGATCAGCCTCGTGCCCCATCCCGATTGACGTCGTGCGGTTGCCGCAGGGGCGCCCCGGGTTCCGTCAAAGTCCGACGGGGGTTGAAAAAGACCCCTCACCCACCGCCTTGCGGTCCCCCCTCTCCCCAAGGGAGAGGGATAGAAATTAAAATCACAGCCCTCTCCCAGGGGGGAGAGGGGGGACCGCAAGGCGGTGGGTGAGGGGTCCCTTCGTGGGTGATATATCCAGAGCTCTGGAGGTATGCTACGCCCGGGACTTTGACGGGGCCCTGCGGGGGCCCCCGGTCGGCTTGAAATACCTCTTTTTCTGCGATACGTTACTTAACGTGGCTAAAACCTCCTACACTGTGCGCCGCAGGTCCGAACGCCGTCCCATCCGACTCGCCCTGGTGCTCCTGATGGAC
>Ga0209039_10001522_pt1 | contig 21369 bp, 21 predicted proteins | sample BogFormECP12_OM1_FD_188238 | JGI IMG/M metagenome (GOLD analysis project Ga0209039, IMG submission 188238) | Bog forest soil microbial communities from Calvert Island, British Columbia, Canada - ECP12_OM1 (SPAdes) (version 2) | ecosystem: Environmental > Aquatic > Freshwater > Wetlands > Bog ...
GCTCGCACTTTTACCAGAGTTTACCAGACCCGTAGTTGTCTTAGTCCCGTCTCCCCAATCGAAGGTATACTTCACTTGGTATCCATTAGGATCTGTTGCCGATGTAGTGTAGCTATAAGACGTTCCCTTAAAGCCCGACGTAGCGCCTGAAGGCATGGACGGCGCATTAGGCGCATTAAAGGTCACATCGAAATATCCAAAGTCGTACGATGGACGCCCTCCATTCGAACAATCGTAGTTCATGTCCATCTTAAGTTTGAAGGTGCCATCCGGATGAGATTTGTCCACACCCCAGCTATTCAGCACGATCCACGAGTCGGATGGATCATCCCACCCAACAACAGTTACCAAATGCCCGCCTGGTAAAGCACCATCAGGCTGGCCGCAATACGAGTCCGGATCCCATGTACCTGAATTTGAACCCCAGAAAGCAAAGAAAGGATTGAAGTCAGGCAGGAAAAAGCCTAGAGTCACGGCTTTGCCAGAGTACAAATAGCTCTTGATATTTTTAATTGCTTGACTCGTGCTTATGCCAGATGTCTGGATATAGTTCCACGTAATAGATTTTATTTGGTAGTTCGGAGAGGTCGAGATCGAACTAGCAGGCACAGTGGGAGAATTAAACGCACAACACTTAGCGGCATTTGGAGCTGTGCATTGGGCTTTACAGCATACCGACGAACCGTCCTGGAAATTGGCATTTGCATTGGACCAGGGAATGAACATGTCTTTACTGCTGTAAAAGTTCTGGAAGGCAATTTCACTACCGCCGCAACAAGCCCAGCCATTTTTGAAGTTGGAATCTAAATTGAAGTTGGAATCTAAGTATTGGATTGATAATCGATTATGAATGCCATTTTGAATATCATGAGCAACTTCTATCGGAGCCGTGCACCCCCAGACCCAGCAATTGCCGCAAGTACCTTGGTTTCTTTCGCTAGGAGTATAAGGAACATGGCTCAGAAGGCTGTACGTCGACGGATATTTCACAACAAGTTTCATCTCGGGTTTGACTCCGACCTTAGATAGACTCTTGATGATTTCATCTCGTTGAATCCACGATTCTTTCGACATGATCGGATAACTGATGGGTGCATTTGCCGTCGTGTTAGATGCATTATATCCTTTTAATACTATTTGACTGCCTGCTGTGCCAGTTGCAGCAGCACTTGCTGCAGCCACAAATATGAGTGCTAATGCACCCAAAACAATCAAGATGCACATCTCTCTCATCCTGATCATTCCCAACACCTCACATTTTTACCTAATAGCATTGCTAATAACCCATTTAGGAAGGATAAATCCCAAGTCCCCTGTATAATTGCTGATGTTCTATAAATATTTAGGCGTACCAGTGGGCGATCTTCAGGATCAACTCGGACACACCTCCCTGGCTACTACGGGCATCTACCTCACGGCCAGCCCGAACCATAGGCGAGAGGCATATATGCGGTCAAGGTTGTCGAGTTTCCTTGCTGGAGAGAAACCTTGATGGGCGAACGAATGAGCGTAAGCGCATGCTATTTCTCTTGGCCAGAAAACCCTATCGGACGATTTTTTCGAACAAAATCTCTAACAATTGTATATTTTCCAGAGAATCCTCTCTCCTGAATCTCACAAAAAATTCGATAAGCGGTTAGTGGATAGCTATTCAGACGCTGAATGATGTAACTCCTGTATTTATCCAGTTTACTCGATTTTGGCGCTCGCTTTTTTGCTTCGGGTGATGCATCAGATTTTATGTATTTGAGTACGGTTTTCCGGCTAAATCCGGTTTGCCTGGCAATTTCACTGTTGCTCAATCCCTGCTTGTGCAGCCCCTTCAAAGTAAGAAAATCATCTAAATTCAGCATTAGCTCAACCTTCTGTCACTGTGTTAATAGCGATCTTATGAGGCCCGATTATGGCGGAATAAAAGTACCCAAGGTATATAAATACAACATTGAAAAATCGAGCAGAACATATTATATAATAGTATTAGTATCAATAAAGAATTTAGCCCAAACTCGTTACTTTACGCTCCAGATTTTATGCTTGCGTGAAGATATAATTTTCAATAGTGCCTATAGAACGGGAGAACCTAATGATAACTTTATTTCAAAAAATTAAATGTATTGTACTCAATTAAAGCTCTTCAAGCTTCTCGGTGCCGATCTTCTTGACATTGGGCTTCCAGATCTTCGCAGGCATCCATGAGGGTGCGTTCTTAGGTTTCTTTACCTGCTTACGCTCTCCAGTGAAGATATGCACTTTCTTTGTCCCACGCTCCCTAAGCCTGATATCCGTTACACCCCTGTTAGCTGCTTTTAACGCTGCTTGTCTCGGCGATTTCCCTGTGAAGACCCCTTCCTCGTTACCCTTAGCGTCTCTGAGGGCAAAATTTCTTGCTTCTTTCTCGGCCATAAAAGATCCCTCTAATTCGAAAATGCGTGTGCCTGATCTTACTTTTGAGAATATATAGGTTGCTGATATCGTTCCAATAGGGACCATCTAATGATACACGTATCATCGACGTATTTAGTACGTGTCAAAATATGCAACTTTTCTGAAAAGACAAAACACACCTAAATGTGCTTCTGGCTAACTGGTCATTCCTGTACACTATGTAATGATTTATCGACAATTGCCCGATATCTGTTTCTCGATAGCAGTCGAATCGAAAACAAGAACTACAATCTATACCGCAAAAGCCAGGTGTTTGAGTCCAAGTTTGCTTTTATAATAATTACCTGAAGACTGCAGAACAGTGAAAATGGAAAAGGCAAATTCAGGTTGTATATACCTGCTAGGCCCTAAAATAGCTCTTTGTATCCCAGTCTATTGGACTCGTTATAGGCATCTTGGGCTTCTTCATGATGACCTAATGCATCAAGTGAGAGGTACATATTGTACCAATAATAAGAAATTGATGAATTTATATTTATTGCTCTTTTATAGCAATCAACAGCATGAGTATCATCACCCATTGATGCAAGAGAAATGCCTTTATCATCCCACGTTTCCGCTGAATCTTTCGAATTATTATCAATTTCAAGTGCCTTGTCGTAACGTGTAATAGCCGCTGAGACTCTGCCTAAATTATAAAGAGTCTCTCCCTGATGGCGCCACACATCTGCATCATGTGGATTGATATCAATTGAATTATTATAGCAATCCATCGCGTGTTGGTATCTGCCTTGATCAAGCAGATCGTCACATTGCGTATTTTTTTCACGTGAATAGGGTTGTATCTTTATTATCATTTCTTTTTCTTTTTGGTCGCTATAATTTGAATTGAGATGGGATAAATCATTTGCTTTGGCTATTATGATATTTTCGCCTGAATCATTATCTGAAGTTTCCCATGTCCAATTTGAAGATGAGGTCCACCCGGTCATATCTCTCAATTTTCCGTCTGTAGTGGGTCCTTTCAATAAGAAATCATAATAAATCTTATCTCGATCCTGGTCAGAAGCCGTAACATTCCATTCAATTACTGAAAATGCAGGTTGAGGTGAAGGTTTGTCGGGATTTAGTGCCGCAATAGTAGGTTGTTGATTCTCAAAGTGATGATGTATAGTTGGTGCATTGAAGATAGCTACTACCAGTGCACCAACTATAGTAATTATAGCTACAATGATAGTGGGATCGGAAAGCTTCATAAATTGAAAATTAGTTAGTAATAATATCCATATACGTCTTTTGGTCTTACATTGTTCTGTCTGAAATTAAGAGAGGGGCAGCTTCCTTGATATTTAGTGCGGGGGATTAGACCCCCGCACCAATTCTTTACCTCACTATCGCCCCCACCCATTGTTTTGAGGATCTTGGGATGGCGGGCACGGGTGAAGATCCACTATCTACTGGTATGAAGGATCAGGTTCTACTGCTCAAGTTTCGGTGGACGTCGTCACAAGACCTGCAATGTAGCCATGCTCGTCAAAGCCGGCGACGTAACAGCGAACTTCGATTTGGCCAACGCGAAACACCTTCACGATATCCAACCGTTTCCTAAGCACCTCCGCCAGTTTTCGAAACCCCTTATCTCCGGCTGGGAAAAAGTCTTCGAGTTTCCATTCTTCGATCAACTGGTCGATCGGCAAGTGATTTTCTTCAATGAACTGCTGCGACACGCCGAAACAATCTAGGAATCCCTTGGGGGTGAGATCGTTCACACTATCCGCAGGAAGAGTAAAGAACCGGAAAGGGGGCCAATCCGACTCGTTGGAGCACTTGAGCTCGTCGTAATTGAGGCCGACGATGGCCTCCTCTAATTCCTCACGGAGACTACCGTTTGCCATAGCCTGTCACCGCCTTGACAACGATTGTGACCGCACTGCTATCCTGCACTCTGTGCTGTAACGTTCTTACGAATCTCATATAGTACCGAACTATTCTCGTATATTTAAGTATACCACATATTTTTTAGGAAATAGTGCGGAGAGGGGGCTATTTGGGAAGTTCAACCGAAAGTTTCAATGTACCCTAAATGGCCGTGGCATACCGAATTTGCGCTAAAATTAGGCTTAGTCGAAGTGTGTAACCAACTGACTGATCATCTATTAATTCATCCGCATTCAAAGCCGAATTACTTTTTCCCATGTAAAGCATCGTCAAATCAATAACATTAGGAGATAATCCTCCTGTACCCGAATTAGTCTTTCGTATTTCATAACCAGCTTTGACAAGAACTCGAATCATTTCCTCGAAGCCCAATTTTGTTGACAAAGACGAAAGATCGATATCGATTGATTTGGTCTTCGTGACTTCATCTTCCCGGTATATCTCTCGGTTCATCAACAGATGGTAGAGTATGCATAACACTTTTCTGGCCAAAGCAACAGCGGCCACATTGTACCCTTTCTTAACCTGAACCCTTCGGAAGAATCTTTTAAGCCTTGATTTGTTTGTTCGAGCTATAGCCTGAGCAACCTCAACCAGTATCCACCGGATATGTTTTGAACCATGTTTGGTGATGCTGCCTGTAACAAGTTTGTCGGCCGATTGATAGACAGATGGTACTAGACCTGACCAAGCCGCAAGCTGTTCTGCCTTAGCAAAGTCTTTGAAATCACCGATCTCAGCAAGGATTGTAACAGCCGAAGTGAAATCCGATTCCAGGAATCGACATGGCAATCCTCAGATCTTCTTCCCTACTCGCTATTCTATTTTTGATCTCTCTATCAAGCTCATCGATCTGCGTTGGATGTAGCTACGAAGAACTTTTTGTGGATGTCTGCCTCATGGGCACTACTTGTAGACGATGCCGGACGGAACTGCGACGAGGTGAGTCGATCGACATGCTCCCATGAAATGTGGGATGTGAACCGCGGATCTGGGTTGCGGACTGCTCGCCTATCTTATAGGTATAGCCTTGCCCGTTGCGACAATGACCGGAATGTAGTACCATCGCCGATTGCCGATCTCATAATTTACATAATCGATCTACAACCCATTGCGATTCTTTGTTGTATCCAACAAGGGTTATTTTGCCGTCCTTGACCTTCGGGTGAAGTATATCCAGATATCGCTCACCGCTAATGTGTCCGTCTTCCACGAGCTGCCTGAACAGTTGTGTGTAATCCTCTATCTTTATCTTACTTTTATTTAGTAAGTCATCGAGCCCATTGATATACTGCTCTAGGCTGATCCGTTTATCTGCAAAGTCTTGTTTGAGCTTTTTCGCTTCATCGATAGGTGGTGTAGGTATAACATGACTATCTGGTTGAGTACAATCTTCTGGTTTTGACTTTTTGTCACTTTTGTCAGGCAAGTTTCTCGTTTTATCAAGCCAGCTCAAATAAATATCTGGCTTCACGTGATGCAACGTCTTGTATTCCTCAATGCTATGTGGAGTGTCATTCCCGCATTTGTATCCTCCTGCAGCTGGTCCGACTGGTTTGCGCGCTTCACTTTCTGGGATGCGGCACAAATCTTCGTCTGAATTATTGGGGTCACCCTGACCTAATGGAACTCCACATCCGCAGTACTTACAATAATTAGGCGACGTATCGCCTTCTACTTTACAATTCCATGTTCTGCAAACGTCGCACTGCCAGGAAACTTTTTTTTGCACCATGCAATATCTCCTTAACTAATTTGACTATTATTAGTTGTTTGATTCGGACTACCACCCACAGCAGGTAAAGTATTCATAAATTGGGTAATATTTATACCATTGTGTTTATAAGCAATGCCCAACTGATTCTCGTAGTATTGAGTTGTTATTTTGCCCTCGTCAAGGCGCTCTTTTTGCCCTTTTAAGAACTGATCTGAAGTTATCGTGCCTTTAAGTAGCATTCGCATTAATTCGTCACTCGTTTCCTGAATATACCCTGAAGTTTGGTTATTATATTCGGTGTCATTAATCAAATTTGAACTCCGCATGAGATCCATTCTGATGTAGTACTGATCAATTGTTATTGTGCCATTTACAGCATCTTTTCTTAGTCGATCGAGAGTTTCGTTTTTAAACATGTAATATTGATTCAACGTCGTGTTATTGAATTGTGGCCGAATATACGCCAGATATTCTACCTCAGAAATGCGGTCGTCAATGAGCATTTCTTTCAATCCCGTTATGAATTGTTCCAAAGTTATCGTACCCTTAGTTATCATACTCTTTAATGTTTTTAACGTTTCAGGTGTTGCAGCATAAAGTATATCGCTATATTCAGCATGATCGAGCTTAATGAGGCTGTGATCGTAGGCTGATTTTATCTTAGCCGCATAAACATTCGGCGTGATCACCTTTTGCTCAAGCAATGCTCGCATTTTAGCGATATATGTGTCTTGTGTGATCGAACCATCGATTAACTCTTTTTCGAGATGATCAGCCTCATCAGATGCCAAAGTATCATTGGGAGGGGTTTCCGAGGATATATCCACATCTTCTGTCTTTGCATCAAGATTCTCTGGTGAAGATAGAACCTCAGTTAAGCCTGATTTTACATCAAAGCTACCCGAGATTGATGTTTCCGCTATATCGACTGGGTGTTTGCTGGATTTTTCTGAAACGGACTCGGTCAGATCTCCATTTCCGATTACATTAAATGAAGTCCTCACTTTATATTCAGGACTTTTTATCGCCGATGATTGTCCACCTACTGCTGTGAAATTTATTTCACTGTCTGAACTTAGGTTGCTATTGCTTTCCGAATTATCATAAATCGAAATTTCATGTTGTAATCCACTGGGACTGCTCATACGAATTGAGTAGCGATTGGGGGTGATTCCTGGATAAATAGGCCCATTGGGAATTACAGCAATTCGATACACACCAAATTTATTCGACCTATTTTCAATGTTAACTATTTTGTAAGAATGATATGTATAATTATCTTTTATTGAATGTCTGCTTTGAAGTTGGTATTGCGATTTAAGGCTTGACATCGTCGATTGCGAAACTTTATCCACTAAAGAACTCAGAACCCGATGATATGATTGGGGTCCACAGCCATCAACTAAATCTGAAGATTGCGCAGTACTTGTCTTAGCAAATAGCTTACTATCCCCTGTAGTTATAATTTTTTCATCAAAGACTAATGCATAGCCGCAGGAACAAGTCATAATTAATTGGATCAGCAAAATAATAGGGCCTATTCGCATTATATTCCCTCCCAAATTTTTGGGACGTGCTTAAAGTACATAAATGTATGTGTTGTTTTGCTAAATTGCAGCTGAATTTCTGGCTCATAGAATTCTGTGGAGATTGACTGCAAGCTAAGAATGCAAAGCGTGGGCAAGAGACGAGGAACTATGGCTAACATTCCGCGAGAAATTTGCCCGCAATGGCTGCCAATATTGTAGTCCGGCTTTGATCACCATGATGCGAGCTTTATATACTCGCGTCCTGACCTGGATGTTCTCATCAGCCACCAGCCCGGATGATAGCGATCATAAGTTCGTTTTTGTAAAGGAAGCGAACTTTGATATGCTGGAACTCCATTATCTTGTGCATGGAAGCCGAGAAGTTTCTGAAGCCTGACGAGTTTGCCAGGTTGCTGAAAGCCGCCAAGGACGACCGTGAGTGGTGTATCCTGCTACTCTTGGCAGGAGCTGGTTTGCGGGTAGGCGAGACTGTGGCCATTAGGTCTGAGGACATCGACTTTGGTAAAGCCTACCTGCACATTCGATCAGCTAATGCCAAACTCAAGAAGGCCCGTACGGTAGTTCTGTTGCCTCCAGTGATTGAGGCCCTGCAGAAGTACCTTGTAGACAGATCCGAAGGCTGGCTTTTCCCTGGTTATAGTGGGAAGCACATATCTGCACGACAGGTCCAGAAGATTCTTGATCGCATTGCAGAACGGTCGGGGTTGCAGAAAGTGGAGCATCAGGACAGGGTTGGGCCTGGTCGATACCGAATTCATCCACATCTTCTAAGGCACTCATTTGCTATGTGGAGCCTGGATAATGGCGTGCCGATCTATGACTTGCAGAAGCAGCTCGGTCATGCAAGTCTTGCGGCTACGGGAGTATATCTGGAGGCGTCCCCTAATCACAGGCGTGAGGCATATTTGAGGTCTGGGTTATCAGATTGTCTCGCAGGCAAGAAATCCTAATGATAAACGTCCTGGTCTACGAGCTTTATGGGCTGACAGAAGAGGTGATTGGGATTGTGGAGGGAACGTGAGCTTCGGCGCTAAGGTCTATGAGGGAAAGGTCTAATTCTGAGACAAACCACTATGCTGATACAAAACCATGAAGAAAGCTGCACGAGTTCAGCCAGGCCTTTTGGTTGACATAGCTACGTTAGTGGCAATTGCAGAAAATTTTTTGGATCTTTTAGAGCCGGGGGTAGGGCCAGAGGATCCAAGAGTATGGAAGCGTCCACTTATCAAGCGGAATAAAAAGGGCGAGGAGAAGACCTATTACCGCTGGTATTGTTCCTGGCACGATGGCAACAAGACCGTTACAGAGTATCTGGGGAGCTGCAGGAAAATGAGTGACGCGGAAGCTCTTGAGAAAGCGAAAAGATTGAAGGCAGAGGCGCTATCAGGATGCAAGACAACTATGCTAGCTAGAGAATAGCCTATAAAGATGGATTCTATATAGCTGGAAGCTCAATAAGGCAGGAGAGGATGGGATCACATGGTTGTGCAAAAGAAGCCAGAGGCGGTACCTGTCTACCAGCTCAAGGTATCTCTCAACGACATCAAGCCGCCGATCTGGCGCAGGATTCAGGTCAGAGGGGATGTAACGCTGTTCAAGCTGCACAAGGTCCTTCAGGCGGCGATGGAATGGGAAGACTATCATCTGCATCAATTCATAGTTGGTGAGGATTACTACGCCATTCCTTCGCCAGATGACCCCTGGCCTATGGAGACAAAGAATGAGAAGCGAGCCAAGCTCTTCCAGATTGCACCCGCCGAGAAGGCCAGAGCTGGCGTCATGATATACTGGTGGAAAAGATATTACATCCAGAACATGTGCTGGAGCATCCAGTCTGTCTAGCTGGCAAGCGATACAGACCGCCAGAGGATTGCGGCGGGATAGGCGGATATTATGAGTTTCTGGAGGCCATAAGGGACCCAAAACACCCGGACCATGAGGGGATGCTGGACTGGGCGGGAGGAGATTTCGACCCGGAGAGGTTCGATATGGAGGAGAGTAACCGCCTTTTGAGCAAGATAAAATAGATGCAAAGCTTATTGGATTTTAGGGGCCACGCGACCAATCATGCCATTCGCGGCCTCTAAGCCATACGGCCTTTTCCTCTGCTAGAGCCCTTTCAATTATCTCTTCAATCTTAGCCTTCAGTCGCTCGGAGGCAGACTCAACTTCGTATGTGTCGTCCTTTAGGGTTAAGGTAGCTGAGCCCCAAGGACTGTTTATGTCGATACGATTTTCTGTCAGCTCCAGAATCTCGATGCCTGGGGTATCTGCCCAATTTAGGATCGCATTTCGTATTGTGGACATTAATAGTCCCGTTCATGGAAGTACTTTTTTGACTGCAATATGGCCATGTATCTGGATAAAATTAGTGCCAGAAGGGACGCCCTGGTCTACGAGCTTTATGGGCTGACAGAAGAGTAGATAAAGATAGTTGAAAGCAAGCAAGTGCATATAACCCGCAATTCTTCTAGCCCCATTCCTCTCTCGGCCTGGATAACCACAAACTCGTTGATGGCAAACTAGCCATTCCACTACTCTATGGAATAATTTATCGACAATTGCTAGCTATCGATTAACCTGCATCGGCTAGAATCGAAAGGCGCTGTACAATCTGTACCGCAAAGGTTGGAATTACGACCCTAGTAGTGTATTTACAAAAATACTCTAGCCTCATATGTAGGTCTGGATAGATGTATATATAGATATGGATAACTAGCTGGATGAGTATGTGCAATACCGAAAAAAGTGATCTAGGCCTAATATTGTGGATAGAATGTAAAAAATAACCAGTCAGGATTCTATGAAAATGATTATTTTCAGCAAATTTGATAAAGCAGTACTGCCAATGGTTTCGCCGAAAACATGCATGAGATCGAAAAGTAGGAAACCTAGGGTGCCTTCTCAGTCCTTTGAAGCTCAAGTAGAGCCATCCGTATTAGTTTGGGCGAGAGAGAGTGCGGGACGGACGATTGACAAAGTCGCCCTAAAACTAGATGTAGATGAACATCTCATAAAGAATTGGGAATCTGGGAATGAAAAACCTACATTCAATCAATTAAGAATTCTATCGTATTACTATAAGCGGCCTATCTCTGCATTTCTGTTATCAGAACCACCTAAAGAACCGCTCTTACACGATTTTCGTGAATTACCTGGTGAAAAGAAAGTATCATTACAGCCAAAGACAAGATTTGCCATGCGGCGAGCTAGGCGGCTCCAATCACTCGCAGTAGAGTTAAAAGGGGAAATTCATAACGACAAATTTAATAAAATACTAGATATGAATGACGTGGACCCTGAAAGTTTTGCAAATAATGTGAGAAATGCTCTTGGAATTGATATTCTAAAGCAATCTGAGTGGAAGAAGGACATTGATGCACTTAATAAATGGGTAAAGACTATTGAGGCATTAGATATTTTAGTACTTCAATTATCCATGCCTATCGAAGATGCAAGAGCCTTTTCTTTCACAGATGGCGGTATTCCAGTTATCGCAATTAACACGCAAGATGCCATAAACGCTAGGATTTTTTCACTTTTTCATGAGTTAGGACACGTTCTTTTAAATAAGGGGGGGGTATGTGACCTTTCCATTGATTGGGAAAATATTCATGGCGGATCTATACCAGTTAAAGATTTAGAGGTATTCTGTAATCATTTCGCGGGGGCTATTCTGGTTCCAAAGAAGGATCTACTAAATCATGCATTAGTCATTGGTAAAACAAAACAGGATCAATGGTCTAATAGATCTTTAGGTACTTTAGCAAACGATTTCAAAGTTAGTCGAGAAGTAGTTCTAAGGCGTTTATTGATATTCGACATTGTCTCAGAAGAATTTTATAAAGACAAAAGAGCTGAATGGAGAAATAAGCCATCAAAGAAGCCGGGCGGTGGGGGTCAGGACATCGCTAAACTATGCATTCAACGAAACGGATCGCCCTTTGTCTCGTTAATACTAGAATCATTTAGGAATAAAAATATCACAAAGAGCGATGTCGCTGATTATTTAGATATAAATTTGAAACACCTTCCCAACGTAGAAAGGGCTTTGGGGAGCTAAATGTGGGTCAGACCAGAATTTCGGTTGATAAAGGATATTGTATAGATGCATCATCGCTCATGGAATTGGACTCATATCCGCCCGATATCTTTCCAAAATTATGGGAAGATCTTGATGCCCTAGTAAAACAGGGATTATTGACCTCCCCCCTTGAAATATACAATGAAATTGGAAGACGATATACCGGACCTGTTCAAATATGGACAAAAAAACATAAAACAATGTTTTTGGACATCGATGGAGATCAGTATAAAGAAGCAATGGCCCTTGGGAGAAAATTTCAGGGATTGGTTGATTATAACAAGCCAAAAGATGATGCAGATCCATTTTTAATTGCTCTGGCCAAATGCAGAGGATATTGGACAGTCGTAACTCAAGAAAAGCACAATGACAATAAATTCAAGCCTCATATTCCAGATATTTGTGAAAAAATAGGTATAAAATGCATTGATTTGTTCGGTTTTTTCCGAGAACTAAATTGGAAATATTAAAAGCCACTCACTGCCAAGCCCGTAAAATCGATTTCGAGGCTGGATCTCGTGGACAGTTTATCTATGACATCATTGAATTTCGATATCATAGAGGCTGACACAAAGATCTGACAGTTGAAAAAAGGACTGTATAATTGGCATTAATCCAATTTGTCGGCATGAGCCAGATGAATGGACCCGTCGGCTCGTCCCCTGGCTGGCGATGTAACCATTGATCGTGACTCGAAGACTATGCTCACTCATGCAGGGTACATAATACTGGTAACGAGGCTGGATCCTCAGCTTGCTTGATGATCCGGCTTATGTGGATTAGGTTCCTTACTAGTAAGATCAGCTATGAAGATTTACTGCTACCGATATTCACGAGCGGGGAATGAGACCCCCGCACCTGGGTACAATGGCTGATCTAGTATAGACTCCTTCATATATATTGGATGGCTTTACATATTGCAGATTCACGAGATCGGCTATTGAGACGAATGTTTTTTGAGGGTTAATTGTAGGAGTCAGCGTACGATACGGTGAAGATGAGGAATATTACATGAAGTGGCAATTTGTTATCAGATGACGAAGCTAGGACGAACAAGAAATATCAATGCCGCCATTCTACCCGCTTTTCAAGAAATCGATAGTTTTCTTGCACTGCTTATTGCACTGCTTATAAGACTGCTCGAGAGAAGCAAATCGCTCTAGCAGATACCTTGCTTCAGCTCCGCCAGCCAATACCTCTTTTTCAGTTCTATCCAGAGCTTCAATGACTAGCTGTATTTCTTTTTCAATTAAGTCCAGCATGTTGATCCTGATGATTTCTGAGTCTGTGATCGGCTTATATCGATGCATTTTGTCTCCGGGTACTACAACGCGCTCGACTAGTCTCAGATTCTCTAATAGGTTCATGCTCGTACTCACAGTCGACTTGCTGTAACCGGTTTCCTGGATAAGTTCATCCAGAGACACAGGTTCTTTAGCCAAAACGGTCAATCCTCTGAGAAGACCTACAGAGCCACTATATCCTCTGATCCTGGCCCACTGGGTGTAGGCATTTATAATGTGCCTCCCTATATCCTTAATCGAGGCATATGCTTTAGCATTTTCAGTATCCATGTATACCACAATTCGGTCTTTCTTTTCTACTCCGTTTGGTTTATGACAAAGGTTTTAGATAATCTATTGAATAGACGTTGCTTGCTTTCTCGAAAACGAATCCAGCCTGCTAGGCAGTCTAAGGGAAGCAGAAATGCCTTTCCAAAGGACTCTATCGCAGCATCCCCAAATCCTATGCTCTCTCCAAATGGGCCGGTTACAGCAATATTGAGAAGCATCTTCCCAAATGACTGGCCTCGGTATCCTTCCAGTGCGGTCCAATAAATGAATAACAAGGACGCCAGCAGCAATGCCCCTCTAAGGCTAAATGCATCCATCTTCAGAATGGTTAGGACTCCGCGCCAGAGGAGGCTCATGAGGAGAACATCGATCAGCCAAGCCCAAAACCGATTTTCCCACCTTGACAATACCATCTCATCCATACGAACCCCATTGAGACAACAAATTCCGGCTCATTTGCATCCAGATATCCATGATATTGTGCCCGTCTTTCCCCCTTCTTTCTCAGATGTTATTGTTTGTGACTCCTAAAAATCAGAGGAAAGACCTGCTCAAGCGGCCTTCTTTTGTTTCCTACGGTACATGTATCCACCCGCTGCAATTATGATAATGAGAACGATCGCCGCTGGCAGAATCAGGGATGAGGAGGCGGCTTTCACCACTACAGGTATCTTCATGCTCTCCGAGATGACAGTATCGCCGTTAACGTCAGTGTACTTGATCTCGCTGTTAATACCGTAATCCTTTGGTGTGGCATCAGAGTCCACATCGATTCTGAAGGTCACAGTCTTATTTTCTTGGGGATCGAGGGTTCCGATGTACGCCTGATCATCCGTCGAGGAGAAGGGCTGGAAGATGCTGAGCCTTGCTATTGCATCCTTGACAGGATCGTCGCCGATGTTCTTGTAGGTGGCTTTCAGCTCTCCCTTCTTCTGGCCGGCAGCGAGAGTGCTGTTGCCCCCAACCAGCTCGAAGTCAGCTTTTTTCTTGATTACTACTGGTATGGTGAGATTTTGTGTCGTGTGACCGTAGAAGTAGGACCATTGAGCATTCACGAACGTTGGCGGAAGGTTGACGTTAGGTATGTTCTCCAAATTGGAAGCGTAAACCTCGACATTAGACTGATAATCGTACTGCGTCTTTAAGGTTAGAGGGTAAACTCCGGCTGGTGCATGCTCTGCGAGCTTGATTGTGAACTTCATCGGGCTGGTGGTCTTGTCTCCCGCTTTCAGGGATTGCACAACCTGGTCCCCGGATTGTACCTCTATCTGGGAGGTGTTGGATACGAGAGTTGTCTTGACCCCAAGGGCGGTCGTTATTTTGGCTTCCTCCTGCTGCTCTGCATTGGCCAGGGCGTACTCTGTAGCCGTGTTCGGGACCTTGTCCTGCTTGAAGCCGGTTATCCTGCCGTAGTTTGTTAGATCCACGTAGAGAGTGACGCTATCTCCTCTGTCGAACTCATCTGTGCCGCTCACGCTCGCCGAGAGGCTGGGCCCTCCATAGAAGTTGTAGTAATTATCTCCACCTGTATTGGACGGGATGTACGTGTCGTTGGCCTGAGCAGCAGCCATTAGGGTGATTAGGCAGGCTATACATAAAGCAAACTTAATTTCCATTAACTCTTCTCCATGAATGGTTATTGATTAGCGACATTGCTTTCTTTAGTTCCTGTTTAGCATTCTCCAGCACTTCACGCCGAATTTCCATTCGAATCATCAGAACCACGAACACGGTGAATGTGGTGAGCAGGGCGAAGACAACCGACAGCACTGTCACCAGCCCGAAGTTGCTGATGATGTTGAAGGGCGATGCCATCAGAGCGGCAAAACCGAAGACCACAGTCATTCCGGATGCCATCAGAGCCGAACCTATGCGGTTAGCTGTGATCGCCAGGGCCTCATAAGGATCGCCAACATTATCCAGCTCCTCATAGAAACGTTCCATCATTAGTATGGCATACTCTGAGCCCACACCCAAGACCAGAGCTCCCAGAGTGGCCGTGAGGGGAGTGTATTTCAACCCGGTCAGATACATGACCCCGCCCATCCAGCCTATTACAACCATCATGGGCAGCACTGGCAGCAGGGCCTTGATGAGGTCTCTATAGATCAACAAGAGTAGAATGAAGATCAGGACTAAGCCGAGCAGCGACATCTCCACTCTGCCCGATGTCAGGGCATCCATGACCGTGGCCAAAAGCACTTGTTGACCAGTTATCCTAACTGAAACTCCAGGAGGCGGAGTCATCCAGGCCAGGTCATCTTCATACGACGTGATGAGCCGGGTCATTCCTGCCGTACCCAAATTGGCCTGGGCATTGCCTACATTTACATCTAAAACGGCCAGGTCATGGCCGCTCAGGTATGCTTCTCGCGCGGCCTGTGGTAGAGAGTCAATTATCTCCCTTATTCGCGTTTTATCGTTCGGTAGCTCTCCACCATTGGCCTGTTTGACATAGGTGGCTATGCTTGTGACGCTCTCAGTTCTATCTGATCTGGAGGTGAGCAGGTAGTGACTGAAATCATCCATCCACTTGAGATTCATCGGGTCAGTAACGTCATCAGCCTGAACCAAGAACTGAATTGAATCCGTTCCGCCATAGATCGTTTTCATATGATTTAAGTCGATCAAAGGAGATAGGTCCTGGGGGATGTAGTTCATGTTATTCGTTTCAATAGGGACCATGGAGTCGACATAATTTCCAGCCAATGCCAGGATCAGAGCCACACTCAGTATGGCATTGGATCTTTCGACACAGAAATAAGCGATCTTCGCTATGAAAGCGCCAATTGCCGAACCATCGGTCGACTGGCCCTCAACCTTCGCTTTTCTGGGCGCTTTTTGTTCCGACAGATAAAGGACCGTTACGTTCACGAAAAGGGCGGAGAGGTAGCACATGACCAGCCCGATCATGCAGACCTTTCCGAAATCGTTGATCGAGGGGACGGTGGAACTGAGAAGTGAGACAAAGCCTGCTTCGGTTACAGTCAAGGCGATGACCACAGGGATGGCCACATGGTTTATCGTGCTGATGGCTGCTTCCATAATGGATTTGCCTTTGCCCAACTCCTCATCAATCCGGTTGTGAAACTGGATGGCATAGTCTATGCCGATCCCTATCATGATGGGGAAAGCAGCAAATGAGACCATGCTCATGGGTAGATGGAAAAACCCCATGGCTCCGAAGGTCCAGATTATGCCTAGAAAAACTACAGGTATCGGAAGGAGCGGCCACCTGACGTGCCTGAAGACCAAAAGCAGGGCTACTATCATCAGCACCCCGCACAGGGCAAGGATCGAGCCGTTGCTACTGTTCATCAGATCCACAATTGCTTCCTGGAAAGAACGATCACCTGTGACAGTTGTGCTGTAGCCTGCAGGAAATCCTGCAAAATTGACTGCACTATTTATTTCCTGAAGAAGCTCTTTACGTTGCGAATCTTGTAAGGAGGCAGGCATCGCCACGATCATCCTGGCATGCCTGCTGTCTGGCATGAGGCTCTGGACAGTGGGGCCCGCGCTGGACAGGATCTCGTCCACCCTATCCTGGGAGGGGATCCGGCGGACACCGCTGCTTTGATATTCAGCATCAGCCACGATGTCCGCTAAGCTCTGGACGCCCAGCACATTATGAACCTGCTTCATGTGATCGGATAAGCGCAAGCTGGCCGATAGGACGTCCTCTTTGGCCACATCATCGCCCTCTATGAGGATCACATTGGCATCACTGCCGAAGTTCTCCTGGTATAGGTGGTCATATAATTGATAGAGGGCTGAATCTTTTGACACCATGCTCTCTGTGGTCATGCCCTGGCTCTCTATCTGTTGGGCATAGTGAACAGAGATCAGGGTTAAGAGAACTGCTGCGGCTATGATTATTACAGGATTCTTAGTGATCCACACCCCGAGTCGTTGCAAGCTAATCATGCCAATAAAACCTTCTATTAGGATTTAACCGAACGAACAGAGCAAGCACAAAATACTTAAACATTATGTTTTAACTTATTATTATGGATGATAAAGAAATGCTGGAGCTGAAGAGGCCCATCATCGATGCATACATCAAATCCGCCCGAAACAATGGGTGGAGCGATGCAATGGGAATACTCAGAGGGACTCTCTTCCTAGAAAGCGAACCCATGTCTCTTGATATGCTGGCCGAGAAGACCGGCTATAGCAAAACGACAGTACGCCTCAGTATGAGCTACCTGGAAAACCTCGGCATAGCCCGTCGCGTGGTAGGTCCTTTAGGCAAACCGCATCGCCATAAGCAGCATCATTATGCCCTAGAGAACGATGCGGAAGCCTTGAGGCTGACTGCTTTGTCTGCTAAGAAGGAGGAGGTGCATTCGATCTTGCAGGCCATCATTCAGATCGAAAAGAATCTTGAGGCCCACAAGGAAGAAGCTGAGAGGATGAATGCCATAATGTCTAAAACCAGACAATTCTATGAAGAGATGGACAAAATGTTGGATCTTATAGGCCAATACACTTTGAAAGAGCTTGTTGAGATTTTGGAGAGCAAGAAAAAAACCGAATTTTCGCAGAATCACACGACAAATAGCATATTGAATATTTAATTAAAATGTCAAAACGCGGTCCGAAAGAGAACTGAAATCGATCCACTCAAGTGACAGCATTTTAAGAGCGCCAACAACGATTTACACTTAATATGTGATTGAACCAAGCTATGCATAGGGAATTATTAGTTTCAAATATTCAAAATAACTAGGGTAACTATGTAACCTGGAATGTGGAATGTGGAAAGGGTGAGTAAGAACATTTCGATTCGATGCGTGTAACTTGCAAGTTGAAGCCTCTAATTTTTAGTGCTATGTAGCGCGATCACTATTTTATAGATACCTTTTCAACCTCAAACTCCTGACCTTTGCGCCCTAGTTTCTATATCGCAAGAATCGCTATTCTGTGACTCAATCGAACGATAACAAGGGAGCTGGTCGATTTGTGCCTAAAGTCTGTGGAATAACCAGTTTGTCAGAAGAGCATTTAGGTCAGTTTTGCTAGTTGTATACCGAACTATGGATTACTTTCTCGGCGGTACGTGCATCTCCAAAAAGTTCTATGACATTTTTTGTAGATATTCTAAAAGTGTCATAGAACCATCATAAGGCAAGGCAGGATAATGTTAAATCTCAACAGGCGTTAATAAGGTCTTCATATGTTCTCGGAGTACATCATGGCTGCCTTGGCACGAGCCGAGTACGAAGTTATCAATGATCCAGAGCCCTACTATGCACATGACCTCTGAAAAGTGCCGCAAAGAGCTTATTGAGAATAAAAAACTATAAGTAATGCGTGAATGCACATATATGTCATCGGACCTATATGATTTAGAGGCGTTATTTATGGTGTGTTCAGATCTCGCGGAGGTGACGCATATGATACCCAGAGTTGAAGTTGAAGTAGTCGAGGAGGAGGACTTTGTTGAGGGTATCGTAGAGGGCTTAGAAGACTTTGCGGAGGGCCGCTGTACACACTTTAAAAATGCCGACGAATTGATTGCTCATTTGCGAAGCCTTTAGATCCCTATTTTCGATCTTTCATGACCTTTGTGCCTATCACTACGGAGAAATTTGATAGGCAATTTAAGAAATTATCAAAAGGAAATAGCACATTTGAGAAGCAAGTGATCAAGAAAATTCCGGGAATCTGCGAGCATCCGGAACTAGGCGAGCCCAAAAGTGAAAATTTGAAGGGGCTCCGTGGCGTGCATATTACCAAGCATTTTGTTGCCGTTTATCTCCTTTTTGAGAATTTTGTTATATTTATAAATATAAGCCATCATGATGAAGCATACGACACGAATAAGATAGAGCAACGAATAAAACGCTTGCCGGAAGACAAAAATCTGCTTAGAGCACTGGAGAAAGCAAAGGTCGCACCAGAAGAATTTATCGAATTTATAAAGACGATCGGAAAATGAAAAGGAGGGAGGCAAAAGTCTGTGATGTAGGACGCAAAAGAGGTGTATCGACTTTTGCCAGATACTACATAGACTATTGCCGAATAAATCTGTTTGGCTTATGTGAATGCCATGTAACCCAAAACAGGATCTACTGTTCATTGCAGCAAGAAAATAGAAAACGCTGACTACCACGGAGCGGCAAGGTCGCAATGACCCCGCCCCTGGTAGATCTCTCCTATATACTTTTGCCCTCCTCACTGGGCACAACCTAGATGGTCATAGAGGTATTTAGCGTTTCTGGCGAACCCGTAAAATCGGTTTTAAGGCCGGATCTCAGCCAGAGAACACAATCATGCTACGGCTATCAGGAAGATTCCCGCACGCGACCACAGCTCAGTCATGCATAAGTAATGAAAATAGGAGGGAGGTAAAAGTCAAAGTGTTTAGGAGGGGATAACAAAGAGTTCGACAATTCGAGTTTTGCCGTACACTATATAGTCAATTGCCGATATTTAAAGTTTTTGATACCAGAAAAGCTATATTTTTGTTGCACTGAAACGATGAACTGAAGGTGCAGTATGCAGCGAGTCTACGGAGTCATAGACGATGAAACTTTTCATCGCATGAACACAGCAGTCGATGAAACTAAGTCGAGTCGGGCGCAATGGATCGGAGAGGCCATAATCGAGAAGCTCCAGCACATAAAAAGTGGCCTTGGACTCAATGCGATGAAACTGAACGATGAAGTGATGAAACTCCGTGATGAAAACAAACGTCTAAACGATGAACTTCTTCATTATCAACAACTGCAGATCACGCAACGCGATGAACAAACGATGAAGACTGATGAACCCAGTGATGAACGAGCGATGAAAAACGATGAACTAATGATGATGACTGATGAACAAAGCCGGAAGATAACGCATCTCAACGATGAACTAGTGATGAAAAACGATGAACTGAAAAGAGCTACTCAATTATGGCAGGAGTTCAGGGATCAAAAGAAAGAGATGGAAAGAAAACTCTCCGAGACTCAGACCATAATCCAACAACTCCAAAAAGAGATTATCAACAAGCAGAAAGAGATAGATCAAGTAACTAAATTGCGAGAGGAGTTAATTGCTGCAACCACTGCCAGGGACAAGCTACAAGATGCTTTAAAGTCAAAAGATGAGGATCTAGCCTTCTTGAGAGGGCACTTAAGCCAGCTCTCGGAGAAGCTGCCCAAAGCCTTACCACCATCCGAGGAAGAGGCCAAAAAGAAAGGCTGGTGGCAATTCTGGAAGTGAGCGAAATAAGGGAATGCCGGGAGGAGGATTCCGAAGGTTCTATGGAGGTTCTGGGTGCTAGAATCGAGGGAATCCTCACCGCTGACATAATAGAGTGCATTTATCAGATTTAATCCTAACTGATAACAGATAGAGTGCAATAATGACAAGCTTTTCACAATCTCCGCGTGATCGTATCCTGTGGATTCTAGCCAACCATGGTGGTAAGATGGAACGAAGCAGATTGAGGGCTTCCACAGGGATGAGATATGCTCTCTTGAACCCCATCCTTGAGGAGCTGGCGAAGGAAGGCAAGATTAGGATCACCTCTGGAAAGCATGAAGATTTGATCTCATTAGAAAATGCTCGCTGTGCGAGTACAAGGCTACAAAAAATATCGGTTAGGCTCACGCCAGATCATTAGATTAAAACATTTTAAAAATACCTAATCTGTAAATGCAGGAGAATAATAATCCAGAGGGCGCGTTATTCGACTCCGATTAGTAGTTCTCGCGGGGCGAATGAATAATTAATTAGAATATTTAGTAAGTATTAATAATCAGAACCCAAGCCTATGTATTTTCATAAAGCCTAGAAAATTAATTTTTAAAATGACCTTTAAGGCCCTGATCATCTTCCTCGATGAATGACAGGACCTGGACATAGAAGGCTTGAAGTCTGCGAAACGGCCCGGCAAGGCAGGAGAGCTGAAGGCCAGGTTTAAGCCCAACGAGAGAGTAGTACCACATTAATCAGCTATTCGCTCAAGATGTGGTATTACCGTTTCAATTGGCAACGGTCTGAAGAGAACATCTATGGAGAAGGTTAAATAAAATTTAGATGCTATTATAATAGAATATGAACCGAATAATCGATATACCGTAAACTAAAACTGACAAACTAACAATACTATCCTACTCGGGCCTA
>Ga0209039_10001523_pt1 | contig 21367 bp, 21 predicted proteins | sample BogFormECP12_OM1_FD_188238 | JGI IMG/M metagenome (GOLD analysis project Ga0209039, IMG submission 188238) | Bog forest soil microbial communities from Calvert Island, British Columbia, Canada - ECP12_OM1 (SPAdes) (version 2) | ecosystem: Environmental > Aquatic > Freshwater > Wetlands > Bog ...
CTCGCGCTTGCCGGGCTACTTGTCGAACGGGTAATCTACAAGGTGAACTCCTTTCAGTTCACAAGATCAGCCAGGCTTGCCCTGGCGCTACCAGAGTAGTTCCAAAAGGCGGAACAACTCTGCGCTACCCACTTGCACCCATCGTCGGAGCCACGTTCTACCGTCCGGACTACTCCAGTTTCGGCTTAAAAGTCTCAAAAGCCCCGCCGGACGCCTTGTCCAAGTCCTTTTCCGAGAGCTCATCCTTCTTAACTCCGGCAGGGGTTTTGGGTTCCTGTTCTTTCTCGATTGCCTTTTCTTTTTCGTCTGCCATATGTGTTCCTCCTTTTTAAAGTTTAGAGATTCCTGAACAAAGATGTCGCCGAAACCCGAAAACGCAAAAAGCCCCGCGCAGCCGCTGCGTTAATCTCCTTGGAGCAAGTAGCGGCGCTCTCGGAGCATCGGGACCTACTGAATCAAAGGCCGGCGGTCAGAGACCGCCGCTACAAAAAGCCAAACTGCCCCTTCAAACAATTGCAGACCAGTGGGGGCCAGACTTGCGCGGAGGTAAAGCTGCCCCCGCTCGGAGACCGGGGGCAGATGTCAAGATCTCTGGGTCGCAATTCGGGCATGACGCCGCTCGTAGGCGCTTGCATGCTGGGTCGCCACATAGTATGCGCTGCTGTACAACAGGACATCTGTCCCTGGATACTATGCGACTAAATAATCACGGCCATCATGACACGGCTGACCACCGACGAAGAGACGCGCTTGGCCAGCAAGCGAACGGTCAACCCGCGCGCCTACGATGCTTACCTGCATGGCCGTTATCTTTGGAACGAGAGAACTGCGGAAACCGCTGTGGGGGCCCGCGTCTACTTCGAGCAGGCCCTGCGGGAAGACCCCGACTTCGCGCTCGCCTACTCCGGACTGGCTGATTACTATTCGGTGAGCTGGTATGTGAAGTGGGACGAACCTCTGGCGGAAACCTACGCCCGCAAAGCGGTAGCGCTCGAACCCGACCTCGCCGAAGCCCACGCATCGCTCGGAATCACTTGTGTGTACCAGAGAAAATTCGCTGAGGGGGACAAAGAGCTGAAACGGGCGATTGAGTTGAATCCGAACTATGCGTTGGCCCACCACTGGTATTCCTACCTCTTCCTAGCTCTAGGCCGGTTCACCGAGGCGCTGGCGGAGAATGACCGGGCGCGGCAACTCGACCCCTTCTCTTTGCCCATCAATTTCCTGCGCGGGGTCGTCCTCCTCGACCTGCACGAATATGATCGGGCGGTAGAGCAATTGGAAAGAGCAGCCGCAATCAACCCGCAAACGGCCAATTCCCATGAGGAACTCGCCCGCATCTACTGGCTCGAGGGCAGAGTTCCGGACGTCCTGGCCGAAACGAGGGAGGTAGCGGCCCTAGCGCACGACTTGGCGCTGTTCCATGACCAGGAGGAGATCGCCGCGGCTTACGCAAAATCGGGATTGCCCGGCGCGCAGCTCAAAGCGGCGCAACTCAAGGAGCGAGAATACGAAGCCAATCGGCAGGACCAGGAGAGCGCTGCGCCCATCTACCAATATTATTCCGCTTTGTTCGTTGCCTTCCAGTACGGGCTCCTCAAGGATAGGGAGAAAGTGCTGCATTGGTTGAACAGAGCTTGCCACCAACAATCGTATCTAGAACAAAACAACCTCCTTTCTTATGGGAAGGGAGCACCTGAGTTCGACTTCCTGCGTTCCGACCCGAGCTTCCAAGTCCTCTTGCGCCGCCTGAATCTCCTGCCGTAAGGTCGCCCACAGCTTTGGGCTCCCTCCGTTTCCTTACATGCATTTCCGAAGGTCTGAGCCCCGCAACCTCAACATCCTACTTCCCAAAGGCACCGGGATTAGATGACCCAAGCGCCCACGCCCTATGACATACAACAGAGAGAAAACCCCCGCCCATCATGCGTTTAATTTCGCATCAGACAAAAAGTGTGCCGCCCGCACCTTGTCACAGATTCGTAAGGAATTCGTGAAAATTGACATACGTCACAAAACAAAGGCCTGCCACGTCAATCTTTACCCAGAGAGTTCCCTCCACTCTGCCAGGAATTGGCTGAATTCTGGCAGGGCGATTGCCTTGCCCATCAGCAGGGATTGAGTCGTAATTCGTTCTATGAAGGAGGGGAAGATGCCCATACCCCAACGGATCCGCGACTACTTGGACTCCCAGAATGTCCCTTTTGAGACGCTGCACCACTCTCAAGCCTTTACCGCACAGGAGGTTGCGCATTCCCTCCATGTTTCGGGAAAGAAGTGCGTGAAGGCGGTGGTGGCAAGCGGGGACAGTAAGCTCGTAATAGTGGTCATGCCGGCTGCGCACCGGTTGAACTTTCAGGAGCTCAAATCAGCCCTGAGAGCGAATCAACTGGAGATGCTCCTGGAAAGCGAACTGGTGGACCTATTTCCAGACTGCGACCTTGGCGCGATACCGCCCCTCGGCAATCTCTATGGGATTGAAGTATGGGTAGACCGAGCGGTGGCAAATGCGGAGAAGATTTTATTTTGCGCGGGAACTCACGAAGACTGTATCCGCATGCGCTACTCGGACTTCGCGAAGGTGACCCGTCCACATCTGGGTCATTTTTCCGAACTGGGAACCGCCCTGGCAGCCTGATTTGTTCCGATGCCTTTGTTAGCACGAAGTGGGTCTCGCTGCGTGCCGGAAACGGACACGGAGGGGAGATTTGTGCTGTAAGCCCCTCGCCCCATCCCAAGGGCAAGCCGGCGGACGAAATCCCAAGAGGAGAGTGCAATGGAACCCGGGTGCTCCAACTGTCCCGTTTTGAAAACTTCGTTGTTTCGCAACATGTCGAGCGAGGAGATTGAGGCGTTAGGTTGCGTGTTCAGGCCTGCCCACTTTCGCCGGAACCAGATCCTATTCTTCGAAGGCGGCTTCGCCCTGCATCTCTTCGCCCTGCATACAGGTCTGGTGAAGGTGGTGAAATCCCTGGAAAATGGGAGAGACCGTATTACCGCGGTGCTCTTCCCCGGTGAGTTGTTCGGTTTCGAATCACTCACCGATGACGCCTACCCCCTGACTGCCGTCGCCCTCCGTGACTGCGATATTTGCGCGGTGCCTCGCGATGACTTCTTCACCTACCTGCGAACCAATCCAAACCTTGCCATCGGCATGGTGCGCTTTTTGGTGGCGGAACTGAAACGCGTCCGCAAGCAAGTGACGGATATGAGCTTTAAGGACGCCCGCATGAAAGTGGCGACCTTTCTGCTTTCGCTCATCACCAGCGATGCACCTCCCACCGAGGGCACGGTAGATTTGACCCTGCCGCTTTCCCGTCAGGAGATCAGCGAGGCTTTAGAACTCTCGCCGGAAACGATAAGCCGTACCCTCAGTAACTTCTGCCGTGAGCAGTTGGTGGCGCGGCGGGGACGGCACCTGGTGATTCAGGACCGCGCCGCGCTCGAGACCGTGGCGCACCGCTAAGCCCTATTTCTCACCACGGGTTTGGAACTGTGGGCACGATTTCGTCTACACCAACATCTTTTCCACCACCTTGCCATGCACGTCGGTAAGAGGGGCGGGGTTTTACCTATCAAAAAAGGGACACCAGTAAACTCGAAGTCGTATAGAATCCCCCTTACAATTTGCACGACCAAAACGAAAAGAGCGCCGGATGCACTGGGTGCGGCGCGCACCCCGGGAGGCCAGCCATGTATAAGTGGACGAGACGTGATTTCCTGAAGAGTAGTGTTGCCGCCACGGCAGGGGCTCGAGCGTTGCCCCTCGGAAGCCTGACTGCGCGCGGCGCCAATACCGAAGCCGCGGGTCCCCCCGCAAGTCCGGAGGCCGCCCTATCAACTCGCGAGCGCCTGCTCCTTGACTTCCACTGGCGCTTTCATCTCGGCCATGCAGACGACCCCGCGCGTGACTTCGGCTATGGGCGCGGAGATGAGTACATGAAAACGGGCGTTTTTTTCCGGCCGTCGCGCCCGAATTTCAATGACTCTGGCTGGCGAGCCATCGACCTCCCGCATGACTGGGCTGTGGAATTGCCTTTCCAGAACGACAAATCGGTGATCGACCATGGCGCCAAGGCGCTGGGCCGAAGCTATCCCGGGACGAGCATCGGGTGGTACCGTCGCGTCTTCAAAATCCCGCAGAGCGATTTCGGCAAGCGGCTGAGCATTGAGTTTGACGGAGTCTTTCGTGACTCGATGGTTGCCTTAAACGGTAATTTTCTCGGCCGAAACATGAGCGGGTATGCGCCGTTCGCCTATGACATCACCGACCAGGCCAACTATGGCGGCAAAAACGTTTTGGTGGTGCGCGTGGACTCGACCGTGCCGGAAGGGTGGTTTTACGAAGGCGCCGGCATTTACCGCCACGTGTGGCTGGTGAAAACGAATCCGCTACATGTCCCGCAGTGGGGAACCTTCGTGACTTCCGAAGTCAAGGAGAGCGGGGCTGTGGTCACCGTGAAAACCGAAGTGGCAAACGAAGCCGATGGCGATGCGACGTGCCAGGTGATCTCCACCATTGTGGATCAGGCAGGAAGCGAGGTGGCCAGCGACCGTTCTGATGCAGTTTCCATCCCCGGATGGGGACATCGCGAGGTTGCTCAGCGCCTTCAGGTCACCAATCCGGGGCTCTGGTCGATCGAGCAGCCGAACCTCTATCGCCTGGTCACGACCATCGAAACCGGGGGTAGCGTTGGCGACCGTTACGAAACGCCCTTCGGTATTCGCACGATTCGTTTCGATGCGGACCAGGGCTTCTATCTGAACGGCAAGCCCGTCAAGATCAAGGGCACGTGCAACCACCAAGACCACGCCGGTGTGGGCAGCGCCTTGCCCGACCGCCTCCAGTTCTACCGCATCGAGAAGCTCAAGGAGATGGGATCGAACGGCTATCGCACCTCGCACAACCCTCCCACGCCGGAACTGCTGGACGCCTGTGACCAACTCGGCATGCTCGTGCTTGATGAGACGCGCCGGTTTGCTTCCGACCGGGAATCCCTCAGCCAGTTGAGCAGGATGATTCGGCGCGACCGGAACCACCCCTGTGTGGTGTTCTGGTCCACGGGCAACGAGGAAGACCTGCAAGGCTCGGAGCTCGGTGCGCGGCTTTGCGCCACCATGAAAAGACTCGTGCGGCGGCTTGACCCGACTCGCCTCATCACCCAGGCAATGGACGGCGGCTGGGGTCACGGTATTTCCGCGGTGCTGGATGTGCAGGGATTCAACTACAAGCACGCGCGCGAAATTGACGACTTTCACGCCAAATTTCCGGCGCAACCCTGCGTCGGCTCGGAAACGGGGAGCACGGTCTCCACGCGCGGCATCTATGCCAACGACAAGGAGAAAGGGTACGTCAGCGCCTACGACCTGAACTTTCCTGAGTGGGCGTCCACGGCGGAAGAATGGTGGCAGACGTATGACCAGCGCGCATTTCTTTCCGGCGGCTTTGTTTGGACCGGCTTCGACTACCGCGGCGAGCCGACGCCTTACAGTTGGCCCTGCATCAGCTCGCACTTCGGCCTCATGGACACGTGCGGCTTCCCCAAGGATAACTTTTACTATTATCAAGCATGGTGGGGCAGCAAGCCGGTGCTTCACCTCTTTCCCCACTGGAACTGGCCCGGCAAGGAAGGCCAGGAAATCGAGGTCTGGGTTCACACCAATCTGGAACGCGTCGAGCTGTTTCTCAACGGCCAAAGTCTGGGCTCGAAACCAGTGAAACGCGACTCGCACCTCGCCTGGAAAGTGAAATACGCTCCGGGCACCCTCCAGGCCCGCGGCTATCAAGGTGGACAGGAAGCGCTCGCGGCATCACGTGAAACCACGGGCGCGCCCGCCAAGATCGAGCTTCGCCCGGACCGCCAAAGGATCGCCGCCGACGGCGAGGATGTATCCATTCTGGAAGTACGAGTTGTGGACCATCAGGGAAGAGTGGTTCCAACGGCCGATAACGAAATGGTCTTTCAGGTTTCTGGAGCAGGGAAATTGATCGGTGTGGGCAACGGCGATCCCAGCAGCCACGAGCCAGATAAGGCCAGCCAACGTCACGCTTTCAATGGATTGTGCGTCGCCATTGTCCAATCGAAGAAGGAGGCCGGCGAGATTAAGGTGCAGGCGACGTCACCGGGACTGGCATCTACAAACGCCGTTATTCAGTGCGAACAGGCCGCGCCGCGTCCCGCAGTGGCGTGAGGACCTCTCGGAAGGAAGCTGCGAAATACGTCGCCTTGAGATTCGGCGGTTGAATAATCATAACCCTTCACCCCAGGATCCTCTTCATGAACCGCATTCACCGTTGGCTGTGCCGTTCGGAACGTTGGCGAAAGGAACTGGAAGTAAACGTCATACCCTGGGTTCTGGACCGAGTGGACCTGGGATCGAAAGTCCTGGAGGTGGGACCAGGACCCGGGCTCACCACGGATATCCTGCGCTCCCACGTTGCCCGCCTCACGGCCCTGGAAATCGATCCCACGCTCGCCAATTCCCTTGCCGCCAGGATGCGTTCAAGCAATGTGACGGTCATCCAGGGAGACGCCACCGTCATGCCCTTCCGCGACGCGCAGTTTTCAGGAGCCGTGTGCTTTACCATGCTCCACCACGTGCCCTCTCCCGCTCTCCAGGATAAGTTGCTTTGCGAGGTTCTGCGCGTCCTCGAACCCGGTGGCATGCTTGCTGGTGTGGACAGTCTCACAAGTTCTTTCATGCGGTTGGTTCACATTTTTGACACCCTCGTCCCCATCAATCCCGCGACTTTTCACTCGCGGCTTCAGAACGCGGGTTTTGAGAAAATCCTTGTAGATACCAACCCGGAGAGAATCCGATTCCGCGCGCGCAAGCCCAATTAAGAGATGGAAATTGGCAGGATGAATAACTTAACTTTTACGGGCCCCTGGGCCAAGACAGCATTGCCGGCTTCGGCTGATTCTTATAGAATCACCTTTTGAGCAGAATGCCCCTGCGCGGTGTGCGCCATCTTCCGCGCGAAAGTGACAAAGAATTGCCTGCTTCCCTCCCCCGGTGGTTTCTCCGTCCCCGGTTGTTCTTTCCGGCAATTCTGCTTATTGGCCTGGCGGCTTTTTTCTGGCCGGCGCGGCAACTCCGCAGCGACAACTTTGTATTCTATTTCCCCTCTGGCCATCGCATGCTTCCCCTCGAAAGCGTTGGAGGCGCCAAGTACCTGCCTCTGTTGCAGATTCTGAACCTGGTGGGCAAGGTCGGAGGGATTCAGGAAAAGAAGAACTCCCTCAAAGTCTGGTTCGGCTCAACCCAAATTGAATTGCGGGCGAATAACACGAAGGTCCAAATCAACAAGGCAAGCTACGATCTGCCCCAACCCGTGCACGTGACGGACGGCCAGTGGATGGTGCCGGTGGATTTTCTGACCACCGTTCTGCCTCACCTGACGCATCAAGCGGTTGAATACCAGGAAGGGACAAACCGCATTTTTCTTGGCGACGTCAAACCCGCTTCCTTCACGGTGCGTGTGGACCCTATCGCCAACGGGGCGCGGCTGACCGTGCAGTTCACTGACAAAGTTGCCGTGCGCACGGCTTCCAGCAATGGCAAGTGGGTAATGTTTTTGGGCGATCACCCCATGGAACCGATGGAACCCTCCTATCGTTTCGAGAATCCTTACCTCAGCGAATTGCAGTATGACGATCAGGATGGCGAACCGAAACTCATCCTCTCCCCCACTTCGAGTGGGCTTAACTTTTATCCGGTGCAGACCGAAGGCGGAAAGATTCTGCTGGCCGACGTGCTGAAACCTCCACCCACATCTGCCCAGGCATTGCCGCTGAAGCCGCCGCCCACGCCTTCGCCGGCATCCGCGCCGCCCACACCGGCGGGGCCAACCCCGCAAGCCGCGGAAGCGTCGCCCGCCGCGCCTCCCGGTCCGCCCCTTCCCGTCGTGGCGCTTGACGCCGGGCATGGCGGCGAGGACAACGGTGGCCACAGCCACGACGGCGTGTTGGAAAAGGACTTGGTAGCGCAGTACGTAGCGCGAGTGCGGTCAGCGTTGCTGGCAACCGACAAGTACCGTGTGGTGTTGAGCCGAACGGGTGACGTGAATGTTAGTTCTGAACAGCGCGCGCTGGCGGCCAACCTTTCGGGCGCGATTTGTTTCCTGAGCTTCCACGCCGGTGACTTGGGCACGGCCTCACCCCGCATCGCCATCTTCACCTTTCAGCCTCCCACCGCCGCGGCGTCCGCTGCGGGTGAGGCGCCAACGCCCACCTTTGTGCCGTGGGCGCAAGTGCAGGAAGTGCGCCTGGGGCAAAGCAGCCAGTTCGCCCTTGCCCTCCAACAGCAATTCGCGCTGATCAATGGGGTTGACGCTGATCCGACCGCCACCGCTCCCGTTCGCACCCTGCGCAATGTGAACGCACCCGCCGTGGCCATCGAATTGGGCCGTCTGGCGCCCGATACCGACGCGACAGCGCTCACCAACCCCGCTTTCCAGCAGCAGGTGGCCGGGGCCGTCGTCCAGGCTCTTGCCAGCTTCGAGAAGGGAGGCAACTAGCCCGTGACCGTCCGCGCCAAAATCCTTCTCCTCATCCTGCTCATCGCCCTGGGAGCGGGAGGGTTTTATCTGCGCTCTCTCGCCAAGCGCGTCTTCCTGGAGCCAACCCAACGCGCGGAGGCGGCGGCGCGCGCCAAGCTGAGCCAATTCGCATTGCAGCCCAACAATGGCACGATGCAGACGGCGACTCTTTACTTTCCTGCGCTGGACGAAGGCAAGATCCTGCCCGAGACCCGTTCCCTAAGTTGGGCGCAAGCGGACGTGGACCGTGTGCGCCAGGTCGTGCTGGCGCTGGCGGAAGGATCGCATCAGGGATACGGCCGCGTCCTCCCGGCTTCCACCACGGTGCGCGCGGTGTTCATGGCGGCCGATGGCACGGCTTACGTCGATTTGTCGAACGACATCCTGAGCGATTTCGAGCCCGGCATTCAGAGCGAAACCCTGGCCATTTATTCCATTGTGAATTCTATAACGACTAATATCCCCTCGGTGAAGCGAGTGCAATTTCTCCTCCAGGGGCAGGAAGTGGAGACGCTGGACGGGCATGCGGATCTGACCGCCGCCTTTACCCCGGATCCCACTCGGGTCAAAGGGCCGTGACGAGTGAAGAGTGATGAGTGATGAGTTACAGGCGGCAAGTGATGCGCGACAAGCAAGAGCAAGCGGGCAGAACAAAGCCCAGAAGTTATAAGGATCTGTTGGTTTGGCAGAAAGGTATGGAGCTTGCCAGACAGATTTATTGTGTAACGCTGGCCTTCCCGACGGCGGAGAAATTCGGGCTCGTCTCCCAGATGCGTCGTGCGGCAGTCTCGATCCCTTCCAACATTGCCGAAGGGCAAGCGCGGCACACAACAGGGGAGTTTATTCAATTCATCTCACACGCCGAGGGCTCCGTAGCGGAGCTGGAGACGCAGTTGATCCTGGCAGAAGATTTGGGCTTTTGTACGCGAAACAAAACAGAGGCGGCATTTGGACTTGTTTCCGACTTGCGCAACATGCTAAACGCTCTGCGACGAACCCTGATGAGGAAGCAGGAATGACCGGTAAGTTACGAATGGCCGGACTCATCACTCGTCACTCGTCACTCATCACTTTAGAGGTCTTATGCCCACACCCCGACCCTTAAGCGGTCTGCTCTACTCCGGCGGCAAGCTGATTCGTCCGGATCAACGCGCCGCGACCGAGATGCGGCCGCTCGAAATTGTGCCGAACTTTATTTCCAGCGCCGAAGGCTCGGCGCTGATCCGCCTGGGCGAAACGCAGGTGATCTGCACCGCCTCGGTGGATGACGGTGTTCCCCCTTTCCAAAAGGGCAGTGGGCGCGGCTGGATTACCAGCGAATACGCCATGATTCCGCGCGCCACCAGCACTCGGACACCGCGCGAGTCCACCCGCGGCCGGCAATCGGGACGCACCATGGAAATCCAACGGCTTATTGGCCGCTCGCTCCGCGCCGTGATCGATTTGGAGGCCCTCGGCGAGCGCACGGTGTGGATTGACTGCGATGTCATCCGCGCCGACGGCGGCACGCGCACGGCTTCCGTCACGGGCTCGCTCGTGGCCCTCGGCTTGGCAATCCAAAAACTGCAATCCCAGCGCTCGCTAAAGGGTAATCCGCTGAAGGATTATCTGGCCGCCATCAGTGTGGGCATTGTGGGCGACGAAATGCTATTGGACCTTGGCTACGCGGAAGATTCCAGCGCCGAGGTGGATATGAACGTGGTGATGACCGGCACAGGCCGGTTGGTCGAAACCCAAGCCACCGCCGAAGGGCGCACGTTCAGCACGGAAGAGCTGAACAAGTTGATTGAGCTGGCGCGGCCCGCCATCAATCACTGCATCGAAGTGCAGAAATCGATTCTGAAGCCAGTGACGAGTAAATAGTCCGAAGTCCGGGGTCAAAAAGCCAGTGACGAGTAAAAAGTGATGAGAAAAAGGGTCCGAAGTCCAAGGTCGAATGGCAGTGATGAGTGACGCGAAGAAGGCGCCGAAATCCAAAGGTCCAAGTCTGAGTTTCGAAGTCCAACGTTCCAAGCCCAAGGGTCAAGAATTCATCGGTGTTGAGCACCGGACTCCGGACTTCGGACTTCGGACTCATCTTTTCCTGGCTTCCTCCAACCCCGGCAAGCTGCGAGAATTCCGCGAGGCGGCCGCCGCGCGAGGTATAACGGTTGAGGCCCTGCCCCGTCTCGCACAGTTGCCTGTCTGCGTCGAGGACGGGACGACTTTTGAGGAAAACGCCCGCAAGAAAGCCATTCATTACAGCCGGAATTCGCCGGGATGGGTCTTCGCTGACGACTCGGGCATCTGTGTGGATGCCCTCGACGGCGCGCCCGGAATCTACTCTGCGCGCTTTGCCGGTCCGCAAGCCACAGACGAGCAGAACAACCAGCGGCTGCTGGATAACATCCACCGAGTCGAAGCCGGGGCACCCCTTGACGTACCCCCACCGTCGCCGTTGAATCGGAACTCGAAATTCGAAAATCGAAATTCGATGTTGAGCTCGCGAGTTTCGAATTTCGATTTTCGAGTTTCGGCCACTCCCGGCAATCGAGCCGCCCATTACATTTGTGTGATTGCTTTGGCTGAGGCAGGACAGGCGCTTACCGTCGTGGAAGGCCGGGCGGAGGGCGTGATCATCGACGAGCCGAGGGGCACAGGCGGCTTCGGCTACGACCCTTACTTTTTCTATCCTCCCCTGGGCAAGACCTTTGCGGAAATCCTTCCGGAAGAAAAATTCGCCGTCTCTCACCGCGGGGCAGCATTTCGCAAGCTTCTGGATTTCCTTTGCACGCGTGGACCGTAATCATCAGGTTGAAGGCGAAGACCGTCACGCCCTGGCTTTGCCGCGGGCTTGCTCGAGAATGGCCTTGATCCGCCGGGCCACGAGCAACTCTTCGCCCGGCTTCATCATGAAGGGTGTCACACTCATCCCCTGGGGGTAGTCGTCTTCCAGGACTTCGATGCTCGGCTCGCCCTCCCGCAACAGTTTCGCGCACTCCGCCTTGCTGATCCCCAACTCACTTTCATCCCATTTCAGGTAAAGGTGGGGAACGTGATTGGCAACGTCGGGAACAAAGCGGCCCACTTCAACCCCCGGGACGGAGATCAGGATTTTTTCCATCGCTTCGACCCTCCGTTCCCATTCCTTCCATTCCGCTTCATGATCGATCCGGAGATAGTGCTCCACGGCCACAAACATTCCCACGATTTCTTCCTTGCCGACCTTACAGGGCCGGCCGATCGTGTCTTCATAGGGGCAATCGTTCAAAATGGCCGCTTCGATCAGGTCCTTCCTTCCCAGCAACAGGCCCGCGCACTGTGGTCCGCGTAATCCCTTGCCGCCGCTGAAGGCGACGAGATCAAAACCCATCTTGTTGTAATCGCTCAAATGCGATACTGGGGGCACATCGGCAGCGGCATCATTGAAGGTCGGAATCCTGTGTTGTTTGCCAACCTCCACCCACTTCTCCAACCCGATTTTCCCCTGATTTTGCGCCGCGTTCAGAAAGTACATCATGGCCGTCTTTTCGCTGAGGGCACTCTCGAGTTCCCCTGAGGTTTCAACTTCCACGAGGCGCACCCCAGTGTTCCGGATAGCGTGATCGAAGGCGTTTCGATGGGTCTTCTGGATAATCACTTCACTCTTCATCCCCGTGACGTCGGGCAATTGCGCAATGCGCTTCGGGTCGTTCCCGGTCAGGCATGCGGCAGTGCCCAGCAAAATGCCTCCGGCAGCGCCGGAGGGCACCATTGCCGCCTCCACGCCCAGCATTTGCGCAATCTTCTCCCCAACTTTCTGTTGTAGCTCCACCAGATAAACAAACTGGCGTGATGCCTCCTCCATCGCCTGCGATACTTCCGGGAACATCAAGGAACCCGTCATATACGTGTAGGTTCCCTTGGCATTGATGTGCGTGCGAACGCCCAGACGCGCGTAAATGTCAGGCGTGTTCGTGGTTCCTTTTCTCAAGGCCGCAGAAGCCATCAAGCGCGCGGCTGCGGCCGTAACCACGCCGGATACTAAACCCGTGCACTCCAAGAACTTTCGGCGCGAAGATGGAAACGAGAAGAGGGCCATGACCAACCTCCCACAACGGTCGATTCTGAAATCGCTCCTGAACCTAGCGCGTCGGAACGGAGGTGTCAAGGGAATGGAACTTTTCTTTTGCCCAACGTGACCTTCGGTAACCCCTTCCCCGCTCCGGCGGTCTTTTGTAAACGGACACATTGTGATAGCTTCTAACCCGCCCTGACGCGCGGACCGATTCGTTATCAGGCCCGCGCGGGGGCGTCCAAACTTCTCCCCCGGAGGTCTTTCATGCGCACCAATAGTTCATCCCGCCGTTCATTTCTAAAAGGCACGCTCGCCGCCACGGCAACCGTCGGCGCGAGCACTCTGGCCTCGCCGACTTCCGCCGCTGCGCGCAAGTCAGGCGCCCAGAAAAAGGTCATCACTAGGCCCGGCGAGCCGTTAACGCCGACATCCCTCTTCAGCCCGGCTACCCAACTCGGAAATTTGCTATTCCTTTCCGGCTCCGGCGCACACGACCCGCAAACGCACAAGGTGGTCCCAGGACCGATCGGTAATCAAGTGAAGCAGTGCCTGGAAAATCTGAAGGTGGTGTTGGAGGCTGCCGGCTCCTCCATGAATAAGGTGCTGAAATGCACAGTCTTCCTTACCGATATCACGGATTTCCCCGCCATGAACGAAGTGTACCGTTCGTACTTTCCCGCGAACCCGCCGGCGCGGACGACGATCGCGGCAAAGAATCTGCCCGGTAATTCTCCGGTGGAAATCGAGTGCATCGCCTACGTCTAATGAGGGAGTTGGCCATGAGAGGTTCTATCTCTCGTCGTGATTTTCTATTGCGAAGTTCCACCGCAGCAGGCGCCTGCCGCGCGCTGTTCGCGGGATGGCGCACCGGCTCAGCTCTCGCTGCGCCCGCCGGCAACTTCCATGGAATTTTCGCCATCCTCCAGACCCCTTTCAACAACGACGACCAGGTTGATTGGGGCGACCTTGGACGGGAGGTGAATTTCTGCGTTCGGGCGGGCGATCACGGATTGGTGTGGCCGCAACTCGCCGGCGAATTCTACTTGCTCTCCGAGGAGGAGCGCACGCACGGAGCGGAAGTCATCCTTCGCGCCGCGGCCGGTAGGACGAACGTGGTGATCGGCGTTCAGGCGCCCAGCAGCGGTTTGGCGCTCAAATTCGCCCAGCACGCCGAAGCGCATGGTGCGGACGCCTTGATCGCGCTGCCGCCGTATTTGGGATCGGTAGGTCTGGAAAGCGCCGCCAGCTACTATCGCACCGTGGCGCAGGGCGTGAAGCTCCCCATCTTCATTCAGAACAGCGGCGCGCCCTGGGGGCCGGCGCTTCCCACAGAGTTTGTCATCCAACTGGCCAGGGAAAATCCGCAGTTTGCTTACGTCAAAGAAGAGGTTGCGCCTGTGGCTCGCCGCATCGGTGACTACGCGCGGTCGGGCGTCATGAAAGGAATCTTCTCCGGCAGCGCGGGCCGCAACCTTCTCGATGAGCTTTCCCATGGGGCTGCCGGCACCATGCCGGCTTGCCAGTTCACCGACGTTTACGTACAGATTTTCAACCTCGCAGCCGAAGGCAAAATCCCGGAAGCCCGCGGGATTTTCGAGAAGCTCTTGCCCATGATCAACCAGGAGGAAATATACGGCCTCGCCTTTATGAAAGAGGTGCTGGTCCGCCGCGGTGTGTTCACAACGGCGAAACTGCGCGGCGTCACCGGCGGGGGACTCGACGACCTCGATCGACATGAATTGGATGATTGGTGGCAGGAGTTGGCCCCGTTTCTGAAAGTCTGACGAAGCAACCCGAGCCGTGTATGACCTTGCTGGCCCGAAAACTTCGCACGCTTGATTACTTCACTCTCGCCTTTGGCACGATGGTGGGAGTGGGGTGGCTGGTGGTCATGGACGACTGGCTTCGGCGCGGCGGGCCGCTGGGAGCCATGCTGGCCTTTGCCATTGGAATTCTGGCCCTCGCACCCATCGGGTACATTTACGGCCGGCTCGTCATGGCCATTCCGAATGCCGCCAGCGAAATTGCCTACACGCAAAAAGTTTTTCCACCCTGGGTCAGTTTTGCGACGGGTTGGATGATGGCTTTGGTTTATCTGATTGTCTGCCCGTGGGAAGCCGTCGCCATTGGCAAGATCGCCGCCTACCTTTTCCCCGGTTTGAATTCGTTCACCCTATACCATGTGGCCGGGCAGCCCGTTTACCTGCCCCGTCTCGTCCTGGGATTGGCGCTCATCGGCCTGGTCACCTGGCTCAACTATCAGGGCATTCGTTTGACCGCAAATTTCCAAAACTGGATGACCTTTATCCTGTTTGCATGCCTCCTCCTCTTCGGGGCCTTCTGCATTCACCGCGGCTCCGCGAGCAACTTCCTTCCCCTTTTCAGTCACGGCAGTCTGGTTTCGATTCTGCTGGTGCTACAGATTGTTCCTTACTTCCTGACCGGATTTGAGGCTGTCCCTAAATGCGCCGAGGAGGCGAGCCCGGAGTTTCGCACGCGGGGATACTTCCTCGCCATCCTCGTCGCCCTCGCCACGGGTGGGCTGTTCTACGTTGCGGTGATCGGTATGGTTGCCTTCGTGCAACCCTGGCCGTAACTCATCCATGAATCGTTCGCAACCTCGGTGGCGTTCGAGCGCGCCTTCCATTCGCGCCTGCTCACCAGCATGGTCTTCGCCGCTGCCTTGGCCTCGCTCCTGAAAGTTTGCAACGGAAACTTCCTTGCGGGTAGCCGCCTTCTTTTCGCCTTGGGACGCGAGGGATATGTGAACCCTCGAATCGGGTACGTCCATCCCGTCAAACTTACACCGTCGAATGCCGTATTCTGCGCGGGAGCTGTTGGCGTGGTGGGCGCGCTTCTGGGCGAAGCCATTCTGGTTCCCATCTCCGAGGTTGGGTCGTTCGCGTCGGCAGTGGGATGGCTGGCGGCATGCGCCTCCTTCTTGTGTATGGAAGAAAGTTGGAGGAGGCGCTCGATCGCTGGTCTGGGGCTCGCGGTGTGCGCGACCCTGATCCTGATGAAGTTTCTTCCCTTAATCCCCGGGCACTTCACCATTTACGAATACGTGGCCTTGGCAGCCTGGATCGCCGTCGGGCTGGCGGCAAGGCGCTCAGGGCCACAAGCATAACCCTGGCCGTGCTTATTGCCGGGTCGCCCAGGCGAGGCCGTCGGGATCCTGGCCGCCGTCAATGCGCCCGATGACTGCCAGAGTCGTCAAATCGATGACCGCCACATAATTATCCGGACTGCAAGCGACGTAGACGCGCGAACCGTCTGGCTGCATCAGGATGCCGGCGGCGCCACGTCCGAGCTTGATTCGTTTGAGCTCCTTGCGCGTGCTGACGTCGAACACCGCCAGATCAGCGCCACCCAGCGAGGAGACGAATGCCCGTCTACCGTCGAGTGTGAACTTCAGGCGATTGGCCCCCCGGACGTTGGCGGCCAAAGTCTCGGTCACCTTCTTGCTGGCAATATCGATGATGGAAATCGTACCGTCCTGAGCATTAGCAGCCCAGAGCTCCTTGCCATCGGGGGTGACGTCAAATCCTTCGGACCCTCTGCCCACGGCGATGACGGTTTGCTCCCAATCGGGCCCTCGGGGGCCGGGGGGAGGCCCGTTCGGCCCACCAGGCGGCGGTCCGCCCGGTCCGCCCGGTGGAGGAGGAAAGCCGTTGGGCCCGCCCGGCGGAGGGCCGAAGGAACGGGTCACTTTATCGATAATGCTGATGGTGGCCGAACTGACATTGGAAGTGAAAATGCGGTTGAGGTCATTTGAGACGACGACCATGTGCGTCCGGTCCTGACCGGTGCCCAGGATCCAATCAATCTTTCCCGTGGACGGATCGTATCTGCCGATCACCTTGTTGGCCTCAGCCGTGAAGTAAAGCTTGCCGCCCGCAAACCACAGACCATGGGGCCCGTGCAACGCGCCGAGGTCGATGGCCGGAAGCGATTTCTGCCCCACTAAATCGGCCACCGAAATCGTGTTGTATGCTCCCCCGCCGTAATTGGACATGTAGGCGATCTTCCCATCGGGGGAAGCGACGACTTCGTGCGGGTCTGGCCCGGCAGGCACCCGGCCCACAACTTTCAGTGTCGCCGGATCAACAATCGCCAGGGAGCGGTCCCTCTTCGCAAGCACCAACAGTGCGGGCGAAGGCGTGCTCTGCGCCCAAAGGGTGGCCGTTCCCACCCAAGCCAGCATCACGAGCAAAACAGTTTTTGATTTCATAAGCCCTCTCAAAAAGCAGGTATTTAAGGCCACGCTTTCATTTTGGAAACCTGAGCCACCGTAGTATACACCACCGAAGGCGCGTCAGCGGCGACATCCTGTTACGAGGAGGCGCGATACTGCAAAGTGGCGGTAGCGAGCGGTGGGTGGCGCTGGCTGTCTGCGCCAGCAGGAATCAACAACTTGCAGGGTGGAAAAGGGTAGTGATGTCATTTGCGAGGCACGGGCGCTCCAAGGTGCAGTCATTCCCGCGAAAGTGGGAACCTAATCCGCTGATGCCTTCCTTACTCGAATCAGTCACGAAATCGGCAAGACCTGCAATACGAAAGGAAGGCTTAAGAGCGTTTCACACAGAGTGCACGGAGGGTAAATCATTGAACCATCTGACCACAGACAGCACGGAGAAGATCTCGGGTTTTCTCCGTGCTCTCTGTGAGCCAATCTATGTGCCCTTTGTGTGAACTTCTTTTTCAGCAATAAGGGTTGGATTCCCACTCTCGCGGGAATGACCGGTGTTTCGAGAGGGATCCGATTCCAAATGACACCACCAGCCCTTTTTGCAAAACGGCACCAAAATAGAAGCATCCGCGTCCTATATTGTATTTACCGACCCATAACCTTGCCTTAACCCTTACAATGCGCGGCGACAACGGCTTGCCCCAGGCTTATGCCACCGTCGCCGCAGGGAACTTCGGTGTGAGTGAACACCTGGAAGCCCTGTCGCTCCAGGCGTTCTTGCACATGTTCGGAGAGAAAGCAATTTTGGAACGACCCGCCACTGAGGCAAATCCGATCGAGCCCTGTCCGCCCTCGCACCAGGTCCGCCGTGCGCGCCAGGACATCCACAAAACCCAGATGGAATCGGCGGCTGACGACGCCGGTGGGAATACCCTCATGAAGATCTTGGGTGAGTGCCAAAAACATGGGTCGAGTATCGATGATCCAGCCGCCGCTCTCTTCACGAATCGCAAAAGGGTAGCCCAGGTCCTCACACGTCCCGGGAAGAGCCGTGACGGGTGACCAATCAGCTTGCGGATGTTCGGGTGACGATGGGCGAGGGAACAAAATCGAAAGTCGGCCATCGTCAATCGACAATTCCCTTTCGATGGCAGCTTCCAGCTCAATGGCCGCCTGGGCTTCGTAGTTGACTTGCTCGCGAACTCCGGCCATGGCCGCGACGGCGTCAAACAACCTGCCGGTACTTGAGGTCAGGGGAGAATTAACCCCACGCTCGATCAGCCGAAGCAGGGTTTCCGTCCGGGGGTGGTCCAGCCCACGCACGAAGGGAATATCCAAGTCCCAAAGGTCCCGGCCAAAATGCTGAAACAGGTAGCTGATCGCCATGCGTCGAGGCTCCACGATGGCAGCGGAGCCACCCGGCATGGGGATGTATTGCAAGTGGGCAAGGCGCTCAAAGCCGCGATAGTCGCAAACCAGGACTTCCCCGCCCCAAACGTTTCCGTCCGGCCCATAGCCTGTGCCGTCGAGAGCAAAGCCGATGACTCGTCCGTCGAGATGATTTTCGGCCATGCAGCTTGCGATGTGGGCATGGTGGTGTTGAACCCCCACGCGTTCCATGCCCTCCTGCTCTAACGCCCAGCGCGTGGAAAAATAATCGGGATGAAGGTCATAGGCAAGAATCTTCGGCTCAACCTCCAAAATGCGCTTGAGCCCCGCGACCGTCGAGGCGAAAAACTTGTAGCTTTCCAGGTTCTCAAGATCACCGATGTGCTGGCTCAGAAAAGCCTCGCGGCCGCGGGTGAGACAAATGGTGTTTTTCAGTTCACCGCCCACCGCCAGCACCGTCGGCAACTCTTCCTTAAGGAATACCGGCGCCGGAACATAACCGCGCGACCGCCGCACCTGACGGCCGCGTCCGCCCGCGACGCGCACCACAGAATCGTCGGCGCGCAACAGAATCTCGCGGTTGTGAACGAGAAAGTAATCCGCGAGGCCGCGCAATCGCTCCACCGCTTCCGCATTATCAATGACGATGGGTTCTTCGGAAATGTTTCCGCTGGTCATCACCAGCGCTGTGAGCCCCATACCGCCAACTTCCGGCCGGGCGGCGGACGTGTCCCCTGATGAAGGAAATCGCTCTGTGCCCTCTGTGCTTGGAAAAGATTTCGCACAGAGACCACTGAGGGGCTCCGTGTGCTCTGTGGGAAACCTTGAGTGACGCGGAGGACACAAAGAGCGCCGATTTGCTTCCAGCCCCAATGCAGTGTTGCTCTTCCCCGCAAAAAGCAAATGGTGCAAGGGGGAGTACGGCAGGAAGACCCCCAGGTCACGATTGAACGGGGCGACGGAGGGGGCAAGGCGCTCGGGATGTTTCTTCTTTAAGAGGACGATGGGATGCGCCGGACTTTGCAGCAGCTCGCGGGAGGCATCATCCAGCCGGCAGAATTCCTCCACGCCGGCAAGGGTCGCCGCCATAATTGCGAAGGGCTTTTCCACGCGACGCTTTCGTTCGCGCAGACGCGCTACGGACGTTTCTTTGAACGCATCGACGGCAAGGTGGAATCCGCCCAAACCCTTTATGGCCACGATTTCGCCAGCAGCCAGGAGTACGATAGCCTTCGCGATGGGGTCGGTGCTCTCAATACATTGCCCGCGCGCATCCCACACTTCCACTCGCGGCCCGCAATTCCAGCAGGCGTTCGGTTGGGCGTGGAAGCGGCGATCGCGCGGGTCGTCGTATTCGCGCTGGCAGTCCGGGCACATGGGGAAGGGGGCCATCGAGGTGTTGGCGCGGTCGTAAGGGATGTCGCGCACGATGGTGTAACGCGGGCCGCAGTTAGTGCAATTGATGAAGGGGTAGCGGAATCGCCGGTCGGAAGGATCCAAGAGCTCGTGCAGGCAATCATCACAAATCGCGACATCGGGAGAAATCAAGACGCGGCGCTCTTCCCCCGCGCGACTCGGGAGGATTCGAAATGTCGCGTCGGGGTTGGAGGGCCGATCCGCAACCACCATGTTGGTAATACGCGCGAGCGGAGGAACTTCCTTCGGTAGGCGCGCAAGAAACGCCTCAACGGCCTCCCGAGAGCCTTCGACTTCGATGGAAACGCCCGCTCCGGTGTTGGTAATGAAGCCTGTGAGGTTTGTCTCGGCCGCCAGCCGATAGATGTAAGGCCGGAAGCCTACGCCCTGCACAATCCCCGCTACTTCAATGGCTTTGCGCATAAGAACAGTGACGAGTGACGAGTGACAAGTGACGAGCCGGCAAAAACCGAAAATCGAAAATCGCGGCGAGTTTCGATTTTCGATTTTCGTCTTTCGGTTGCTTGTCACTCGTCACTGGTCACTCGTCACTGCCTTTCGGCGTTTTTCGACCCACTGTATCCACTGGTCGAGGCCTTGGCCAGTGGTGCAGGAAACCTCCAGGATCTCCATGCCAGGGTGAATCTGCCGCGCATATTCGCGCGCCCGCATCATGTCGAAGGAGACATACGGAAGTAGATCGATCTTGTTCAGGATGAGCAATTCAGCCTTCGCGAAGATGGAAGGGTACTTTAGCGGCTTATCTTCGCCTTCCGCCACACTGAGCATCACAATCTTTGCCGCCTCGCCAAGGTCGTAGCTGGAGGGGCAGACCAGGTTCCCAACGTTTTCGATGATGAGAAGGTCCAGATTCTCCAAAGGCCAATCCGCCAGCGCACGCTCCACCCGGAGAGCATCCAGGTGGCAGGTGCCTCCGGTGGTGATCTGCTTGGCCGGAAACCCAAAACGCGCCAGGCGCCGTGCGTCGTTGTCCGTCTGAATATCTCCCGTCAGCACTGCGACGCGCGCGCCCTTGGGGAAACCTTCCAGCGTTCGCTCCAGCAGCGAGGTCTTTCCCGACCCCGGCGAGCTGATCAAGTTCACGCACAGGATTCCATGTTCGCGAAAACTTTCCCGCAATCGGGCGGCAACGCGATCATTCTCACTCAGAACCTTTTTCTCCAGCGGAATGCGATCCATCGATCCTCCCAAGTGCAGTGACGAGTGACAAGCCACCAAGGGCCGAAATTCGAAAATCGAAATGGGCGGCGAGTTTCGAATTTCGAGTTTCGAATTTCGGCTTCGGACTTCGGACTACGGACTTTCAATTTCCAAATACGCCATGTCCAATTCATCGCCTCCGGCGAATTGCGTTTCAATGCGCCCGCAGCGGGGGCACGCCAGGCTTTCCTGGGTAACCTCGAAGGTGAAATCACAGGTGGGACATCGCTGGCGGCGGGGCACGGGCTCGATCACGAGCGCCAGGGGTTCAAGGTCCGTCCCCTGCACCAGGACGCTAAAACCAAAACTTAGCGCCTCGGGTTCCACGCCGGACAATGCTCCGATGCGCACCCCCACTTTGGCGACGTGCGCGCCGGGGCGTTTTTCCGCCTCACAGCGTACGGCATCAAGGATGGCGCTGGCGATACTCAGTTCATGCATGAGGTAAGTTGTCAGTCGTCAGTATTCAGTTCTCAGTCAGACACCCCCCGCAGAGCGGGTGGCTTGATGAGTGGGGCCGCCTCAAAGGCGGTCACCCATTAGTTTAGGCGTCGCGCTGAAGCGCGCCTTGGTT
>Ga0209039_10001524_pt1 | contig 21350 bp, 22 predicted proteins | sample BogFormECP12_OM1_FD_188238 | JGI IMG/M metagenome (GOLD analysis project Ga0209039, IMG submission 188238) | Bog forest soil microbial communities from Calvert Island, British Columbia, Canada - ECP12_OM1 (SPAdes) (version 2) | ecosystem: Environmental > Aquatic > Freshwater > Wetlands > Bog ...
GACGAGACACAACAAAAACCTGAGCGCCGCACACGGCTGCGGCTAGCTACGGCGCTGGCAAAGTATGTGACGGCCGAGTATGCCATTGCGGCGACGCGCGCGGCGCTGGAGCTCATCGGCGGCAATGGTTATACCAGCGACTATCCAATGGCGCGCTTGCTGCGGGATGCGCAGGTGCTCACTGTGTGGGAGGGCCCGGCGAACATCCAGGCTTTGGAGTTGTTGCGCTTGTTGACGCCGCGCTATCGCGGATGGGAGCAATATCACCAACGTTTGGGGGGAATTCTCGAGCAGCTTCCGGATGGCATGGGCAGTTTACGCGAAGGGCTGCAAGCGCGCTTACGAGGCGACAGCGAAGCAGTGGCAGTTGCTATGCGCGATGAGCAAAGTGCACAACGCTATGCGAGAAAGTTACTGCATCGCATGAGCCAAAGCCTTGCATTCGCCTTGCTGTGCGAAGCGGCAGGCGGTGCGCACCGGCGCGGCAACCCGCTGCCGGCGCATAGTGCATGGCGATTCTACGAGGACATCGAACCGCCCGCCTTCGGCGCTGAGAACGAGGCGGCGCGGCGCGGTGTGCTGGAGCTACTGGAAGAGGAAGGGGTGCAGACGGCGAAGAGGGATTAGCCGCCTTCCGGCTCCAGCGTGGCCTGCTCGTGTCCAGCCTTGATCTCGTCCCACCGCACCCAGCAGATGTAGAGAACCACCAGGATGTTAGTGCCCAGGATCGCCCAGTGAAGTTGGTTGGGACGGCGAATTACTTTGTAGATCTCGAACGGAAGGTACACACATCCGGAGACGATGGCCAGCCACTCCGCCCAGGCGCGCTGCCTCCACAAACCGTAGCCTTCCGCGAAGCGCAGGACCGCATACGTGCTAGCAATAGCGGCGATCATCACCACGTTGATATCCGACATTTTGTTGGCCGCGTGCAGAAATTCCTGCGACCAGTGGTGACTAGGGCTGATGTGCAGAGAGAAAAGAATGTGCAATGCCGCGTCCTCGAAGTCCACATCGCGCCGAATCATCACGATCAGAACGTAGGCGCTGGCCAGTGCAAGGGCTCCTTTGAGAGCCTCGAACACCGCCACCGTGCGCAACCCGCCCTTGTGGGAGTGTGCACGTCTGGTACGCCGATGACCTCGCGTGACCTTGCTGTTCATGCCCTGAGTTACTTCGATGACGGCCCCCGCACTGGGTAGCTTATCAAACGCCAGGGTTTCTGGAATTTGCTTCATGGTGAATTGGAAGCCGCGCGGGCTGGATTTGGTTTGCAGTTAAGAGGAAGAGTTAGTATCGGGATCAACCTTTCGCGCGGGGACAAGTGAGATTCTGCTGAACCTGCGCCGCTTCCAGCATCTCGGCCACAGTGCTGAATTTTTCCCGGCAACGCCCCTCGCCCGCACGAGCTAGTTCGACTGCATCAACGCGCCGCCACGCCGCGTGGTCCACCCAACGTACATGGCGTCGTTCGAGCAATTCGCGAAGCGCAGCTCCGCCCGGCCGGCCTGCGCCGGTGACTTCCTGAGCGATTCTCTGCGCCACCTGCTGCGCTTCGGTGCGATTGGTTGGAATCGTTCCCGAAGGTCCGCGCTTCGCCCATCCCACGACGTACAGTCTTTTCCCGACTTTGCCGCCTTCGTTTGGGAACACGCCATTGGAAGGATTAACGGGGCAACAGGCGACAGTTTCGTATCCGATACAGGTGACCGCGAGTTGAGCGGGCAATTCAATCCTGACTCCACCACTGGAGCGGAATTGGACGGCACGAAGACGGTGATCTCCGAGGAAAGCGGCAGGCGTGAGGTTGAAGTGGAAATTGATTGTCAGCGGAGTTTTGTGGTTTTCTTCAGCGGCAAACTTACGCAGCGTTTCGACAACCGCGCTCTGGCCGGCGAGCGCCGTTGGATCGACTATGACCGGTCGGGCACGATCCAGAGTTCCCAGCTCCGCGAGTTCGTGCTCGGTAAATTTGGCGTCGGCGGTGGTGCGACGGCCGACGATGTGAATCGTCTCGACCGGCTGGGCGGCCAGCCAAGCCGTAATGGCTGGCGAAAGATCCGAGCCGGTTAACTCCGCAGGACCTTTGGCGAGGATGCGAGCCACGTCAATCGCCACATTTCCGTTGCCGATGATCACAGCGGAGCGCACGCCTTGCGCTAGGGGAGCCGAATGATCTGGATGGCCGTTGTACCAGCCGGTGAACGCTCCAGAGCCGATGACGCCTGGCAGCTCCTCGCCGGAAATTCCAAGCTTTCGGTCCCGGGTCGCGCCGGTGGCGAGCACGACCGCGTCGTACAGTGGCATCAGTTCGTCGAGCCGAACATCGCGCCCTACTTCGACGTTGCCAAAAAAGTTGACGCGCTCGCGCGACAGCACGCGGTCAAGCACGCGCGTGACCGCCTTCGTGCCCTGATGGTCCGGCGCGACCCCGTAACGAATGAGCCCGAACGGCGCAGGAAGCCGCTCGAGAATGTCGATGGAGGCATCGGGAAGCGGCAGGAGCAGTTGGTCGGCCAGATAACACCCCGCGGGACCGCTGCCGATGATGGCAATGTGAAGCATTAATGCAACTTCACGTACTCGTAATCCACCGGATTGTTGTTGATACCACGGTCAGGGGGCGCGATCCAGGCAGCCATCTTGGCGGGTTCGTGCACGCCATGCATCAGGCTCATGATGTATGCCTGATCGCTCTCGCCCGGCAGCCACTCGCCCTTGCGTTCGTCGAATTCTCGCTGCGTGATCGGCCGACCGGTGGTATCGGTTGGAACTCCGGCCCAGTTGCCGATGTTGCGGCGGAAGTGCGTACTGGGCAGCGAAAGACGGAACAAGTAGCCCGCTTTCTCAATCAGCCGGTTCCAGCGCTTGACGCCCAGTTCACAGTCCGCAACGTAGGATCCGCGCGTGACTTCGTTCATCGCATTCCGCATCGGAATACTCTCCGCCTTCACACCGCCGGCGCCATCGGGCAATTCGAGCGCGTAGCTTTGCTCGGCGGCAATGTGGTCCTCGTATCGCGCTTCGTCGGGCCGGCCCTTGAGCCCGTTTGCGAAGTACGACGCAGCATTCGACGAAGTCTCCGACCCGAACAGGTCGAGCGACGAACTGAACCAGAAGTTCAGATACCTTTGAACCGTCGGTAGATCGATCGCGCCGGCATTGCGAACGGCGAGGGGATCTTCGGTGCCCAACTCTTTCATGACTTCCAGCGTGCGCCGCACCACGCGGTTGATGCCTGTGTCGCCGACGAACATGTGGTGCGCTTCCTCGGTCAGCATGAAGGAGCAGGTGCGCGCCAGCGGGTCGAAACTTGACTCGGCCAGCGACTTCAACTGGAACTTGCCGTCGCGGTCGGTGAAGTAGGTGAACATGAAAAAGCTGAGCCAGTCGCGGATAGGCTCGTTGAAGGTGCCGAGAATGCGCGGCTTGTTGGCATCGCCGGAATGACGCTCCAGCAACTCCTCGGCTTCCTCGCGGCCATCGCGACCGAAGTAGGCGTGCAGAAGATACACCATCGCCCAGAGATGGCGGCCCTCCTCCACATTTACTTGAAACAGATTGCGCAGGTCATAAAGTGACGGCGCGGTGTGGCCGAGCATGCGTTGCTGCTCCACCGACGCAGGCTCGGTGTCGCCCTGGGTGACGATCAGGCGGCGCAAAATCGAGCGATACTCGCCGGGAATCTGCTGCCAGACTTCCTGCCCGTAAAAGTCGCCAAAACCGATCTTGCGCTCGGGGTCGCGGTCAGCGAGGAAGATGCCCCAGCGATACTCGGGCATGCGCACGAAACCATACGTCGCCCAGCCCTTCGCGTCGACGGAAGTAGCGGTGCGGAGATAAACGTCAGCAACCTGGAAATCGCGTGGGCCGAGTTCCTGCCACCAATTCAAGAATTCGGGCTGCCAGTGCTCCAGCGCGCGCTGCAGCGTGCGGTTCGAGCCCAGGTCCACGTTGTTAGGAATGCGGTCCTGATAATTGATCGACATTAAACTCTCTCCCAATTGAAGCGCGCCTTCGATCCCGTGCCGAACAGCTTAAGCGCGCCGCTCTCGCCGGTCGAGTTCGGACGGATGAACACCCAGTTCTGCCACGCCGACAGCCGGCCGAAGATTTTCGTCTCCAGTGATTCCTCACCCGGGAAGCGCAGGCTGGCTTCCATGCCGGTGAGCGCGTCGGGCGACAAGCTGGCCCGCTCTTCGATGGCCACGCGAATCTCATCTTCCCAGTCGAGATCATCGGGCGCGACCGTGATGAGGCCGAGTTCAAGGGCCTGTTGTGGGCTGAGCAGCTTGCCCTTGGCTTCCAGCGCGCCGGCCATGGATCGCGCCTTGCCGCTGAAGCGCGTTTCCAGACGGCCGCGATCATTTATGGCGGGCAGCAAACCGAAATTGAATTCGTCCACCGCGATCTTAGGGGCGTCACCTTCTTCTTCGAGGAGTGCAAGCATATAGCTGCGGTCCGCGGCCAGCGCCAGTTCGTACAGCACACCTGCAAAGCACGATCCCGGCTCGATGATGGCGTACATGCTGCGGGAGGAAACATCCAGCCGCGTCAAAGTGCGGCGCAGCAAACCAATCGTTTCGCGCACCAGCCAGTCGTTGCGATGCTTCAACATCACGGCGTCGCAGGCGAGAACCCCCTCAGCGTTGCCAGTTGTCTTCAGCAGCAGCAGTCCCAGCTCCAGTTCGTTGACGCGGAGCATAAGTATTGCGTCGTCTAGCTCACGCGCCATCGCCAGCGGCCACCATTGATCGCCCATCGCGTGAATGGCCTCGGGAGTTCCGGGCTGATCGCCTTCGGGTGCGCGCACCGTCAGGGTCACCGTCCGCGCACCGCGATCGAATGTGACGTCAACATGCTGGTAGTGGTAGCCATTGTCGTCAATCTGACGAGCCAGCGGAGTCAGCTTGATGCCCTTAGCGTTCGCAGAACGAGTCGAGTCGCTTATCAACGCTTGCACGTGCGTGCGGATCAGTTCGGGGAACTTCGCCGGCACGGCGATGTCGTCCACTAGTCCCCACTCTTTGGCGCGATCGGCTTTTACGCCGTCAGGATTGGTGCAGAACATATCCGCGAGATCGCGGCGCACTTTGCGCTTATCCACCACGCGGGTGAGGCCGCCGGTGCCGGGCAGCACGCCCAACAGCGGAACTTCGGGGAGGCTGACCGCGCTGGAGCGGTCGTCCACCAGCAGAATCTCGTCGCAGGCCAGCGCGAGTTCGTAGCCGCCGCCGGCGCAAGTACCGTTGATCGCAGCTAGAAACTTCAGGCCGTCGTGGCGGCTGGAATCCTCCATTCCGTTGCGGGTTTCATTGGTGAACTTGCAGAAGTTCACCTTCCACGCATGCGAGGAAGTGCCGAGCATGTAGATGTTGGCGCCGGCGCAGAACATACGCTCGCGAGCGCTGGTAAGCACGACACACGCTACCTCGGGATGCTCGAAGCGGATACGCTGCAGGATATTGTGCAACTCGATGTCAACGCCGAGGTCGTAGGAATTCAGCTTAAGCTTGTAGCCCGGCTTCAGGCCGCAGTCTTCGTTGACGTCCATGGCCAGCGTCGCGACGCGGCCGTCAGGCGTGAGCCGCCAATGGCGATACTCTCCAGCAGCCACGTCGAACGTGACTAGGTCCTTTTCATTTACGGTTGGCATGCTAGGTCGAAGTCTCCTCGAGACAGCGTCGGATGCGCGCACAGGTCCCCACATTCATACATGCATTATAGTTAGGTGTGAGGAGAAAGGCATGGGGCTCCACATCACCATCCTGGTCGGAACCATGACCGGGACCGCCGAGATGGTGGCGCAAGAGGTGCAGACCGCATTGGAAGCAGCGGGCCATCAGGCGACAATTAAGGTCATGGACGGCCTCGATGCCAGGGTGTTTCAGGGCGGCGGAACCTTCCTCATTTGCACATCGACCTACGGACAAGGCGACGTGCCTGACAATGCGCAGGCGCTATTTAACAGTCTTGAATCCGAGAAGCCCAATCTGGCGGATGTGACTTACGGCGTGATCGCGCTGGGCGATCGCACCTACAAAGATACGTACTGCCACGGCGGAATACGCTTCGACAAGCTGCTTACCGAACTCGGCGCCCGGCGCGTGGGCGACATCCTTACGCACGACGCAAGTTCGGGTACGCTGCCTGAAGAGGTGGCGGCGCAGTGGGTCGTGCCGTGGGTCGAGCAACACGTCGCATCATCGGAGATTACCTAACAATGGCTATTACAGTGGAAAATCAAATTGCTTCGGATGCCAAGGTGTTGCAGAGCTACCTCGGTGGCAAGTGGCAGGCGGGCGCGGAACGCGGAGCTCCGCTGGTGAACCCGTGCGACGGTGCAGTGCTTACCTGGGCAAGCTCGAAGGGCCTGGACCTGAAGGCTGCGCTCGAGTACTCCCGCAATGTGGGAGGTCCGGAGTTGCGCAAACAGAGTTATGCGCAACGCGCGGAGCTGCTGGGAAAGATCGCTGATCTGCTCGCGACTCGCCGTGATGAGTGGTACGAGGTTGCGCGCAAGAACTCCGGCAACACCAAGGCTGATGCGGCGATTGACGTGGACGGCTCAATCGGTACCATCAAATACTTCGCTAAGCTCGGGACAAAGCTAGGCGATGCGCACATGCTGCGCGATGGCGCTCCAACGCGGTTGGCGCGCGACCAGAACTTTCAGGGCCTGCACATTGGAGTGCCGCTCGAAGGCGTCGCCGTACACATCAACGCCTTCAACTTTCCGGCGTGGGGATTGTGGGAGAAAGCTGCGGTCAGCCTGCTGGCGGGCGTTCCAGTGCTTACCAAGCCGGCGACCTCGACAGCGTGGCTGGCGCAAGAGATGGTGACAGCGGTAATCGAGGCGGGAATTCTTCCGCCCGGAAGCCTGTCGATCCTGTGCGGCTCGCCCAACGATTTGCTCGACAATCTGCGGCTGGGTGATGCGGTAGCGTTCACCGGTTCGGCAGTGACGGGCTCCGGAATTCGCCAGCATCCCCGGATTCAGCAGCAGGGTGTGCGGGTGAACATCGAGGCTGACAGCCTGAATGCCGCGCTGCTCGGGCCGGACGCGACGCCGGGGTCTCCCTCGTTCGATTTCTTCGTGCGCGAAGTAGTGCGCGAGATGACGACGAAGACCGGCCAGAAGTGCACCGCTATTCGGCGAGTGCTGGTCCCGGCCGAACACGATGCGACTGCAACTGATGCCATAGCGGCTGCATTGAGTAAGGTTGTAGTCGGCAATCCGGCGAACCCCGCGGTCACGATGGGACCGTTAGTGAACATGGCGCAGCGCAAGTCGGTTGAAGAAGGAATTCATAAGCTGAGCGAGCAGGCGCAGAAAGCTTACGGGGCTGGGTCTTTCACGCCGGTGGACGCGAGCGCCGAGCTGGGGGCGTTCGTGCCTCCGACGCTTCTGAAGGTCGGCAACAGCGTGGATGACGACATTGTTCACGAGCTAGAGGTTTTCGGTCCGGTGGCGACGGTCGTTCCCTATCACCACAAGCGAGATGCGTTCGCGCTAGCGCGACGCGGAGGTGGGTCGCTCGCGGCCTCAGTGTTCAGCAGCGATACTGCTTTTCTTGTCGAGGCGGCGACGGCGCTGGGCACGACCCATGGCCGCCTTCTGCTGGTCGATCCTGCGATCGGCGACAGCCACACCGGACACGGCATCGTGCTGCCGTCACTCATGCATGGAGGTCCCGGGCGCGCGGGCGGAGGGGAAGAGCTGGGCGGACTGCACGGGTTGTGGTTCTACCATCAGCGCGTTGCCGTGCAGGGATCGGCGGCTACATTGCCGGCGCTCTCTGCACAGGCGGCGGACCCGTCGGCGGAATAGGGGTTGGGACTGCAACAAAAACGCGGCGAAGTTCTTGCCGACGGCAAGCGCCTGGAGACGCTATGGATTGAGCCAGCGGCACCAACTGCGCGGCCGCCGATCGTCATGCTGCATGAAGGTCTGGGCTCGATTGCGCTGTGGAAAGATTTTCCCCAGCGGCTTGCCGCGCGCACGGCTTGCCGCGTGCTCGTTTATTCGCGCTATGGACACGGCGGCTCCGACAAGCTTATGGAGAAGCGCCCGGTCGAGTTCATGCATCACGAGGGCGAGGTGGTTTTGCCGGAGTTGCTCGACAAGCTCGGCATCAAGCGGCCGATATTGCTGGGACACAGCGATGGGGGATCGATCTCGCTCATCTTTTCCGGGAAATATCCGGAGCGTCCGCACGCAGTAATTCTGGAGGCGCCGCACGTGTTTGTCGAGGACTTGAGCGTTACCAGCATCAACCAAGCGAAGATGAACTACCAGACGACAGACTTTCCGCAAAAGCTGGGGCGCTATCACCAGCACGTGGATGCGACGTTTTGGGGCTGGAATGACATCTGGCTCGATCCCGAGTTTCGCTCGTGGAACATCGAGGAATACCTGCCAGCGATCCGATGTCCCACCCTATGCATTCAGGGCGAAGAGGATGAGTATGGGACGATTGCGCAGGTGAAGGCGATCCAAGCGCGTACGCCCGCGACTGAGGTCGTGATGCTGCCGAACTGCAGGCATTCGCCGCATCGCGACCAGCCAGAAGCTACGCTGCAGAGGATGGCGGAGTTTGTGGCGACGATTGCCGAGGAGCGCGAACGCCGTTGCTCGATTGCGTAATGACGGCAGGGTTTCCATTTTCGATTGCTATAGCGAAAGCGTATCGAGAACATTGGGATCGACGCGCATAGAGTCCGACGATGAAAGGAACATCATGGCTGACTGGGTACACACATTCAAAGGCGCGGTGCTGGCTTCCGAATATGACTTCGCCAGCCACATGAACTCGCGCATGTACGTCTCGCGCTTCGATCAGGCAACGTGGTTTCTGCTGCACGCCATTGGCGTGACGCCGGCCTCGATGAAGCAGAAGAGCCTGCGCGTGGCCATCGTCCGCCAGAACTACCAGTTCCTGGAAGAGCTGCGCGGCGGCGAGCTGGTGGAGATCAAGAGCGGCTTCCTGACCGTTGGGGAAAAGTATTTCCGGTTCCTGCATCAAATGTACAACGACGAGACGGGGCGCATGGTCGCCACCTGCGACTGCGTTGCCGTCCAGGCAAGTCTCGAAACTGGCAAGAGCGTTCTCTTGACCAGGGACCTGCAGGAGAAGGCGAAGCGGCACCTGGTAACGGCGAATGTGCCGCTGGACGAGACCGTGGGATGAACCGTGCGGCGGTTTTCAAGCGCACACATCACAGTCTAAGATGATTTGCAGGTGATCTATGGCCCCAGAGACTCCAGGTGTGAACTCCGAGCCAGAGCAGACTTCCGACGCAGCCGAACACGTAGCCGAGGCGCATCGCATCCTGAGCGGCTTGCGGCAACGGCTGGATGAGCATCCCGACCTGGAGGAAGCCATCGCCAAGCTGGAGATGGCGCTTAGCCTCCTAACCACAAGAACCGGCGGCATGCTCTAGACTTAGCTGAACAGCAGCTCCTTTGCGCGCTGCGATGCCTTGACCACGGCTTTAATCAGAGTCACGCGCAGGCCGCCCTCTTCCAATTCGAGGATGCCGTCCACCGTACAGCCGGCGGGAGTGGCAACCGCGTCTTTCAACAACGCCGGATGGTCGCCGGTCTCCAGCACCATCTTGGCGGAGCCCAGCACAGTTTGCGCGGCGAGCTGCGTAGCAATATCACGCGGCAGCCCCATCTTCACTCCGCCTTCGGCCAGCGACTCCATGATCATGTAGATATAGGCCGGACCGCTCGCCGATAAGCCAGTGACCGCGTCCATGTGCTTCTCGTCCACGCGCACGACTTCACCCACGGTGCCGAACAGCGTGCGCGCGACTTCCAGGTCGGCGTGCTTCACTGACACGCCGCAACAGAATGCAGTCATGCCCGCGCCCACCATCGAGGGCGTGTTAGGCATAGCACGGATAACGGGAATTCCATCCGGGAGCCGCTTCTCGATGTAGGCGGTGGGTACAGACGCGGCGATGGAGATGATGAGCTGGTTCTCGCGAACTCCGCTTGCGATCTCCTGTACCACGTCGCCCAGCACCTGGGGTTTCACGCATAGCAACACAATGTCGGCGTCGGCCACGGCGGCGCGATTGTCCGTGGTCACCTGGATTCCGAACTTCGACGCCAAAGTTGCGGCGCGCTCTGCATGCTGCACTGTGGCGAAAATGTTTTCCGCCTGCACGACATTCTGCTTACGGAATGCCTGCATGAGGATGCTGCCCATCTTGCCCAGGCCGAGTATGGCTAGGCGCTGTCGCTGAATGGTCTCGGGCATTGTTGCCAGTCCTAGGCTGTTCGAGATGCTGGATTCCCAGCTAAACCGATTGTAGAACGCCGGCACGAAAAGCAGGCCGCGATTTCCATAGTTTCGGTGGTCAAAGTCTCGTCGGCGTCTTAAACTCGACTATTGCGTTGGCATCACCCACAGTGCGATGTGGGCCGGAGGTAGATACGTGACGAGCCGTGTCGGAGTGGGCGTTCTGATCCTTGCGATGCTTCAGTTGGGAAGCGCGGCTAACAATCCCGAACCCATGGACGGATACTCTCCCGCGCACGCGGCTACGGAGCGCGATTGGGAGACCAAATTCCGTAGTATTCCAGACACTAGTATTCTGCGCGACTCCATGCAGCATTTGAGCGCGTGGCCGCACAATGTTGGCTCGCCCTACGACAAGGCCAATGCCGAGTGGATGCTGGCGAAGTTCGAAGACTATGGCTTCGACGCGCATATCGAAACCTTCGATGTGCTGTTTCCCACTCCGAAGGAGCGCAGCGTCGAACTGCTTGCGCCGAAGCATTTCGTCGCCAAGCTGCAAGAGCCTCCGCTGAGCATCGATCCCACATCGCAGCAGACGGCGCAGCAGTTGCCCACCTACAACGCCTATTCGATTGATGGAGACGTCACCGGTCCTCGTCGGCCAGGTACTGATGAACGAGGCCAGCCTGGTGGACTCCATCGCGGAGGAATTGGAGCAGGCGGAGGGACAGCCGCCAGCGTCGCAAGTGGCGGGAAAGCGTTCAACACATTGCTCACAACAGAAGCAGCAGAGCGGAAAGTAACGGCTCCACCCTGTCAAAGGCGGTGTTCCTTTGCAGTTAGCGCCTGGCGCACTTCTTCCGTCGCCTGCTCGACCACTGCTGCGACGGCCGCTTCGACTGCGGGAGACAGTTCCACACCCAAATTGAAATTCTCTCCTTCGATGCCGTAAACGATCAGCTGCATCGGCAGTTGGCCGAGCGAGCGGGCCAGCTCGACAGCGTCGGCAACGCTGAAGGCATGAGTGGAATAACGGAAGAACCCGGCAGGAAGTGGCGCTGCGCTCGCGTCCAGGCGATGAATTGTTCCTGGTGGCGCGCCGGAGCTAACCGCATCCACCAACATCACCCAAGTGGGGCCTTGCCATGCCTCGATCAGTGCAGCGCCCTCGCCGCTTTCCTCCAATATGGTGACACCGGTTGGGAATCGCTCTCGCAGCCGTCGCGCAACGGCGATGCCAGCTCCGTCATCGCTGCGATATTCGTTGCCAACCCCAATAACGACGATGTCTGGCTGCATGGCCGTCATTCGCGTTCGATGCGCAGGTCCAGGAAATGCGTGGCGCAGGAGATGCAGGGATCGTAGTTACGCACCGCCTGCTCGCACTGCCATTGCAGCTTGTCCTTCTGAACGGCGAGGTGAGTCTGGACAAATTGCCCGAGGTCACCCTCGATGGTTTTCAGGTTTTGCGAGGTAGGCGGAACAATCTTGGCGTCCAAGATGACGCCACGATCATCGAGACGATAACGGTGATAGAGAATTCCGCGCGGTGCCTCAGTGCAGCCATAACCAGTGGTGGCGCGCGGTTGGACGTTGACCGCTGGCTCGTCGGGCATTTCGAAGTGCTCAATGATACGCAGCGCCTCATCGCAGGCATACACCGTTTCTACGCTTCGCACGATAATACTCTGGAAGGGATTGCGGCACACCGGCCCCAAACCTGCGCTGCGAGCCGCTTCCTGCGCCATCGGCGAGAGCTTATCGAAGTTCAGATTGTAACGGGCTTGCGGGCCGGTGAAGTATGCCTCGCGTTCCTTCAGACGCGATTGCAACGCGTTGGAATGGGCAACGTGCTCCTCGACGAAGTGGTGGTCGTATTCGCGAACAGCGATGTCGAGTCCCTTGTTGGAGACCAAGCGTCCTTCGTTGAAGGGATACTCTTCGGGATGTCGCAGGGCGACGAACTCGTAATCGCGCTCGAAATCAGGGAATGCGAAGGTTGCCACCCAGCGCACGGTCTCGAGCGCGGCATCGCGGGCCCATTTCAGCTCCTCAGCCAGCGCGGAGAAGTCTTTCTTGTTCGGCACCTTGTAGAAGCCGCCGAGGCGCACGTTGATGGGGTGAATTTCCCTGCCGCCTAGTACGCGCACAATTTCATTGCCGGCCTTTTTCAGTCGCAATCCGCGCTTTACCTCGTCAGAATGATCTTTGGCCATGCGGATGGCGTCTTCGTAACCCAGAAAATCCGGCGCGTGCAGCAGATAAACATGCAGCGCGTGACTCTCTATCCATTCGCCGCAGTAGAGGAGCCGGCGAAGCTCGCGGATGGGACCGGTTATCTTGACGCCGCAAGCGTCTTCCATGGCATGGCAGGCGCTCATCTGATACGCGACCGGACAGATACCGCAGATGCGGGCAGTGATGTCGGGGGCTTCGTAGAATTTGCGGCCACGCAGGAATGCCTCAAAGAAGCGCGGTGGTTCAAAGATCTTCAACTTGACGTCCGTAACCTCTTGCCCCTTGATCTTCACCAACAGCGCCCCTTCGCCTTCGACGCGAGCGAGGTAATCGACTTTGATGCTCTTACTTTTCATGCGCCTCGCTCTCTCTGCGGAAAGGTTCAGCATAGGCATTGAACCCTCGGAAGACGCGCATTAGGTCCCCTTCGCTCACTCCCATCTCGCTCCACCTTTCGCTTAGCGCCGGAGTGTTGGGCGTCTCCTTCGGCCCGAAACATCCGTAACAACCACGCGTGTAAGACGGGCAAAGTGCGCCGCAACCGACCTGGGTCACAGGGCCGAGGCAGGGTGTGCCGTGCGCGACCATGACGCAGACAGTACCGCGCTGTTTGCACTCAATGCAGACGCTGTGCGGCGGCGTGTTCGGCTTGCGTCCGTTCAAAAAGGCGCTGAGGACCTCGACCAATTGGTATTTGTTGATGGGGCAGCCCCGCAGCTCGAAATCAACAAAAACGTGGTCCGTGATGGGGGTCGATTTCTTCAGGGTCTCGATGTAGTCGGGCCGCGCATACACGACGGAGATAAATTCCTTTACGTCTTTAAAGTTGCGCAACGCCTGGATGCCGCCCGCGGTTGCGCAGGCGCCGATCGTCACGAGAAACTTGGAGGCTCGCCGAATGCCATGGATGCGCTCGGCATCGTGCGGAGTAGTGATAGAGCCTTCCACCAAGGAGAGGTCGTAGGGACCTTTGACCACTGCGCGGGAGGCCTCGGGAAAATTAGCGATCTCCACCGCGTCGGCAACGGCGAGCAGTTCGTCCTCGCAGTCGAGCAGGCTCAACTGGCAGCCGTCGCAGGAGGAGAACTTCCAGACTGCGAGCTTGGGTTTGTGTCTCCTGTTTTGCAACTGCCACCCCCCGTCTATTATTTGTTTTCAATAACTTACAAAGCGTATACCGCTTAAGTAATTAAAACTAAGCAACTTATTTGTATGTGATAGAGTGGCATGGAGTTAAGTCCTCTTCATGTGTGTCAGATCTCCGACTTGCCGATAATGGACGCGATGCGAGGAAAGGCGAATACGGGGCCGTCCTTGCAGACAAACGTCGGACCGTACTGGCAATGACCGCAAAAGCCGATGCCGCATTTCATGTTGCGTTCCGCGGACAAGTAGGTGCGCTCCGGCACCACCCCTCGCTTAAGTAGTTCCATCACCGTAAAGCGCATCATGACCTCCGGCCCGCAAACCATCGCGAAAGTGTTGGAAGGATCGAAAGGAGCGCGCGGGATCATGGTGGTCACAACGCCCACATTGCCGCGCCAGCTACTGGCCGCGCGATCGACGGTGACCTCGATTTGCAAGTCAAACTTGCCGCGCCATTGCTCCAGTTCGTGGCGATACAGCATGTCCTCAGGAGTACGCGTGCCATACAGCAGAACGATCTTGCGATACTTCTCGCGTTCGGCCATCAGGCGGTAGAGCGCCGGACGCAACGGCGCCAGCCCGATGCCGCCGGCCACAATCACGACGTCCCGGCCGGCCGCCTCTTCCACCGGCCAATGCGTCCCGAATGGGCCGCGGATCCCTATGGTCTCGCCGTGCTTCAACTTCCGCATGGCCTTGGTCACGGTGCCGACGACGCGCGTGGTGTGCTTGAGCATCGGCGCGTCGTCGGGGTCACTGCTGATGGAAATCGGCACTTCCCCGACGCCGAAGACATACAGCATGTTGAACTGCCCCGGCGCGAAGGAAAACCTTTCCCCAGAATCTTCAGGCAGAAGCTCCAGCGTGAAGGTGTCGTCGGTCTCCTGCCTTACGCGCTGAATACGGTAAGACATGGGAAGCATGGGGTCCGGGACCAGGCCCGCGGACAATACTTCGGGTTGTTCAAGCATGGTTGCCATACATATCCAACAACTGTAGCCTGGTCGATTCCAGGCGCTCGGTTACGATTTGCATAAACCGCTTGTAGATCTCATAGCCGAGACTGTGGTCCTCATCGCACTTGGCGCGCAGGCACTTGCCATCAAACGCGAGTGCATGCGTCGGCTGCTGTGCCCTGGCGTCGAAGTGCCAGCGATACGGGGGAAACAACCAGGACCAGCCCAACACCTCGCCGTTACCCACGGTCATCACGGTCGTGAGGCCGTCGTGGGGAACGACGAGCTGTAGCGAAACCAGACCTTCGCGTATGAGATAGAACTGGTCGGCTGGGTCGCCCTCACGAAAAATGACGTGTCCTGCCTCGAAACGGACGTTCATGGAACAGCCGGCGATCAACTGGATGTAAGTGTCTGGCATGCCCTGAAAGAACGGATGCTCCCGGAGGATAGGTTCGAGTGTGTGTATCATGGCAATTCCCTGCTCTGGTCTGCCGGCGCCCTGACCAAATCGCTTGCACGGATGGCCCCAGTCTCGACCGTAATATCAATTCCCACTGGACACCACGTGATGCAGCGGCCGCAACCTACGCAGCCGGAAACGCCAAACTGGTCAATCCAAGTGGCGAGTTTATGGGTCATCCATTGGCGATAGCGCGAGCGTGGGGTCGCACGCACGCTGCCGCCGTGAATGTAGGAGAAGTCCACCGTGAAGCAAGAGTCCCAGCGCCGCCAACGCTCGGCGTGCCCGCCGGTCAGGTCGGTTACATCCTCCACCGTTGTGCAGAAGCAGGTGGGGCAAACCATGGTGCAGTTGGCGCAAGACAGGCAACGTTCCGCCACGGCGTCCCATTGCGGATGCTCGTAGTTGCGATAGAGGAGCTCTTTGATCCCGCGCGTGTCCAGCTTGCGTCCCATGTGGCGTGCAGTTTCATCCAGCAGGCGTCCAGCCTGTTGCCTGTCGGCGTCGGAAGCCGGTTGATGCGGGACGGCTTCCAGAACTTCTGCACCACGCGCCGTCCCCACCTCCGCCAGGAAGTAGTGCCGCCCATCATGCAACAGCTCAGTGAGCGCGACGTCATAGCCGGAAACCGCCTTTGGACCCGTCTTCATGGAGACGCAAAAACAGTTGCCGCCGGCCTGACCGCAGTTGACGGCCACGAGGAACAGGTTCTCTCGCCGTGACTTGTAATTGGGGTCAACAAACTGGCCGTCGAGGAAGACTTTGTCCTGAATGGCGATGCCGTGTAACTCGCAGGCCCGCACGCCGACGAACGCATATTTGGGCCTGCCGTTCTCTTCTTCCGGTAGGATCAGCAGTCCCTTCCCGTTTCGTGCGGCGTGCCATAACCGCTGAAGAGCCGGATACAGGAACTTTTTCCAGGAATGCGGGCCGACAACGTAGCCGAACAGTGCGCTGTCTTTGCGGGGTTTCAGCCGATACTTCCCGCCGGCTTGTTCGTCGCTCCATCCGGCAGGCAGGTCTTCGGTGGATTTCAGATGGTCGTAAACGATTGCGCCTTCGCGACGCGTCGGTCCGATGACCTCATAACCGCGGCTGAACAAACTCTGGAGAAGGTGCTCCAGGTGCTCCCGTTCAATAACGACGTTGTCCCCGACTTGCAAAGGCTGTGCAGTCATGACCCGCAGTGTTCCCATGGAACACCACCACTCGCTTTCAGCCTAAACGATGTCGCTATTGGAGTCGGTGACGTGGGTCACGGTGCAGTGGTACAAGGGAACGTAAATGACCTTGTTCCCGCTTTTGGACAAGCAGAGGGTGGCGCCCTAACGAGGTAGTATTTCTAATGATGCCGGCGCAGACCATTGCTCGGCCATCCGCCTCGCGGCGTTTGAAGAATTAGGAGATTGAAATGAAACGTGTTCTGGCAATACTCGTCGCGGCTGTCGCTTTTGCAGCCATCCCCGCGTTCGCACAGAAGCAATACAAAGTGGCCACGACCGTAAAGCTCGGCGGTGAAGGTGGCTGGGATTACCTCTACTATGACAAGGACGCGCATCGCCTGTTCATAACGCGCGGCAGCCACGTAATGGTGGTTGACACCAACACCCTGAAGGTCACCGATGACATTCCCGACCTCTCAGGAATCCACGGCGTAGCGCTGGCGCCGGAGCTGGGCCGCGGCTTCATCAGCAATGGCGGCGACAACAGCGTTACCGTCTTCGATCTCAAGACGCTCAAGAAACTGGATAACGTCAAGGTCGGCGAGCGGCCTGATGCCATCCTGTACGACTCGTTCACCAAGCACGTGTTTACGTTTAACGCTCGCAGCAAAGATTCAACCGTCCTCGAAGCCGCCAGCGGCAAGGTCCTGGGCACAATTCCGCTGGGCGGCAAGCCGGAGTTCGCGGCCACCGACCTGAAGGGCAGGGTTTTCGTCAACATCGAAGACAAGAACGAAATTGTGCAAATCGACGCGAACAAGCTTACGGTCTTGAACCGCTGGCCGCTAGGCTCATGCCATGAGCCCAGCGCGCTGGCTTTCGACAGGGAACACCGCCGCCTGTTCGCCGGCTGCGACAACAAATTGATGGCCGTCGTGGACTCTGAGAGCGGCAAGGTGATAACCACCATTCCGATCGGCGAAGGCGTGGATGCCGGGCGCTTTAATCCGAATACCCAGCAGGTCTTCATGTCCTGCGGCGAGGGAGTATTGACGGTGATTCACGAAGACAGCCCAGACAAGTACACGGTTACGCAGAACCTCGCGACCGCCAAAGGCGCGCGAACCATGGCCATGGATTACGAGAACAACACCGCCTATCTGGTCACCGCGCAGCGCGATCCAAAGCCGCCTGCTCCGGGACAGAGGCCCGCCATGGTGCCCGGCAGCTTCGAGCTGATAGTGGTGAAGGCGGAGTAGTTACTTCGCGGGCGCTTTCTGCGCACTGGGCGGAAGCAGACCGTTTAGCCGCAGATACATGGCTTCACCGGCATAGTGGTCGGCCCATCCTGTGACCAGATAAATGAGCGCTGCCGCGCGTGTGCCGGTTCGCCCGCCCGGGAACGTCGCTGCCTGGCCAAGAGTCGAATCATCTACCTTGGCCAGAACTTGCTCGCAATACGCGAATGATTCCCTTGTCGCCTTGGTCAGCGTTTCCTTGGAATCAGTTTCGCTCAGCTTGATGTCGCGCGGCTGCTCGCCGGCAACACGCGCGCACGAACCATAGTTGGCTTCGACCACGTGGATGACCAGGTGAGCAAATGTCATCTGCTCCGGCGTGGGATGGTAGCTGTACTTGTCGGCAGGCATTTGGTCGGCGGCCCCAATCAAGTTCTTCGACTGGCGCTCTTCAAGCTGCCGTACCGTGCTGACCACGGGATTGGTTTGCGCCGGCGCACTGGTCTGCGCCAACAAGGCCGGCACAAATGCCAACATCAGGGTTGCAATGGTGATGTGTTTCATATCTCCCCCAAGAGCTGAGGAGAAGCATAACGCATTCAGGGCGACCTGCGAATACTGTCCCCAGAAAAAACGGGGCACGCCATGCCTTGGCGTGCCCCACCTCTTACAATGACGCAGTGCTCTCGCTTCGTTAACCTTTGGTTGTGGCTGCGCCGGCGCTGTGCATCTTGGCACGCTCAATTAACATTTGTACCTGGTCTTTCTGCGCATAGTCAGGATTGGTTTGCAGCAGCTTCTCCCAGGCCACAATCGCGCCCTTGGGGTCTTTCTTGCCCTGCCACTTTACGATTCCCAGGTTGAACAACGTCCCAGGATGGTTGGGACTAACGGCCAGCACTTTTTCGAAATTTGCGATCGCTTTGTCGGGGTCACCGGTGTACCAGTAGGCGGTTCCCATGTCGGTACGGACGTCCGCGTTGTTAGGCTGAACGTTCAAGGCTTTTTCGTAATACTGGATCGCCTGCGGATAGGCTTGGCCGTCGTAATAGACGTTGCCCAGTTTTGTCAGGGTATCGAAGTCGTTGGGATTGCTCTTCAACTGCGCCAGCAGAGGCTCGGCGGCCTTTGCCAGAATCTCCGGCGAGGCGGGCTGCTGCTGTTGCGCGCTGCCGATGCCCGGCAACTGTGCTGCCCCCATCGCGCCGCCGCCCATCCCCGCAGGAACGGAAGCGGCCTGCGCGGTTTCGTTGGGCACGGATGCGGGGGCCGATCCGCGGGCAAAGTAGCCGACCGCGATACCAATCGCCAGTGTGATCACCGCCAGCGTGTAGGCTTGCACGCTGGTGAAACCCAAATTGTTCTTGTTCGTGTTATCTGCAGATGGTGGCATTTCTACTCCTTGGATACCTAGTTCTTGGTGCCGGCGGCAGCCATCTCGGGCTGTTCAAGTTGGAACAGGCGGCTGACCGCGGCGGTCATCACATCCTGTTCGTCCCTTTCAGGAAGCTCCTTCAGTTCACGGGCCAGCGAACCGGCGATACGTTGCGTAATGTGGTTTGTCAGGGCCGTAAGCGCCTGGTCCTGGTCTTCCGTGAAGGGCCCAAATTCCTTACGAAGCACTTCCAATTCCTGCCGGCAAAGTTCATCGAGACGCTGACGCAGGGCAACAATGGTGGGCACTACTCGCTCCGCCATTAGTTTACGCCGGAAGCCCTGTACCTCCTCTTGCACGATACTTTCCGCGCCTTCAGCGGCGGCCTGCCGTCCTACCGCGTTGCGCTGCACCACTTGCTCAAGATCGTCCATGTCAAAGAGGTGAATGCCCTTGACTTCCCGCACTGCAGGGTCGATATCGCGCGGCACGGCAATATCAATCATCACCATTGGCTTGTGCTGGCGTAGCCGGGCGATCTCCTCCGCTTCCTTGCGGCTGAGAATATAGTGCGGACACGCCGTGGAGCTGACTACGATGTCGGCCGTCTTCAGCCATTCCAGCCTGTCTTCGAACGGAACTGCGGTCGCGCCCATCTTCTGCGCCATCTCTTCGGCGTGTTCCAGCGTACGGTTCATCACCTTCACGTGATTGGCGCCGGCCTTCATCAGGTAATGCGCCGCCCGATCGCTCATCTTCCCCGCGCCGATCAGCAAGACCTCTCGCCCTTTGAGTTCCCCAAGCACGTTCCGGGAAAGTTCCACGGTGGCATAAGGGACGGAAACGGCTGACGAGCCAATCGCAGTTTCAGTACGCGTCCGTTTGGATACCGTCAGGGATTTCTGCATTACGGCGTCCAGAAAACGCCCAGTCGTGCCCACTTCCTGGGCTTGTGCCCAGGCTTGCTTGACCTGCCCGATGATTTCGGGCTCGCCCAGGACCATTGAATCCAGACTGGAGCTGACGCGGAAAATATGAGTAAGTGCAACGTCGTCCATCAGGCGATAAAAGTGCGACCACTCGCAGAGTCTGAGCTGATATTCCTGGGTCAGGAAGCGCAGCACTGAGTTGGCGGCGGTAGGGACGTCGCTGGCCCACAGAATGAACTCGGTGCGGTTACAGGTTGCGAGGACGATTACTTCTTCGATGCCTTCCGACCTCACCAGTTGACGCAAGGCCTCGTAGCGCCGGGGTTCGCTGATCCAGAATCGCTCACGGACGGCGACCGGCGACGTCCGGAAATTAATGCCGATTACAGCCAAAGTCGGTTCCACGGGCCCTCACTATGACAAAATCGCTGTCCACCTGGTAAAGGCACAAGCGGGGCCAAACTTCTCCTCTGGATAAGTCTTAGCTAAGTCGCTGAAATTAAAGACTTAGGTTACGGAGCTGCAATGGCCGTACCCGACTGGGCGATGCCGCCTAGCGGCATATGACCCGCTCGGAGCGTTTTTTCCCACGCACTTATACCGAAGGGGTATGGCAAAAACCGGCTTTGAGGAGTACATTACCTTCGCCGTCGTTTTGCGGTGCTTTTGTTCATCTTGCCCCATCGAGGGCTTTGGCAAGGAAAGGGATAACAACGATGATGAGATTGCTCGTAACAATCGCTCTGTTGAGCTTAGTGGTTGCACTGGCGCTGCCGCCGATGGCTGCGGCAGATGCCGCTGCCGACTACAAAGCAAAGTGCCAGGCGTGTCACGGTCCTGGTGGCATGCCCAGCGAAGGCATGGCTAAGTCCATGGGCCTGAAGCCTCTAGGCGGCGCTGACGTTCAGGGCATGTCGGACGCTGATTTGACCGGGGCCATCGCCAACGGCAAGGGAAAAATGAAGGGCTTCAAGGGCACGCTGACCGATGCTCAGATCAGCGACCTCGTGAAGTACATCCGCACACTGAAGAAATAAGTTCGCGAACGCTCCCTGCGTTAACGGCGGCTCGGCAGAGGGCCGCCGTTTTTTGTGTTCGGTCCCGTCCTCACAGCTCTGCGTCCCCTCTTTCGTGCTAAGCGGCGCGCCCCAGAGTTATACTCCAAACTTGCAAAAAATGGAGGCGCCATGAAAGATGACGAGGCGCGCAACACCGAGCCGAACTCGGGCGTAACGCGACGCGATTTCATGAAGATTTCCGGCATCGGTGTCGCGGTGCCGCTGCTTGCAGGACCGACGGTTGTACGAGCCGCCGGGGAAGATGTCACGGTCCACGGCCCGGGCAAGGTCCCGGTCGAACTCATGGTGAACGGCAAGAAGCTGAGTGCGCAACTCGAACCGCGAGTGACGCTCCTCGATGCCCTACGCGATACCTTCAATTTGACAGGCGCAAAGCGGGTCTGCGATCGCGGCGTGTGCGGTGCTTGTACCGTGCTTATGGACGGCAAGACTGTGTACGCCTGCTCCGTGCTGGCCATTGATGCGCAGGGGAAAAAGATCACCACCATCGAAGGCCTCACCGAAGGCGAC
>Ga0209039_10001525_pt1 | contig 21347 bp, 17 predicted proteins | sample BogFormECP12_OM1_FD_188238 | JGI IMG/M metagenome (GOLD analysis project Ga0209039, IMG submission 188238) | Bog forest soil microbial communities from Calvert Island, British Columbia, Canada - ECP12_OM1 (SPAdes) (version 2) | ecosystem: Environmental > Aquatic > Freshwater > Wetlands > Bog ...
TGAGTATGGCCGCCAGCACCGCGATGTCGAGAGCGATGGGAAGCAGCTTGGTCGGTCCGAAGAATCCGGTCATCAAGACCAACTCCAGGGCCGCGCCAACCATGGCCAGACCGCGCCACCACTCTTGCGGCACCCAGATACCCGCCACCGCCAAGGCGGCGAGCAGTGACGCCAAGCCAGCACTTCCCGCGAGGGCGATTCCGAGGAGGTTCGGGTGAACGCCTAAGATCCCCCTGTCGCCGACCGCCCACGGCCACACGTAATTGAACAACCCAAGGTGGGGTTGGGTGGGTGCCACGTACGACGCGGCGAAATGTGCTTGGATCACGAGGACCAATGCCCAACCCCACTTGCTCATGGTAAGAACTCTCACAGTCTTCAGTTCTCAGTTTTCAGTTCTCAGTCTCCGATTCCATAACACAGTGGCTTGAATGGGTTCGTACCAAAACCCAACCCAAGATCTCTATTGTTATCAATACAGATTTGGGTTCGTACCGAAAAAATCGATGAACTTTTCCCTTCTCCTGACCAACCCTCTGCCCGACTTGTTCAGTGCCCGCAAAGGAGGTATTGGGATGGGAAACCTCGTAAACCTGCCACTTTCCGGCAACTCCCACCTGCTTCCCGCCCACGAAATTCGCCTTGTTAGACCTCAGCCGAAAATGGGTTCGTATTGGGTTCGGTCCCGGGACCCGATCCTTAGTTTTCAATATGTTGGTGGCTTCGGTCCTGTGAAAAGCAACTCCGGCAGATGAGTTCACGTGCTTTGCTTTAGCCGTTACACCACCGCAGTAACCTGCCGTTACACCACTCAAATGACACATGTTCCCAAGAGTAGAGTCGGGTCGCCGGATCATACAAAACGAGGCTACCATATGATTATTCAAAAGTAAACTCTTTTGTGAATACGGAACCCCCACGACTTCTTATACATGGCGCGACAGAAGTCGGTTGGCATGTAGGGGTACGGCTTGCCGTACCCTTTTTCTTGCATCGGCCCGACCGAACGAAGAGGGTACGGCAAGCCGTACCCCTACATGCCAACCGACTTCTGTCGCTGTACATGGAAGGCCGGCTATCGTGGTCGGACCGTTCTCGCGGCCTGCCCCCCAACTGTGGCTTCGTTCCTGATTTCTCCGAGGGCCGATCCTTTGTTATCAATCAAATCCGTGGCTTCGTTTTTCAAAAAGTCGAACAGTTGAAGGTCTAATGTCGAAGGTCGAAGAGATAAGACGAAGGACCTTCGGTCTTGACTTTTCAACCTTGAACCTTCGACCTTCAACTCTTTCAGTCTCATCCCTCCGTGCCTCCCGCTCCGCCCGCTGCTTGATGCCCAGCATCATCTTGCGCTCCATAATGAAGTGGGCAGGATCGAATACGAGCCATGCAAACAATTTGCCTCCGAGTCCGTGGCTCTCCCCGCCCCGCGTGCACACAATCAACCGTGTTGTGTGCGCGTCAATCGGATCGAGGACCAAGCCCCAAGTTCCGTTTGACGCCTGCCCATTGCGACTCGCTATTTCCGCATCGTCGGGCGACACCATAATCATGGCGCGGTCAGGGATAAGTTCCGCCACGATGGTACGGCCGCGGCCACCGTATCTCTCCTTGGGCGTCAGCCAGACGGTATCCCCCACGCTTCGGCTCTGGAATTCCGGGACGACTCGATCGGCGTTGTGCATCTTGCAGCCGAACAGATTCTCCAGCCACGTGTAGCTATAGAAGCCGCCGCGATCCTGCCCGATCTGAACGATCCAGGCCCAGACCTCCGGCGCCGAGGCGTGGATCGTAATGGCGCGCGTAGACTGCCCGGCGCTACGTGGAGTCAGTTCATCGCCTGGCCACTGCCGCGCCAGTTCGTCGCGCGTGGCGCCCCACCGTAGACTCCAGGGGCGCAGGGCGAGCAAAGCGCCCGCGAGCACGATCACCGCCGCTACTCCACGCCAAGGACCGGTCCCCAGCATTGCCAAAGCCCTCATGACGCGCACCTCCATTCCGCCTTTCCTCTGCTAATTGTCCTCGGCCTACTGCCTTCATCTAACTACTATATTTTTCAATCATATGATGCTCCCAATAAAATAACCCCCTTATTTTCAGTAGCATGATGGCTATTTGGGTTCGTACCGAAAACCTAACCCAAGATCTCTATTGTTATCAATACAATTTGGGTTCGGTCCGACAAAAAGCAATGATCTTTTCCCCTTGCATTTGTGAGAATCCGCTCTCCATTCAAGCTCCGGCAGCCTTTCTTACTACCTTCTGCCTTCGGTTTACTGGCCTACTGCCTTCCGACGAAAGAGAAAGAGAAGAAGCGTAATAGGGATGTCACCTAACCCAGGGCTTGCGCCCTGGGCTACTCTCTTTCGCCCCTTCGGGGCTGGGTGATTCTTACTCTTACCATTTGCCATTTGCCATAGGCCATTTGCCATAGGCCATTTGCCTTTTGCCATTTGCCTTTCTTGCTTTCTGCCGACTGCCTACTGCCGACTGCCTTCCGAGTGCCTTCACGACGCTCGCCTCCATTCATCCTTGGGCAGCTTCTTCAGGCCTTCGTAGAATGCGTCCCGCAAGGCCTTTTCTCGTGGATCGTCGAACAGGTACAGGCCCATGCGATTGGGCGCGTAGGCGTAGCCGACCCCGGCGTCAGGATCGGCAAACCCAAAACTGCCTCCAGCCCCGGCGGTGCCAAAGGCCTTCCCACTGACACCGAAATCGACCCCTTTACTCGGCCTCATGAAGCCCAGGGAGTAGATGACCTCCACGCGAAGCATCTCGTCGTACGTCCCCAAGGTGGGCAGCACCGGAGGGCCAGTCAACGCCTCCAGGGTCCGACTCGTGATCCCCAGTTCGCTGCCGCCGATGGCGAAGGCGCTGTAAGCGCGAGCTATCGAGCGGACCTGGCCGACTCCGGTGTAAGCAGGGTTTTCCAGGGCCAGGAATGCCCGGTCGCTCAGGTCCGAACGCTTGGAGTGAGCGAAAGCGCGGGCAGCGAGAGATTGCTTGTCGGCCATTGATTTCAAGAATGGCAGCGACATCTCGCTGGTCCTCGACTTGAGGAAGAAGAAGTCCAGGACGCCAAACATTTTGAGCGTAGCGATACGAGAACCGGGTATATCGGCGGGCAAGCCGATGTAGAACTCAAGCCCAAGCGGCTTGGCGATTTCGTCCTGAAAGAATCTTCCCAAGGTCCGGTGATGAGGGTCGACGCGCCGGATCAGCTCCCCTTCATACCACCCCAGGCTAAAGGCGTGGTAGGCGTGCTTGGTTCCGGGCTCCCACAAAGGCTGCTGCCGGGCCAGCATTCGAGCAAGCAAATCCGGGTTCGCCAGCATGGTGGGGTCGACCGGCTCGTCGGGCACACACAGCCCCGCTTGGTGCGAGAGCAGTTGCCGCACCGTGGTCTCCCCCTTGCCTTCCGCGGCAAATTCGGGCCAGTAGGCGGCGACCCTCTCGTCGTAGTCGAGGAGGCCACGAGAGTTGGCCACCGCGAGGGTCATAGAAGCAAGCCCCTTGGTGGCGGAGAATACCAGGACCAGAGTGTCTTCTTCCCAGGGAGCTCGCGTTTTCGAGTCGCGATAGCCGCCCCAGAGGTCAACGACCTTCTTCCCTTGACAATAGATGGCGCAGGCTGTACCCAGCTCACCTCGCCGCTCGAAGTTCTCGCGAAACTGCGCCTCGACCCCCTCAAAGCCGGGGGCAACGGACCCATGAATCAGTGACGCGTCAGCCTTCTTGCCGAACATGCTCACTCCCTCTACTGATTGTTCCATCCTGTCCGATTAAGAGGGGTTCGGGATTCGGGGTTCGGGGTTCGCAGAACAAATCCCGACCGCATTTTTCTCCTCTGCGAATCCCCAACCCCGAATCCCGAACCCCGATTGAGATCCTGTCGCCTCCGGCTTGGACTTGGCATCATGCTTTGCGAAGCGAAACACACACTCCCCCTTCTCGTAGGAAATGTGAAGGTCCCATCCTGCGTTTTGCGCGCGGTCGAGCCATATCGTCTCAAAGAGACGGCGATAATCATCGATGTTGATCCGCTGTTTGAACTGGGCCGTCTGGTCATAAAGCGCAAAGGCCCGCGGCGTAAATCGAACCCGTGCCTCTTGGTCACTCAGCTTCTCCAAGACTACCGGCTCCTTCCTGAAAACGGAACTTGCCGAACTGCGCGAGAGGTTCGATAAATCCCAGCACAAATACAAGATGAACGCCCGGTCGAGAGGTACGAAAGGAACCCAGGTTTGCGCCTGAATGGCGTAGCCAGGACCATCCTCGAACCAGTTCAAGGCGAACTCCTTGCCTTTTTCTTCACTCAGATACGTAAAGAGTTGTATATCCTTCGTGCCCTGGAACTCGTCACGCATCCAAGCCTTCCCCTCCTCGGGCAAGTCGGGAAAGCTCGAGACCGGTGGCTCTCCGATCTTGTCAAGCCGGATGAAAATGCTCTCCAGATGCTCGAAGTACCGCTGACCGCCCTCCAAAACCAGGGTGAAGCAGAACGTGCTGGTTGTCGTCGCGCCCGGGGTCGAGGCCCGGGTCGAGTCCCCGCTGCGGAGCGTCAAGGGGACGAGGTAGTGGACTTGGTTTCCAACGTGGAAGACCTCCGGCGTGGGGCCTGGGTCTTCCCACTTCGCCGTCTTCCGCAGCTCCTCGATGTAGCCCATCATGGGTTGACGCAATTCCGGCCGAAGCGTGCGGTACCGCTCCGGGTCAGCCATCCGCCCCGATCGCAGAGCCTCACGAAAGCTCTGCCAAGTCTCAAGATCGGTCTGAAGATCGCCAGAAAGATTACCAGTTTGGTCCGCAGCGACCGAGACGGCGACGATCATCGTTGTCGCGATGGCGAGCAGCACGCCTCCAATCCGTGGCTTCGTTCGTGGTTTTTCCATGGGCCGATTCTTTGTTATCAAAAGCTCTCAGCTATCAGCCATCAGCTTGCTGGGACGCTCTCAGCTTTTCAGCTACCAACAGGGCCCACAGCTCTCTTGCTGAGTGCTGACCGCTGATAGCTGACGGCTGCAAGCTCGACTGAAAACTGATAACTGAGAACTGCTAACTTCCATATTTTTCAATCACATGATGGCTTTCCGTACGCTAAACCATCTATTTTCAGCATGATAGTGGCTTAATTGGGTTCGTACCAAAAACCCAACCCAAGATCTCCATTGTTATCAATACAATTTGGGTTCGGTCCGGCAAAAACAACTCCTAACTTCCTGTCTCCGGCTGATCCTGGCATTGAGTTCCTGACGCCTTTCTCGAGCAGCCTGACGCTCTGTATAACCCACACGCCTGGGGCACGGCGCCGTATCAGACAGCGGTTGTTAGCCGAGCCCTCGATGACCCACCAAGTCAGGCACTGGATCCCTCAGCGGAAGCCCTTTCTCGAGACGCTTAAAAAGGAGGCTTTCCAGAACATACAGGGTGGTTCCGCCCACCAGTGCCACTATGAAGTAAACGAACATGAGCACCGGTTTCTCAAACAAGAATCCCACGGCGCCCAGGACGCCACAAATCCCACATATCAGGGACGTGAGTCTCAGCCTACGTTCCAGTCGCCCACCCGAAAAGATGGGGGCGACAAATAGGAGGGCCAATCCCCAAAAGAAGGTCCAGGCCAACAGTCCACTCGCCGCCATGGCCGAGCTGGGATTCCATTCCACGAACTGCTCCAACCCGGTGAGGGCCCTTCTGGAAACCATCAATCGCATCACGTTGAAATGCACAAAGTACATCTGGCTGCCTAACACGAGGGTTGCGACAATGCAACACAGGCCAATTCTCGTTAATATCTTCTGGTCGGCCGCAGCGTAATCATGAAGGCTGCAGAACAAAATCAGACTGAGTGGCCCGAGTAGAAACGCCGCCACCTGAGCGAGTGTGGCGGCAACCAGACTGGCGGGCCGAACAGCAGCCACAAAATCGGCCAGATTGGTCCACGAGGGTATGGGAAAGAAGATCATTGCCATCACAAGTCCAATGCCCCAAACGACGGTTAAAATCACCGACAAAACGGCTGACCAGTAACCCAGTTTGATCGATAATCGACTCATTGGTTTTTCTCCCGTCTCGAAAAACAAGTGGCTAACGCCTGCGGTTCACCCACGCAGCCGCCTTGTCAGGCCGCCCCGATCCTCGGCCTTCGAGACAAATGCGACGACACAAGAAACAAGAATCCGGGCGCTGCGAACGCCAGCCACGCCCAGCCTTTCGGGAATGTGCCGGTGAAGGTGCGGCGAACCACATAGGACGCTAGCAGGCTTCCTACGGTTATGCTCCCGCCGAGGCCCTCCTTCCACCACGCCAGGATCATTCCGACAGAGATCCCGAACGGGAAGAAGAGAAACCCCAGCCACTCTTTCGGCCCTGAGGGGTTGTTGCCCTCGCCTATGATGAAGGCCACCACCAAAGCCACGCTGGCGACGCACCAAACCCTTGCGGTCCATCGCAGCGCCGAAACCAGTCTCTGATATCCGTCCGTCCGACCTTCCATTGCGCACCTCCCAGCAATCAAAAGGGGCCGACTTCCCAGCTGGCCTCATGAGCCATCTCAGCGACGGCGCAGTGCGTCGTTCGCTGGAGCAGGTTGTCCGCGTTTCTTCTCTTATGCTTTTTCACCAGATCAGTGGCTACCAACGGTGACTTCGTTCCTGTCACTCCACGACTTCCACCACCGCGTCTGGCGGGAGCTTATATGACGCCGACCGCATCAACACACGCTGAAATTGGCGCTCTCCTTTCGGAACGTAGAATATCGCCTCAATGTCAGGGTGCGTCGCGAGATAGCGTCGGCTGCCTTCCACGCCCAGAACATAAAGCTTGGAAAGCGCGTCGCTATCCGTGCCGGTAGGCACGAATACCGTGGTGGAAAGCATTCCCTCCACCGGCATACCGGTGTGCGGATCCATGATGTGGGAGTACATCTTCCCGCCCAGCTTGAAGAACTTATTGTAGTTGCCGGAAACGGACATCGAGAAATTCTTCAGGTATGCCACGTCGGCGGCTTTCTTCTCGTCGAATGGGTCGCGCAAGGTGATCTTCCAGCCTTTTTCGCCGGGCGGGGCGCCGAGGGCATAAATGCTGCTCATGCCGCTGGATACAAAAGCCGAGGTGATGCCGTTATCGCGCAGCACGCGGACGGCCCGGTCAACGGCGTAGCCCTTGGCGATGCCGCCGAGGTCCAACTCTATTCCCGGTACGTCGAAGTGGATTGTCCGGCGGGCACGATCGAGCTTCACGTGCTGATACCCGACGTGCTTCAGAACGTCCTCCAGTTCGGCGGAACTCGGCACGCGCCCCTGGCCGCGGAAAAATCCCCACGCCTTCATCAGGGGCCCCACCGTGATGTCAAAACCTCCTCCCGTCTCCTCGCTGTAGTGAAGCGACGTTTGGAGCAACTCGAAGAGATCGGGGCTTACCAGCACATCCTGCGAGGCGGCCAGCCGGTTGATCTGGGAAAGCTCGCTCTCCGGCTTGTAGTTGCTCATCTGCTGGTCAATGCGGTCGATTTCCTCGAATATCTGCTCCTCCACCTCTGCCAGGAAGTTCTGGTCCCGCCCGTAGACGGCCACCGTAAACTCGGTGCCCATCGCCTCGTGGGAGGCTTCGTAGCGCTGGAGCTGAGCTGAGGGGGATGAAGCTTGAAAAGCCGGGAGCTGAGCGGCGCAGGCCTTAGGTACCACCGCCAAGGCGTGAAGAATTAAACACAGAGACACAGAGGTACAGGGAAGAAAAGGAGAACTACGTGAAGGTGCCGTTTGTTGCCCGACCTTCCCCATTTTTCTCTGTGCCTCTCTGTCTCCGTGCCAATATTTCGAAAACTCTTTGCGCCGCACGAAGAACTAAGATGTCAACACAGAGTCCACGGAGTCCCGCAGAGGCTACAGAGAAGAATTGACGATTGCAGATTGACGATTGACGATTTGAAGAATCGTCAGTTGTCAGTAGTCGGTGCTACTCATGCGGAGTGCGCTGGTGCAAGTGACGGCTGACAACCAACGACGGACAACTTCTTCGAATCGTCAATCTGCAATCGTCGATTATTCTCAGAGCCTCTGTGGGACTCCGTGACTCTGGGTTGGAGCCTTTCTTTTGCTTGCGGCCAGCGGCTGCGCGGGCTGGTTTACTGGCCCGGCCTGGAGGCAAGATAACTAGCTGCCTGACACTCGCCACTCGTCACTAGCCACTGTCTTCTTGGGCCAGTAGACTTTTTGACCGGTATCGATGGCGCGATTCCCGTAGATCACACCGCGAGCGTCGTTGACCCCCAGTTCGAGGGGGCAAACCACGGGCTTGCCGTCGCGGACGCTGGCCACCCAGTTCCTCAACTCCTCGTACCAAGCATCTTCCGGCTTATAACTGTAATAGCCGTGCGCGGCCAGCCAATGCCGGGCATAGCGGACTTCTTTATCGACAAAACCCTCATTGGGGGCCACCGTCTCGGAGAAAATCGGGACTCCCTGCTGCTGTGCGCTCTCGGACACCGTAGCGCCGGCCCACCAGTTCTCCTTGGCCGTGCCCTGAGTGACCTTGGCGACCTTCTCTTTGAAGAACAGCCCCTTGCCGAGGGTGATCTCGATGGTGCCGAGGTCGCCCATGATCTGCTCATTGAAATCATAGTGGGCGTTGCTGAGGATGGAGCTCCACACCAGCTTCTGGCCGCCGGGGTATTCGAAGATCACCTGCGCGTTGTCGCAGGTCTCGCGCCCGTCCTTCCAGTAGTCGATTCCGCCCGTACCCACCACCGAGATGGGCTCGGCGCCGATCGCCCAGTTGGCGATGTCGATCTGGTGGGACGCGAGCTCGGCCATCAGGCCGCCGGAATACTCGCGATACATGCGCCAGTTGATCAGGCGCTCGAACTTGGGGTCGGGGACCGGCCGGCGCCAATTGTTGTTGCGATGCCACTGCGCGCGCACGAACATCACCTTGCCCAGCGCCCCGTCGCGGATCATCTGCATGGCAATCTGGTACAAGACGTCGGAGCGCCGCTGCAGGCCGATCTGGAGCACCTGCTTGGAGTGCGCCGCGGTCGCTTCGCGGATTGGCTGCTCTTCCTCCTCCTTGAAGAACATCGTCTTCTCCACGAAGACGTGCTTGCCCGCCGAGAGCGCGTCCAGCACCATCCGGCAGTGCAGGTTCAGCGGAGTGGCGATCAGCACCGCATCGACGTCCTTGCGATCGAGGAGTTCGTGATAGTTCTCGTGGAGTTGAGGGTTCGAGCCCGCCGTGGCGATGCCCTTCTTCTGATTGGGCGGGTAAATATCGCTGGTGGCGATGCAGCGCGCCCCGGCGACTCGCGTGAGGGAAGTGAGCAACTGGCAGCCCTCCGTGCCGGTGCCGATAATGCCGTAGTTCACCACACTGTTGGGATTGGGCACCGCCAGAATCGAAGGAACCCCCAACCCCGGCAGGGCTGCGAGCGCAGTGGCGCCGGCCGCCGTCTTCAGGAAATCGCGACGCGTAACTTCATTTGGTTCTTCCATCTTTGAAAGCTCCTTACGCAAGGTTGTTCACCGTGTTGCGGCAGGCACAGTCCCGTACTGGCACACCCACGCTGTCAACATCGCCGAACAACCCACGATCTCGCAGTGGTGAGGATCACAAGGAGGTGTGATGAAGATCACAATCCAGACGGAAGGGCGAGGTTTTAGGGAATTGCCGATTGCAGATTGACGATTGACGATTGCAAGAGAAGACGCGAGCCGAGCCGGGTTTTCAATCGTTAATCGAAAATCGTCAATCGGCAATTCTCCGCCTCTAGCGGAGGAACCCGGTTTCCCCGGTTCGTGGATAGAAACTCGGGTTGACCTACCGACCACTCGGGGTAGGCTGAGGCGTGGCGGCGACCGGGTTGACGTGAGCGAGAAAGTCAGTCACCGCCTGCTCGTACTGCGCGGTGGCCTGGTTGAAGCCCTCGCCGTGGCGCGTGCCGGGCACCACCAGGATTTGCTTCAGCGGGCTGGTGGAGTCCGCGTAGAGCCGGCGGGCGATGTCGGGTGGCATCCGCAGGTCCCCCTCGACGGCAACAAAGAGTATAGGACGAGGATTGATGCGCGCGACGGCCTTCTCCAAGTCAAAGTCCGAAGGCTTGAAATGCGCTCTCGACGCCGACCAGTAGATCACCTCGTCGGCAAGCGGAAAAGCCGGCAAGGGCGGAAACCACCAGGGCCGGAAGCGTCCCATGAAGAGGCGAAAGTGGTGAACGACGGTGTCCCTAAAATTCAGAAACGTACTATCCGAGATCACTGCGGCCACGTCGGGTGACTCGGCGGCCGCCATCAGCGCTGCCGCCGCCCCCAGGGAAATGCCCCACAGAACCGCGGGGCGCGCGGCGTGTTCGTCGTCAAAGGCGAAGCGCATGGCCCCCTCCGCGTCCAGCCGCTCCCAGTAGCCGACCGACTTCACCGCGCCACCGCTTTGGCCCTCGTGCCGAAGGTCGAAGAGGACGCCGTTGTAACCGAGTTGGTGGGCGAAGGCGGCCATCGGCAGCATCTCCACGCGGGTGCGATTCAGGCCGTGGAGGTAGATGATGGTCCCGCGTGCCGCCCCACTCGCCGGAACGTACCAGCCCTTCAGGTCGATCCCGTCCGAAGTTTTGAACTCCACTTCACTGAAGCCCATTCCATAAGTCGCGGGGGTCTTGCCGTCATTGGGATCGCGAAAGTGGAATGTGCCGGTGGTGGTGATAGTGGTCAAGAACCACGGCACCACTCCATAAAAGAAGATCAAGAGCAACCCGACAATGATACCCAACACCCACTTCAGGATCTTCCTGGCCAGCGACTGATTGCCCAAATGAGTCCCCCTTTGTTAAGGCAGACGGTAGATGGTAGACGGTCGATGGCAGGCGAAGGGTGAAGGGTGAAGGGTAAAGGGTAAAGGGTAAAATGAAGAAAGAAGATGAGCACTTTTCACTTTACGCTCTACACCTTTGGGGTGCGTCTTTACCGTTTACCGTTTACCGTTTACCCTTTACCCTTTACCCTTTACCCTTTAGCCCCTACCCTTTACCCTTACTTGCCGTTTGCCTTCCCGACTGCCGTCTACCACCTACCACCTACCGTGTTCCCGCGGCTCGACGATGTGGGTTGTCAGCAAAACAGCGACGAGCGCCGCCATCGCAGCGCAGAGCGTAGTGACCGCCAGGTAGCCCTGGTGCTGATACAGCAGCCCTCCGGCAAACGCCACCGTACCGATCCCCAACTGCGAAGAAACATTGCGAATGGCGATGAACGATCCGCGCTGATTGCCCGGAACGAGCTCCGTCATGAGCGCGGTAAGCGGACCCTGCCGCAACCCCGCGCCCAGGCCCGTCGCGCTGAACACGATCATCAGCGGTAACCCCCAACGCTGGAACGGGATCATCGCCACCGCGAGCGCCAGTAAGACGTTGCTGGCGATCGACACGTTGCGTTTGCCCCAGCGGTCGGCGAGGAACCCGCCCAGCGGGGCGCCGATGACCGAGGCGAAACCCCCGAGCGCGAAAACCCATGTGATGGAGCCGGTCCCAACATGGAAGTGGTCGCTCAACCACTGGCCGATATAGGTGATGAAGCCCACCAACCCGCCGGAGACCAGATACGCAATCAAGAGCGCCGCCGCGAGATCCTTTTGCCGCAAGAACGATCCGAAGCGTTGAAGCGAGGCGCGCGGCCTATGGGGCGCGTCAGGAGGCAGCAACGAATCCCTAGGCAGAGCCAGCGAGGCCAGCGTCACTACCACGGCCAGCGCCGCAAACGCGACAAAAACACCCCGCCAACCGAACCGGTCGGCAATTTGGCCCGCCAGGGGCACGCCGATGATGGGCGCCACAAAGTAGGCCGAGGAAATGAGCCCGATCGCCCTGCCGCGCACCGCGTAAGCGAAGCAATCGCCAGCGTAAGCGATGGAGCAGGTGGAGATGGTGCCGGCAGCGAGGCCAGTCAAGGCCCGCGCTGACATCAGCGCGGCGTAAGTATGCGTGCGGGAGGCGACGAAGGAAGCCACCGCGAAACCCGCCACGCCCAGCAAGAGGAACCCGCGCCGCCCGTAGTGGTCGGACAGAGCGCCCGAAGCGAAAGCCGCCACCCCCGCCGCCACCGAGTAGACCACCACCAGCAAGCCTGCGAGTGAAACACTGATGCCAAGCGACCGCACAAAAACGGGCAGCAACGCGGCAATCATTTGGTTGTCGGCGACGCCCAAGAACAACAACAAGAAGAGATTGGCGATCACCATGTAGTTCATGGAGCCGCCGTTGAGCGATTTGGTGATTGGGTGATCGGGCGATTGGGCCATTGAGCGATTGGGTGATTGGGTGATCGGGTGATTGGAAGAATCTTGTGAACCAATGCTCAATTCAGAATCCTGTTGGGTGGCTCTTGGCCGCTGTTCCATCGCCGATCACTTACACGCACGCTGAGTCAATCACACAATCACCCAATCGCGCAATCACCCAATGGCTCAATCACCCAATCGCTCAATCGCCCGATCACTCAGTCACCCGATGGCTCAATGGTGTCAGCCTCCGGCTGGGGGGAGTCCAGATAAGCCTTCAGGATCTCGGCCGCTTGTTCCGCGTCCTCCTCGCGCACCCAGATCTGCAAGGCTTCTATGCCCAAAATCGGCTCCTCTTCACTAGGCGACATGCAGGGGATGCCTTGCGCTTGGAGCAGGTTTCTGGCCAGGTGGGCATCGAGTTGTGCCGTAGGACCATAAAAGTCCCGCAGCCTCACCAGTTTTACCTCGGGTTCCTCCGCGTCCTCCGCGTTTGGGCCGGCGGCCGCAGGGGGCGATCCTGCCACCAGCGGCAAATGGCAATCCATGCACTCGGCCACGCCTTCCTGGTATTCCGTCAGACAGTCAGGACAATATGCCATGGCAACCCTCCACGCCTGCACGAGTATAACGCGGTTCTGGCTCGAAACTCGAAAATCGAAACTGGAACTCGCAAGGAGCGGCGCCCACTCAACCAAGCCCCGCCGAAAGTTGCTTCAACTTCCGCCGCGCCTGTTCGTATAGGGGAAACTTCCGCTCGGCGGCGCGAAACTCAGCCGAATGGACCACGCGGCGGTGGCCGTTGCGCCCCACCGGGTAGACGGCGTGGAGCATCTCGTGAAAGACCACGTATTCCACGAGGTAGCGCGGCGTGCGGGCCGAGTCGAGCCAGCGGCTGATGGTGATGCTGGAGTGGGCGGAATCATAGTGGCCCAAAACCGTGCGGGAGCGTACCGCGCTCCAACCGAGAAGCTGCACGTGAATCTCGCCTTGGAAAAAGCGGCGGTTCAGATCGTCGAAGATCTCCTGTAGGTTGAAAAAGAACCCCCGCGGCGGGCGAATCACCTTCGCCCCACGACTGCGGCGCACCTCCTCGATGCGGCGCGCGGTGTCGGCATGGCGGGCAAAGGCCAGGTAGCAATCACGCGCCTCGCCTGACGGCTTTCGGCGAAAAAGCTTGCAGAGCAGAATCTCCGCCAGCGCCTCCAGCACCAGCGGTCGAGCGTCGAGCAGCAGGTCGGAAATGCCAGCCTCGATCACATTGCCCCGCAGCCGGATCTTGCTGCGCAGGCCGGCGTAGGGGAAATAGCTGACCCGAAACTCCGGCAACGGGCGATTGAACCCGAGGCGCTGGAAAACACGCGCGAAGACCGGGGCCGGGTCGGGGTGGGGGCGCGGCGCTTCCGACTTGGGGGGTTCGATCGCCTCCCGTTCCCCGGTTGCCGGCTGTACGGGCTCGGCCGGCACAGGCTGGGGCGGCACCGGCACGGACGATGAGGTCACTTCCTGAAACGGGCCCGGCGGCAGAATCGCGAAATCCTCGATTCCCAGACCGGGCAACAGTGAAAGTTGTTCAGGAATCCGCATAGGAATTGAGTCATTGAGTCATTGAACCATTGAGCCATTGAGCCATTGAAAAGAATCCTCTGTTTTGCTCGACGATCTCAATGACTCAATGGCGCAATGACTCAATCGCGCAATGGTGATCAATTCTCCTGGTCCGCATCCGTCGGGACTTTGTTTTGCTTTTGCTCTTTCTTCTGAAGTTTCTTCTCTTCCTTCTCGCGCTTCTCCGCTTCCTTCGTGCGTTCCTTCTCGGCGCGGGCGTCGGCCTTCTCGTTTTTCTTCAATTGACCAAACTTCTTGATTTGTTCGGCGAGCGCCTTGGTGCCGCCGTCGATCGTATCCGTGAGGTCGTCGATCGCATCCTGCACCGAGTGGCCGTAGACCGAAGAGCGCGGATCGGAGACTTGCTGGATGTGACGGAGTTGCTCCAGTTGCTGCGGACCCACCTGTACCAGCTTGGTCAGACCGGCGCGCATATCGCCGCCTCGGTCGTATTGGTTATCGATCCAGTCTTTCAGCTCATCATCCAAGGCGATGTACTGGCCCATCATCTCATCCAGGTATTTGCCGGTGTTGTACTGCGGGTCGTCGGGCTTCTGGCGAAAGATCTCGAATTGCGAGAGGCGATCCTGAGCGAAGGCCAGATAGAGCTCGATCCTTTTCGCCGGGTCCTGTTCCTCGCGCAGCTTGTCCTCTTCTTCGTCGCTCAGCGCCGCCCGTTTGGAGGTCTGTGCGCCTGCAACCGTTGCCCAGCTCCAAGTCGAAGCCGCGAAAGCGGTTCCGATGCTCAGGCAAGCTGCGGCCAACACAAGTAACTGGGAGCGCGGGCGTCCCGCCCGCTCTTCTCTGTCTTTCCGGCGGGACTCGCTCCACTGGCGGTCTCGCTCGAGGCTGCGGGCAAGGGCGGGCGGGACGCCCGCGCTCCCAGGCCCAACCAGGACAGTGCGTTTCATGAGTCGCCTTTCTCGCCGGTTTTGGAAGGCGGGGCGGGAGCTGGCTTTTCGGGCGCGACGGGAAGGGAGGGGAACAAAGCATGCAGGACCTCGTCGTGGACGTGGTTCATTTGCTGCATGGTCTGCTCCACCGGCTCGCGGTCAAAATAGGAAATGCGTTTCGACATATCTTCCAGCGTGCGGCCGTCTTCCCGCAGGGCAATGTCGAGTTCGCGAAAGCCCTGCGGTTGCTTGACCGCGTTGCGCCCGGACCCCTTGAGCGTTTGCCAGCAACTCTTCACCCGGTCGAGATAGCCGTCCAGCAGTGATTTTCCTTGATCGATGCGTCCCTCGCCGTAAGCGTCGAGCGCCTGCTGCATCTTCAGCCGCCCGAGGCGAAGCTCCAGCTTAGACTTCCTGACGGGATCCTGCTCGCGCTCGATGCGAGCGAGCAGATCCTGCTCCGAGTCGGAACGGCGCTCCTTGGCGGACGCGGCAACAAGAGAGACCACGGCCAGAACCGTCAGCAGAAGTGCACTAGTGAGAAGCCGCCGCGAAATCATAGTCTCAACCGGCCTGGGAGCGCGGGCGTCCCGCCCGCTCTTGGCTGACACCTCAAATGAGGTCGCTAGCGCAGCGAAGAGAAGAGCGGGCGGGACGCCCGCGCTCCCAGGCTCTCAACCCGATTATATTATTTTCTCAGCTCGCGGCGAAGCAACTTGACGCGCTGGCGAGCTTGCCACTCTTTGTCTGGAAGCACGCCCTGGGAGAGATCGAGAAACTTCTCGTAATTCTCCAGGGCCTTGGGCCGGTCCTTGAGGTCGTCGTAACAAGTAGCCAGGATGAAATAAAGTCCCGCCGGAGGTTGCGGCTGCTGAAGCAGCGCTTCGATCAAGGGGATAGCCTCGGCATACTTCTTCTCCATGTAAAGGCTGGTGGCCAGCCCTTTGGCCGCCTCACCGTTGTGTCCATCGAGCTTCAAGCCGGCGCGAAACTCGGACTCGGACTCGGGATATTTTTGCTCGTCGAGCAGCGTCTGGCCAAGAGCGCGATGTAGGTCCGCCTCGTTGGGCGCGGCCGCCAGCGCCTGCTTGTAGAATCGTTCCGACTCCGGCAGGTTCTTGAGCAGGGCATTCACATCGCCCAGCGCGGCGGCGACCCCCGGTATCTGAGGGTTGGCCTCGTAGACCTTCTCCAGCTCGTCGCGGGCTTCCTGGTTCTTGCCCAGCGTCAGATAAACTCGCGCCAGGTGAAAGCGCGTTTCGAGATCGTCTGGTTTCGCAGCTAGATAGGATTCAAAGTGGTCGGCCGCGGGCGCCGGCCGGTTGAGTCCCTCAAGGGCGAGCGCCGACCCCAGTTGTGCCTGTGCGAGCTTCGGTTCAAGCTGAGCGGCCTTCTCGAAGGAAGCGCGTGCGTCCTCATAATGCTTCTGCTGCAACTCGATCTGGCCGAGCTCGTAGTGGGCTGTGGCCTGCGCCGGATCGAGGCGCAATACTTCCCGGAATTGCTGCGCTGCCAGATCCGGCTTGCCCGCCTGATTGAGGGCCCGCGCGTAATAGAGGTGCGCGCGCGCGTCCTCAGGCTTGAGTTCAACGGCCTTGGCCAGTTGCTCCGCCGCGGCGTCAGGATGATGATCTTCGATGAGCAGAATCCCCAGATTCAATCGCGCCGGATAAAGGCCGGGCTCAAGCTCGATCGCCTTCTGGTAGTCCCTAACAGCCGCGTCGTTCCGATGGAGCCCGCTCTCGGCATAGCCAAGGTCGAACCATGCGGCCACCAGGTCCGGCTGGCTGGCGACGACGCTCTTCAGACTGTTGGCCGCAGTCTCGAAATCCTTTTGCTCGAGGGCGTCCTGCGCCGTCTTCAGCAGAACGGCAATGTCATCGTGGGGCGGAGATGGGCCAGGCTTTCTAGAAGTCTGGCCGGCAAGCGAGACCGCGAAGAGAATGATGAACGATGAATGATGAATGATGAACGGAAAACTGACCATGCCACGGCCCTCGCCGCAACCACCAAAACCCCACGTACGGCCGTGCGGGGTTCGGGATTCGGGATTCGGCGTTCGCAGAGAAGAAACCCAAACCCGATCTTGTTCCTCCGCGAATCCCGAACCCCCAACCCCGAATCCCGCTCAGGCCAAGAATTGAACTCAGGCAATACAAGACATCAGATACCTGCCCGTGTAAGAGGCAGAGTTTTTTGCTATTTGCTCCGGCGGGCCGGCGGCGACCACGTGGCCGCCCGCATCCCCGCCCTCCGGTCCCAGATCGATGATCCAGTCCGCCGTCTTCAGGACGTCGAGGTTGTGCTCGATAATCAGCACGCTCGCGCCCGCCTCAATCAGCTTGCGGAACGCGGCCAGCAGCTTGTTGATGTCCTCAAAGTGCAAGCCTGTGGTGGGCTCATCGAAGATGAAGAGCGTGTTCTCGCTGGTGCGCTCGGCGAGATGAGCCGCCAGACGCACGCGCTGCGCTTCGCCGCCGGAGAGCGTGGTGGCGGATTGGCCCAGGCGCAGGTAGCCGAGGCCCACCTCGTCCAGCACGCGAATCCGGGCGCCGATCTTGCGCACGCTGGAGAAAAAAACCAGCGCCTCCCGCACCGTCATCTGGAGCACGTCGTAAATGCTCTTTCCCTTGTAGAGCACTTCCAGGACGCTCGACTTAAAACGGCGCCCACGGCATTCCTCGCACACCAGTTCGACGTCGGCCAGGAACTGCATCTCTACCGTCACGGTGCCGTCGCCCTGGCAGGTCTCGCAGCGGCCGCCGGGAATATTGAACGAGAAGTGGCCGGGACCATAGCCGCGCTTGCGAGCCTCAGGCGTGGAGGCAAACACCTCGCGAATGGCGTCGAAGGCCTTGATGTAAGTCACCGGATTCGAGCGTGGCGTGCGGCCCAACGGCGACTGGTCCACCAGCACCACGTCGCCGAGCCACTTGGGCGCTTCCAAGCGAGAGTACTCGGCGTGCTGGGCGGGAAGGCCGCGGTGCGAAAGCAGCGCATTGTACAGGACGTCGTGGACCAGGGTCGATTTGCCGGAGCCGGAGACGCCGCTGACGCACACCATGAGGCCCAGCGGGATACTCACATCAATCGACTTCAGGTTGTGCTGGCGCACGCCGCAGATGCGCAGCCAGTCCTTTCCCGGCTTCCGCCGTTCGTTTGGCACCGGGATTTTGAGCTCACCCGAAAGGTAGCGTCCGGTGAGGGAGCGCGAATCCGCTACCAGGCCCGCGAAGCCGCCCTGGTAAATCAGACGGCCGCCGTTCTCCCCCGCGCCCGGCCCCAGGTCGATCACGCGGTCGGCCTGGCGCATCATCTCCGGGTCGTGCTCGACCACCAGGATAGTGTTGCCGATGTCGCGCAAGGTTTTGAGGATTTCAATCAGACGGCCGGTGTCGCGCGGATGCAGGCCGATGGAGGGCTCGTCGAGCACATAGAGAGCGCCCACCAGGTTAGACCCCAGCGACGTGGCGAGCTGGATGCGCTGCGATTCGCCGCCCGAGAGCGTGGAAGCGAGCCGGTCCAGCGTGAGATATTCAAGCCCTACCTGGTAGAGAAACTTGAGTCGCGAGCGAACTTCCTCCAGCACCTTTTCCGCCACCTTTTGCTGCATCGGACCAAGCTGGAGTTCGTTGAAAAATCGGTGCGCCTCCTGGATCGACAGGCCGCACACTTCCGTAATGGTCTTCCCTTGGACGCGCACGTTCATCGCCTCGCGGCGCAGGCGGCCGCCCTTGCACTCCGGGCACAGCGTGTAGCCGCGATACCGGCTGAGGAAGACGCGCACGTGCAACTTGTATTTCTTCCGCTCCAGGTACTCGAAGAACCCGCGAATCCCAAAGAAGTCGGCGTCGCCCTCCATCACCCACCGGCGTTGCGAAGTGGTGAGGCGGTAATAGGGCACGTCGAGCGGAATCCCCTTCGAGCGCGCCAGTCGCTTCATCTCGTTAAACGGCGCCCGGTAGCGTGGCTTGGTCCAGGGCTCGACCGCGCCCTCGCCCAAGGTCTTGTTCTGGTCCGGAATCACCAAGCCGAGATCAAAGTCGACCGTGTTGCCGAATCCCTGGCAGCGAGGGCAGGCGCCGTAGGGATTGTTGAAGGAGAAAAGCCGCGGCTCCGGTTCCTGGTAGACGATCTGGCAGCGCTTGCACTCGAACCGCTCGTTGAAGACCAAGCGCTCCGGCTCGGCCAGGGAATTGGGGGACGCCTCTTGCTGTTCTCTGTCCCCTGTTCCCTGTTCCCTGTCCGGGGAAGACGCCTCTTGCTGTTCCCTGTTCCCTGTTCCCTGTTCCCTGTCCGGGGGTGAGGGGGTCACAAACTCCAGGATCGCTTCGCCTGATTCCCGATAGCAAAGCTCGATGGAATCAATCAGTCGCTGGCGGATTTCGGGGCTGACGGAGAGGCGATCCACCAGGATGTAAACGGGCTTCGCGAAGTCGATCTCGAGCAGCGACTCTGGTGTGGAGAACTCGAAGACGCGCCCCTGCTGGTATAGCCGATTGAAGCCGCTCTGGCGCAGCGCGAAGAGGCGCGGCTTGAGTGACTCGCCGTGCGACGCAGTACCACCGTCGGCGCTCCCGGCGGCTGCCTTGGCCTTTACCCTGCGAGTCCGACCGCGCGTTTTGGCTGCTATGGGGCTGGTTGTGGGCGCGGGAGATTCACTAGTGCCAGCCACAGACAATCCGCCTTCATTGGGTGGCGGCGCATGGCCCGGGGCCCCTGCGGGTGATCCGTGCGGTTGCAGTTGAAACAGAACGTTGAACCGCCGTCCGGGTTCGAGGGCGAGAACGCGGTCTGCGATGTCGTCCACGTTGTCCTTGCGGACCACCTCGCCGCACTGGTAGCAGGTGGTGACGCCGATTCGGGCAAACAGCAGGCGGAGGTAATCATAGATCTCGGTGGCGGTCGCCACCGTCGAGCGCGGGTTGCGGGTGGAGTTCTTCTGCCGGATCGCCACCGCCGGGGCAATGCCGTCGACCTCGTCGACGTCGGGCTTCTCCATGCGGTCCAGGAACTGGCGGGCGTAAGCGGAAAGCGACTCGACGTACCGGCGCTGGCCTTCCGCGTAGATGGTGTCGAACACGAGGCTGGATTTACCCGAACCGGAAACGCCGGTGACCACCGTGAGCTGGTGGTGAGGGATTTCGCAGTCGACGTTCTTGAGGTTGTGCGAGCGTGCGCCCCGCACCACGATTGCTTCTTGACCCTTCGCTCCCACCACCGGGAAGTCCGGCGTCAAAGTGAAGCCCCCTTCCGCTCCCGCCAACACCTCACCGGTCATCCCCATAAAATACCTCAAACCTCGATGCGCCCAAGCCCTCTCGACTGTTGGAGCCTGACGAGCGACCCTTCTATTATAAGACAAATGCCCTGCTGCGCGCCGCCGTCCCGGGAACAGGCGGAACAGGCTAAGTGAATGATCGGTTCTCGGTCACGGCGTTGACCGCCGGCGTAGCCTACTCTTCGCCCGTTCGTCCATCGGGGCCGTGGGGTGGGGGTCGTGGGGGCCCATGGACCTTGACGCGAGCGAGAAGTTGGTTTAATGTACGGGAGGATAGTCATTGGTTCCGAAAATAGCTCTGAATCCAGAGAGTGGTGGTGTGCGGCTTGCCGTACCCTCGCTCCGCTGAGTTGTCGTGAGAGGGTAGCGCGAGCATCTTGAGGGCGCTGACGGGGCAAGCCCTGCCACGATGGGTCCCGAAGGGTAGAACTGCTGCCGTGAAGCGATCTCGCATCGTTCTCGTCCTGACCGCTCTCCCGAGCTTGGCCACCCTCCCCTACGGTCGCCAGTGGTTCTTGTGGTCGGTTGGACCGTTGGAGTTTTATTGGCCCCTCCTGCCCATGAGTTTAGCGGTGCTGGCCCTCAGCGTCGCAGCGTTCCTCTCGGCCCGCCCGTTGATCCGAATTCTGTTCTGGGTCGCGGTACTGTTTCAGTTCCTTTCTTTGCTGGTCGCCAGCATGTTAGGGTTCCCTGCCGAAGGAGTGCCGCTGACTTTCTCGGGCGTAGAGCAGTCTATTCTGGTGGCATCGGAGTACTTCTATCTCTTAAGCTTTTTGGCGCTGTTGCACGACCGGCCCTGGCGCGGGATGCGTTGGAAAGGGTGGCGGGCGCTCATCGCCGCACCGACGCTTCAGATCGAGGAGCCAGAGGAGCAAGGTGGGACTGAACCCAGGCTAGCACCTCGGCGATGGATCCGTTGGAAAGGGTGGCGCGCGCTCATCCCCGCACCCACGCTTCAAATCGAGGAGCCAGAGCAGCAAGGTGGGACTGAACCCAGACTAGCACCTCAGCGATGGATCCGTTGGAGAGGGTGGCGCGCGCTCATCCCCGTACCCACACTTCAAATCGAGGAGGCAGAGGAGCAAGGCGGGACGGGACCCCGGCGAGCACTTCGGCGCTGGATGCGTTGGAAAGGGTGGCGCGCGTTTAGCGTCGCGCCGAAGCTTCAGATCGACGTGCAAGAGGAGCAGGGTCTGGCAGAACCCGGGCGCGCGCCTCTCCCAAAGCGATCGACGGATGAAGAGCAGGCAGATTCTCACCGAGGAGGAGAAGCCCCGGCGGCAACCCGCGCTCCCGGGCCAAATTAA
>Ga0209039_10001526_pt1 | contig 21337 bp, 16 predicted proteins | sample BogFormECP12_OM1_FD_188238 | JGI IMG/M metagenome (GOLD analysis project Ga0209039, IMG submission 188238) | Bog forest soil microbial communities from Calvert Island, British Columbia, Canada - ECP12_OM1 (SPAdes) (version 2) | ecosystem: Environmental > Aquatic > Freshwater > Wetlands > Bog ...
TGCGCTGTTCGAGCGTGACTGAGTTCGCGTCCCGTTTCAGGTCCAGCCTTGAATTCACCATGATGCGCTGGTTATTGTATTGAGGCGACTTAAAGTTTTTTCCCGTGGATGAGGGATCCTTCGAAAGCGACCACTGGACTCTTACGCGGCGCTTGAATGGCGATGAGGTGTGGCGCTTAGCGTTCCCTGACAAAGCAAAAAGCCTGCGCGTCCGCCTGCGGCGAGAGAGCGAGGGCGTTTCGCGCTGAGTCGCTGGCTTACGCTTTCGCCAGATAAGACTCAAATTGTTTCTGCCAGGCCTCGGGGGTCGTGTGAATGGCGCGGCCGAGGAACGACGAGCGCAGCCTCACAAGCTCCGGGAGTTCGCGGCAGGCAATAGCGTAGCGGCGGAAGGAGGGTTGGAGCAGAAGGGAATCGTCCGGCAGGTAAATGGGTTCACGCCGGAAGTTCAGCAGGACGATGGCGCGATTCAATTGGCGTATGGCAGTTTCGATTAACGCCGCGCTCTTCGACGCATCCTGCAACTGCGCTGCTTGCTCCGGCGGCACGAGCCGAAGGAAATATGTGGCGCGCCCGGATCGCGAGGTGGCTTCCCAGGCCACCAGGTTGTTGGGAAACTTCGCACCAGGTTCCGCCGCCAGCGGCAGGAAGAACCAGTGCATAATGGGCTGCGCCTCTTCCTGGTCGCCGGCTTCCGCCTCGGGTTCGGGTGCGGTCCCTGCAGCTACTCGCGTCCCGGCCTCAGTACCGATGGTTGCGAAATCAATCCCCTCCGCTTCGCCCTTTTGCGCTTCTTGTTCCTTTCCGGGCTGATCCTCAGTATCACGCAGCAGCTTGAAACCCGCATAGTAATTCCCGGTCGGCACATGCGCCCGCAAGGCGTCGAAGTAAGGCTTCAGCCTGGCATCCACCACGTTGGTATTGAGGGCCTGCTCGGTCTTGGGATGGATGGCCCGCAATTTGGCGAGCGACGCGGCGCGACCTTCTTTCATCAACAAAGCCGCCTGCTGAAATTGGTCGGGGCTGAGGAATGGGAAAATGCCGTGGACAGTCGCCGCGCCTTGCCGCGCGAGTTCATCCAGGGCGATCGTCAGGCGCTCTCGAAATTCTTCCGTGCGCTTGGCGAGCTTGCTGATGGTCAGGCGCTGATCGCCGGACTCTACCGTCACGGTCCAGGCCGTTTCGTCGAAGCTCACCGCATCGATATCCGCCAAGCGCCATTGCAGGCCCGTGGCCTGGGTGGGTAACACGGCGAGATTGCTCTTGTACAGCCGGAGTTCCGCCGGACTGGCGAACGCGCGCGCCGGCGACTCCAGGCGCACCGAGCCGTCGAACCGCGTGATTTCTTCCAGGTCCTCCAACAGCAGGCATTGCAGCAGGCGCTTCCGATACGCTTCCAGGAGATCGTGACAGAGATTCTGGAAAGTCTTGCCAAATTGGTTCAGCAGGATTTTCTTGCCGGTGTAGAGGGTCAGGGTGAGTTCGTACTCGCCGGGAAGGAAAACGTCGATATCGCCGAAGTCGAGAGCCAGCGGCGCGCCGGAGGCCGGCGTAAACGTAACCGTTTCCGCCTCAAACGACACCCGGCACGGGCCCGCCTGAAGGGTGGACCCGTCTGAATTCAAGTACTGAACCTTTCCCGAAAAGGTTGGCATGGAGAATTTCAGGAAACTTTCTGGCCACACTCCGGACAGAATTTGGTTCCCGCTTCAAACTTCGTTCCGCAGCGCGAGCACTCATTCTCGGGACGGAGCGGCTTGCCGCACTCCGGGCAAAACTTGGCGCCCTGGGTCCGAGCCCCGCAACTGGGGCAGAGGGCGGCGGCTTCGGAAGTCAGGTCGAGGTCCTTGGTCAAGTCCTGCTGGCGAACCTTCTCCTGGATCTGCTGCGCGGTGGCTTGCGCTTGGGCCGCGGCGATTTCGGTTTCGACATTGGGCGCGCAGTCGTAGCAAAGGCCGCGCTTCTGGTTCCAGCACATGGTGATGCAGGCCCATTTGGCGCACTTGGGACACTGGCGAAAATTGGGCTTCACTTCTTCCACCGCTTCATGAAAAGCCTTGTCATGGCCAGAGCCCTGCACGGCGCGCTCGATTTCATAAGCGCCGGCACTGGCACGGCCAAAGACGCCTCCAAACAGATCGCCGGCGGCGCGCAGCGCGCTTCCTGCGTAGCCTGTCACCGAGGGTTTGAACCCCGTCATAAATCCGTTCCCACAACGGTCGCAAAAGAACTCGAACTGATATCCCTTGTCGGTTGAATGGTCTGAATGGTTCTTGGTGAATTGAATCAACGCCATGAACAATCTCCGTTATACGTCTTCCTGTGGAATTACTATTTTCAAGCAGCTAAGGCATTGTAACCGGTATTTCCATTTAGCTCCCAACTGCCCCACAGCATACACCGTTCGCGGGGTTCCAATCCCTCATTTTACGTTGCCTGGGTCCAGCGCCTCGGGACAGGCAGGGGGCTGCCCCCACATGGGTTCCTACATCGCTGACCGCGGCCTTCCCGTCCAGTTTCGCCGCGGCCATTTGTCATCCCCCCTAAGATCGTATAGTCCTCGTGATGTTGACTATCATCATCATTCCCGCCCGCGCCGCACACCCCGTTCCGTTTGATTGTCTCACGCTGTCACACTGTGCTCTGCTGTCGACCTCAGATGTACTCACGGAGCGGGACTCATGAGTATCAACTCTCCTTCCGCTAAAGTCCTCCGGGTTGCTCTGCTTTAGCCCTCAGCGCTGGTGGGATCGTTCCCGGAGCATCCACTCCCGGATGTATGGGGGCAATTGACGACGTCAACCCGCATCAACGAGAGGCCGCAGTTTCCGAGCGCGCGGCGATGGCCAGTTGGGTGGTGGCGCCGAGATGGTTCACATTCAGTCCCAGCACTGCCTGGAACTCGCCCTTCGCCTTGGTGGTCTCGCCCTTGCCCAGATTTCCCAGGCCGATTAGGTAATGGGCATCGGCCAAGCGGAAGCGGCTGGAGCTCCGCTGTCCGAACTTGGCGAAGTAGTCGATGTCGGATCCTGCGGCCACCGCCTGATTCCCCATGGCGATCAATTCGTCGAAAATTTGCTTGGCTGCCGAGTTCTGGCCCAGCTTAAGCGCGGCCATCCCCTGGTAATAGAGCATTTCGGGTTGTTCGTGCCTTCGCCGGCGCCCCGCGCCAGACATCGCTTGCTGAAAGAGTTCGCGGGATTTGGCGGTATTCCCCAGCTTCTCGCAAGTCAAACCCATCAAGTAGTTCACCTGGGGCAGGCGGGTTTCATGATAGGGCCGCCCCACCTCCAGGTCCTCCGGGTATTCAAGCGAGGCTTCATAATCGTTCAGGGCTGCTTGGTACTTCGCGGCGTTGAACTCGCTTTCGCCGCGCAGGACTAAGGCATCCGTGTATACGTCGTGAATCTCGCCGTATCCCTCCCAGTTGTGGAAGTGGTGGGTCTTGAGCAGTTGGATAGCCTGCTCGTACCGGCCCAGCAGCAAATCGACTTTCGCCTCCTGCATCATCTCATCGGAACGTTGGGCGGCGACCGCCGGATGGGCTGCAAAGGACGCAGCCCGCTTCTGCGGCGACACGTTCCCTGCTTCGTAGAGCATGTCGAGTTCATACAAGAAACGGGCATTGTTCCGGTCGAACCGCACGGCCTTTTCCATGGCGGTGATGGCCTTCGCGGTGTGGTTTTCCGCCTGGTCGTACGCCTGCGCCAGATTCCGGTACACGAGTGCGAAGGAGCTATCCAGGGCTGCCGATTTCTCCCACATCTTGACGGCGGCAGCGAGTTGGCGGTCATAGAGAAGATTGCCGAGATAGTAGGGGGCGCGCGCGTCTGCCGGGTTCGCTTGCATGGCCGCTTGCAGCACTTTCACTTCTTCCAGCCGGAAGGGAAACACGTAATCGGGGGGCATTTGCGCGGCCAGGCGATAATAGCGGGAAGCTTCCTCGGATTGGCGGCTCTGTGCAGCAAGGTAGCCCAGGTCGTAATAAACGAGGGGATGCACTTGGTCCGCATCGGGGCTCGCCGCCATCAATCCCTTGAGCACTTGTTCCGCCTCACCCGCCAGTCCGGCCTGCGCATAGTCCATCGCCAGTTCCAGGTAGGACTGCACGATGTTCCCGCGCTTGATCTCCGCTCCCTCGGACCCTCCCAGCAAGTCGAGTTCATGGAGAGCCCAAAGGTCCAGCGGATCAATGGCCAGCGCTTGGCGAGCGGCTTCCTTGGCTTCGCCGGAGCGAGCCATCTTTCTGAGGGTTGCGGCCTTCAGGTCCCAGGCGCGGCAATTGAGCGAGTTTAAGGCCAGCGAATGGCCGAGATCGGCCAGCGCCTGTGGCCACTCGCCCTTCTGCCCATCCAATTCGGCGAGTTGGGAGAAGCTCGCGGCAGTCCACGCCTCACTCCACGCGGCGCGGTGGAAAGCGTCTTCGGCCTCGCGGTTCTTGTCCAAACCGCGCAGGGCGATGCCCAGGTAGTAATAAGCTTCCCCGTCTTTGGGACGCGTGTAATTGCGCGTGGCACGGTCGAGCGCCGCCGTCAGCCTCTCGCACGCCTCCTGGTAAAGCCCCCGTTCACAGTCGAGGTGTCCCAGCGTGGTGTTCACGTCGTAGTTGCCCGGATCGCGCCGCAAGGCCTCCTGGAAGTAAGCATAAGGCGCCATGACGGGATTGTGGAATTGCACCAACCGCAGACCGTCGCGGTAAAGCTCATCCACGGTCTTGACGTCCTTGGGAGGCGGCGGAGGCTCCACCACCGGAGGTATGGGCAGGGGATCATGTTTCACTGGCTGGTAACTGATCAGTTCCTTGTTTTCACCATCCAGCAGGGCGACTTTCAAATCGGTTTCCTTCGTCCCGCCCGGCAAGACGACTTCCTGAACAAACGGCTTGTCGGGGGCAATATCGATGCTCTGTTCGAAGAGGGTTTGAGAGCCGGCGGTGAGAACGATCTTGGCGCCGCGAAATTCCTGCGTGACGGCGAACCCCCAATGAGCCTTTCCGGACGGCTCGACTTCGAGATTCACGGCGCCGTTCAGGTTGGCGTTCTTGGCACCCCCGATGCCGCGAATGGGGAACCAGTATCGGCTTGCGACCTTGGTTTCCGCGGGCTGAATCCAACTGTAATCCGGCTGGTTGTCAGAGAAGTTGCCGGACATCAGCTCGAGGTAGTCGCCCTGACTGTCCAGGATCTTGTCCCACAGTCTTCCTTCCGAACCGTTTCCCCATTCGAAGAATTTCGCTCCGGGCGAGACATTGTGGTCCTGGACGCTGATGATTCCGGCGTCCTTGCCGTGATCGTATCCGCCAAAGAAATCCCCGTCGAAGTTCCAGCAAAAAAAGGAAACGGGGGTAGGATGGTTTTTCCACCAACTCAGGTCCACCCCCTTGGTGTAGTCTACGCCTTGATAAACGTCGTGGGAGAGGGGCCAGTGAGCGAACTGGACTTTGGCGTGGTACACCGCGTATTGCGTGTCGGGCGGGAAGATGACCTGGTAGTTTTCGTTGGCGTGCACGCTGGTATTGGTGAAGTCCAGAAAGGAATGGACGTAGGGCGTGCGATTCACCAGGGTCGTGGTGACCTTCATATACGACTTATCGGGGTAGAGGGTGATCCCCACCGCCCATTCCATACGATGGCGGAGTTCCACTTCTCCAATCCAGATGGTGCTACTGCCGTCCGGATTCTTGATCAGCCGGTGGTCCACGGGGAGATAGCTCGAGGCGCGATGGTGGTGGGGGATGTTCCACTCGACGCCTCCTGAAATCCAGGCGCCCAACATGCCAATCAGCGCGGGCTTGATCTCCGTTTGCCGGTACACGTAGTCATAGCCATTGGTCTTGTCCGTGGCCGAGAGAATGCGCCCGCCGAGTTCCGGAAGTACGCAAATCTTCACGTAAGGGTTCTCGAGATAGTCGGCTTGGTACGTCTTGTTGTCGCGAACCTCCAAAAGGTCTTCGTAGAGCGCATAGGGATAAATCGCGCCCTGGGCCCCCTGGTAATCCCGGCCGGCGTAGAACATCGGCTCGAGGGCGGGTGGCCCGATTTCGTAGGTCGGAAGCACCAGCGGCTCCTCGTGAATGCTCACCGGCGCCTGCGCCCAAACCAGCGACGTGGATGCCAACAAAAATGCGAAAGACCATCGCAAAAACTTTATGTGATTTGTCATGTCAGGACTCCTGTTCAAGCCGACAGCTTACAGCTAACAGCCGACAGATAACAGCTTTCAGCGCTCAGCCACCGCGCTCCTTAGTAAGGTGAGGTGCGGGACCGCCCACTGTCGACTGCCCACTACCTATTGCCTGCTGCCCAAAAGTGCAGCCTCACGCGCCCCTGCGTTTGACGTCGATTTGCAGGCGTTTGATTTTCTGGTTGAGGGTGGAGAGTGGGATCTTGAAGCGCTCGGCGGCTTCGGTCTGGCTCCAGTTGGTGCGGGTGAGCATATCGAGGATAATGCGGCGCTCGCAGCTTTCCATAATCTCAAAAAGCGAACGCCCGTTGAAGCTTTCGGCAGGAAACGTTCCGGCCTCATGCGTGCCATTGTGGAAGAGTTGTTTGGGAAGCAGTTCCGTTCCCAGGGAGGCGCCGGAGGCCAGCACGACGGCGCGCTCGACGGCGTTTTCAAGCTCGCGGACGTTTCCCGGCCAGGCATAATCCATCATGACCTTCAGGGCTTCGGGAGTAAACTGCAGGCCCGTGCGGCCATTCTCGGCGGAGAATTTCCGCAGAAAATGTTCCGCCAATTGGGGAACGTCTTCCTTACGCTCACGCAGCGGGGGCAACTCGATGGTGATGACGTTCAAGCGGTAAAACAGGTCTTCGCGGAACCTGCCGTCCACCACCATCTTGCGCAAATCGGCATTGGTGGCGGCAAGAATGCGCACGTCCACCTTGATGTTTTCCGTGCCGCCCAGCCGCATGAACTCGCGCTCCTGAATGACGCGCAGCAGCTTGGTCTGAGTCTCCACGCCCACGGTTCCGATCTCATCAAAAAAGATCGTGCCTTGGTTCGCCACTTCGAAAAGGCCGCGTTTGGTGGCGATGGCGGACGTGAAAGCGCCCTTGACGTGCCCAAAAAGCGTGCTTTCGAGCAAATCGACGGGCATGGAGCCGGTGTTAACAGGAACAAAGGCCCGATCGGCACGGGGGCTGGTGGCATGAATGGTCTTGGCGATCAGTTCCTTGCCGGTGCCGCTTTCCCCGGTAATCAACACCGTGGCGCGGCTGGCCGCGACCTGGGTGATGAGGTCCATCACCTTTTGCATCTTATCGCTCCTGCCCACCACATTGGGCAGGTCATAACGCTTGAGGGCGCGGCGGAGCTGGAGGTTTTCAAGCTGGAGACGGGATTTGTCGACCGTGTTGCGGATCTCCAGCAGGAGCTTGTCATTGTCCCAGGGCTTGGTGATGTAGCTGTCGGCGCCCTGCTTGGAAGCCTGGAAGGCCATCTGCGTGGACGCATAGGCGGTGATCATGATGACGCCCAGCTCCGGGCTTTCCCGCTTGATGTGCTGGAGCAAATCCAGGCCGTTGCGGTCGGGCAGATTGATGTCAAGCAACACGAGGTCGAAGAGGCCGTTTTCAATGCGCTTCAGACCTTCGTCGCCCGTCGCGGCGGAGTCCGCCTTATATCCCTCGAGCTCCAGGAGTTGCTCGAGACTTTCGCGAATTTCCGTTTCGTCGTCAATAACGAGAATAGAGCCTTTAGCTGACATTCACGGGTTTCCTGACTGCGGGAAATTCCAGCCGGAAGGTCGTTCCGCGACCCTCCACGCTGTCCACCTGGATCGATCCGGAATGCTCCCGGATGATGCCGTAAGTTACCGCGAGACCCAAGCCTGTGCCTCGGCTCGTGGCCTTGGTAGTAAAAAAAGGATCGAAAATCTTGTTGAGGTGATCGGCGGCGATTCCCACGCCGTTGTCGGAAACTTCCACGTGCACGGTGGAGTTCTCAGCCTCTGTAGCAATGGTCAGCTCGCCGCCGCGAGGCATGGCATCGCGCGCGTTCAGGATCAAGTTCATAAAAACCTGCTGGAGTTTGCCGGAATTCCCGTACACGGCGGGCAGCGAGGTTTTCAACTGGGAATGGACGGTGATCCTGGCGACTTTCAGCATGGGTTCGACCAGGGAGAGGCTTTCGCTGATAACGCGGTTCACGTCACAGTCGGAGTATTCGCTGCCGCCGATGCGCGAAAACTTGAGAAGGTTGTTGGCAATCTCGGAAGCGCGAAACGCCTGGGTGATGATTTTATCCAAGGTGCGGGTACGGGGGTCATCGGGTTCCATCTGCCGCATCAGCATCTGGGCGTTGGAGGTAATGACCGCGAGAGGCGTATTCACCTCATGGGCCACGCCCGCCGCCAGCAGGCCGATGGAAGAGAGCTTCTCGGCCTGCATTAACTGGTCTTCCAGGTTCACGCGCTCGGTCAGGTCAGTGAAGATCAACAACCGCCCAATCACCTGGTTCTCTTTCCCGATCAGCGGCACCACCGAGAGATTCACGATCAGGGCGCGGTCCTCGGCATTGCGCAGGCGGAATTTGTACAAGTTCAGCGTGTGATGGGGATCGGAAACTCGCGACAACTCCGCCCGGAGCTCGGGGGGGAAGATGGCTTCCAGGGGTCTGCCGATCGCCTCGGACCGGCTGAGGCCATAGAGGCGCTCCAGGGCGGAATTCCAGGCCTCCACGGCGCCCTCCAGGTTGCAGGCCAGCACGCCGGCGCTGATGGACTCAATGATGTTCTGACTGAAATCGCGCAGGGCCTGGTAATCCTTCGCCCGCACTTCCAGCGATTCATAGAGGCCGGCGTTCTCCAGGGCGATCGAGACATAGCCGGCAATCGTTTGCAAAAGATCAATATCTTCACTGGAAAGATAATCACCTTCGCGCGTCTTCCCCAATCCCAAGTAACCGAGCGTGCGCTCCTTGACCTTAAACGGCAGGTAATAGTGCAGCTTGAGTTGTTCAATGGACTTCTGCGCCGCCGGCGGAAAGCCGTAGGGCCGTTTGACGCTGTCAAAGAAAAGGTAGCCCTTCGCCAGCGCTGGCTGGGCCGGGTCAAGGAAGCTCGTCTCGATCTTACCGGTGAAATTCATGCCGCGCGAGCGCACCAGGCGGAAGCCGTTGGGCTCTGCAGCCAGGAATACGGCGAGCCGGTCCACACCCAGGGTTTCCGACAGGCGATCGGAAATCTGCTGGAGCAGGCTGTCCACGTGCAATTCCGAAGTGAGGTCACGCGCGAACTCCAGCAGCGTGCGGCGGTAATCATAGCGCTCGCGATTGAAGAAACGGTCCACCCACTGCTGGATGTAGTTCACGACGGGTTGAAACAGTATGGCCGTGAATACAATCGCCACCACCCAGGCGCTACGGCTGTTAATGGGAGGAAACGTGGCGCGGAAGAAATCCGCGAATAAGGCGATGAGGCCGAAATACAAGCCGACAATACCGGCCGTGGCCAGGGTATAAGAAATGCCGCGGCGGAAGATGATGTCCACATCCATCAGCCGGTAACGCACAATGGCATAGCCAAAAGTAACCGGCAGGAACACCAGGGAGAGCGCTGAGGCGTTCATCCAGGCATTGGGAACAAATCCCAGGAAGTAGGGCGAGGCATAAAGGGCGGCGAAGGGGACAATCGCTAGCCAGGTTCCGCGCGTGACCCACTTCAGTTGGTGCTTCAATACGGGATCGCTGGACCGAGCGTAAGCGTGATGCAACGCCAAGGCGCCCGCCAGGAAGTACGCCCCCAGATAAAACAATTCCACTCGGTCCAGCAGCCAGCGCGCCTGCAAGAGCGGCAAAGGAAGCACCAGAATGTCCACGGCCACCAGGACGTGAATCGCACCCAGTAAAACACCGGGCAAATAGATGAGAGGCGTCAGATAACGGCGCTCGCGGAGCAGCTCGGAACGCTCAGGGAACGTCAAACAGAAATGCAGGAAGAGCGCGGGCTGCAAGACCCAGGCGGCAACGTTTAGCCAATAAATCGTCCAGTCAAACAGGTTTAGCTTGCCGGTGTAGGCAAAGGTATAAAGAACAAAGGAAGCCAGGCAAAAGACGTAAAAGTGGCGGGATTTACGCGCCGTCCAGCGCCGGAAAAGGATAAAGGTGCCGATCAGGAGGTAAAGTAAGCCCACGATCGCCAAGTAGTTCCGAACTGAGCCGGCGGTCCCTTGCGGGTCAAGGACCAAACTGGTATCAAAGGGCTCGCCGCTGCGAGTCAAACTGTAGGCAGCCAGCGACCAGACTCCCAGTCGGTAAATCTGCTGAACGGCTTCGGTGGCGGTAGTAATCGTCTGGCCATTGATTGCCTTGAGCTGGTCGCCCTCGTGGATTCCTGCCCGGTCACCGGGCCCGCCCCTCACCACAATCCAAGCCGTCACGCCCTGCGGGGATTCAATCCAGGAGACACCATCGTCCGGAACCTGATACAAGCTACGCTGCTGGTAGTTAAGAATTCCAAATCCTACCAGAACGAGGCTCAGGAGGGCAAGCGAGAGCGTGGTTAGTCGAAAGGCAGGGATCTTGGTCATCCTGAAGTCCGTTCGTTGACGTGAAGAACACTAATTCCTTAGAGATTCTAGCACGTTTGCTTCCAGCAGTCGAGCCGACTTGAATTTTTAAGTCCTTTATATACTGAGAGATAGATTATTAGTTCCAAAACATGGGAGGGTGATACAAAATTTCGGATATAGGTTCCATTTTTCTGTAAGTATTGAGGTGATAACATCGGCTTTGTCCCCTTCGGGATTGACTTAGCAGGCTGCGGAAAAACCCTCCAGAACTGTCATTCTGAGCGAAGCGAAGAATCTGGCCCTGTGCATTTTCAGGAAGACACGCAGAGCCAGATCCTTCGCTGCGCTCAGGATGACAACCAAGGGCCGTTTTTCCGCAGCCTGCTAGAGATTGCGGCGAGTGCACCCCAAATACCAATACCAGAAGGTCCAGCCAGCGATTTCCCGAGCTATTCCCGAATAAGTGCGGTGAGTTCCCTGGTCCGACGGATTACTTCGGTTCGGTCCATGTCGCGGAATCGTTGGGGAAGGAGCTTCTTACTTGTGCATTCCAAGACCGCCACCAGGTTTTGCAGCTCGATCTCCGTAGGGTAAGAAGGTGGGATGAAGTCTTCGAGGGCGAACTTGAGGTCGTCCACATCCACCGACGCCTCATTCTCGAGTGCGCTCTTCATACGCGCACGAGTCAACACGGCTTCGATGTCGGCGCCCGAAAGCTGAGCCCCGCACTCCAGGAAAAGCTTGTCGGCCTCGGGCGAACTCAACTGGGTTCCTGTCTTCCTCTGCATGGCCCGCAGCATCGCCAACCGTTCTTCTTCGCTCTCGGGGTAAAAGAGTGCAATGTGTTCCTCGGCACGGCCCTGGCGCTTCAGGTCCACGGGGAGCAGGTCAGGGCGGCAGGTTAGCAGAAACCAGATGACCTTCCCACGCAGCTCCGTGTTCCCCATAAATTGTGCGATCTGAGCAAAGACCCGGTTGGAAACCCCGCTATCACCCGAACTGGCACGATTGCCGAGCTGGGCATCGGCTTCATCCACGATGACCACGATGGGGCTCATCACTTTCAGGAGATTCAGCACGCGCTCGAGATTGCCTTCCGTGACGCCTTGCCACATGCTGCGGAAGTTCTTGAGCATCACGGCCGGAATACCCACTTCGCCGGCAAAGCAGGTCGTCAGGAATGTCTTGCCCGTGCCCACCGGTCCGCAAATAACGTACCCCATGGGCAACACTTCCGTCTTGCCCGCATGAATAGCAGCCGAAGCGTCCTGGAGTTTCTTTTTAGCTTGGTCGCTCCCCGCCACCATGGATAAGTCGAATCGGCTCTCCACGAATTCCAGCAGGCCCCCGGATTCCGCCTCGATCAATTCCTTTTTCCGGCGCGCCAGGAACTTCTGGGTTAAAGCCTGGCGGTTCTGGACGGCCTGGGATGTCAGGGTCTGGAGTTGCACGCGCTTCAGCCCGGCGCCCAGCTTCGCCAGCGTCAGCGGCGTAACATCGGAACCGTCGGGCAAGGGGGTATTGGCCAACTGGTGCTGGACAAACTCCAGCCGCTCACCCTCGTCGGGCATGGGGATGGCGATCGAGGCCACGCCCGGATGCTGCACAATCCCGGGATTGAGTTCAATCTGGTTTTCGGCAATCAAGCAGATGGTTACGTCGGCGCGCAGAAAAGCCGGGTTGGTGGCCCAGCGCTTCAGGATCACGAGCGCATTACGATCCTCGGCGGACATGCTGGAAACATCGCCGGAGGGGGCGATGGTCTCGGCGAAATCGATGGCGAGCGCGATCCGCTTGCCGTCGGCGATGCGCAGGCGCAGGTAGTTATCCAGCAGGTTCAGCACCCCGTCGGGATTGCGCGGGAGCGCCGTGGCGTAGTTGGTGCCGTGAAAGCTGTCGTAGCCTGTCAAGGCGCGGGTGAAATCGGCTTGCATCGCGGGATTGGCAAACGTCAGCCCCCCGCCCCGGTCGTAGGCCATAATCAGGTCGCGTTGCCCGAACAGGGCTTCATTCAGAAAGCGCATGAGGGGAAGAAACTCCGTCGAGCCGCTACGCCGGAACGGTATCACGTCGCGAACGTTGCCATAGAGAACGAACAGGGCGATGGTCCGTGAATAATACTTTTCCGAAAGCTGCTGCGCCCAGGCGGGCAGCGATTCCCATTGCGGGTTGCCGGACGGAGACTTGGCCATGCTTCAGTTCCTCAGGCGCGGGCGCGTGGGGGAGGACATGCCGGGGTCGGACGAATCGGTCGGCACGGGCGCCAGAGTCTCGCCCATCTCCGGCGAGGCCATCTCGAAGACGGCCTCGACTTCCCGCACGGTTTCTTCGGTCTGCTCCACGTCGTGCACGAGGTTGTCCAGTTGGTCGCTGACTTGTTGCGGATCGCGCATGGTGACCGACTGGTCGCGGATGAGTTCCAGCACATCTTCAAGCGCCGCGCACTGCGCCTCCACCACTTTCTGGTTCTCGCCCACCTTGCCGTATTTCTCCAGCCGTTTGTTTAGGATCTCAATGCGCCGGTGATTGATCTCCTGCACCTTGGGGGGATCCGACTCGATGGAGTGCTGTAGTTTCGCCAAGTCGCGTTTGATCAGATCGGGGTCGGTGGTGCGCAAGTACTCCAGATGCTGGAAGCCCGCGAAGAGCAAACGCAGGTAAGCTTGGAGAAGGCCGTCGAGCCTCTGCTCCATCTGCTCCAGAAACATCTGGGAAGTCGATGACAGCCGGCTGTAATTGGCGCGGATGGCCGCGCACATCGAGTTCAGGTTGGCGTAGCTCTTGCGCATGTCCGGGGGCAGTTCATTGAACATGGCGCTCAGCTTCATTTCGTGCCGCTGCTTTTCCTCGGCGTATTTCCAAGAGCGCACCAACCGCCGGAAAGCGCTGCTTTGGGGGACCAGACTCAAGTAAATCAGTTCCAGCCCCGCGGCTAATACCAGGGGCATGCCGGTGCCCGACACCAGAGCGAAGAGAGCGGCCCCTGCCAGGCCGATCCAGTTGTATTGCCACTTGAGGGCTTCTTTGACGAAGTTGACCTGGTCGAGACCGAGTTCCTCGGCGCCGCGCTTTACCGCGGTTCGCAACAAGGAGTCTGGTTTCTCGGGGCCACCTTGCAGGGGAGCATTATCCTCAGCCATCAGACACCCACTCGCACCTGGCCGCGCCCCGGAGCTCGCCGTAAGCAGGCCAGAACGTAGTCCTGAAGCTCATGGAATTCCTGCTTCTGCTTAACGGCCGGATCGCGTGGGCGACCGAACGGGACCGGGACATCCTCCACTATAGTACCCGGTCGGGCGCTGAGAATAAAGATGCGGTCTGCGAGGTATACCGCCTCCTCCACGTCGTGGGTGACAAATAACACCGTGCAGGCGGTCTCGTCCCAGACGCGCAGCAGCAAGAGTTGCATGTCGGTGCGGGTCTGGGCGTCCAGGGCGCCGAAGGGCTCGTCCATCAAGATCACCTCCGGCCTGACCGCCAGGGTGCGGGCAATGGCCACGCGTTGCTGCATCCCGCCGGAGAGGGTGTCCGGATACACTTTTTCGAACCCGGAGAGGCCCACAGCCTCCACCAGGCGAGCGACGGTCTTGGCCCGCTCCGGGGCCGGAACGCCATTGATCTTCATGCCATAGGCGATGTTTGCCCCCACGGTCAGCCAGGGGAAGGACGTGTATTTCTGGAAGACCATGCCCCGGTCCCGCCCCGGCCCTTCCACCGGCTTCCCATTCACCATAATCTGGCCGCTGTCAGGACGGTCCAGACCGGCGATCATCCTCAAAAGGGTCGACTTTCCACATCCCGAGGGGCCCAGTAAGACGCGGAATTCACCGATGTCCCTGCCTTCAGGTGAAAAGGCGTCTTCCACTTCGAGGCTCACGTCATGTACGGCTTCGATTCTCTCGCCACTCGGGCTGGCAAAGGAGCGGTTAACGTTTTGAAGGCTGACTTTGATCTTATTTGGCATGGACCCTTGCCTTCACGTGGACACCAGCCCCCACCGCCGCAGCGGGCGCGCTCGTCAACCGCGAAACCTGGTGCCAAGGAAACAGGCGGTGCTCCAAAAACGTCAACAGCAATCGGAAGAGGAAGGCCGCAAAGCCGATGGCGATGATGCCCGCGTAGACCCTCTCAAAGTCCAGGACCTTGCGCGCGGCCTCCACCATGTACCCCACGCCTCGGCGGGCGTTGACCATTTCCGCCAGAATGACGTACGTCCAACCGATGTCATAAAGAATCCGAAAGGAACTAAAGATGCCCGGAAAGGAGGCCCGAAACATCAACCACAAAACCTGGGGCCGTTTGGCGCCCAGCGTGTATGCGGTCTCGAGGAGACTGTTATCGACCTTGTCGACCTCCTCCACCACCACGGCCAGCAAGTAGAAGAACATGCCGAACCACAGGAAGGCTACTTTCATGGTCTCTTCCATGCCAAACAAGGCGATGAAAGCCGGCAGGAAGGCGGTGATGGGCATGGCGCGCATGGGGGCGGCCACGGGATTGATCAGATCGTGGACCCACCGGAAGCTCGCCATGAGCAGCCCCAGGGGAATCGCGATGCAAGCGCACCAGAAGAAGGCCTGGGCAATCCGCCACCAGCTTTGCAGGACGTTGCCGAGCAGATTATATTCTTGCCACAGGCGGCCGAATGCGCTCAGAACCCCCATGGGACGGGGAAGCGTGAAGGGTGGCAGGATATCCCATTGGGTCAGAGCAAACCAGGCGGCAATGATGAGGCCCCAACTCAGGAAAGAAAGGGCCAGCCGCGTACGCGGGGAGACTTCTTTGCGGATTTCGAATAGATTTGCCATCAGCGTTTCGCCCGGGCGCATTAGCCCGGGTTATTCATGAAAACGATGAGCGGGGTGCAGACTTAAGAACGTTTCACACAGAGTTCACGGGGTGTTTTGTCTTTGGAATTACCGAACCACTTGATCACAGAGAGCACGGAGAACATCTCGGAACCTCTCCGTGACCTCTGTGCGAAATTCTTTTCCTCCCTCAATGGCTCCAAGAAATTCATGAATAATCCTGGTTAGGCCGCCGGATTGGGATAAACCTTGATGTCGGTGCGGCGATTTTTGTCGCGGCCCTCGGCGGTATCGTTGGTGTCGATCGGCCGGTCCGGGCCGTTCCCAACCGTGCGCATGCGCGACGCGGGGTAGCCATACTTCTGCATCAAGTACTGTTTTACGGCGTCGGCGCGCTGCTTCGAGAGTTGCATGTTGTAGGGACGCGAACCAGTCGAGTCCGTGTTGCCTTCGATGTCCACCACGGTATTTTCGTAAGCCCGCATGAAGCTGGCGATTTCATCGACCACCGCGCGCGCATCCACGCTCATGTTCGTCGAGTTGGTGTCAAAGTAGATGGAGCGATGTTGTGTGGCGATGGGCGTAGCTCCCTTGGCGGGGGCCTTATATTCGATGGGCGTCTCTGTGGAAGTAGAGGGGAACTTGCCACTCAAGGCAGCAATATAACGGCGATCGACCGTCGACTCAGGGTCCGCGATATGCCGAATCAGCCGTTCCTGGCGATACATCTCCTGGGCCATCTTGAAAATGTTGGCGTAGTCGGATTCTGACCCTGGGGTCCCGAAGAAAGATACGTTATCGGCGTAATCGGCCAGCTTCACGCCCCCCAGCATCGTCTTGGCCAGGTCGGTGGGAATGTTGAAGTCTTTGACGGTCCCGATCAGGGTATAAGCGCGCGCGGGTTGTTCGTTGATGAACGCCACGCCTTGCAGCCAGCCATCGGCGAACTTAATCACCGTCTGGGGATTCGCGGCAGCGAACCGGTCGCTCACCACCAGAATATCGGCGATCAAGCGGTTGGCCACGCGCGTGTCATAAATCTTCTTGGCCCCGGGGCGCTTGGCCACGGCGTCGCTCATGTCGGGATCCCAGGCCACGGCGGCATCCACCTTCTGTTGGGCAAAGAGCGTGGCAGGCTCGATGCCGTCCTTGGTATGGACGGCCTTGGCGAAGATCTCGTTGCGCTGCTCGGTCCCCAAGCCGGAGCTTGCCAGCCCGTTCCAGAGGAGAAAATGCGAGGGAGTATAGGGAGCAAAAGCCACCGTCTTGCCCGCCAAGTCCTCGAGGCTATTGATTCCCTGGCGGCCGATCAGGCCGTCGGCCCCCCGCGACCAATCCACCATGTAAAAGGCGTGGGAACCAAACCCCTTTTCCTGAAACTGGGCATAGTCCTTGGCCCAGACGTCATCGGTGGTCAACATTACATCAACGTTGTTGGTAGCCAGCGACGTGGCGCCCTCCGTCCAATCATCAATAATCTTGAAGGTGACCTTGAGGCCCAACTTGTCGTATATCGAGCCCTGGGCAGTGTCCAGCCCGCCGTTGGCCACCAGGCCGCCGGCGCAGCCGACCCAGATGTTGACGCGCACCCGCACTTCGTTGGTTGCCGAAGTTTCCGCGGTGGGAGGGGGCAAAGGCTTCGTGGTGTCCACCACTCCGCCCCCCGAACCCCCGGAACGAGACCCCAGCCACTTGTGCAAGTCGAGTAAGCCATACCTGTTTAGGCTGTAGCCGACCAGCCCCAGGCCCACTAAGAAAATAAGAATCCAACCGCCCTTTTCGATTTTAACCGCCATGAATTGCCTCCGGGTCTTTCCGCGTCAATGTCCAATGCGGGACTGCGATTCACTCCTCCCTATTTGGCAATGGAGGTTACAAGCTTCCTGTCCACGCTGTCCTCAGGATTGGAAGCAGCGCCCTTGAGGACTCCCTCTTCGCGGTACATTTCCTGAGCTGTCTTGAAGATGCGAGCGTAGTCCGAAGCCGCGCCCGGGGCGCCGAAGAACGCTTTGTGATCATTGCGGTCAGCAAGCTTCACCCCGCCGAGCATGCTCTTGGCCAGGTCGGTGGGAATATTAAAGTCCTTGATGTTGCCGATCAGAGTGTAGGCGCGCGCCGGCTGTTCACCGACAAACCTCACGCCTTCCAGCCAGCCTTCCGCAAATTTGCTCACCGTCTGCGGGTTGCGAGCCGCAAACCGGTCGCTGACCACCAGGATATCGGCGATCAGATTCCTGGCGGTGCGGGTGTCGTAGATCTTCCGGGAGCCGGGCCGCTTCTCGACCGCGTCGCTCATGTCAGGATCCCAGGCGACGGCGGCATCCACCTTCTGTTGGGCAAAGAGCGTGGCCGGCTCGATGCCATCCTTGGTGTGGATTCCCTGGGAAAATATTGCGCTGCGTTGTGGCGCGCTGAGGCCCGACTCCTTGAGCCCTGTATACAACAGGAAATGCGACGGCGTGTAAGGCGCGAAGGCCACTTTCTTACCCACCAGGTCCTTCAAACTGTTGATGCCCTGAGCAGCGATGATGCCGTCGGCCCCGCGCGACCAATCCACCAGCAAGAAGGCGTGCGCCCCAAATCCCCGGGCCTTGAACTGCGCGTAGTCCTTCGCCCAGACATCCGCGGTGGTCAGCATCACATCGACATTGTCGGTGGCCAGGGCCGACGCGCCGTCCGTCCAATCATCGATAATCTTGAAAGAGACTTTGAGCCCCTTCTGGGCATAGATGGAGCCCGGCGTCGTGTCCAGATCGCCATTCGCCACCAATCCTCCCACACAACCCACCCAGATGTTGACGCGCACCCGTACAGCGTTCGCCTCCGCCGCCCACGCGGCGGGCAATGCCAGGTCGAGCAACCCCAGTGTGAATACCAAGAGGAGAATCCCCGATAACTTCTTCCGCGATGTGGACATCTCTCACCCCTCCGATTTCTCCGTCGGGTTCGTCGTGCTTTTTCACCACCTTCAAGAAGGCGTGATTAAATCGGCGTCGCGATTTGGAGCGGCGGTCTCTGACCGCCGGAACTCCCCTCCTGATTCAGGAGGGGTGGCGCGCCGAGCGACAGGGTGGTTATCTTCCAAGGCTGCAAACATAAAGTCGCGATCACCACCACCCCCTACCCCCTCCTCAACTGAGGAGGGCAGCATTGTCATGACAGATTCTCATGAGCCTGGGGCTCAGCACTGTGAATGAAAATGCGCGAAGCGCCTTGGACTGCGGCGGCTTGACGCCGCCTTGGTCTTCCTCCTCGGCGTCATTTCAAGGCGGCGTCGAGCCGCCGCACTCCAAGGTGCCTTCGGTACACTCATTTTCATGATAGCTTCTCAACGCGCTCGGTTGACGATCTGTCTCAAGCGGTCTTCTGGGCTTCTTTCCCGCCGATGGTTTTTTCCGCGGTCGCCGCCGAGGGTTCCGGCGCCACCAGACCCATCTCGACCTTGAATTGCTTTACCAGTTCATCGGCGCGCATCTTTTGGGCATCTTCCTCGATCTTGATCTTCTGCTGGTCTACGTTCCCCAGCGCCATATCCATGCGGGCTTCGTTGACGGCCGTTTCTTCTTCGATCTTGCGAACCATTTCATCGTGGGTCTGGCTGATGCCCGCCACGTCGAACTGCTCCAAAGTGTCAGCGACTTTCTTCTGCCATTGGGCGCGGTGATAGTCCCGGATGGCATTGAGAGCCTCCTGGGTCTTACGTTCCTTTTCCCTCAGGAAGGCCTGCTTGACCAGCATCGCCTTGTCGAAAGCCGCGCGAGCGGTGGCCAATTGACCCTGGTTACGTGCCAGGGCGCCGCGCACCTGTTCGAGTTGCATGGCGAAGCTTCCGGCCAAGTCGTCGCGATTGCCCTGGATTGCCGCCTTGACCTTTGCGTTCAAATCATTCACATCGTTCTTGTATCTGGCTTCTTCTTTCTCCAGAAGCGTCACGTTGGCCTTAACCATGGCGATGCTATCATTCATCCGCGGAACCTGGTCGTTCATATCGCGGATGTTCTGCTCCAGGATGATCTCCGGATTCTCGGCGGCGGAAATGAAAAAGCCCACGAACGAACGCATCATGCGTGACAGACGATTCCACATAAGGACTCCTCTCTCTCGCTAAGTTCCTTTCGGCTTGGGTGGAGCAGGCGGTTCCGATGGGGGCCCGCTGGTGCTAATGGGATTCTCGGTTACGAAGTATGAGACCGCGTCGTGAATCTTCTGCTCTTCCTGTTGTTTCTTGAGCCGCCATCCATAAAAGCGCTCTTTCTCTTTGGCGATTTCGTCGTTGTTTTTCTGGATCTGTGCCTGGTGCTCGGCGACGATCCGGTCGATCTCGGCCTGGACTTGGCGGTTCTCCTCGAGCTTGTGGCTTTCGAGTTCGTGCAGCGCTTTTTCCTGCACGTGCTCGTAAGTATCAAGAGCGCGATCCCGGCGCACCGCATCCTCGATGACTCCCTGGATCTTTACGCCCGCAGCCTCCAAGGCCAGCAGGATGGAGCTGCGCTTCACCGTGGGCGCGAGACTGCGGATGTATTCGCTCTGCAGCATATCGGCAACTTTCAGAATCGTGTATCCGTGGCTGGGTTCGACAATCTCCGCGGCGTGGTAGATTTCGTCAAACGAGGTGGGGTTGCTCACCGGAGTCGTGAAAGTGGGATTGATGGCAGCCGCCGAAGCGATTTCTGCCACCGTTTGCGCAGCGCTGGGGGGAGCGGTGGGCATCTTGCCGCGTTCGGGGGTGGCCTGTTCTTCCGGACTGCCTTCCGAGGGCTGATCGACCGAGATTATGAAGTTGTACCATTTCTTTTCCATGGGGGGCTCCGCTGTTCGCACGCTGCCGCAGAGATACCGCGAATCTCACCTGCTCAGAGTCTCTTTATGGGCCATCATCGCCATGCAAAATATGACACTCGCAGCGCAAAGTCAAGCTCCGGTGCGCGATACTGAAGTGAAAGGCTGACAGGCTGTGCAATTGCTCAGCGGGTAGCCACGATCAGCGCTTTTCTGACCGTGGGCTTTTCTCAGGCGAGATACCCCAAGGGCGGGCGCACGCAATCAATCAGGATGGGGCATGCCGCCACCGTCTCTTTGTCCAAAGCAAAATGGTTGTAACCTGGCCACCACCGTTGCGTCATCCCCATTGACCATGGGTGCGTCAGGGAAAAGCCCACGGACAGAAGGGCACTGTCCGTGGCTACCCCCTACAAGCGGCGCGCGTTCTTGACCCCCCTTGACAGTTTTCTCCAGGCCGGGTAAGAAGGAAGAGAGAGGGGAAGATTCATGAGCAACCCCAAAGAACATGCCCACGAACTGATCGACCGCCTGCCGCCTTCCCAACTGGCGGCGGTGGTCGGCCTGCTGGAGGCCATGCTCGATCCCGTTTCCCGCGCCATCGCCGAAGCGCCGCTTGATGATGAGCCGGTGACGGAGGAAGAGCGCCAGGCCCTGGCTCGCTCGGAGGCTTGGTTTGAAGATCGAGGAGGCAAGGGCATTCCGATGGAAGAGGTGCTGGCCGACTTCGGCTTGACGATGGAAGACATGGCGGAGAAGCATGGCCCTCGACATTGAGTGGTCCGAGGAAGCCCGCGCCGGCATCCGCCGCCTTGATAAGCCCACGGCCCGGCACATCTTTGACGCTGTGCTCCGCTTCGCCCGAACGGGCCAAGGCGACATCAAGCAGTTGCAAGGAGAATATGCCGGCAAGCTCCGACTGCGCGCCGGCGACTACCGGCTGTTCATTTCCCAAACGGGCGGCACACTTCGTATTCACTCCGTGCGCCATCGCAAGGAAGCCTACCGCTGAATGGTGGCGAGAGTGGGTGGCGCAGAGTTGTTCCGCCTTTTGGAACTACTCTGCGGCTTTCATTGTTTCACAACATCCTCAAAATACTATTACCAACTTACGAACCGCAGAGTAGGGCAAACGACGCCCAACTCTGCGCTTGTATCTTCATTTCGTCATGTATTTGTATTCTGCTTTTCCAACGTCTTCCGCGTGCAATGAATCTTGCGTGTGGGAAGAGGAACGCC
>Ga0209039_10001527_pt1 | contig 21334 bp, 18 predicted proteins | sample BogFormECP12_OM1_FD_188238 | JGI IMG/M metagenome (GOLD analysis project Ga0209039, IMG submission 188238) | Bog forest soil microbial communities from Calvert Island, British Columbia, Canada - ECP12_OM1 (SPAdes) (version 2) | ecosystem: Environmental > Aquatic > Freshwater > Wetlands > Bog ...
GGTGATGGCCGCCGTCAACGTCGTCTTGCCGTGATCGATGTGACCGATCGTCCCCACGTTCACGTGCGGCTTGCTGCGATCAAACTTCTCTTTGCCCATGATCTTCAGTCCCTTCCGTTAGACTTTCTTCTTCTTGTCGCCCCCGGCCATGCCGGAAACGCAAAACCCTCGGCTCCGCCTCAGTAGTAGGCGTACGCCCTGAAATACCTCTGCCGCAGCTCCAGCGGCACCTCTTCCACCAACCGCAAATACCGCTCCCGCGTCAATCCCTGGTCCGATACCGGCAGCGCTCCGTAAAGCCCCGCCGCTTCCTTGCCCAGCAATCTGCGCTTGAGAACACTCTCATAGTCGCGAATCCACAACTTCGCCTTGGTTACACGATGCAGAAAAACTTCCACGTCCCGCGCATCGAAGGCCGCGTCGATCAGCGCATGAAGCTGCGCATATCCCCGCTCGTCCTGGACCGCGATCGCCGCCTGCTCGAACATCGTTTCCTCGCTTCGGGCTTCCTCAGCCCTTCCGCGTCCTACCCAATCTGGAGCGGGAGACGGGGCTCGAACCCGCGACCAACAGCTTGGAAGGCTGTGACTCTACCACTGAGTTACTCCCGCCCGAACAGCCTCTAGCCTTTAGCCGCTAGCTTCTAGCTCTTTCTTGCCGGTGCAGGCGCATTCGCCTGTTCTGGAACTGCACCAGCTAGAAGCTAACAGCTAATAGCTGAATTTCTGGAGCTGATGACCAGGATTGAACTGGTGACCTCTCCCTTACCAAGGGAGTGCTCTACCAACTGAGCTACATCAGCCCTCGAACTCAATCTTTCAGCTCTTTGCCATGAGCTTTTAGCTCCACGGTGCCGGTGCAAGCCAAATCAGCTCACTGTGTCACCGAAAAAAGCTAAGAGCTAACAGCTAAAAGCTGCCTTTCTCCCGGCCGCGGCGAATCCTCTCCGCCTGCCGGGCCAAAACCGTGCGCAATGCGAATCCGCCGAGAACAATCAGTGGAATCAAGCGCATTTGAACTGGCTTGCTTGAGGCGACGATCTTCCAATCGCTCAAATTAAACCACGGTACGAGAACCTTATCCCCGCCCAGAGTAAACCAAGCCAATCCAGCTAGAATTCCGTAAAGCCCAAGAGCTACCCAAAACTTTAGGTCCAAATCCGAATCGGCGCTCTTCAGGCCCTTGTGTTCACCAGGCTGCATTACAACTCCTCAAATCCAGCCTCGCAAATATCGGCCCTCAATTCCTGGTGCACAGGGGAGGATTCGAACCTCCGTAGCTCGCAAGGAGCGGCAGATTTACAGTCTGCTGCCATTAACCGCTCGGCCACCTGTGCCCCATCACCCCAGCGACCAAAACCTTTCGTTCACCCCAGCAAGCAAAAATCGCTTGCCGGGGGCCCCGAATGTCGCCGGAGGCCCCGCCCAATCCTGCCTGCGCCCCTCCTGCTAAAACCGCTTCCAGCGCGTCCAACCAACGCATTCGTCGGGTCTCATTCGGCGCATCAGGCCCCATCCGGAAAATTTCCGGCATCTCGGAGCATGCACCTCAGTGGGATCACCGCGGAGGACAGGCAACGCCCAAAAACCCTGCTCGCCGGCCAATTCTTACCGTCTCAGGCCCCGTTTTCCGGTCCCTTTAAGTGGAGCTGGCGAAGGGATTTGAACCCCCGACCCTCTGATTACAAATCAGATGCTCTACCAGCTGAGCTACGCCAGCCCTTCCCACCAGGAATCCAGCCCGAAAACCCCAAAAAACATCCCAACACTGCGTACGGACACACTCCCGCTCCGCACACACAACGGCACAGAAATCAAGGTTAACACACCCCCGCTACCGGAGCAAACCAGATCACGAGAACTCACGCCGCCCGGGAGCAACCCGCTTGAGCGCCGGACTCCCCGCCATCCGCCTCCGGTTTCGCCAATAATCCTATTGTGGGAGGGCTGGGTCTTGGTAGATGATTTCTCCGCCTTCCAAATGGGTTTACAATGGTTCGGAAAGGCAAGGAGAAACTGTATGCGCAAGAGTTTATTCACCGTCGTATTTCTGGCATTTTGCCCCCTGCTCTTCGCACAACAACCACCACCCGCTCCTGCAACATCGGCGGAACAGCAAGCACCTCCGGCTGCGGCGCCAGCTGCTTCAGCGGCCCAACCTGCACCCGCTCAACCTTCCGCGCAGAAGGCGCTCAACAATGACTCCATCATCAAACTCATCAAGGCGGGCCTGTCGGACGATCTGATTGTCGCCGCGATCAACGGTTCGGCCGGAACCTACGACACCTCCGCGGACGGGCTGATCGCGCTGAAAACCGCGGGTGCCAGCGACAAGGTGCTCTCGGCAATTGTGCAGAAGGCCTCCGCCCCACCGCCGGCGGCAATTCCAGCTCCGGTGCCCGCCCCGGCGCCGCTGGTAACCCCCGCGCCCGCGCCCGCCCCAACTCCTGCGCCCGTTCCGGCAGACACCAAGGCCACTGTGCACTACTATCGCTATTCGCAGTGGGTGGGTCGGGTGCTTAAGCCCCCGGTTTACTGCGATGGCATCCTCTTGGGTTACATCCAGAATGGGACTTATTTGGACGTTAAGGTACCCGCCGGAACGCACAAATTTTCCTCTGAAGAGAACCCGGCTGGCCTGACAGTCACCGTGGAACCCGGTAAGGACTACTACTTCCGGACGGATCTTAGGCCCGGATTCTGGGTGGGCTCTTTCGCGCTGGTCATGGTCATGCCGGAGCAGGGGAAATCCGACATGTCACAGCTCACGCCATTGGATTCAAGAGACGCCGTGCATGAACTGCCGGCTTCCCATTAGATGGCCCGGGCCTTGGCGCCGTGCTTGAAGGCTCTTCAAGCGTTTCGGTCCCCCTCGCCCATGTGAACGGCATTCAGTTGTGTGGTCTGCCAAGTCCGCAAGGAGAACGGAGGGCCGGCAGGAATTCAATCGCTTTCGGAGGCGGCTGCAAAATACCTGAAGAATGAATTCTTCGACAGAAAGTAGCAGGAACCGGCAAAGCGGTAGCGGCGTGAGCCGTCAGCGGGAGCATCTCCAACTCCACCCGGAGTGGTAGGGTATCTCTGACGGCCCTTATGCACAAACGCACCCGCAGAACGCTCTGGATACTGGCCGCGGTCCTGCTCTTTCTGGCCATGGCCATCTTCCTGCGCTCCAAGGCTCCGCCGGAGGCCGCCCGCCTGCTGCCCGAGTCCGACGGCATTATCTACATCAACCTCAAGCCCGTCCGCGCCTTCTTCCACAAAGACTTTAAGCCGCCCCAGCGCGTACCCGAATACCAGCAGTTCATCGACGCCACCGGCGTCGACTGGGAGCGTGACCTCGACCAGGTCGCCATCGCCCTGCACCGCATGAGCGACCCCAACGGTCCCAACGGCCCCGTCGCCTACTCCATGGTGCTGGTGGGCAAGCTCACCGGCAAGCGCCTCAACGCCTGGCTCGACGCCCACGCTGCCTCCCGCGAGTCCTACGCCGGCCACACCGTCTACTCCATCCCCTCCGAGGGCCGCACGGTGCGGGTTGCGCAGATCGGCTATGACATGCTGGCCGTCTCCAACACCCCCACCCCCGAGCAGATCCACTCCATGCTCGACCGGCACGCGACCGCCGCCTGGCCCTTTGCCGGCTCCACGCTGCTGAGGCAGCACTTCCACGACGTGCCGCTACTCTCCCTTGCCTGGGGCGTCGGTCAAATCGGTCTGCCCTTCAATGAAAGCGGTGCCATCCACATCTTCGGCCTCGCGTTGCCGCTCGAAGCCGACTCCACCATCGTCGCCAGCGTCACCCCGGCCCTGTCGCTGGCGGGCTCGCTCAATATCAAAGTCGAGGAGATCGCCCCTACCGACCAGGTGGCCGCCAACCAGGCCGCCGCCCTCGACACCCTTGTCACCCTGGCCCGCGCCCTTACCGCCCCTCTCGCTCCGAACGCCGCCAACAACGGCCTCAGACAGCTCCTCAAGACCGCTGAAGTGGCCCAGAAGCACAACCGTGTGGTCGTCACGGCCACGCTCTCGCCCGCCCTGCTCGCCAACCTCGCCCTGGACGAAAATTCCCTGCCCGAATCCGCACCCGAAACCGGCGCGCCCGCATCCAAGTAATCGTTAGCGCGCTTCCCCGCCGCCTCATTCCATCGCGGTTTGGTCGAATTCAGACGATCGGCCAAAATTACATCGCTCCGCAAGAATCAAAATCCGAGAGGTCCCATGAGCATCTTGCGCATTTTGCCCCGTTTGCCCCTCTTGTTGAGGATTCCTGCCGCATTTTGCATCCTGCTGCTGCCTTTGATCACCGCGCGAGCCGCCGACCCTCCGGCCAAACGCGCGTCCCAACACCCCGTCCTGACCGGCCAGGCCGCATTCACTGACGCCCTCCACGAGTCCCCCGGCATCCGCCGCCATCTCACTGTCGCCGATCTGCCCGCCCCTGCCCCTGAGCAGTCGGTGGACAACGGCCCCACGCTAGTTCCACGGCCCGACAACGCCTGGCCCATCGCCCCCAAGGGCTTCAAAGTCGATCTCTACGCCACCGGCCTCGACAATCCCCGCCTCATCCGAACCGCCCCCAATGGCGACCTCTTCCTGGCCGAGAGCGAAACCGGCAAAATCAAGGTCTTCCGTGGCGTCGGCGCCGACGGCAAAGCCGGCCAGGTTTCAGTCTTCGCCACAGGCCTCCACCAGCCCTTCGGCATCGCCTTTTATCCCGCCGGACCCAATCCCTCCTGGGTCTACATCGGCAACACCGACGGCATCGTCCGCTTCCCCTACAAGAACGGCGACCTCACCGCCCGCGGACCCTCGGAACATCTTGCCGATCTGCCCGGCGGCGGACGGCTGCGTGGCGGCGGCCACTGGACCCGCGACCTGGTCTTCTCTAAAGACGGCACGAAGCTCTTCGCCTCGGTCGGCTCCCACTCCAATGTGGACGACTCTGACACCCACCCCGAGGAGTTCCATCGCGCCGACGTGCTTGAGTTCACCCCTGAGGGCAAGTTCATCAAGGTCTACGCCAGCGGCCTGCGCAACTGCGTCGGAGAAGCCATCAACCCCATCACCGGCGAACTCTGGTGCTCCACCAACGAGCGCGACTCTCTCGGCAACAACCTGCCGCCCGACTACATCACCCATGTTCAGGAGGACGGCTTCTATGGTTGGCCCTGGTACTACATGGGCGGCCCGAGTGGCGGCATACAGGACCCGCGCAACCCCGACAAGCATCCCGAGCTGCAATCCAAGGTCATCACCCCCGACATCCTGCTGAACCCCCACTTCGCCTCGCTGGAAATGCTCTTCTACGAGGGCTCCCAGTTCCCGCGTGAGTTCAAAGGCGACGGATTCGCCGCCGAGCACGGCTCCTGGAACCGCGCCCTGCGCGCCGGCTACGAGGTCATCCGCCTGCCCATGCGCAACGGCCACGCCACTGGCGAGTATGAAGACTTTCTGACCGGCTTCGTTACCCCCGACGGCCAGGTCTGGGGACGGCCCGTGGGCGTGGCAGTAGCCAAGGACGGATCCCTCTTCGTCTCCGACGACGGGTCACGGTCCATCTGGCATGTGAGCTATGTTGGCGGGAAGTGATGCGGAGTTAGCGGAGTTGACAGTCCGGCGCTAACTGCGTTAACTGCGCGGGTGCCCCAGGTCTCGATTTTGAGACCTGGGATAGCAGGTCCTTCAACCAGTCCCGGCCAATCTACTTCCTCAGCCCCAGCGCCTCCACCACCTTTTCATCCACCTTTGCCGGCTGGCCGTCTTCCTTCCACACCACCCCAAATCCGCCCCGGTAATCCCACATCGTCCAGCCGATCCCGTCCGCCTCCAGCGCCGTCCGCACATCCCGGATCCAGTTCATCCGCGACTGCGGGTCGGAGTGCTCCCGGTAAGCCCCAAACTCGTTGCAGATCAGCGGCACATTGTTCGCATGTCCCCACGCCGCCGCCACATCCATCAGCAGGCGAATGCGATGCCCGTCCCAGTGGTCCAGCCAGTACCGCTCCAGCTTGAACCGGCTGTCCGCGTCAGGAACTTCCTTCACTAACTCGGCCATCGAGCTCTCCGTAGCCGGATAGGGAATCCCATGCGTATAACTCCACCACACCTCGCCCCATCCCGCCCCCTGATGCGTAAACTGGGTCGGATCGTAGAAGTGGAAGTTATAAATCACGTTGCCGTCGCTGAGCGGATGCATGACCAGCAGGTCCTCGATGCCGGAGTAATTCGGTCCCGTGGCAATGAGCGTGTTCTTCGGCGCAACTTCGCGGATCGCCGCGGCCAACCGCGCCTGGATTCCCGCCCAACGGTATGGATCGTAGACTTCCGGCTCGTTCAAAATCTCAAAGAACACCCGCTCCGGGTCGCGCGACGCATAGTGCGCCGCGAGCCGCCGCCACAGCATGGTCAGCCGCTCCACGGCATCGTTGCCGGTCCGCAGTTGCTGCTTGTAGTTGTCCTCCGGGTGCAAGTCGATCTGAACCGCCAGTCCATCGGCCAGCATGGTATCCACGGCCTTGTCGAGCCGGCCTATAAAGTCGGCGTTCAGCCCGTCCTTCCCCCGCGGATACTGCTCCAATGGCGCGGCATCGATGCTCAGGCGCACATTGTCGAAGCCCAGCTTCGCCATCAGCGCAATGTCCCCGGCGTCGGTATAGCGATCGGTCCGCGCCGCCGAGTAATCGCTGGCCGACTGGGCAAACCACTCCGAGGCGTTGATGCCCCGTTTCAGGTGCTGGGCGCGGGCAAAGGCGGTCTGCAACTCCGCCGCACGATCCTGCGCGAGAGCGGGGCAAGCCGCCATGAGGAGAAAAACAAGACAACGCGAAAGAAAACGCATATGTGGGACTCCGATGCAAAGATGCGACGTGTCTACCATACTACCGGCAGCCCAGGGGCCGAAAGCGAACGCAACCCGCGCTCAAACAGAAGCGGCTCCCACGCGATGGGGAGCCGATGCTGAATCCGTTGCCGCGTACGCGTCACTTTGCCAGCGCCGCGGCCTCGCTGGAGTCTATGAACGCGATCTCCTCGTAGGTGGTGCGCAGATACTTGTGAGGATTGACCGGAACATTGTGGACGCGCACCTCATAGTGCAGGTGCGGACCGGTGGCGCGGCCCGACTGGCCCACGTAGCCGATCACCTGGCCGCGAATCACATGCTGGCCGGGCACAACCGCCATCGCTGAGAGGTGTCCGTAGAGAGTGAGCACATCATGGCCGTGATCGAGCACAATCTCGCGGCCGTATCCGGCGACCATCGAGGCTCCGGTCACTTCCCCGTCGGCCGCGGCGCGCACCGGCGACCCGTAGGGCGCGTCAATGTCGATGCCGGAGTGGAAGGCGCCTTCGCCGTTGATCGGATCCTGGCGCTCACCGAAGCTCGATCCCACGCGGCCTTCCAGCGGCCATAGCGAAGGCGCGTCGGCCAGTTCCGTCCAGTCGCCGGCGAAGCTGGGCGACAGGCCGCTCTCCAGGGCGCGGGAGACCCGGCCCGACATGGCCTGTGCGCGCAGCACATAAAACTGATCGATGGAGAGCTTCACCTGCTGCTGGTTTACGTCGTCAGTCAGGGCCAGGCTGGCGGGCGTCTGCTCCGCCGCGGCGCTGGCGGCTGCCGTGGCCTTGGCCGAGGCCAGCCTGTTCTGCCTCAGGCCGTACAGCGCCGTCACTTCGTTTGCCAATGCTCCCAGCGAGGCCACTTGCACATTGCGGTCATGCGCAATCTGGGCCATCTGCCTGTAGCCCTTGCGCAGCGTCTCCCGCTCCTGGCGAACCTGGTTGAAGCTCTCTGTCTTGAGCAGCATGCGGGTGTAGGAACCGGCCAGTCCCACGATGGTGAACGCTCCCACCAGCGCCGCGGCAACAAAGCCGTACGCATAACGAAGCGGAATCGGTATCTTCCGTATCCGCCCGTCCTCTTCCCGTGCAACGAAGAGAATGTAATAGCGTTTGCCCAGCATCTTGGCCTTTCCTCCCTCCACCTGCGAGGGGTTCATTCCGCCGTGTACTCAGAAAAGCGCAAGGCATAGGGGCTTTTCAGCCCGTGAAACCAATACATGCCCATACCGGTGCAGACTTGGAGCGTTCGTAAAGCCTAGCAAACCCTTCCGCGCCGGGTCAACGAAATCCGCAGGAAAAATCATTTTTTTACCACCTTTCTCTGCCCTCCGTTCCGGCTTCGAGCTCAGAGTCCCACATCAAGCTCCGCTTAATTGTCCTGTTTCGATACACATACAAACCGTTGCTTTCGCTTTAAACATCGGCAATCCGATACGTTACTTTAGATTAACCGCAAAGTTACCCGTTCTGGCCAAGAAGCTGGTCCCGCCCCCAACTTCCTGATCCTCATTCCCTCATCCACACTCCCCCGCCGATTTGCCCTATCCTCATGGAATGCGATCTCGGCAGCAAATGCGATCGCGGCAGGCCGTCTCTCTGAACGTAGGCCAACTCGGGGAACTGGCCCTGCTCCGCCAGATCCGCAGCCGCGCGGCACAACCCCCCTCGAGCCTCCTGCGCCTCGGCATCGGCGACGACTGCGCCCTGCTCCGTCCCCGTCCCGGCGAAGAACTCGCCGTCACCACCGACCTCTCCATCGCCGGCCGCCACTTCCGCCTCGACTGGCACTCGGCCGAATCCGTTGGCCATCGGGCTTTGGCTCGAGGTTTAAGCGACCTGGCCGCCATGGGCGCACGCCCCGTAGCCGCCTTTCTTTCCCTGGGTCTGCCGCTTGAGCTCACCACGCCCTCAGGCCGCCGCCCGGCCTGGGTCCAGGGCTTCCTCGACGGCCTGCTCGCCCTCGCCGCAGCCCACAAAACCCCGCTCGCCGGCGGCGACCTGTCCGAGTCCCCCATCCCCGTCGCCGACATCGTCCTCATTGGCCGGGTTCCCCGCGGAAAAGCCCTGCTCCGCTCCGGCGCGCGTCCCGGCCACCTGCTCTACGTCACCGGAACCCTTGGCGGTGCCGCCGCCGCCCTCGCCCGCCTGGCCGAACTGGCAGCGGCCCAACCCGCCCGCTCCAACCCTCCGCGCATCCCCAGGGAACTGGAAGCGCAACTCGCCCCCCACCTCTACCCCCAACCGCGCATCAATCAGGGCCTCTGGTTTCAGCGCCACTCGCTCGCCTCTGCCGCCCTCGACCTCAGCGACGGCCTCTCCACCGATCTCGCCCGCCTCTGCCAGGAATCCGGCGTAGCCGCCGAAGTCGATGCTGCCGCCCTGCCCATCCACCCAGCCGCAACCCTCGCCCAAGCCCTCAACGGCGGAGAAGACTACGAACTCCTCTTCACCGCCCCGCCCTCCGCCCGCCTTCCCCGCAAAATCGCCGGCGTTTCCATCACCGGAATCGGCCGCATCCTTCCGCTCCGCCCCAACCGCCCCGCCGTCACGCTCATCACTCCGCAAGGCCGCGAGCCGCTGAAACCCCAAGGCTGGCAGCATTTCTCCTGAAACCATCTATCATCAAACAGTGCAATGAGCAGTTCGTAGGAGTCTGATTGCCGTGAATGACATCTTCTGGATCAAAGGCAATCCTCCTGCCCCGCTGGCCATCGTGCTCTGTCCGCTCGGAGGCGATGGGCTTCAGGGCGAACTGCTCCAAATGAAGCGGGGTGGAATCCAAACCCTGGTTTCGCTGCTCGGAAAAGATGAAGCTATTATGCTTGGCGTCGCCCAGGAGGGTCCCCTCGCGGAGAAGATCGGAATGCGGTTTCTCTCCCACCCCATTCCCGACACCCATGTTCCCCCCAACACCGCCGTCTTCCAGAAATTCGTCCGAGCCCTGGCCAATCGCCTCCGCGCCGGCGAGCATATAGGCGTCCATTGCCGGGGAAGCATCGGCCGAGCCACCGTCACCGCCGCCTGCGCGCTCATCCAACTCGGCTGGTCGCCCAGAGTGGCCCTGGCCGCCATTGCAGAGGCCCGCGGATGCGCCGTTCCCGACACGCAGGAACAAGAGGACTGGATTCTGCGCTACAAGGCTCAGGCGTGAGCTACGTCGCTCCGTGCCCCGTCCTTTCCGCGTTTCCGCGGAAAGGGTGGGAAGCCAAATGGGACCTCATGACCGGCAAGGAACCCCCCTTCGTCCTCGATGCTCTGCGCCGGCTTCCGCATTGCGTAAGCCTCACTCCAAATACATTGGAGAAAACTCGACCCTACCCCGCCGCCTGCTCCCGCCGCATCAGCATCGGCTCATACGCCGCATAGACCCCTTCAAATACCGAGTCCCAACTCATGGTCAGCGCGAACTCCCGCGCCGCCCGCCGCATCTGGGCATGTTTCTCCGCATCGCGCAGCACCCCAGCCACCGCCGCGGCAAATTCTTCGTCAGCCACAATCCGTCCCGTCTCGCCATCCCGCACGATCGTCTTCGGGCCTCCGTCCGGAGTGACAATCGCCGGCACGCCGCTGGCCAGCGCCTCCAGCACCACGTTGCCAAACGTATCGGTGTGCGACGGAAACACAAACAGGTCCATATTCGCGTACGCGGTCGATAGTGCCTCGCCCTTCAGCACTCCGGCAAACTCTGCCCGAGGCAGCCGTTCCCGCAGCCAGCCTTCCTCGGCGCCCCATCCTACGATGAGAAACCGGAAGCTCTTATGATCCATCCGCTCCAGCTTTTCCTGCACTTCGGCCAGCAGAGCCACATTCTTCTCCACAGACAGCCGGCCCACAAACCCCAGCACATGGTCCCGGTCTTCAGGATCGCGCTTTCGTTTGTCCGGATGAAACAGCTCGGCGTCCACTCCCCTCGGCATCAGGTGGCAGGTCCGCCCCGTCGCCCGCTCGAGCTGCGCGCAAAGCTCCGGGTTGGGCGCAAACAACACCTGCGCCACCGAGTAAAACTTGGCCGCCGCCGCCATGGCCAGGTCCTCGATCTTTTGCCCCGTGGCATCCGATTGCCGCTTCGGCAGCAGGCGCAGAAACCACTCCGACCGCCGCGCCGCATACTCATGGATGTTGGTGTGCCAGCTCGCGGCCAGCGGCAAGTCAAGATGGTGCGCCAGCCCCGCGCCCAGCATTCCCACCTCGCTGGGGCCTGTAATGTGGATCAAATCGGGCTTGAACCGCTCCAGCACCTCGCCGATCAGCGGGATATGCCGCAGAAACGCCGGATCGAAGCGCAGGTCTTTTTCCAGAGCAAAGGAGAGAAAGCCGCGCGGCAGCTCCAGCGTCCAGACGTTGCCCTCTTCCAGGACGGCCTGGGTGCGGTCTCCGGCGCGCACGCACAGAAACGGCAGATTGCGCCGCCGCGCAAAGGCCTCAAAGTGGCGGCTGGTATGCGCAACCCCGTTCACCTCATGAAACGAGTCGGGGAAGTACGCCACGCGCGGCACTCGTGCATTCATAACTTGGGCCGTCATCCGGGCTGAATCTCATTGTACTTACTGGTGACGCCGGGTGAGCGGAGTTAGCGGAGTTAGGAATGCCCGCGTCTGCTTTTTGCTAGCTCCGCTAACTCCGCCAACTTCGCTAACAGCTCAGCCGTCGTTCTCGCCCAGCGCCAGCCGCAACTGGTGCGCCTCGCTCCACGCCATCCGCAGCCCGCCTGAAACCAGGCCCCTGCCCATCAGTTGCACCATCCCCACGCCCCAGCGCATCACCCGCGGCGACGATCCGTTGGGCCAAAGTTCGCTCAGCGGCCGAACCACCCCGTTCGCATCCGGGTGATAGACGCGCTCGTCCCAGTTCCGCGAGCCTAGCGGAAACTCCGGGTAGTGGCGCACCGCATCGATAGCCGACTGCAGGAGCCGATGCTTCCACGGCTCCGCATACTGCGGCATGAAGAGCATATTGCTCTTCTTCTCCCGCCGGATCTCGTGCACAAACTCCGTAAAGCTGGTGGCGTTGGTCAGGTTGATGTTGGCGTTCGCTTCCACGCCGTGCCGGTCCCCGCCGGAGATCGTCAGCATGTTCCACTTCTCCGCCAGCCGCCGCGTCCTGCGATTCTCTTCCCAGTGCCGCAGCCCGTTCAGCTCCAGCGCGTGCAGATAGTTGCCGTTCTTCTGCAGAAACTCGCCCACCAGAAACTCGTGCCTCTCCCTGCCGATCAGGTACAAGTCCCACATCGGATGGTTGAAGATCACCAGTACGTTGGGTTCCGCGTCCAGCGCCATCAGAATCTCGGTCAGCCGCCCGTTGCTCGGCTTCGCGGTGAACTCCGCCAGCGTTTCCATCCACTCCGTCGCTCTCGCGCTGGGCAGGTTGTGCACGCCCAGGTGGAAGGACTGCGTCCCATAAGGAGCGCTCCACTCCACCGAAACCGGAATCTGCCGCGCGCTGGGCACCGTCCGCAGCAGCATCGGCGCCTTGATGTTGTCGTGGTCGGTGAGCGAAACCATCGGCGCCAGGTCCAGCTTCTCGATCTGCCCGCTCTCCAGGTCGAAGGCCAGCTTGGGCGTCATCGGCGGCGTCCAGTAGCTGGTCGCATAGTTCACCCGCACCCCGTGCACTTCCTCCGCCCGCCGCTCCAGGCGCGATAGCAGCGGCCGCATCGCCGGGTACTGGTTGCCGAAGTTCGCCAGAAAGTCCAGCGTCTCCCTCGACTGGTTGGTGTGTCCGTGCAAAGAGACGCCTGTCCGGAAGCCTTTTGGCGCGTTGGGGTCGCGCCACAGGTACGAGATGGTCGAACTGGCCATTTCTGCTCCTTCTCCGCGATCGTGCCCGGTTTTCCACACCCAGTATCCCTTGCCAACCATCAACGCCCGGTTAATATGGCGCGAATTGCGCTTCAATTGACAAAGGAATCAATAAAGTTATCAGCATGCCCCGCAAAACACGGTGAATTCTCCTCATCACTCCTTGGGAATCCCACAAAAACCGCTCTAAGTGCCATTATTTGCTGGTCCTGGCCATCTCCGGACCCAGGAAATCCTCGATCGTTGAGCCGGCCATCAGGTCCTCGTCCAGCGGCGCCTGTTGGCTCTCGGAGAGCGCGCCAGCGGCCGCTTCCTTGGCCAGGTAGTTCTCCGTCAGCCCCTGGCGCAGCAACTCAAAGGCCTGCTCCGGCGTATCCGCAAACTGGAACAGCTCGATGTCCTTGGGCGAAATCGCCCCCGTGTCCACCAGCGCCTCCAGATTGAACACCTTCTTCCAGTACTCCGAGCCATAAACGACCACCGTGATCTTCTTGGCCAGCTTCTGCGTCTGCGCCAGCGTCAGAATCTCGAACATCTCATCCAGCGTGCCGAATCCCCCCGGAAACACCACCAGCGCCTTCGACAGGTACGCAAACCACAGCTTGCGCATGAAAAAGTAGTGGAACTCGAAGTTCAGGTTCGGGGTAATGTAAGGATTCGGCGCCTGCTCGAAGGGCAGCCGTATATTCATGCCGATCGTCTTGCCCCCTGCCTCGTACGCCCCGCGGTTGGCCGCCTCCATGATCCCCGGCCCGCCGCCCGAGGTCACCACAAACCGGTGCCGCCGCGACGGAATCCCCTTGGCCCACTGCGTCAGCAGCCCGGCCAGCCGCCGCGCGTCCTCGTAGTAGCGCGCCATCTCCACCGCCGCCACAGCCCGCTTGCGCTGCAGCTCCGTGGCCGTGCCCTCCACAATCTGTGGTACGCTGGCCGGCTGCTCGTAGCTGGGGGCCGGCCGGCTCGATCCGGTGTTCTCCAGCAACTCCAGCTCATGATCGGCCTCCGCCCGCCCGCGAAACCGCGCCGACCCGAAGAACACCACCGTATCCTGAATCTGCTCCCGCCGGAATCGCGCCAGCGGCTCCAGATACTCGGCCACAATCCGGATCAGCCGCCCGTCAGCGCCGTTCAGAAACCCGGGATTCTCATACGCCAGCAAAGCCCGCTCCTGCGCCGCCGGAACTGATCCCTGTCTTCCGTTCTCTAGTCCCTGTTCCCTTGTCCCTGGTCCCTCGTCCATCTCTCATCCGTCCCGGTGGCGGAACGCGTCGTGAAACGCAATCCACAGATTCAAAAGCCCCAGTCCCGAGACGATGCCCCGCACCGCCCCGTTGGCGGCATAGACTGAGAGCGTGGGGAACTGCAAAAAAAGCGGGTTCTGGTCCCAGAAAAACCTGGACCACGGCGCATAACAAACCGCCAGCCCGATATACATCCGCAGCAGCACCCGCAAAAACAGCTCGGACCGCTCCAGCCACCGCGGAATCCGCTGTGGCGCATGCCTCGCGCCCTGCGGATCGCGCCCAGCCCCAGCCGCGTCCTCTGAAACAGGCAGATCCCCGTTTCCAGGCACGAGCCCATCTGCCGGCCCAGCCACAGGAGCCGGGTTCGCGGCAAGCGAAGGCGATGTCAATTCCGGCTGCTGGGACATTCTTTGGCTACGCGCGCCGCCCCCGATTCCGCTCCATCACAGGCATTCGCCACAGGACCGGAACCCCCGGCCCGGCTCAGGGACGCCGTATTGCAACGGTATCACAGCAACCGCCGCGGCATGGCGCGCGATCCGCCGGACCAACGCTGGCTGATTGGCGATAACCTGCCGCCTTTTCGAGGATAAGGGCCTGCGCAATGCGGGAAACTCGCGCCAGCTCTCCACGCCCCGCGTCACAGCCGGAAGTAAATGCCGATCATCGGCTCCGAAGTATGGGTGAAAGCGTTCGTCGAGGTAAAGCCGTTGATGAGGTCGGGCGCCTTGTAGAGGTTGCCGCGGTATTGCAGCCGCAGGCCGATATGAGGCAGCAATCCCCAATCCAGGCCGGCGCCATAGACAAAGACCCCCTTGGTGGTTGTGCCGGTGGCGCTGGTGCTGGTGCTGATGGTGCCTACGACGCAACCCGGGGCGCCGGGGCCGCAGCCGGTGATGAGGGTTGTGGTCGTAGCCTGCCCGCTGCTGGGAACATCGAACAGGATGCCGCCACCGGCCAGCGCAAACGGCCTCAGATTCCCAATTTTCAGCGAGGCCACCCAAGCGCCGGTCACTTCGTGCGCATTGGCTGACACCGGCGTCCAGGATGTTGATTCACTACAAACGCCGCAAACGGCTAAGGTACTCGTGGAATACGCCTGGTTAGCCCGGTTGAAGGCATAGGCGCCTTCAAAGCCGACAATCGGATTTCTGATGTACCTCACTTCGAGTTGCCCGCCGGCCGCGTTCGACGGACTTTGGGTCGTTCCGTTGCTGTTGGTGGTCCCGCTGAACGCTCCATAAACGCTTCCCGCCACATCCGTCCGCGAAAGGTCTCTCATCGCCGCAGCCACCTGCGCGAGCGCCGCTGTGCGGCCCAGCGCTGCCAGTCCAGCCAGTAGAAAAGCAGTATGCATCCATTTTCTTCGCATCATGGTCTCCTGTCTTGATTCCAGTTGCGTTGCATTGAGTGAACAACTGTCGAAACCTTGTTGCCCGCTACCAGCATAGACGCTAGAAAGCGCCTTTGGTGGCTCCCCGACACCATCCTCTGCAACACCCGGTTAGCCTTAAATCGTTGCAAAAATGAGATAATAGGAGCAGCGCCCGGTTCGCTACGCACGCCAGTCCGGCGCCAGAGCCCTTGACCATGCTGCGAGTTCTGTCTACTCACTTATTCCTGAACCAGCGCCTGCACTCGGCTCAGCTGGAGCTGGCCGCACGCTCCGGAGCCCAGGCGGTCGAGCTCTTTGCCGCCCGCCAGCATTTTGACTACGCCAGCCGCGACCACGTCTCCGAACTGGCCGCCTGGTTTCGCTCCAATCCCCTCCTGCCCTGGTCCATGCACGCCCCGCTCTTCCCCGACCGCGAAATGGGCCGCGCCGGCGCTCCCGCGCTCAACCTCCTGCACCCTGAGAAAGCCCGCCGCATCGACGCCATGGACGAAATCAAACGCGCTCTCGAAACCGCAGAGCAGATCCCCTTTCGCAACCTTGTCCTCCACCTCGGCGTGCGCGACGACAGCTGGTCCCCGCGCGCCATCGAGTACGCCCTAGCCGCCCTCGAGCACCTCGGCGCCTTCGCTCGCCCCCTCGGCGTGTGCCTGCTCGTCGAAAACCTTTTAAGCGCGCCCACCACTCCCGAGCACCTGCTCGAAATCCTCCGCATCGGCCATCAGGATACCGTCAGCGTCTGTTTGGACCTCGGCCATGCGCACATCACCGTAGGCATCCCCGAGGCCATCTCCACCCTCAACACCCGCATCGTCTCCGTCCACGTCCACGACAACCACGGCCAGAAGGACGAGCACCTCTGGCCCGGCGATGGCTCCATCGACTGGCCGGCCACGGTCCTGGCCCTCAAGGCGCTCCCCGCGCCTCCCGCCATCGTCCTTGAAATCCATCAATCCCTTGGCGACGACCCCGCCCCAATCCCCACCCGCATCGAGCAATCCTTCGCCCGCTTCGCCTGAGCCTTCCCACACGGGGCTGCGGTTACTAGGGCCTGCTAACACTACCTGAACGGCGGCGACGGGTGCCAATTTTTCTCAGTTCGAGGAATGAGGAGCGACGGATACCGGGTGTATCCTAGCGACGATTGACGACGAAATGGGGAAAATTGGCCCCGTCCCTTCGGGTTGCAGCGAAAATCCGGGGTCCCCAGCGACGGGTCTTTGTCGCTGGGGTGGAAATCCGGCCATACTTCATTCTCGCCCTCGACGGTGGACCCGCCACAGCCTTCGGACTCGGCTTCGTCTGGCCGGATTTTCTGACGCAACGCCATCCGCCCAGGTAGTGTTAACAGGCCCTATAGGGGCGCCCGCAAGGGTGGGCCGCATCGTGAGGAGAGTAGAGGCATGTACCAACCGCAGCGCTGGTCCATCTGCACCTGCAAAGCGATCTGCCCGGTAGCCGTCACCCCGTCGCCGCTCGCCGTCACCGTGATCGTGGCCGGCCCCACCCTTGCCAACCTTGAAACCCTGAACGTCAGCTTCACCTGATTCGTGCTCGCGCTCGCAGCCGGCGGTATCGGGTTCACTGACCATCGCGCCGTCACGCCCGCGGGCAACCAGCTCACTTGCAGGCTGATTGGTCCGCTGAACGACCCTCCCGTCACTGCCGTCAAACTCACCGTGCCGGAACTCCCCTGCGCCACCGCAACCGAACTCGCCGCCGCCGTCAGCGTCAGCGTCGGCAGCATCTCCGTCACCCCGCCCCCGTCCCAGTCGCTCACCAGCACCGCGCCGTCCACTGACCCCAGCCCGGTCGCCAGGTTATACTCGCCGCTGGCCGTGTATCCCGTCACCCCCGGAACGCTGTTGTTCCCCGACGGCGTGGCATGAAATGGATTGTGCGCCGCATTCACCAGCGGATACAGCCCCGCATTCGCATTCCCCTGTCCCGTTCCGCCCATCGATTCCACCACCAGCGCCATCAACCCCGCAAACGAAGGCGACGCCGCGGAAGTCCCCGAAATAATCCAGTACGAGCCGTTCTCATAAATCACATATCCATCATGCCCGGCCGCCGACATCGCCACGTCCGGCACCGCCCGCATCCCTCCGCTCCTCCCGCTCACTCCCTTTTGCCACGCCGGCTCGGCATACACAGTGCTCGCCCCACCTCCTGAAGCCCACAGCCCCGACCCGCCGCCCAACCCGCTTTCGTTCCAAACCTCTTCCGGTATGTAACTCAGCGCCGATCCTTCGCTGGCCGAATTCGTCGTAGCCCAATACTGCGTATCATTCGACCCCTCGTTGAACTCCGTCCCGCCCACGCACGTCGAATACGGCGAGCTGCAAAGCCCATTCACCGCCGTCCCCGACCCTGTCGTGTCCGAACCTGCGTTGCACCCCGCCGCCCCCGCGTCGCCCGCCGCCACGAACGCGCTCATCCCCTGGCTCGCCGCCTGCTCCCACAAGCTGTCGTAGAACTCGAGCTCCGTCGTCCCCATATCCTGCTCGCAACTCCCATAGCTCGAGCTCACCACCGGCGCCGTCGCGTGGTTCACAATGTACTGCGCCGACAAATCCACCCCGTCCGTCGTCGCCGTCGACTCCCCCGCCACAAACTTCACCGCGGCCGCCGGCGCCACCGCGCCGCTCCACTCCACATCCAGCGTCGACTCATCCTGATCCCCCGCAACCAGCCCCGGATTCGCCCCCGCCAGAATCACCGCCGGGTTGTTCGCCGGCAGCCTCGACGCCGTCCGAAACGCCGCCACATCGCTCACGGTGATGTTGCTTCGCCCCACAATCGCAATCGACGTCCCCGCTCCCGTCGTCCCCGCGCTATACAGCGGATTCAAGTCGTAGATCGTGGCCCAATCCGCCGGATACAGATAGTGCGTGCTCCCGCTCGAGTATTCCGGCCGCGCGCCTGCCCGGGCCCCCGCGAATTCGGGGTCCCCGGCGAGCGATCTTTGCTCGCTGGGGTGGAACGCCCTCCGCGCCTTGATCTCCGAACGGCGCCGAAAGTCGTGCAGCGAAACCACGCCGCCCACCACCCCCGCAAAGGCCGCCGGAATCTGCGGATCCTGTGCATTCGCGATATGCTCCACCCCATCCACCCTGTAGCGATGTATCTCGGTATGGAACGTATCCGCCACCTGTCCCGCCGTCCCAGAAAAGACAATCAGCCGGTTGCTCGCCGCAATCTCCTCCACTGTGAATCCGTGCTCGCGGAGCCACCCCGCAATCCGCGCCACATCCCGCCCGCTGGCCCCAAACCGCGCCCCATACTCCGTCGGCGTCAGCCACTTGTGAAACAACGGCGAACCCGCATCCTGCTGCGCCTCCACCAGCGCATCCAGCGCCGCCTGCTGGCCCTCCGAGGGCTCCAGCTCCAGCACCATCCGGTCCAGCTGCATCTCGGGATTCGCCGGGCCCTGGTCAAACTCCCCCCTCGCCAGCGGATGCACGTTGCCCATCAGCGTCACAACCTGCGCTTCATCGATCGGCCCTACCACCCGGTTCACAGGCTCCTGCCCCATCGCAGCCACTGCCCATCCACACATGATCAAAACCGCGGGACAAAATAAACTGACTCTAACTGATTTCGACATACCGGCCCTTCAAGACGCAGAAGTACGCTTCAGACACTGCGATCGCTCTCCCGCAGTCTTTGCGTCTTCTCATTCATCGGCGCGGAAACCCCGCTCCAGAGAAGAATCAGCTAATTTGTTATGAGAGTGGGTTAACGATGGTACTTGGAAAAAACTCAACAGACCCAACCCCTGTGATGAAGACCACCGCGCCACAATCCGGCCCAGCCTATCCTTCTCCCGTGATTCCATCGCCGCCGCGCGCCACCGGCAGTAGCGCTCGCGGTCACTATCCAACTTGAACTGTGGGGGGTTGAAAATATGCGTGTTCTTGTCGCCTACGCCAGCCGGTACGGCGCCACCAGGGGCATCGCGGAGCGCATCGCCGCTACGCTGCGCCAGCAAGGCCTGGGGGCCACGGTCGAGCCCGCGCAGCAGGCCGGCGACCCGGCGGGCTACGATGCCGCTGTCATCGGCAGCGCCGCCTACTACTTCCACTGGATGAAGCCTGCCACCAAGTTTGTGCGCCGCAACGCGGACTCGCTCGCCAGCCGGCCTGTGTGGCTATTCAGCAGCGGCCCGCTGGGCAACAAGGCCCAGGACGCTCAGGGACGCGACCTGTGCGAACTCCTGGAACCCAAAGAGATCGCGGAGTTCAGGGAGACCATCAAGCACCGCGGCCACCGTGTCTTCTTCGGCGCAATGGACTCGGCCAAACTGGTGTTCCTGCACCGCCTCATCTACAAATTGCCCGCCAATCGCGACAACGCCATGTTTCCCCAGGGAGACTTCCGCAACTGGCCCGACATTGATGCCTGGGCCACCACCATAGCCCAGACCCTGAAAGCCATGTAGATCGCGGGTGCCCCACTTTCACCGCGCACTTTGCGGCTAGGGCGGGATATTTCTATCTACAGTCTTTTATTACCTCTTAACAACACCGGGCGCCAAATTCCATACCAGAAGCGCCGCCCTCAGCAAATCCGCGGCAACTGTTCCCCAATCTGTGTCGGAATCACCCTGTTCGCCCCCATCGCCGTCCGCGCCACCAGCATCCTTGGGTGCTCCGCCGTCACTCGCCCGATCCGCGCCGCCTCCCGCCCCAGCGGATGCGCCCGCAGCACCTCCAGCACCCTCTCCGCCGCCTCCGCCGCCACAAGAAACACCGCCTTGCCCTCGTTGGCCACGTACACCGGGTCCAGCCCGAGCAGCTCGCAGGCCGACTGCACCTCCGCCCGCACCGGCAATCGCGCCTCGTCGATCGCCATCCCCACCCCCGAAGCCTGCGCAATCTCATTCAGCGTCGAGGCCAACCCTCCGCGCGTCGGGTCCCGCATCGCATGAACATCCGCCCCAGCCGCATCCAGCACCTCGGCGATCATTCCGTTCAGCGCCGCGCAGTCGCTGCGAATCTGGCTCTCGAACTCCAAGCCCTCCCTCACGCTCATAATCGCCATGCCGTGGTCGCCGATGGTCCCCGAAACCAGAATCGCGTCCCCCGCCTGCGCCCGGTTTGGACCGACCGAGATCCCAGACCGAAGGATACCCACACCGGAGGTGTTGATGTAGCAGCCGTCCCCGTGCCCCCGCTCCACCACCTTCGTATCGCCGGTGACAATCTGCACGCCCGCCGTCGCCGCGGCCTTCGCCATCGCCTCCACAATCGCCGCCAACTGGCTGAGCGCAAATCCCTCTTCCAGAATGAAGCTCGCGCTCAGAAACCTCGGCTCTGCGCCTGAAACAGCCAGATCGTTCACCGTCCCGTTCACTGCCAGCTCTCCGATCGATCCGCCGGGAAAAAACAACGGTTGCACAACAAACGAATCGCTGCTCATGGCCAATTTGCCGCCAGCCAACTCCAGCACCGCCGCGTCGCCCAGATTCTCCAGAGCCGGGTTCCGGAAGGCTGGCAGAAACAAATGCTCCACCAGCTCATTGCCCAGCTTGCCGCCGCCCCCGTGGCCCATCACAATCGTCGGGTAATCCGCCAGCGGCAGAGGACAGGACCAATTCGAGAAATCCGGCGCGCCGAACTTCGCATTCTCATCCATGCGCGACTCCCAAGCCCCCATCCCGGCAACTGACCACTGACCATTGTTCACTGATCACTGTTCACTGTTCTTGCCAGCTCCTCCGCCGACAAGAACCGCCCGTAGTTGTAATACGCCGCGCAAGCGCCTTCGCTCGAAACCATGGTCGCTCCCAGCGGATGCCTTGGCGTGCATTCACGCCCGAAGGCCGCGCACTCCGCCGGCTTGATCGCCCCGCGCAGCACCTCCCCGGCCCGGCACAGCGCCGACTCCTGGGTATGAATCCCCGTGATATGAAACCGTTCCTCGGCGTCTAACTCGCGATACGCCGCGCTCAGCCGCCAGCCGCTCTTCGGGATCACTCCAATCCCCCGCCAGGCCCGGTCCGTCACCTCGAAGACCTCGGCCAGTAGCTTCTGCGCGGCCTGGTTGCCCTCG
>Ga0209039_10001528_pt1 | contig 21307 bp, 19 predicted proteins | sample BogFormECP12_OM1_FD_188238 | JGI IMG/M metagenome (GOLD analysis project Ga0209039, IMG submission 188238) | Bog forest soil microbial communities from Calvert Island, British Columbia, Canada - ECP12_OM1 (SPAdes) (version 2) | ecosystem: Environmental > Aquatic > Freshwater > Wetlands > Bog ...
ATCCCGAGGCCACCCGTTGTTAGTGGATGGGTGCACGGGATGTCACGTGAAAGAAAATAGCCCTCAAGGATTTAAGTCGGAATCTCACTTAGTGATAATTAATTGCCTTTAGAAGAATTGGAAAAAATTTGGTAAAAGATCTTTCACGGACTGAGCATTTCAGAAAAGAGTTGCATGCAATTTTTTTAATGGTTATCTCCATGATATAACTATATGGCAATATCATAATGATTAAATATTTGTGGATCGTTAAAGATAATCTGAAATTTTGAACTTTAACTTTGCGAGTTAAATATCGTGAACGATTCCGTTTTTATTTGGACATTGACAAATCCGAGCCCTTAACAAAAAAGGAATGAGATGAGGTGAATTTAAATGATCACTGATTTCGATTATGTCTGGAAGATCATTGCCGACGGCGCAGGCGGTGTTGGAAAAACATCATTATTGCATCGGTACATTCATGATGAATTTAAAGAAGACATGAAAATGACAATCGGAATTCAATTCCACCACCAACAATTAGAAAGGCAAGGGAAAAAGATTGGCCTCATGATGTGGGATTTGGGAGGACAAGAACGTTTCAGATTTACTCAAACCGATTATATTCGCGGTGCAATGGCTGCATTTTTACTATTTGATTTGACAAGTATTCGAACGCTTGACAATATTTGCACTGAATGGATACCACTCGTGCGGGAGAATGCCAGCCCGACAATTCCAATCGTGCTTGTTGGTACCAAGATGGATGTTGTCAATGAGCCACTACTCAAGTATATGCAATCCAAAGCAGAAGAAGTCGTGCAACAATATGGCTTATCTGGATTCACGTTCACCTCTGCAAAAATGAATATCAATGTCGGGGAAACGATTCTGTATCTTGTCGATCTACTCATCTGGCACTCATTTGAAACCGAGCAAGCCGTTGGGTATGCACAAAGTTAACATCCACCAATTTGAATTGCATTAATGTGAGGCCGGTTTAGTCACCTAGGCGAATGCGACACTCGGTGCCCGAATCACTTTTTCCCCCAAAGCGCTAGAAAAGACAGATGCAAGATTGCATGAAAACCTCTCAAATTATGCCTTCGATTTCTTCCAGGAATTTAGCGAGTTTGGAGGGAGGAAGATCGTGGAGATCTTGGCCAAAATTATACATGGGCGTGTCTTTTGAAGCGATCCAAGAAGGAGAACTAGCACGTTTATCACGAAAAGCACGCTTTCAAATATTCTTGCTAATCTGAAGAAAAAGCAGCTCCTTTGATAATGCTTCAAGACTCATCCTAAGTGCATTGAAGCGTGACCAAAAATGTCCGAAGAAAGAATCAACACTTGTAAAAAAGATAGGTTGTTGACGTTTGATCTCGAACCTTTCTTAAGATAACCACGAGATTTATCAAGAGAAAAATAAGTTATCACATTTGCATGTTTATAATCTTAATCTACACCTCGAATGAGATGGGATTCAGGGTTAAACATATTATTCACTCAAGAGATGGACATGAATCATGAAACACGCAAAAATCATTGCCTTAGTGGTATTGGCTGGTATTCTGAGCATCAACATAGCTTCTCCTGCAGCTGCAGCGGCAACACAATGGTTCCCTGATTCTGGGACGACCATAGACTATAATTACAGCATGGTGTTCACGTTCAGTAACGGCACGACATTAAGCATGAACCGCTTTAATGTTTATGGGACAACGGCTGTATGGTGGATTGAGCCCGTGTATTTTTCTCACATCGGGTTTCCCTTTGGAGTGCCATTACTAGCCTCAAACGTGAACATCAAGTTGAACCACGAATACACGACAATAAATTCGACGACTCTCAACCGCACGACTTCATTCGTGGCAGGTTCGAACGAGACGAGTACTTGTCCCATGTACTTGTTAAATTATGAAACAAATTTCTCAGCAAGTTATTTCACATATAATAGTCAAGCCTATCATGTCATCCAGAAATCGGAATTTTTCGATAACATCTTTGGTGATGTCCTCGATTATTTCAACAATAATGCAGAAATTGGTGCAACGGTGGCCACGTATTTCCATGTGACAGCCATCACATCGACAGCAATAGTATATTCCTATTTTTCAGGCCTTACAAACCAAACGTATGTGGCTGATACAACAGGAAAAGTGATTTCATATTCGATGGAATGCAAGGTTATCGCGCCAGATATCAAGCAAATTGAATATCTTTTCGAGGCCCAACCAACAGCAACATCATCTATCGTGATACCTGTTGAATGGATTATCATTGCTTGCCTCGTGGGGATCGTCACCTTGCTCAAGATCGTTATCAAGAAATACCAGAAAAGCTGAAAGTGATGCAATCACCAACATATTTTTTTTATCGGTAATGTTCACAGCCCCTGGCCTGAACATGACGAGAAAACCGATGATGATCTTTTATCAATCCGTGATCATCGGATGATTATCTTCTGCTTTCAAAAAAATCGTTGTATTCATGAAGATCTTTAATTCAGCCGAGAATTGCGGAGATCTTTTTGCAGTACTTATCTAGATCCAACACGATCATTCCCATCTTCGCACCGGGCTTGGCTAAGATTGCCAGGATGGCAATCGTGCCATGATCATAGCTTGTTTTAACCTACAATAATATAAACCCTCGAAATATGGAACGAGCTTATTACAAGGGCCGCCAGGAAACTTGCCGACATTAAAACTCGAAGATAACCATGCATTACCACGAAAAAACTCGGTATATCCGTTACAAATATACTTAAATGTGCCTATCGCCATTGTTAATGCAGATATCCATGGCCAACCCGATTCAAGACGTGCAAGTTAGATTCAACAGGCGATTTCGAGAAGTCATGCGTGCACGAACCTTGGATGACATCATTTTAAAAATGCAAGCAATCAAGAACAAACCGCAAGATGAATTGACGCGAATGTTCATAGAAATGTGCGATGTTGGCATTACCCTCTATATCCAGGCAGAAAAAAGGCGATTTCCAAAAAAAAGCCGGGAGGAAATCATGAGAGACTACTATCTAACAAGAAAACAAAATGACGGGGACTAGCCATTCAAGCAGGATATCTTGAGGCATTTCGCAATGTCATTACCGTTCTTGAACAACTTGAACGCCAATTTGATTGGAAATACATGATCGTCGGTGGCGCTTTAGTGCCGTTTTATGCTGAAATGCGGCAAACTTCCGACATCGATTTGGTGATTCAATTATCGTTAACTGGAAAAACCAAGAACATGTTGATTGAGCAACTCGTTGCTAACCAATTTACGCCATTTACCACTTGGAATGACACCTTTTTGGAATGGCCGAGGCAATCCTTCGTCACTTTCTTGGATGCTAGGAGCATGATTAAAATTGACATGAATTTGCTCAAGAATGTAGAACAATCCACGAATAAATACATGCAAATTGGAATCCTGGCAATGAAGAGACGCGTGCAGATAGATTATTTGGGGATACTGTGTTGGGCACAGTCAAAGGAAGATTTCATCCTTGCCAAGCTGGTTTATGAAGGATATCAAGATTATAGAGATGCGCTGGCATGTTGGATCCGATACGAAGAGGAAATGGACGTGGATTATTTAAGGAACACGTGTAAAATGCTCAGTATAAACGATTTACTCGACGCGATAATGGAAAAAAAACCCGTTGAAGATGTCTTCCCTGATTGAAGCCCTAATTCGTTTTAGTTCTATAACTAGCATGTCCATTTTTGATGGGGAAGAAGTAATGCCAATGTTCTTATTTCCTCATCATTGAGGGCTTAATTGGTGTGAAATTGAAAAAACTCGTTGTGTTCGTGGAAATCTTCAAATTATCCGAGGATTGCACTTATCTTCTTTGTATATTTATCTAAATCCAAATAAAGCATTCCCATCTTCGCACCGGGCTGGGCTAAGATTGCCAGGATACTATTTTGACCTGCTGACTGGCAGATAAATGTACCTTGCGTTCCTTCAACGATCAATCTCTTCATGGTTCCACGCTCCAATTCCTCGCAACCCCGTTGAGCTACGCTCAACAAAGCGGCCGAGATTGCAGATACGATACCTTCATTAGCATTTCGTGGTAGTTGCGATGCAATTGGTAGTCCTTGCACGCTCATGATGGCGCCCGCCGTAATAAAAGAATCGTTTGCTTGCATATCCCGCAATAATTCTACCAAGTCTTCGGTTTTCTCCATGACATCCACGCAATCTCGACGATCATAAGCATATAGTTCGTTGAAATGAAAACGGTTATTGATCGATGCTCCTAAACCGCAATCTTTGTATAATTCTCCTATGCTTTGTTATATTACTATTTTTCCCTCGTAGAATTTAAAAGTTTTTCAATTTCAAATTCATTTGATATCATACAGTATTTAATTAAAAATCAAGGTTTTCCAATTTCATTACCATTTTCGTGAAGGAATGGTTAACGCATTCCTCAACCATGGCATGTCACCAACGCTGCGAGCAAAAACCTATCGTTCCGGTTCGATAGTGAATTTTCAATGTCGATATAGTAAAACATCGCCCGGATGCAACAAAAGCTTGCACAATCATCATCCCATTTTCATTCTCAAGGGAGCCATAGTTCCTCGTTTCCCTCCCCATACTCGATCTTCTCGAGAGCATCGGTGGAGATCATGCTTGCCATGCACCATCTCGAGATGATGGAAGCCAGATTCTCGTTGACAAGGTTATTGCTCTTATCCTTGAACGGTACAATGGTCTCCTGATTTAGTCGAACCTAGGTGATTAACATTTATCATAAATCACTCTTCTTTGCCAAGCACATTTGTTTAACTAACCCGTGGATCATGCTCCGTTTCCTGTCATGCTAACCCCTCGTGAACATCGTTTTAAACAACGATGGGGACGGATGAATATTTATAAAGCATCATGGTCCGCCGGTTAATAACATGAGTGCTTAAAACCTTTGATTCGGTTCATTTCCTCGATGATCACGTTTTCCGCACGACCAAGCGTGGCATTCTAGCGACGCCGACAAAAAGAAGCGACCGTGTTCAGGAGATCGTGATCTCCACAATAATTGGGTAACGCGCATCATGGTTACGATACAAGGGATAGAACCCTCCGATTTTTACAACACGAGCAAGGATAAGACGCTGCTAAACTGGTATTGTTACGAGTTGGCGCTGGCCTTCGAAACGGAGCTAAAAATGTATGCTGATGACCCATCTTTTAAGAAATGGCTAAAAAAGCAATTTATTCGGCCATTAACCATTGAACTGACAAATCAACTCAAGCACACCATCGAGACACGAAACTTGTCGGCCATGACGGCATTGGCAGTTGGACCTGCATTGATCGAAAAGCACGTGAAGAACTTGCCAAAAGATAATCTGCATGAGATTGTCTCAAGCCTGAATGATATCGTCAATGAACAAGCAGAGGCGTGCAAGCATTGTCCGACACGATGCTTGAAAAATAAGAAGGATCGTTGCTCGATGTTCGACGACCCCCTTTATTCAAAGCCCTTGAGCGGGATCGGCGAAGATATCAGTACAGATACCAGTAATGAAGATGCCGGCTCGGTTAATGTAAATGCTACTAAAGCCGTTGATGATACTGAAGAAATGGATAATGCTACCCAGAATAATGTACTCATCACACTTGCAGCCGAACAGATCATCACGGAATTTCTCGATGTCCAGAGAAAAAGAGTCAAGGAACAAACACGAAAGACTTATGAGCGCGTTATGGACTCGTTGAGTTTGTATATTGCTAATCGACTCGATGAGCTCGATTCCAAAATTGAAGCTGCATTATTCAAGTCTTCGAATAATTCTCCTTCTACCTTGCTTTCCACCTTTCTCATTCGATACATGAATGACACGGAGCATATATTCCATTACTTTGCCAGATCCATCACCGTGGCGAAGCAAGTGCCATCTGTCATGACCGCGTTTATCGATTTCATGGTATCCAAGGGGGTGCTCGATGAATCGAACGCGATCGACCTGAAATACGGCGTGGAAAAACTTCGCGTCAAGATTACCCAAAAGGTCAGCGTCACCGATAATAAGCAAGATCGGAATGCTTTATCAATCGTGAAAGTAGACCCAATTTCTGAAGCAAAGCGGATCGTAAACCTGCCCGTTATCCTCCAAAACATTAAAGCGATTTTATCAGGCGACGGAACGACCGACACGTTAATCCGAAACATTAGGCAAGAGATACGATCCGGGATCGATCATCAGGGCATGCAGGAGATTGAGCAAAATGCATTTTTCTTGATCGAGAAATTTGTTGAAACATTACAAGGTAAAATGGGGTCTACACCGGATATCCTTGATGACGACCTCGATCCAACAAATTATGACGGCGTCATGTTGGCGTCCAACGATATCGAGCTCGAGGCATGGTTGAATTTGATTGATATCGCCATGGCTATCCGCGATCTCGCCCCATGGCGTTGGTTGACTGATTCACAATTGATTGGCGTTCGGGATCCCGAAACAGGTCAGGTCTGGTATTGCAGCATCATGGGCATGCTGGGTGAATATTTCGCGGTGATGGCATACCCGGGTGAGAAAGGTCTCACGATGTTGCAAGCATCCTCCGCTCGCGATGAGCAGCCTGCGATGCATTACCTGATCACGATTTCTGGCATTTCCGTAGACTTTGATGACGAGGAATACCTGGAACCACCTGATTTTCTCTTGTTTGGAAAGCTGAACAAATGTTTCAAGGGTTCGATGGCGTGGCCAAAATTTCGTGATTACACGCCGGGTTATTTCCCCTGGTTCTTAAACGCCAATCAAGTGACCTTGTTCACCTTGATCCTGTCGCAAGTGCTTGCCGTTGCCAAGCAATCAAAGGAAAGCGCGTCGATTATCCCAGACATCAACATCACGGGCAAGATATTCATTCACGAACTCGCGCGTGAAGCAAATGACAAGATTGAATGGCAAGATCGCGTCATCATGGCTCCGGTAACACGGCTTGTAAAAAACCCATATCCGTTCTTGCTTCTGAATGCCACGAAAGACACGAAACCGGCACTCACGACCGAAATGGAAACGTATCTTGTTAGAATCCAACGATCACGCAAGCCCAGGCAGGCAATCGTTGACGTTGAAATCGTGCAAACGGAAATGCATTGTCAGGATTCCACGAGCCGGCCTTATTTTCCTGTGGTGATGATCTGCATTGACGAAACAACGGCCAACGTGCATGATGCTCGCTTGCTCAAGCCAGACACCCCGGCTTCAGCAATTCGTTTGGAATTCATCTCGATTCTCGAAAAACTCGATTTCATACCGGAGAGTGTGCACATCCTCTCTCGCCCAACAATGACCTTGTTAAGGCCGATCACGAGCGCTCTCGGTATCAAGCTTGTTCAACGCATCCATTTGAAAGCGCTTGAAAAGGTGATTGGTGAACTTCTAGAGAATTTAAGAGATACCGACTGAATCATCATGGGAGCATGATATGAAGATTTTGTCAAGTTAAATGGCGAGACTCATGGCTAACTCCATCACCAAGACTGAATTCATCAATCGCTTGGCAAGACACGCATCGACCGATGAGCAAACGGCGGGACAATGGATCGATGCAGTTACGGACACGTTATATGAAACGTTCCAAGACGGCAATGGCGTGACGCTGCCGGGTTTTGGTGGTTTTTACCTGGACAAACGGAAAGACGGATATGCGTTCAAGTTCAATCCGGGCCAGAAACTGAGAGCATTATTTGGCTGGTCTTCCAGTTACAAGAAATAACCGTATACATAGTTAAAAATTGAATGCCGGTACCTCAATCCGTGATAGCTATGCATAGCATTGCGAGCATCACGTTCGATACTATCAATATCGTAATCTTGGTGCAAAAGAAACTCGGTCTTGAAAAGGATTTGTGTAAACATCGCGGTAGATAAAGCTATGTCGGACGATGAGTTGTTATCGGGTACCGCGTTGCTGGAACGGGTCGAGGCTTTTTTGCTTGGCCACGTACCGTTGCTTGCGCACGTCAATGTTTCGATGGTGGAAGATGGCCAGGTGCGGGTCATCGCGATGCGATGCCATGCCATCGAGGCACTTGCAGACTTCTTGTCGGACCACGTTAAAATCGCAGTTTTGGCCCACCAGCACGACGTGGTGCTCGTGGTCGGCAACGTGGTTTTACTTGGCGGTGACGTGTCATGGCTCAAGCAGCGTAACGCGCACGGGCGAGAGATTGACATCACGACGTGGAAGGAAACGATCGAGGTGAAGAACGGCGTGGACCTCGGTCCCCACGACGTTGCCACCATTGTCGACGAGTATTTTGAAGAGATGGTGGCATCGAAGGCATCGAAACGCGCGTGGTGGCTGTGCTATTTCACGCGCCGACCGTCGCCAAAAGGTAAAATAACCCAGATTTGCATGTATTACTTGAACATCGTCGAGATCACGGTCGATGGGCTCATGGATGACGAGGCGTGCCGTGACTCGACGCGTGGCACGGCGATGCGATTGGCAGAAGAACTCGAGAAAAAAGTTATCGAGGAAGATGCCGTGGACGAGGGCTTTCTCGTCCCGGTCAAGAACGTGTGGATCGTTGACAAGCTACGAATGGAGCGGGATGCCGCCGTCCAGGAGAAGGATGCGCTCCAAATTGCTCTCGACGAAAAAGATGCCGTTCTTGAAGAGAAGGACAAGATCATCGCCGACTTGAAACACAGGCTTGGTGATGAATGATCAAGTAATCTGCTTTTAAAGTGTAATGGCACGGCGATGAAATTTTTGCACAAAAATTCAATTCAAGAAATGACTCATCGAAGAAGACGTCGCTGAGGGCTTTATCGTCCTAGTGAAGAACGCTTGTATCGTTGACAAGCTACATGGAGCGGGAGGAAAAGCACCAGCTCACTACGGATAATACCGAGCTCAAGAACTGCTGAAGTTCTTGAGTCTATGAATGAAATTTCACTGCAGAAAACCAGGAGCGCGTACGCGATCTCGTCGTTGCGCTGCTCGATTCGAGAAAGTATAAATCAATGAAGGAAGTTGCAAATTTATTGGAACCATTAAGCATTGACCGATTCGAGCTAGAATTTTATGTTGTAAGGCGATGATGGAATTTCTTTCATAGATATATGAATCAAGATTTAATTTCCGGTTGGTGGGAAACAGGATTCTAAGTAAATACTTTGTTTGTATGAAAATCCGCGTCACATTTTTGTTCCGAAAGAAAAGTGATAGACAATTACGACTGATACGGGCCTTAAAGTCTGCTAAAAGCATTTTACTTAGTTTCAATTGTATATAGGTATGGTTATCATTGTGGGTTCATTATGATTGCCAACGATAACGTAAGAATATGATAGCCATGTGCGCCAAGAAACAAGCCGAGCAGCCTCCCGAGGCGGTCTCCGTTGATGAAGAGGAAGGCCAGAAAAACGAGGAACTTGCAGAAGGGGAGGAAGAAGAAGAGGAATTAACCGAGGAAGAAAGAAAGAAGCGGGCGCTGGAATCTTACCAGAAAGCTGGAAAAATAGCAAAAGAAGCTTTGGAAAAAGCCACGGAAAAAGCACAGGTTGGCGTCAAGGTCATAGATTTAATCACCGAGATCGAGGCATTCATCGTTGAACAAGGAGGTAACGTCGGTTTTCCGTTCAACATCTCCATCGATAACGTGGCAGCCCATTACACATCTGGTCCCGTGGACATGACGGAGATTGAAGAAGGTATGGTCGTCAAGCTGGACCTGGGTGTTCACGTGGAAGGCTACATCGCGGACACCGCAACCACGGTGAACTTCAATACCAAGGATCCCGCGCTGGAGAACATATGCATTTCCTCGGAAAAGTCTATGGAAACTGCCATTGACATGATCAAGGTCGGCGCTAAGACGAATGATATTGGCAAAAAAATTAACGAGATCATCAAATCTTACAAGTACAATCCTGTCCGGGACTTGAGCGGGCACACGCTTGACCGGTGGATGGTTCATGGTAGCAAGCAAATCCCGCTGATCGCCGTGCCAACGGGACAGGTCATCGAACAAGACGACGTGTTTGCCGTGGAAACGTTCTCGAGCACGGGGGAGGGCACGACGCACCCGCTCAATTATGGCAACATCTACCAGCTTGCGCTCAGGCACATTCCCAAGATACGCAACCAGGCAGCAAAGAAACTCGTTGGCTTCATTGCCAAGAATTATAAAACGCTTCCCTTTAGCCAGCGGGCATGGGCGAAGGAAGTTGCTGTTCCCCGTTTCGCGCTCAATGACTTGATCGCAACGGGCGTGTTCATGGAATACAAGGTGCTCTCGGACGTGAAGGGGAGCTTTGTTTCGCAATCCGAAAAGACCGTGTATGTCCACGAGGACAGCGTCGAGATTCTCACTTGAAATAGTAGCAATCGGTTTTTTTCTCCATTTTCTTGATTGCACGTGATGGTACCGAAACGTGCGAGGCTATGAACATGGGCGGCAAGGATTCGCAAGCACACGAATTCAACCGGGCATTCAAGGAAATCGTCGAATCGCGCCGGAGTTACAAGCTCCCGTTTTCCAGCAAGAACGTCGATCCTGAAATGATCGAGCGCTGCATCGACCTGGCGAGGTGGGCACCGTCGGCGCATAATGAGCAACCATGGCGATTCATCATTTTTTATCGGCAGGACGAGACGCACGTAGCAATTCGTGGCAAGATGCTCGATGCGATGGGTGCAAGATACACGGCGGATTTGCTAGCAGGCGACCAAACCCCGGGTGCAAGCAAGGGCCGGGCATCGAACACGCGCCTCCGCCAAGCACCCGTGCTGATCCTCGCCCTCCTCGATGGCTCGGTGATGGACATGTACCCGGATGAGCCCCGTCAAGCAGCAGAGCAAGTCATGGGCGAACAAAGCGTTGCTGCATGTTTGCAAACATTATTACTCGCATTGCACGTCGCAGGATTGAAAGCCTGCTGGTTTTGTGCCCCGCTTTTCGCGGGGACCGCGATACAAGAGGAACTACGATTGCCGGAAACGCTTATTCCGCAAGCTTTCATCGCCACGGGCTACGGGGGCAGCATAGAGCAATCGAGCTTCCAGCGTCCGGACGGCAGGATGGCTGGATCCACGCGAAAGGAAGTATCGGAAGTCATCTTGTCCCCTCTCGATTTCTTGCATCATGTTGGAGATGATCATGAATGAAGATTGCCGTCATTGCTGGTGGCACGGGCGCCGCGAAGCTGGTTGAAGGGCTCGTGAGGATCGAGGATCCTTCGAGCATCTCCATCATCGTGAACGTGGGGGACGATACCGAGATGCACGGGCTTTACATCTGCCCGGATTTCGACATGATCGCTTACACGATGGCCGGCATCATCGATCCCGTGAAAAAATGGGGCATTGCAGACGACACGTTTCAGTGCCTCGGGATGCTTCAAAATTACGATCCTGCGAGCTCGTGGTTCAATCTTGGCGATAAAGACCTGGCAACGCATGTTTTTCGCACGCGCTTGCTCAAGGAAGGTGCCACGCTCACGATTGTCGCTGGCAAGATTCTCGCGGCATTGCACGTGGAAGCACGGCTGCTCCCGTGCACGGATGATCGCTTGCGAACCATCATCCGTTCAGGAACAGATTTTCTTGATTTCCAGCACTATTTCGTGAAGGAACATGCAGAACCCGTCGCCGACGAGATCATCTTCGATGGTAGCGAGATTGCGAAAGCAACACCCGAGGTCATGGTTGCATTGGATGGCGCGGACAAGATCGTCATTGCACCATCAAATCCCTACTTGTCCATTGACCCGATCCTTGCCATCGATGATATCAAGCAAGCGCTCGTTCGGCGCAAGGATGACGTGGCATTCGTTTCGCCCGTCGTGGCTGGCGACGCGATCAAGGGACCGACCGTGAAGATCATGAAGGAACGCGGGCTGGATCCCTCTTGCGTGTCAGTTGCGCAGCATTATCAGAGTATCGCCACGAGCGCATTCATCGATATCCAGGACGAGGCATTCCAAGGCGACGTGGAAGCACTCGGGTACTATGTGCATGTCTCCGACACGATCATGGATAACTTGGAAAAGAAGGAAAACCTGGCACGATTCATTGTTTCAGAGCTTTGTTGAGCTTTCAACCTTGATTTTAAAGATTCATAAACCGATGGCACAGCAGCTGTCAATTCGGTCGATTTGGTAGCCACGATCGCGGGCGGTTTTCAACAGCTGCTGCGTGGGTAATGCGATGCGAGTTATTCCCGCATTAAATGCCGCGAGGTCGTATTCTTGGCGAATCCTGCCCCCAGGGCGCATGCATCCAAGCGATATCTCTGCCCTTGGAAACAAAATACGGGCAGTTAAAACCACGCGAGAAACCTCAACGGGCAGGACGAGCTTGAACCCGGTTGAATCGAGATCCGTGGAGATGCTTGGGGGAATGATGACAATGAACACGATCAATTTTGGATCCAAGACGTTGATGTAATCCAAGACGTTGTATTCGCCGATTATATCTCCTTTGTTCAATCCAATGCAGATATGCGGGATGATTTGTTCATTTGTAAAGCCTGCATTCATGAGCGCGACAAGCACCCGCTTATAATCATCAACGGTCTTGTGCAAGCCATAAATTTCTTGGATAGTTTCGTCATCGCCAACGAGATCGAGGGATATCGTGTCGATGCCGGTTTCATGTAATCGCGTTGCAGCTGCCGCATCGATTAACCCCGTGTGGATATTCAGTGCAAGGTTCATCTCGGTCTTGATGAGTCCGAGCACGTCCTGAAACCTGCTCATTTCCACGATGCCTTCATTCGTCGAGCCCCCGCTAATCAGTGCACCGGTTCCGCCCGAGGCACCCAAGTCACGAAGGGCAGATTCGAGTTTTTCTGGCGTATCGACTGGCACCATCCCATGGAGATACTGCTTGTTGCAATGCTTGCACCCGAGGTCGCAAGCAGAGCCGGTTACGGACATGGCGGGAAATTTCTTGCCAGGCACGTAGACCTTGAGCCTCTTGCCGAACATGGAATCCGTCGCTGTCCTACCACGGTCAAGAAAACCTGCCCATGACTCGTCATCAAGCCCCGTGAGCATTTCTCGCACGGCATTTGCCCCGTTCTCGCGAAAGCATTCGGGGAATTCATGGGTCTCTTCAGTCATGGATATTTCATCCTCCATGCATCATCCATGTATTTCGACTTGAGCGCATCTGCCAATGAAATTTCCTCGGGCACGAGTTCACCATCGAAAAAGCTTATGCCGAGCAATTCTGTAAAACTATCCTTGAGCTTTTCGCCGAAATCAACCGGATCAATGCTGGTGCCGAGATATTCTTCCAGTCCAATAACTTTCGCCTTGACAGATCGAACCATGCGACTTTTCGTGACGGTCTCGGGCGGTTTCAACACGCTGTACATCTCGTCCGGATCCACATGCAACAAGATCGTGCCGTGCTGCAGGAGATAATTGTTCTTGACGCATTGTGCGTTACCGGAAAACTTCTTGCCATCAACGAGCATTGCTGGGCAATGTATGACTCCCGGCATGCTCGGCAACGATATCTTGGCCAGTGTCTTCTGGATTGCTTCGAGGATGATGTTATAGCAAGACTCTATTGCTGTTCCTCCGCTCGCGTTGGCAATCAGCTCCGGTATGCGAGCCACGACGGAATAGGTTATCTCCGCGCCGTTCGCGTGCAGCACGGCACCACCGCCCGAGATACGCCGTACAAGCTGGAACCCGCGGCGATCTATCGCGGCGGAATCTACCTCTTGCTGGATGGATTGGTGCATCCCGACAGAGACCGTGGACGGCGACCACTGGTACAAGCGCACGGTGTTCGGGACGATTCCCTTGATGCGCGAAAGCAAGATCGACTCATCGATTGACATGTTCGTGTATCCATCGTTGACCGACACGGGCAAGAATCGCCACGATTTTTCCATCGGATTTTCCATCCTATCACCATTCCTGATCACGTGCCCGGAAAGAGCAGCGCGATTGCCTCTTGTATTTCACCATCATCTAACTGGGCAGGATGATTGTACATGGGGCCGAGCGGTGATTCCGTGTAATACGGCCGGTTGCAGCCCGGGCAGCCCGATGTCTCGAACATCTTACCGTGCTGAGCCGCGATATAGGCTACCATTTCGCCATCGGCCATGCCCCACGACAAGAGTTGACCAGTTTCCTCGTCATAACCAAATGCCGACGCCTGAAGCACGTCATGCACGATTAAATGGCGAGCCAGCTGGATTTTTCGAAATTGGTGCAATGACGGTTTATCCAAGGGTGCGAGTTTCGTGCCTGCGACGGGCGTGAATGCGAATAGTCCTACGGTAATGCCCATGCTGTGCACGTGTTGAATTGCATCGATGATATCTTTCTCGCTTTCCCCGAGACCGATGATGAAATGTGTTGACACGTGATTTTTCCCAAACACGTCGAGGGCATCTTTTAATGCCTTCCAATGGCCAGCCCATGTGTATGGCCCTCCAGCACCCTCGCCCTTGATCTCGGAAAACAAGCCAGGCGTCGCCGCGTCCAGCGCGATGCCTACACGCTCCACGCCAGCTTCTTTCAACCGCTGCATCACGCTCCTTGCAACTGGCGTGAGCGCGACCGAAATCGGGATCCGGCGCTCGCCGAGAATATCTTGCACGGCTTGCATCATGTCCTCGACGAATGCCGGATAAATGACTGTCTGCAAACAAACGCGGCTGAAGTCTCCACCATCATATTTACTCACGATCGAATCCTTTACGAGATTCCATTGAAATTCTGGCCACGACACCCTCGAAAGCATTCTCTTGTCAACAAAGCTATCACTCGCTTGAGGGCAAAACGCACAGTTTGCACGGCAGCCGTCTTTTGAATATTGAAGAAGATGGATGGTGGTCGGCGCGTGAAGCATCTTTACGCGTTTCAAGCCAAGCACGGCCGCCGAACCGACGGCGACGCGGATGAGTTCCATGCCAGGTTCTCGTTATCGAATTGGTTTTCATGCCATAAAAGCGGTTCATGCCTTGAAAATGCTTGCGCGAAATTACATAAGGTAGTACTATTTAAGCGAGGATCGGTGCTCGAGGCTCGTTTTCAAGGTCCACTTCATCCCGCGATAAAACACATTTAGCCATTTTCCGAAGGATTTTTAATGCCACGTTCGGTGAGATTTTCCCATGCTTTTGCGAGGCGGGCCTCCCTGACCTTTCCCGCAACACCAAGAACAATCGAGTCCCGATTCCACCGGTCTCGAGTGTCTAAATCAACCAAGGCCCACGAGGATTGCAATGAATTCAAGATTTTTTGCTCGATAGACAATGCCCCACCAAGCGCAACGTGAAGCGACGGGGCCTCAGGATCGCCTTCACTCAAAGCCCTTAAAGATGCAATGATCGAGAAAAGTTCCCCGCGAATCGTGATATCCCAATTAAATTGCTGGCTGATGCGCGACAAGTATCCGCATATTCCCGCGCTCACGTGAATGTCTTCAATGGTACGGAATGGACGAATATAGCGTGTATATCCATCTCCAGGAAGCATGTCCTTCGCGGAAACTTGAACGTTGTCAAGTATGACTTCGCAGTGAGAAATTTCTGGCACTATCTCCACGGTTTGCATGGGCGTTATCGTCATCCCATCAGCGGCGCTGGGAATGCATGCAAGGCGAATTTCATTTCGCCCGTCAATAGTAAAACCTACCGAGGCCGCGACGATGAGCAAGTCCGCTTCAGCAGCTAATGTTATCCATTTTTTTCGACCGGATACCCGGAAATTATCAACATCATCGATTTCGGGAGAAATGATCGCCTTGATGGCTCGCGGATGAGCGCCCCCCTCTTCCGTGATGGCAATTGAAGCGAGTTTGGTGGGCGAGAGGGATGGAATCATGTGATGGATGGCAGACTGGTATCCTCCTGCAAATGCAAACGCGACGCGATCCGAAAGAAATCCTCCTATTACTGCTCGATCGAAAGGATTACATGATCCGGCAAGAGATGAATAATTGGCCCACCACGTTTCAAATGAACCATCGCTAGTTGGGGGTGAAATATCGATGATAGGACTCTTTCCGGTAATCAGATAGTCAAGAAGCAATTTCAAGGTGATTCTTGATACCATGCATTTGTTACTTTCTCGTTTAATTTAAGTAGCTATTCGAATAAACTATTTTTGTTTAGAGATTGATCGGTGAGTCATTAAAGGTAGTTTCGTGAGGAAAATATGCACGAATCTGGCACGCCAATCGAGGTAGATTCGATACAATTCGAGCCGTTAAAAATGGCGGGTGACAAGATCATCCTGCCACCGTTGATTAGGGAACAGATCGAATCACTTGATCCCATCATCCCGCCCACGTCTGGAATTCGATTAAAGATTCTCGACGCAGACGGGGATCAATTCGTTTGCCCGGCAACGAAATATTGCCTCTTCTTGCGCCTGTTCAAGGCGATGAGCAGCATCCTAGCAGAAAAATTGAGGCGTCCCGCCAAGGTCCTCGTCACCAGCGACGAGCGACCGACCTCCGATCGACTCGTGATGCACGCGCTGCAAATCCTCGCGCAAGATAAACACGAGTTGTTCGTCCAGAACGAGACCAAGTCCCCAGTTCCGCTAGATCAATTCACGCATTCCGGCATGTCCACGCCGTATTCGAGCGCCGCCATTGCCATCGTACCAGGCCTTGATGCAGTCATCGTAATCACTGCAAGTCACAATTCCGCGGTGTGGAACGGAATCAAGTTCTATTACAAGCAGCCAATCCCCATCGCTGGCGACTTGATGAAGGAAATATCGAAAAAATCACTCGCGCTCAAGGACATTGTCTTGAAAAAAACCAGTGCCGTGACACTCAAGGGCGAGGACCTCGAAGGGCGCATCAACTCGTACGTGCGCGACGTTATCGCCGAGATCATTCCCATCGAGAGCATTAATGGCGAGCCGATCGTGCTCTGGCCATACATGGGCAAGGCAAAGGAAGCCAGCGACTTGCTCGAGAGTTTCGGCGTGAATGTCATCAAGATCGAGAAGACCATGGAACCGCCAGATCCGACAGTCAATCTACCCCTCGAGGAAGTCACGGCGCACATCGAGGCCAACAACGCCAAGCTCGCCATCATGCTCGATGCGGATCGGGATCGCATCGTATTCATCATCAAGACAGGGGATGGCAACTATATCCAGCTGAACCCGAATGAGTTATACACGGCCATGCACAACATCCTGATCGAAAAGTTTGGTAAAACGATCATCAATGTGCGTACCGTGCCTAGCGACCCGCGATGCGATGATCACGCGGCGTGCACTATCGAGACCGGAGTGGGTTACAAACATCTTGGCATCGTTCAATACACGGCATGTGGGATTTCTGTCGACAAGTCCCAGTTTGATTCCGCCTTGATCTATGGCAAGACCAAGGACGGGAGGATCAAGATCGACGATCCCGCGAAACTAATCGCGTTTCTTGGGGATTACCTTCCTAAGACAATCGACCCGGTGCTCATGGTCCTGTGGGAGGAGAGCGGCGGGCACACGGTCAACATCGCCGCACCAAAATTTAATGACGACATGTTGGAGAAGCTGGAACCCCGATTTCCGCTCATCGGTGACAAGTTTCCTTCGCCAGCGATCGTGCTGCTCGCGGAATTGATCGCCCGCGGATTTAATTTACTGGAAGCAATCGATACCAGCATCACGGGTATCCGCCTGGAAATCGAGGCCGATGATAATCGCAAGCAAGCCATCATGGATGCTCTCGAACAACAAGTAAACGAGCACATCACGATCAACGACAAGGAGTACGAGATCATCGATTACCGGGATAACCAGGGCCTCCTCGACATCATCTGCTTTGCTGGGGACGCCCGGTTGTACGCACGCCCCAGTGGCACCGGAAATAGCGTTAGGATTTATCTTTTCGGGGACAAGGAAACGGGTAAAGCCGAGCTGGATGCTGTTGCAGAATATATCAAGAATATCTAAAAATAGTAAATTTCTCTAATATTTATTCTTGGATGATGCCGGGAATCTCGATCGTGTCCCCGGAAAACCTGAGGATCCCCTTATCTTGCAATTTTTTCAATGCATCCAACACCATTTCCTCCGGAACGTTGAGCAATTGCACGATGTTATCCTTGGTGAACTCGCTAAGTGCTGTTCCAAGCGCGAGTTGAATGATTCCCAGCTCGTCCGGACCGAGCTCCATGTCTTTAAACAGGATGAGCTGGTCATCTCCAGCCATGTTGATGATGCTTGAAATCATGCCCATGGATTTCACGACCTCCAGGGTTGAAGCAAGTCTGCGCTCGTCGAAATCGGCACCCTCCTCGGTAAGCAATGCCTTCAATTTCGTCATTTGCATCACGCCACCATTCACGATATCCTGCTTTTCATAGATTGCCAGGATCTTTTCAGCTAGCTCTTCCACGTTGGCAGAGCCTTCATCGGCTGCGACAGCTCCGGATTTACCAATGCCTTTCTCAACAGCATTTTCCTCGATTAAATCTTCTTGATTGACCGGATTTCCTTCCTTGTCATAAATACGCAAGTTAGATTTTTCTTTTCCGCTGGAGAACGATGATTCCTTTTCTAATTCTGCGACAGCGCCCATGATGTCTTCGATATCGAGTTGGCGCTGGGTTTCGTTAATAGGCGTCGCGTTGCCAATTTGAACGTAGCGTTCCGGCACGGCTTCGTCCCCCTCTGCAGCATTCGCGGCTTTTTTCTTGGTTGCAGGCTTTGCTGCTTGTTTAATCCCTTTTTTCACGGGTGCTGGTGCTTTCTTCGCCGCTGGTAACTTGGGAACTTGAGGGGCCACGGGTTTCACGGGAGTCCCTGGCACGGTTGGTTTTACTGGCTTTAGGACCGCTTTTTTTGCTGCTTTGGTTATTGAGGGACTAGTCGCTTTTTGAACGGAAGTCGTAGTTTTCTGGGGTAACGGCTTGACCGCCGGTAACGTCTTGATGCTTGGAAGTTTCGCAGAGGCTTTCACTGGCGTTGGTTTCGCTGTCTTTGCAGGAAGCGGTGCGACTTTCGGCATTGCTGGCACCTGAGGTGCCTTTGGCACGAATTTTCCCGCGGGTGGCTTTGGTATGGCCTTGAGCGGTTTCACGGCTGGGACCGGTGGTGCCTTGGGCATGGCAGGGATGGACGGTTTTGCCGTAATTCCCGATACCGGCGCTCCCGATTTTGCCTGTTTGGGCTTGGGAAGCGATGCTGGTATTTTCGGGATCTGTGGAACAGCCGGTGCCTTCACGATCGGCGCTGTTTCTTGCTCTTGCGCATTTTCTGATTGCGCGGCGAAGATGGCCATGGCATTAGCCTGCCCGCTTGAAGCAAATTGAGGCGCTGGATTCTCTGCGGCTGCCTTCCTTGCTTCTTGTTTTTGTTTGATATTCTCGCGATCCTTGGCACTTAGCAGGCCCTCGGCAATAAGCTTGTCACCCTTGATTTGCAAGATGTTTAATGCTTGCAAATGCGCGATCGTCTCGTTCAGGAAGTCGTCTTCCCAACCAAAAAGCATCTTGACCTTTTGTTTTGACATTTCTTCCTCGTTCGCAATGGCGGCAAGCAAGACTTTTTCGGCCATCTTCAAATCGGTGCCTTCGGGGGTGAATGCCACGACAATGGTCTTGGGATTCAATTCGACCAGGTCGATGACTTCCTTGGATTTTTTCATTAGCTGAAGAGCATTGCGAATTTCCTTAGGATCAAACGCCCTGGGCAAGAATGACATGAGTTTTTCGACTTGCAAGATGCCATTCTTCCGGATGGTTGGATCCGACGTGATCTTTCGAATTCCTTGCGCGATCGTGTCCATCCACAGACCATAGCCAACATTAGAGAAATGTTCCTCGACATTTTCGATCGGCGTCTCGTTTTCCATCGCGTCGAGCGTGGATGCCGCCTTGAGCAACTCGTCCATGTCAGATTTCCGCTGCGCCTCAGTAACAGGTTGCGCGGAACCATACTGCTTCAAGAGCTTGGCGCCTTCCTGGATGAGTTTTACCTCCTGGGTCTTGTCCATGGTCAAGAATTTCTTGGCCATTTCCTCTGGAACGGTGGCCTGGGCTTGTTCCGAGATTTTTTTCTTGGTCTCGGTGATGATTTCCATGGTCTTTTGCTGCTTCTCGATGAACTGCGATTTTTTTTCGTCGGACACGTTTTCAAGCAATTCCTTGATGGTGACATGAGATTTTTGGCGCGGTTTCTGGCCGTACTTTTTCTGGTAATAATACACGTAACCGATGATGAAAGCGGCGCTGTAGCCGAAGATGATTATCGTGATCAAGAGAGGCAGCGTTAGCATGGCAATCACTAGTGATATAACATAAAATAGAAGATAAAATAAGTTATCCTGGAGGATCGAGCAGAATTATTTAGAAGTTACAACCCTATCAGCTTGGAAAAATTGTCCCCCATGAGCTTTGCTTGGACGGTCTTGTCAGGAAACAGTCGTTCGATCCTTTTCTTTATCATTCCAAGATCAAATCCTCCACCAGGTGCGGGAGAACCAAACGGCCCATCTGTTCCGAAGAAACACTTGTCCACGCCGAGAAAACGAACCGCCTGCTTCGTGATGGTTTCGTCCACGTAACTCGTTGCAGATAAATCAACGAACACGTTTGGCAGATCTTTAATCTGTTTCCATATCGTGGAATAATATGGAAACGCCGCGTGCGCTAGAACAAGCTTGAGTTCTGGGACGGCTTTTAGCAAGGCACGATAATCGCCGTGATTGTCAAATCCAAGATGCAAAAGCATGGGTTTTCCCAGGGGAGCAACCTGTTCTGCAACCGGAAGTAGCTCGATTGGAGCAAAACGGTGCCAGAACGGATGCGCCTTCACGCCAATAACGTTGGAAGAATTCACCCATTTATTGAATTCTTCCAATTGATCATTGTTGCCTTTTGGATTGACGAAAATCCACCCCAAGAACTTGTTCGGGTACTGGCCGATGGTATCAAAAACGATCTGGTTATCCGGATCACGGAGGATCTTGACCACGCCACTGGGAAGGATAAAATCCCCGTCAGGCGTGAATTTATCAAATTCTTTTCTACCTGTTCCTCGAAATGCCGAATGTGTCAAGAGAAAACGACCGACCTTTTCAAGACTAGGCTTAATGTACGGCAAGGGACCGCACATGTTTGCCATGAGGGCAATTTTATCGATGCCTGTACCGTCCATCTTTGCCAATAAATCATCCGTTGAGACCATTGATTCATTTAAGTGATAATGACAATCGATAATCATGCTTTAAACTATACAGACTTGAGTTTTTGAGTTTATCATCCTATCCACGACAAAAATGATCTCACCTTTCTTCTTAACCAGGTAAAACGGCGGAGATTTGCATGAGAACGGATATA